>Ga0307373_10010492_pt1 | contig 13608 bp, 10 predicted proteins | sample OX2MG_FD_202534 | JGI IMG/M metagenome (GOLD analysis project Ga0307373, IMG submission 202534) | Soil microbial communities from Risofladan, Vaasa, Finland - OX-2 | ecosystem: Environmental > Terrestrial > Soil > Coastal area > Acid sulfate soil | place: Finland: Risofladan, Vaasa | collected... | reverse complement strand
AGCTCCACCGCCCGGGTGCCGAGCCACACCTCGCCGGTCGTGACCCGGGCGAGCGCCTCGTCGTCGTATCCGCGGGCTGCCCGCACCGCGGTGGTGAAGCGCCGGAAGATGGCGTCGACGAGGTCGCGTTCGCGTGCCTCGTCCTCTTCGGTGGGCTCGCGCCACGGCGCCCCGAGGTCTTTGAAGGGTCCTGTCTTGGTGACGACGATGCGTGCGCCGGCACGGCGCAGTGCGTCGACCACCACCGGGCGAACGCTGATCACCCCGATCGACCCGACGAGCGCGCTCGGAAACGCCAGCACTCGGGTCGCCGCACACGCCAGGAAGTACGCGCCGGACGCTCCAACACCCTTGATCCACGCGACCACCGGCTTGCGCGCAGCCAGCCGCCGCACCGCGACGTACAGCTGCTCGGATGCGATCGCCGTGCCTCCCGGCGAATCGATCTCGAGGAGAACGGCGCGGATCCGCCCGTTGCGGCGCGCCTGTCCGATCGTGTGGATCAGGTCATCGGTTCGCGCCGCACCGCCGATCGCGCCACGCACCTGCACAACGCCGATCCGCCGTCTGTCGGTGATGCCGGCGAGCCGGTCTGGCAGGCCGCGCTCAGAGATCACCCTTGCATGCTAGTCGGCCCGCACTCGCCGGTGAGCTGCGCTCAGTGCTCCCCCGCGCCCCGAGCTGCGACGGCATCGCGCAGGGTCGCGGTGACCGGCTGCCCGGTGACGTCCATGACCAGCCCGATGGTGTCACCGTCGTCCCAACCGCACAGCGACACGGCGGTCAGCGGCGCCGGCCCGGTCGCGGGTGAGCAGATGAAGTTGCTGCCGCTGGTCGTCGTGTTGAGAGCCCTGCCGTTCACGATTACCCCCTGGGTTCTGAGCCCGGTGGTGAAGTCGCTGAAGAACTGGTTGGTGCTCGTCTCGATGCTCGGTCCCTGCGCGAGCAGCACCACCAGGGTCGGGCGTCCGGCCTGGCCGTAGACGCCGCTGACGACGCGGGTGGCGCCGTGCTCCCGCATGACCTTCTGCATCTGCTGCGTCACCGCGACCGTCGCCGGGGTGCGAATCGCGGTGAGTGCTCCCACCGCCGGGGGCGTGCTGATGGTGTGAACGGGATGCGCGCGGCCGGTGACCCATTCGTAGCCCGCGAACCCGAGAATCGCCACCAGGATCAGCGAGAGCACGACCCCCAGGAGCTGCCGGGCGGAGATGCGGCGCCTTCGGGGTGCGTCGGGCACCATCCATGCGGATCGGTCCCGGTTCGCGTTGGGGAGCTCCCTGGTTTCCCAGGCGGGCTCGTCCCCCGCCTCGGCGCGTCCTCGGTTCGGGAGGAACGCCTCGTCGCGGCCGCGGATGTTCCATCCGGTGCCGCCCGGACTCACCGGACCGGCGACGTCGACAGGTTCGGGACGGATGCCGATGGTGGGCGTCGAGAGCCGCTGCTGCGCGGCGACGCTCGACGCCGGAACCGCCTCGAACGCGGGTATGCTCGACGGCGCGGACTGCTCGATCGGTGGGGTCTTCAGCGCCGGTGCCTGCGGCGGCGCCAGGGGCGACTGCTTGAGCGTCCGAGGGTCGGGCGCAGCCGGGGGGAGCGGCATCCGCGGGGCAGCTTCGAAGGCGAGATGGGGACCGCCGGTATCGCGCACCGGTTCGCGGGACGCGGGGGCGCGTTCGAATTGCGCCGGGTCCTGGACCTTCTTGAACGAGAGGGGAGCTCCGCCGCCCTCTGGGGTACGCTCGGTCATCGTTATCCATCCCGCATGGCGCGCGGCGTAGCAATCGAGATGCCCGAAGCCTATGACGGCGGTCGCGCCCACCAGGAGTGACGTCAGGGCACTGCTGCCGGAGTGTCACGGACGTGTCACGCGCTGTCCACGGCATGTTGCGGTGGCCTTTCGGGTCAGCGGTAGTCGTGGGAACCGTGAAAGCCGGTGTCCGGGGGCGCCGGCCCCGGATGGGCGATCGGGTCGCCGTCCGGCGTCAGCGCGGTCACGGCGTCGACAAGCACGTTGACCCGTCCGTGCTCCACCTGAAGCCGGCCGTCGACCATCAGCAGGGGATGGCGGCTCACCTCGAGCGTGCGCTGCACGACCGGGGGGCGAAACACCAGGTCGAGATGGGCATGCTCGTCGGCGAGGGTGAAGAATCTGAAACCGCGTGCCGTCGACGGTTGCTGGCGGGTGATGACCAGTCCCGCGACGCGAATCCTCGTGCCGTCCGCGAGATCGCGCACCTCCCCGAGTGGCACGCAGCCGAGCGCGGTGAGCCGTTCGCGCATGAAGGACACCAGGTGAGGGCCGGTGCTCACCGCGGTGAGCGCGTACTCGGTGCTCACCCGGGTGCGCTCGTCCATCGCGGGCAGTGGTGGTGGCGGCGCCGGGAGCGATACCAACGGCGGCGCCGTATCGGTGCTCGGATCGTGTGGCGTGTGCGGTGCATCGCCGAGCCGGTTGCCCGCGATCGCGCCGCTGCCCCGCGGCGGACCGGTCACCACCGCCGCGGCGGCGACGGATTGATCGGCAGACGTGACAGTCGCCCTCCGGCGCCGCCGCGGCGGCAGCGACTCCTCGGTCTCCTTCAGCGCCCAGAGCAGTTGCCGGCGCGACCTGCCGCCGGCCACCGCGTCGAAGGCGCCGACGCGGATGAGGTTCTCCATCGCAACTCGAGGCAGCAGCGTGTGCCGCCAGAAGTCAGCGGCCGAGGTGTTGGCCCCGGCGACCACCGCGTCATCACACGCGGCGCGTGCCGACGGTCCCAACCCGCGCACGTACGCGAACCCGAGCCGTATCCCGAAGTCCGCCGGTCCGACGGCTTCGACACGGCATCGTGCCCGGCTCTTCGTGACATCGACCGGCAGGATCCTGACCCCGTGCCGCTTGGCGTCGTCGACGAGGACGGACGGATGGTAGAAGCCCATCGGCTGCGCGTTGAGCAAGGCGCACGTGTAGTGCGCCGGGTATGTCATGCGCAGCCACGCAGTCTCATATGCGGTGCGCGCGAACGCCGCGGCGTGCGACTTGCAGAAGCCGAACTCGGCGAAGCCGGCGACGCTCTTGAAGATCTGCTGCGCCACCGGCTCATCGAGATCGTGCTCGATGCAGCGACGGATGAAGCCGTCGCGGAGCTCCTCCATCTCCACCCGCGAGCGGTGCCGGTTCATCGCCCGGCGAAACCGATCCGCCTCACCGGCGGTGTATCCGGCGATCTCCATGACGATGCGCAGGATCTGCTCCTGGTACAGGACGACGCCGCATGTTTCCGCCAGAATCGGCTCTAACTTGGGATGCAGGTAGGTCACGGGCTCGAGCCCCTGGCGGCGGCGAAGGTAGGGATGCACTGCATCGCCCTGGATCGGACCGGGGCGGATGATCGCCACCTGCACGATCAGGTCGTTGAAGCAGCGAGGCTGCGACTGCCAGAGCGATTGCTGCTGCGCGCGCGACTCGATCTGGAAGAGCCCGATGGTATCGACCTTGCAGATCACGTCGTAGACGCGCTGATCCTCCAGGAGCAGCGCGTCGAGATCCGGTCGCTGTCCCGTGGTCTGCTCGACGAGGTCGAGGCACTCCGCGATCGCCGAGAGCGTGCGCAGCCCGAGCAGATCCATCTTGATGAGCCCGAGATCCTCGATGTCGTCCTTGTCGAACTGCACGACCACGCGTCCCGGCATGGTCGCCCGTTCCACCGGCACGACGTCGACGAGCGGTTCGCCGGTGACGAGCATGCCGCCGACATGAATGCTCAGATGCCTGGGCGTGCCCTCGATGCGACGGAGGATGTCGACGAACTGCTGCCACGCGTGGTTTGACAGCGCGAGGCCTTGTGACGTCGGTGTCGACACATCGACGGCCGGGTCCTGTCGTCGCGGGGGTCCCTCCGTCCCGGCTTCCGTGAACACGCCGGGCCGGCGCCCCCCGGCAACGCCACCCGGCCCCGTGGTGCCTGCATCGACGCCGGCAGACGCGAGCGTTGACTCCACATCCGCCAGATACCAACTGTCGGTGTGCGTGCTGAGCTTGTCGATGACGGTTTCCGGAAAGCCCATGGCGGCGCCCACCTGACGGATGGCCATACGCGGCCGGAACGTCACCACGTTGGCCACCATCCCGGTGCGGTCCGGTCCGTACTTCTCGTACACGTACTGGAGCACCTGCTCGCGATGGTCGGTGGAGAAGTCGATGTCGATGTCGGGCGTGCCCTGGTGATCCTCGTGCAGGAATCGCTCGAACAGCAGGTCGTGCGCAACGGGATCGACACGCGTGACGCCGAGCAGGTAGGCGACGATCGAGTCCGCCGCGCTACCGCGCCCCTGTCCCGGGATGCCGTGCTCGCGGGCGAAACGCATGATGTCCCAGGTGATCAGGAAGAACTCGGCGAGCCGTGTCTTCTCGATGACGTCGAGCTCGCGTTGCAGGCGTGCCGCGACCGCGCGAGTCATGGGGTGGTACTTGCGCTGCACCGCCTCCTGGCAGAGCCGGTAGAGCACGGAGAATGGTGTCTCCCCCTTGGGCACCGGATATCCCGGGAAACGCACATCGCTGAAGTCGAGCGACACCTCGCACGCGGCCGCGATGCGCGCCGCGTTGTCGAACGCCTCGGGGAGGTCGGGAAGCAGCGCGCGAAGTTCCGCCTCTCCGTGGAGACGGTGCTCGCTGTTGGGCAGGAGCAGTCCGTGCGCTGCCGCCTGGTCGAGGGTGGTGCGATGCCGGATCGCGGTGAGCACGTCGAGGAGCGGCTTGTCGCCGGCGGTCGCATGGTCGGGCGTGGCACTTGCCACCAGCGGGATGTCGGCGGCGCGTGCGATCGCCGCACATTCCGCAACCAGCCAGCGATCGGCGGGATGGAGGTGATTGCTCACCAGCATCGCCGTGCGCTCACGTCCGAAGCACTCCCTGACCAGCTGCGAGTGGCGAAGCGCCTCCCGGCGATCGCCGTGCACCAGGGCATCGACCACCGCGCTTCGTGAGCCGCCGATGATCGCGATGCAATCGTCAAGCTCGGAGGGATCGACTCGGGCCGGATCACTCTCGACGAGCACGGTCGCCGACGGCAACCCCGGCCACCCTTCTGGGAACGGTCCCGCGGTGGGACGCAACGCCGCCGGACGCTCCGGTGGCGCCAGCGTCGGGCGTCTGCTCGTGTGTGGGGACTGGCGCGAGGGCGATCCGGACGCGGCACCCGGCGAAACCCCGTCGATCTCCAGGCGCGGCTGACCCTTCACTCCCGCGAGCTGTGCTGCGGATACCGCCCGACAGAGCTGGCGATATCCGGTGCGGCTGCGGGCGAGGAGGCGAATCCGGGAGCCGCCGGCGAGTTCGAGTTCGGTCCCGATGATCGGATGGATCCCTTGCGCTTTCGCCGCCTGGATCAGTTCGACCGCCCCGTACAGGCCATTGCGGTCACAGAGACCGAGCGCGGAGATCCCGAGACGGGCCGCCGTCTCGACTATGACTTTTGGCGAGGCGGCACCCTCCAGGAAGGAGTAGTGGGAACGGGCGGCGAGTTCGGCAAACCCGGGCATGTGCACGTTGTGGAGGCTTGACAACTACTACAAGTTTGTGTAACTATTCGCCGGGTCAGCCCACCACCACACAGGCCTTCTCCCCTTTCCCGGCCGCCGGTTCCCCTCAACCGGCGGCCACCGGGGAGGGGCGGCGCACGGTTCAGTCATAGCGGCGCTCCCGGTGCCACTCGCCGGTCTCGAGGTCCCGGTAGAGATCGACACACTCCCCGTCGTTGAGGAGACATCGCACGTAGTCGCGGCCCACCGGGATCCGCCACCAGTCGGTTTCCACTCGCCAGGTGTTCACCACCTCGGCCACCGGTCCCCACACCGCACCGATGCGGATCGCGACCGGCCGGCCGTCAGCGCCGGCGCGCACTTCGACGATGCCCTCGAGCAGCTCGGTCACCGGGTCGCTCCCGCAACGACCGGCGTCTCCCACGTGAACCGCCGCTCCGGAAGGTCGCCGGGATCGAGTGCGAGCCTGGGGCGGCGCACCGTGGTCGCACCGAACCGGCTTCGAAGACGATCCGCCGTGGCGACCACGGCGTCGTGGGCACCGTCGCCAGGGCGGAGCAGATCGGCCTGCCGCCCTGCCGCCGGGCTCAGCCGGCTCACGCCCAGCCGTACAGCTGCCACCGGCGCCTGGGGCTTGAGCTCACCGAGGAGGCCGAGCGCCACCGTCCAGAGCTCACTCGCGTTGCCCGAGGGTGCCGGAGGCACCACCGAAGCCGCGATCGCCTCGGCTTCCTCGATCTCGAACGCTACGCTCACCTCGCCGGCCGCCAGAGCCTGGGCGGTGAGCCGGCCACCGAGCGTCGTGGCGCACCGACGGACGCCTCCGAGCAGGATCTCGAGATCCCCGGTGGCGCCGTCGAGCACGAGCCGCTCACTCCATGCCCGCTGCACCGGTACCGGGTTGATTCCCCCACTCTCCTCGCCACGCGCCAGCCGGTACAGGTGGAGCCCATCGGGACCGAACTGACGCTGCAGATCGGCGGGACCCAGACCGGCCACCGCGCCGAGACAGTCGAGCCCGAAGGCCGCGAGCCGGGCCGTGACCGCCGGATCGACGGGCAGCACGTCGAGCGGCAGCGGCGCCAGGAAGACGGCTTCGTCGCCGGAGCGCACCCGGCGGATCCGGCCCGGATGGCTCGACCGCGCCGCCAGGCGAGCGACGAATCGCGACCCCGCCACGCCCACGGCGATCTCCACATCGAGCACATCCCGCAATCCACGAGCCAGCGCGGACGCCCAGGAGGCTTCGTCGGAAAATTCGGCATGCCGGCCGGACAGATCGCCAAAGGCCTCCTCGTCACCGGCTTCCACCGTCGGCGAGAGCCGGTGGAGCTCGGCGCAGACGGCGGCGCGCAAGCGCGCCATCCCCGTGGGATCGAGAGAGAGGAAGACCGCGGCGGGGCAGGACTGCTGTGCCTGGCGGAGCGGTTGCCCGACCCGCACACCGGCCGCCAGCGCCGCTGCTGAAGCTGCGACGACCGGGAGGCGCAACTCAGGAGCACCACCGAGGATCACCGGCTCGCCGCGCAACTCCGGATAGCGGCGAAGGGCCGCCAGCAGCCCGAGATGCGGATGGCGAGCGCAGAGAACGCGCACCTCAACCTCGAGCCGCCACACCGGCCACATCCGGGATGGGCAGGGCGACCGGCTGCAACCGCGGTACGACCACACTGGGCAGCCCGACCACCTCGGCGGTGGCGTAGGGGCGGGGATAGCGGAGCAGCACGGTGGCCTCGGCACCGGGCGCGCCGAGTTTGCTCTTGGCGGTGGTGAGCCGCACCCGCAGCCCGGCCACATCGCCATTGGCGCGTTGCCAGCCCACGGCTGCGCAGACGAGCGTGAGCGACGAGGCATGTCGAAGCGGCGCCGCGACCGGGGCCGGAGTCGCGATGACGCAGATCGCGCCACGCTTGGCCACCGCTTCGGCAAGCGCGGCAAGCGTGTGCTCCCAGAGCGACGGCCGGGACTGCTCCCCGCCGAGCGCCACTCCCACCCACGGCATGCCCGCGGTCACCAGGGCGCGGGCCATGACCAACCCCCGCTCCCACCTCGCGGGGCCGGGAGAGATCACCAGGCAGGCGTCGAGATCCGCTCCGAGGTCGGCGAGGAAGCCGGGGTCGAGCGTGCCCGCAAGATCCACGTAGCCGGTGTCATGCGAGCGACTGGCCAGCGCCACCAGCGATTGCAGCAGCGTCAGCCGGCCCGAGGGCCCGCGCCCGGCTGCGGCAAGCAGGGTGACCCGGCCGTGGGGCAATCCGCCCGGGGTGAGCACATCGTCGAGGGCAGGTACCGCGGTGGACCACGTGCCTGCCTGCTCCGGTGCTCCGCCACGGCGAAGTGCCTGGGGACCGTAGCGGGATCGAAGTGTCGCCAGAGCGGCGGACAGGGAATCGGACATCGCTCCTCACTGGAAAAGGCCGCCGCCTACTGGGACGGAAAGCAGGAGCGCCGAGGCGGGACGTCAGTGTAGCGAACAGATGTTCGATTCGCAAGCGCCGCGAGGGCGATGACGATAATTGCCTGAGCGACGTTTGCGTATGTGTCACCAGCACTGGGTGCGCGGTGCGGCGGCGTCAGACAACGTTGACGGGAGAACGCTGACATGGAGCGCCATGGACTCCGAGGCGAACGCCGTTTTCGGTCGCATCTGATCGGCACCTCGCCACACCGGCACCGGGGTCGATCCGGTGGCTGAGATGCTCGCCAGCTATGTGGCCGGAGCGTGGCACACCGCGCCCGATGAGGGTGTGGTGGTCGTCGACGCGGCAACCGGCGATCTCGTCGCGCATGTGTCGGCCACCGGGCTGGACGCGCACCGGATGGTCGACCATGCACGGCGTGTCGGCGGACCCGCCCTGCGCCGGCTGACATTTCAAGAGCGCGCCGCGGCGCTGCGGGAGCTGGCGACGTACCTCGACGCCCACAAGCCCGCATACCACGATCTGTCCCTGGCGACCGGCGCGACCCGACGCGACGCGACCGGCGACATCGACGGCGGCATCGGCACGACCTTCGTCTTCAGCAGTCGGGGAAAGCGCGAGCTGCCGGAGGGTCATCTGCTCGCCGACGGCGACGTCGAACCCATCGGCAAGGGCGGCACCTTCGTCGGACAGCACGTGTACACGCCGATTCCCGGCGTCGCGCTTCAGGTCAACGCTTTCAACTTCCCGGTGTGGGGCATGCTCGAAAAGCTCGCGCCCGCGGTGCTCGCCGGGGTGCCGACGATCGTCAAACCGGCGACGCAGACCGCGTACCTCACCGCCGCGGTGGTGCGCGACATCATCGATTCGGGCGCGCTCCCGGAAGGTGCGCTGCAGTTGGTTTGCGGCGGCGCCGGTGGCCTGCTCGATCTTCTCGGCGGCGAGGATGTGATCGCCTTCACCGGCAGCGCCGGCACCGCGGCGGTGCTGCGTGGCAGCAATGCGGTCACCAGGCGGGCTGCGCGGTTCAACGCGGAGACCGACTCGCTCAACTGCTCGATCCTGGGGCCGGACGCTGTCGCAGGGACACCGGAATTCGACCTCTACGTCAAGGAGATCGCTCGCGAGATCACCACCAAGGCAGGACAGCGATGCACGTGCATCCGGCGAGCACTCGTGCCCGAGTCACTGGTCGATGATGTGATCGCGGCGGTGCGGGCGCGTCTCGACAAAGTCGTCGTCGGCAACCCGCGCAACGCCACCGTGACCATGGGAGCGCTCGTCAGCCTGCAGCAGCGCGACGAGGTGCGCGACGCTGTCGCCAGCCTGCGGCGCGCGGCTCAGGTGGTGTACGGCGATTCCATGTCGGTCGACCCCGTCGATGCGGACGCGACGAGTGGCGCATTCATGGCGCCGGTCGTGCTGCTCTGCAACGACCGCGACCGGTCCGAACCGCACGAGGTGGAGGCATTCGGTCCGGTGACCACGCTCATCCCCTACCGTGCGCCCGGCGACGACGTGAGCGAGCTGGCCGTACGTGGCGGCGGCAGCCTCGTCGGCTCGATCGTCTCCTACGACCCCGACTTCGTCGCGACGGTGGTTGCCGGTGCTGCGCCCCACCACGGCCGCCTCCTGATTCTCGACCGCGACTGTGCGGGGGAATCGACCGGGCACGGCACGCCGATGCCGCAACTGGTGCATGGCGGCCCCGGCCGCGCCGGCGGCGGCGAGGAGCTCGGCGGCATGCGCGCCGTCAAGCATTTCATGCAGCGCACCGCTCTGCAGGGATCACCGGGGGTGATTGCGGCACTGATCAGCGGGCGGTGATCCTCGGACACGCGCGGCGGCCCGGCTCGTAAACTCGCGAGCGAACGTCCCAGCCCGGCGAGGAGGACCTGCGTGCGCGTTGCGGTGACCGGTGGTACCGGCTTCGTCGGCATCCACACCGTTCGTGCGCTCAAGGAGGCCGGCCACGAGGTCGTCATCGTGGCCCGCGGGACCACCCGCCGCCCCAAGGGCGACCGGGTCACGTTCGTCCAGGCCGACCTGACCAACGCGACCAAGCTCGCGGACACCTTCGCCGGATGCGACGCTGTCGTGCACCTCGTGGCGATCATCCAGGAGCGCCGCCGGCAGACTTTCGACCGGGTGAACCGCGAGGGCACCGAGCGCGTCCTCGAGGCGGCGAAGCAGGCTCAGGTCGGTCATTTCGTGCACCAGGGCGCGCTCGGTGCTGACCCCGACCCGAGGTATCCGTACCTGCTGAGCAAGTGGCAGGGTGAGCAGGCCGTCCGCGCGAGTGGCCTGCCCTACACCGGGCTGCGTCCCGGCCTCATCTTCGGTCCCGGCGACGGCTTCTTCACCTTGCTCACTCGAATGATGCGGATCAACCCGGTCATCCCGATCGCAGGCGACGGCAGAACGCTCTTCCAGCCGATCTCGGTCGGGGACGTGACCCGGTGCATCGTCCTCGCCCTCGAGCGCGGTCCGGCAACTCGGGTCTACGAGATCGGCGGCCCCGATCAGATGAGCTACGAGGACATCGTGCGCACCATCAAGAGCGCGCTCGGCCTGCACCGCAAGATCGTCCACGTCCCGGTCCCGATGATGATGCCGCCCGCCTTCATCATGGAGAAGCTCCTCCGTCATCCGCCGGTGACCCGGGATCAGCTCCGGATGCTGGGGCGGAACAACATCACCCGCGTCGACTCGGTCCGGGTCGGCTTCGGCTTTGACGCTCAGAGCTTCGCCGACAACTGCGACTACCTCCAGGACTACTGACCGTGGGCGTCGACGATCGTCTCGCCGAGCTCGGCATCGTCATCCCGGAGACCACCGCCCCCGTTGCCAACTACGTCAGCGCGCGGCGGGCGGCCGACCTGCTCTTCCTCTCAGGTCACCTCGGCAAACGCGACGGCGCGGTGGTCGCCGGCAGGGTTGGGGACGACCTCGACACCGACACCGCGTACGACCTCGCGCGTCGCGCGGCCATCGATCTCCTGGGGACGGCGCGCGCCGCACTCGGCACGCTCGACACCGTCGCCGTGGTCAGGCTCACCGGCTTCGTGCGGAGTGCGCCGGCGTTCACCGAGCAGTCAGCCGTGATCAACGGCGCGTCCGACATGTTGCTGGCCGTGTTCGGCCCGGAGCGTGGCCGCCACGCCCGCAGCGCCATCGGTGTCGCGCAGCTCCCGCTCGGCGCCGCCGTCGAGCTCGAGGCGATCTTCGAGGTCATCGGCGCACTGGCGTCGGGCTGAACCGCTAGGCTCTGGACGTGCGCCCGTACATGCGACTCGGCGAGGTCCCCCGCAAGCGGCACATGCGCTTCGCCGACGACGGCCGGCTGGCGTACGAGGAGCTCTTCGGACGCGAGGGCTTCAGTGGACCCTCGTCGCTGCTCTATCACCGCAACATGCCCGAGGGCGCGCAGGACGTCAGCGAGGGCCCCGCGGACCTCATGACCCCCGAGCACGAGCAGGTGCACACCAATGCGCATCTGAAGGGATTCGATCTCCCCCCGCAGGGCGACGTCATCACGGGAAGGCGCTGGCTGCTGGTGAACGACGACGTGCACATCGGGCTCGTCGCGCCGGTGGGCGCACAGCAGGTGCTCTACGTCAACGGCTCCGCGGACGAGGTGCTCTTCGTCCACGCGGGCAGCGGCGCGCTGCACAGCCAGTTCGGACGCCTGGCCTTCAGACGGCACGACTACATCGTGATCCCGCGCGGCACAATCTACCGCATCGACTTCGACGACGTCGCCAATGCCCGGTTGCTCTGCATCGAGGTGAGCGGGCTCGTCGACGTGCCGGATCGCTACCGCGCGCGCAACGGCCAGCTCACCGAGTTTGCGCCGTTCAGTGAGCGCGACTTTCACGGACCAGATGCGCTCGAGAGCAGCAAGCAGGGGCCCGCGGAGATCTGGCTCAAGCGTTCCAACCATGTGAGCCGGTACGTGCTCGACCACCATCCCTTCGACGTCATCGGCTGGGACGGAACGATCTACCCGGTGACGTTCAACATCCACGATTTCGAGCCGCGTGCCGGCCGTTTTCACGTGCCCCCGCCGATCCACCAGACGTTCCAGGCAAACAACCTGGTGATCTGCTCGTTCGTGCCGCGCAAGCTCGATTGGGACCCCGAGGCGATTCATCTCCCCTACCACCACAGCAACCTCGACTCGGATGAGGTGCTCTACTACGTCGAGGGCAATTACGCGGCGCGTCGCGGCATCAGTCAGGGTTCGTTCACGCACCATGTCGGCGGACTGCCGCATGGGCCGCAACCGGGAGCACTCGAGGCGTCGCTCGACCGTCCGCGCGAGACCGACGAGCTCGCCGTGATGGTCGACACGTTCCGGCCGCTGCACCGCACCGCGATCGCCCGTCAGATCTTCGACCGCGACTACCCGTTCAGCTGGCACACCGGCGGCGTCTCCGGCACGACCAGCATCGCCTGAACGTGCCCATCTCCCGGTGGTCGCGGGCGCAACTCCAGGATGGTGGCTGGATCCGGCGCATGTTCATGGAGGGCGAGCGACTCCGCGCCGAGTTCGGCGAGGAGGCCGTCGCCGACCTCTCCATCGGCCAGCCCCTGGAAGCGCCGCAAGCGGTCGTCGAGGCATTTGCGACGGCGAGCCGCGAGCGCTTTGTCGGGCGCTTCGGCTACATGCCGAACCTGGGTTATCCCGACGTTCGTGCACGCGCCGCCGAGGACGTCGATTTCCCAGGGATCAGCACCGATTCGATCGCGATGACGCCGGGTGCGGCGGCCGCGATCGCCATCGCGATTCGCACGTTTGTCGACCCCGGCGACGACGTCATCGGGGTCGCCCCCTACTTCCCGGAGTTCCGCCTCTACTGTGAAACCGCGTCGGCACGATTCGTGCCGGTGCCGGCCGGCCCCGACCTGCGTCTCGATCTCGACGGGATCAGCGGTGCACTCTCCGCGCACACCGCCGCGGTGATCGTCAACTCGCCGTGCAACCCGAGTGGCCATGTCCTCGACGGCGGCGAGCTGTCAGGACTTGCCGCTGTCCTGCACGCTCACAACGACAAGCACGATCGCAAGGTCCTCCTGATCATCGACGAGGTCTACCGGCGGTTGACATACCCTCCCCACCAGCGCGTCGAGCCGTTCAACGTCTACGAGAACACGGTGCTGGCGAGATCCTTCTCGAAGGATCTCGGCGTGGCGGGGGAGCGTATCGGCTACCTGGTGCTGCATCCGTCGCTGGTCAACGCCGAGACCCACCGCGGACTTGCGCAGGCGTTGCGCGCGCTTGGCTTCGTCAACGCACCGGCGACCGCGCAACGGTCGCTCCTCCACCTCGATTCATGGGAGATCAACGCCGTCCCGTATCGCGAGCGTCGCGACATGGTCATGGACCGAGTCCGCACCGACGGTCTCGAGGCGATCGAGCCACAGGGCGGCCTCTACCTGTGGTTGCGCAGCCCCTGGCCGGACGCGCTCCAGCTCATCGATGCGCTGACCGCGCGTCGCGTGCTGCTGACCCCCGGCATCGCGTTCGGCGTGCCGTCTCACGTGCGTCTGTGTTTCAGCGCACCCCGGCGGAAACTCGAGATGGCGATGGCCGTGCTTGGCGAGCTCGCCGCGGAGCGAGTCTCAGCCTGACGCGGTCGCCGACGCAAAGGCCAGGCAG
>Ga0307373_10010489_pt1 | contig 13610 bp, 14 predicted proteins | sample OX2MG_FD_202534 | JGI IMG/M metagenome (GOLD analysis project Ga0307373, IMG submission 202534) | Soil microbial communities from Risofladan, Vaasa, Finland - OX-2 | ecosystem: Environmental > Terrestrial > Soil > Coastal area > Acid sulfate soil | place: Finland: Risofladan, Vaasa | collected... | reverse complement strand
TCAGCCTCACGATCCTCGGCACCTTCCTCACCCGCTCCGGCGTGCTCGAGTCGGTGCACTCCTTCACCGAGTCCAATATCGGCCCGATCATCCTCGGCTTCTTCGGGTTGGTGGTGGCCGTCGGCGTTGGCCTCATCGGCTGGCGGGGAGACCGGCTCCGGGCTCCGGGCAGCATCGACTCACCCGTGTCGCGGGAGGGCGCCTTCCTCCTCAACAACTTCCTGCTTGGTCTGTTCGCCTTCGTTGTCCTGCTCGGCACGGTGTTCCCGCTGCTCGAACAGGCGGTCAACGGATCCGTCGTGGCGGTGGGGGCTCCGTACTTCGACCGCATGGGCCTGCCCATCGTGTTGTGCCTGCTGTTCCTCATGGGAGTTGGGGCAGTGCTGCCGTGGCGTAAGACCAACGCCGCCCAGATGCGGTCCCGGCTCCTGTGGCCCGCCTGGATGGCCGGCCTCACCCTCCTCGGCGCTGCCCTGGCCGGGCTACGCGGGATAGGGGAGCTGGCCACCTTCACGTTGGCCGCCTTTGCCGCCGGCTCGGCTCTGCGCCAGCTCTATCTGAACGTGCGCACCCGGGGCTGGCTGGGCCTGACCGGGCGTTCCAGCGGCGGGATGATCGTGCACATCGGCGTGGCCGTGGTGGCGGTGGCCTTTGCCGGCGCCGTCGGCTACGGGCAACGGGGGGAGATCCGCCTGGCCGTGGGCCAGTCCACCCGCTTCGACGGGCGCACCATCACCTACCTCGGATCCCGGAACCTGACCTATCCCAACCGCACGGCCATCCAGGGACTCATCCGGGTGGACGGCGGGCGGGTGGTGGGGCCGGAGATCAGCCAGTACAGCTCCCTGTCCGAGGGGGTCGGAACCCCGGCGGTCGTTTCCGGTCCCCATGAGGATCTCTACCTGACCATCGACGTCGGCCCTAGTCAGGTGGGGGCCCCGGCCGTCATCGGAGTGGTGGTGCAGCCCCTGGTCATGTGGCTCTGGATCGGCGGGGGGATCGTGGTCGGTGGTACGGCGCTGGCCGCGCTGCCCGAGGGCCGTCGCCGACGCCGGCGGTCGCCTCCGGAGCCGGAGCCCGATCCGGAGCGACGTTCCTCGGCACCGGTTGGCGCCTCCGCCGCCGAGCTGGTCGGGGCCGCCTCCGTCGAGCGGTGAGGCGCCGGGGCGTCCTGGCCGGCGCGCTGGTGGCCGGGGGCCTGCTCATCGCCTTCGTGGTCGTCCTGGCCACCCGGCCGCCGGCGGCGAGTAATCAGGTCGACAGCCCCCTGCTGGGCAAGCCGGCCCCGGCCGTGGCCGGTCCGGGGCTGACTGGCGGCAGCGTCAGCCTGGCGTCGATGAGGGGCCATTTTGTGCTGGTCAACTTCTTCGCCAGCTGGTGCGGGCCCTGTCACGTCGAAGCGGCTTCGCTGGTCGCCCTGTCCCACCGCATCGACCTCCTGGGCGTCACCTATGACGACTCTTCCGCCTCGGCGGCCGCCTTCCTGGCCTCGACGGGCAGCCACTGGCCGGCCCTGGCCGATCCCAACGGGTCGATAGCCCTAAGCTTCGGGGTCCGGGGCCCCCCGGAGTCCTATCTGGTCAGCCCGGACGGCACGGTGGTGGCCAAGGTCCTGGGTTCGGTCACCATTTCGGAGATCTCCTATCTGGATGGCGTGATGGCCCGCACCTTGAGGGCCGGGCAGTGAAGGCCCTGCGCGCATGGGGGCCTTGGATCCTCCTGGCCCTGGTGGTGTCGGCCGGGCTGTGGGTGGGCACCTCCCACCCGTCTTCGTCCCCGTCCCTGGCCCAGCGCACCGCCGCCATCGCGTCAGAAGTGCGTTGTCCGTCCTGTGAGGATCTCACCGCGGCGGAGTCCAACTCCCAGGCCGCCCTGGCCGTGCGCTCCCTCATCCGCACCGACCTGACCCACGGTCAGTCCAAGGCCCAGATCGAGTCCTATCTGGTCGGTCTCTACGGGTCCGACATCATCCTGCGCCCCTCCACTCACGGCATGAGCGGACTGGTCTGGCTCCTGCCGGGCGCCCTCGGTGTCCTGGGCCTGGCCGGGGCGGTCCTGGCCCTGCGGCGGTGGCGGGCGATGCCCCTCTTACCCGATGAAGCCGACCGGGCCCTGGTGGAAGAGGCCCTAAGGCCCCGACCGTGACCACCGACCCCGGCTCCGACCCCGGACCCGCCGAGCGTCAGGATCTGGAGGTTGAGCGCGACTACCTCCTTCGTTCCATCCGCGACCTTCAGTCGGAGCGGGAGGCGGGTGAGATCGAGGAGGCCGACTTCGCCGCTCTCAACGACAGCTATACGGCCCGGGCCGGCCGGGTGCTGCGCCGCCTCCAGAGCCTGGACGGGGAGCCCGCCGCCCCCGGCGCCGCCGCTCCCGACACGACCGACACGACCGACATGGCGGTGAGACTGGACGCCGGCGCCGACACTGCCGACCTCGCCGGCCCTGGCGCCGAGCGGTCCCCCTTGCGCCGGAGGCTGGTCCGCCGCCGGGGCGTGGTGGTGGCCGCTGGGCTGGTCCTGCTCGGGATCGGCACTGGCCTGTTGGTCTACGGATCCACCAGCTCCCGCCAGGTGGGACAAACGGCGTCCGGCAGCGTGCCGCTGGCGCCTGCCCAGGAGCTCTTGGCGGCCCAGCGGGCCATTGCTACCGGAGACGACGTGACCGGCCTGGAGCTGTTCCAGGCCGTCCTGCATGTCGAGCCCAACCAGCCCGAGGCCCTGGCCTACTCCGGCTGGTTGCTCCGGCAGGCCGGGGATGCACAGGCCAACACCAAGCTGGTGGCCCAGGGAATAGTGGCTGAGGAGGCGGCCGTGGCGGCCGACCCGCAGTACCCCGATGCCCGCTACTTCCTCGGGGTCATGCTTCTCGATGAAGCCCATGATCCGGCCGGCGCCGTCTCCGAGTTCCAGGCCTATTTGGCCCTGCACCCGCCGGCCCGGGACGTCAAGGCCGTGGAGCCGGTCCTGGCCCGGGCCAAGGCGGAGGCGGCCCAATCCTCGTCCCCGTCACCCTCCAGCGGAACCGCCTCTCCCTGAGGTCAGGCCCCCTGGCCCAGCCGGCGCAGGCGCGCCACCACCTCGGGCAGGGCGCTCTCCAGCGCGGAGATGTCCTCGGCCGCGGTGGACCATCCCACCGACACCCGCACCGATCGGTCGGCGTCCACTCCCATAGCGGCCAGGACGGCCGAGGGTTCGAGGATCTCGGAGGAACAGGCCGAGCCCGAGTGCACGGCTACCCCGGCCTGGTCCAGGCCGATGACCACCGCCTCGGCTTCCACGCCGCGCACGCCCACACAGATGACGTGGGCCACCCGCTGGTCGGGATCCCCGTAGCGGTCCACGTCGGGCAGGGTCCCACAGAGTTCCGCCACCCGATCGGTCAGCTCCCGGGCCCGGGTCGCCTCCTCCGCCAGCACCCCCTCGGCGCTCAGATAAGCGGCGGCGGCGCCGAAGCCGGCCAGGGCAGCCAGGTTCTCCAGGCCGCCCCGGCGGGCCCGCTCCTGGCTGCCGCCGACCAGGAACGGCTCCAGACGCAGTCCCCGGCGCACGAGCAGGGCCCCGGCCCCGACCGGGCCTCCCAGCTTGTGGGAGCTGACCGACACCAGATCGGCCCCCAGGTCGGACACCGCCTGGGGTTGGTGGCCGAAGGCGGCGGCGGCATCGACGTGGACCAGGGCGCCGAGGCGGTGGCCGGCCTCGGTCACCTCGGCCAGCGGCTGGAGGGTTCCCACCTCGTGGTTGGCCCATTGGCAGTGCACTAGGGCGACGGCGCCGTGGTCATCGATGGCCCGGCGGCCGGCGGACTCGACGGCGTCGGGACTGATTCGGCCTTTGCCATCCACCTCGATGTCCACCACGGGGGCCTGGCGGGCGGAAGCCTCCCGGACGGCCGAATGTTCGACCCCGGCGCAGAGGATGGCTCCGGGCTGGCGGCGGGCCGCTCCCCAGACGGCGGCGTTGATGGCTTCGGTGGCGCCGCTGGTGAAGATGACCTGGCCCGTCCCGGTCCCGGCCAGCTCGGCCACCGCCTGCCTGGCGTCCTCCAGAGCTGCTCGGACCACCCGGGCCTCCTCATGCACCCGGGACGGGTCCCCGGCCGGCCCGTCCAGTGCCTCCAGCATCGCCCGGCGGGCTTCGGGCCGCAGCGGGCTGGTGGAGGCGTGGTCGAGGTAGTGCCGGCTCATCGGCGGCGCCGGCCTGACGACCGGCGGGATCGGGCCCGGATCAGATGACCGTGACGCAGGCGGTGTCGCCCTGCGCCCGGCTGGACTGGGTCATCGGCGCCGTGTCCCCGTAGAGGCCGGCCAGCATCCCGCGCACCATGCCCCGGTCCACGGCGCAGATGACCGGGTTCTGCACGGCCGTGTCCCCGAAGGGGCAAAGGTCCGAAACGATGGCGATGGAGCCGGCCCGGGACTCGGCCCGGGCTGAGAAGCCATGGGCGGTAAGGGCGTCGGCCACGGCGTGCAGGGCCGAGCGCAGCGAGCGCTGACCGTCGCCTGGCGCCATGTGGGCGGCCAGGACTCGTCCGTACTCCTCGCCCACCTCCTCGGCCATGGACTCGGCTTCCTCAGCCGGTACCAGGGCCAGGGCGCGGCCCAGCAGGCGGATCATGAGGTCCTCGCTGCGCACCTGCAGTTCCAGGCCGGTCTGGCGGGCGGCGGCCCGGTAGCGCTTGGAGGGTCGGCCCGCACCACTGGCGCCGGGGCGGTCCAGGCACACGTCCACGTAACCGCCGGCAGCCAGCTTGTCCAGGTGGTGGCGGGCGACGTTGGGATGCAACTCGAAGCGCTCGGCCACTTCGGTGGCCGTCACCCCGTCGGCGGAGCGGGTGTGGAGATAGATGTCGCGCCGGGTCGGGTCCCCGAAGGCGGAGGTAACCGCCGCCACCGCGGCGGTGAAGTCCTCGTCGCTCAGGGGCTCGGCCACCCGGGTATTCTACCTATGCCCGTAGGGGAAATCCCCTGAGACCGAAACGGGATGGGAACCCCTTGAGCAGTCCACTCCAGCCCGCCGGCCCCGCCGGCCGGGTCAATCAGTTCATGACCCCGGGCACCAGGACCCGGGTACTCGGCATTTCCTCGGGCAAGGGGGGAGTGGGCAAGTCCTCGGTGACGGTCAACCTGGCCGTCACCCTCACCGCCCGGGGTCACAAGGTCGGGATCCTGGATGCCGATGTGTACGGCTACTCGATCCCCCGCATGCTGGGCCTGACCGAGGCCCCCGAGGTCGAGTCCGAGCAGATCATCCCGCCGGAGGCCTACGGGGTCAGCGTGGTATCCATCGGCTTTTTCGTCGGTGAGGACCAGCCCGTCATGTGGCGGGGACCGATGTTGCACAAGGCCCTGGAGCAGTTCCTGGTTGACGTGGCCTGGGGCGAGCCCGACTACCTCCTGGTGGACATGCCTCCGGGCACGGGGGACGTGGCGCTGTCCATGGCCCAGTTCCTGCCCCGGTGTGAGTTCTTCGTGGTCACCACTCCTCAGGCCGCCGCCCAGCGGGTGGCCCAGAAGACCGCCTTCATGGCCCGCAAGCTCAAGCTGCCCCTGCGGGGCGTGATCGAAAACATGTCGTGGTTCACCGGTGACGATGCCAAGCGCTACGAGCTGTTCGGTTCCGGAGGCGGCCAGTCCCTGGCCGATGACCTGAACGTTCCCCTGCTGGGCCAGATCCCCCTGGTGCCCTCGGTTCGGGAGGGGGGCGACTCCGGGGTGCCGGTCACCGTCTCGGACCCCGACGGGGAGGCAGCCTGCGCCTTTGCCGCCGTGGCGGAGCGGATCGAGCAGATGGGCCCGGCCCGCATCTACCGCTCGGAGCTCAAGGTCAACTGAGCCGGTCCTGGCCGCCCGCGCCCGGACGCCGCCATCTGTCCGAGGGCCTGGGGACGTACCGTTGAGGTGATGCGACCGGGTACGCCAGTGGGACGGCGGGTGTTCCTGGGCATGGCCGGGTTGGGTGCGGTCGGGATCCTCGCCGGGGCCAAGGTGCAGTCCGCCCTGGGCCGGGTGCTCCAGCCGGTGACGTCCGCATCGGGGGGCCTGTCGGGCCTGATCCCCGGGTCGGACACCTTCCGCATCTACACCGTGACCGACGGGTTCCCGAGCGTGACCGATGACGCCTACCGGCTCAAGGTGACCGGCCTGGTGAACCAGTCTCTCGATCTCACCCTGGCTGACCTCAAGGCCATGCCTCGCACCACCCTGGTCCGCGACTTCCAGTGCGTGACCGGCTGGAGGGTGCCCAATGTGCGCTGGGAAGGAGTCCTTCTTTCCCACCTGCTCGACGCCGCCGGCGTGGCGCCGGGGGCTGGCGCCCTGGCTTTCGATTCCTTCGACGGTGTCTACACCGAGAGCCTGACCCTGTCCCAGGCCAGACGTCCCGATGTGATGGTGGCCTACGGGTTCGAGGGCGGACCGGTGTCCACCGCCCACGGCGGTCCCGTTCGCCTCTACGTGGCGCCCATGTACGGCTACAAGTCGGCCAAGTGGCTCGGGGCCATCAAGCTGGTCAACGGCGTGGAGCCCGGTTACTGGGAGCAGCGGGGCTACGACGTGGACGCCTGGGTGGGCGCATCGAACGGCCGGCATGACGTCCCCGTCAGCTGAACCGGCCGACTCCGGAGACCTCGAGCGCTTCGACCGGGTCGAGCGGGTGGTGCACTGGGTGAACGCCGGCCTGTTCGGTCTGGTGATGTTGACCGCCATCCCGCTCTACATCGGCTCCCTGGCCGGTGTGTTCGGCCGGCGCCATCTGCTGGTCGAGATCCATGTGTGGGCCGGCGTCGCCCTCCCGGTGCCCCTGCTCCTCGCCCTGGCCGGACCGTGGGGCCGGAACTTTCGAGACGACCTGTCCCGCTTCAACCGCTGGACCAGGGACGACTTCGACTGGCTGGCGTCATCCGCCCGTCGTCTGCGGGCCAGGGTGGGCAAGTTCAACGCCGGCCAGAAGCTGAACGCCGCCTTTGTGGGGGGATCGGTGGTGGTCATGCTGGCCACCGGCTCGATCATGAAGTGGTTCTCCCCATTCCCCGACTCCTGGCGCACCGGGGCGACTTTCGTCCATGACCTGCTGGCCACCGCCATCTTCGTGGTGGTGGCGGGCCATATCGCCTTCGCCTTCACCCATCTCGACTCCCTGCGCGCCAGCATCAACGGCCGGGTCAGCCGGGCCTGGGCCCGTCGCCACGCCCCGGCCTGGCTGGAGGAGATCGAACGGGCCGAGGTCCTCGGCTCTCAACGGGGCGAGTCGACACCCCGGGGCAGCTTGGCCGGGTCCCAGTCCAGAAGGGCCACCGCTGACCTGAAAGCGAACCGGTCGGTCATCCCGCCGACATAGGCCACCGCCCGGTGCAGGGCCTCCGGGCTGCCGGCGGTCAGGTCGGCCGGTCCGGACGGCGGGTGGCCGGCCTCTGCTGTCTCGGGGGGGCGTCCCACCCCGGCCGGCCCGGACGGCCCGGCCAGCAGGTGGGGCCGATCGGCGTAGTGCTCGACCAGCGCCCGCAGCACGTCGATGACGGCGGCGGCCTGGGCCTGGGACGCTGGCCGCAGATAGATCTGCTCGTAATCGAAGGTCCGCAATTCGGCCAGGGCCTCGGCCATCTCCTCGGACATGCCCACCACCCCGGTCCGGATAATGGTTTCGACCATGTCGGTGATGAAGGCCCGTAGCTGGCGGGAACGGGTGCGCCCGGCCCGCTCCGTCACCACCGGGGGGAGCATGTCGGCGGTCACGATGCCGGCCTGCTGGGCATCTTCGAGGTCGTGGGCGGTGTAGGCGCAGCGGTCGGCCCAGGAGACCACCTCGCCCTCCGGGGTCGATGGGGCGGGACGGCTCCAGCTGTGGTTCCGGATCCCGTCGAGTACCTGGGAGGTGAGGTTGAGCGGGACGAGCACGGCGTCGGCGCCCCAGACGGCATGGTCGAAGCCCCCCTCCACGTAGGGGCCCAGGGCGTCCTCGCTGGCATGGCCGCCGGGGCCGTGGCCGCAGTCGTGGCCCAGGGCGATGGCCTCGGTCAGGGCCTGGTTGAGGCCCGTGGCCCGAGCCACCGCCCCGGCCACCTGGGCCACCTCCAGGGCGTGGGTGAGGCGGGTGCGCTGATGATCATCGGGGAAGACGAAGACCTGGGTCTTACCGGCCAGACGGCGAAACGCCGTCGAATGCAATATCCGGTCCCTGTCCCGCTCGAAGCAGGTGCGTAGCGGATCGGGCTCCTCGGCCCGGGTCCGGTCCCCCGCCCCCTTGGCCCGGGTCGCCCCCTCGGCCAACAGGGCCGCCTCCATCTCCTCCCGGGCCTGGCGCCCGATGGGCCAGCCGGCTCCCCCCGCCGGTCCCGGCCCGCCGGGCGGTGGGCCCAGCCGGCCCGCCCCTGGCCCGGGGGAGTCGGAATGGGCCAGGCGGATACCGACGGTCGCGGCGGGGTCGTCCACCCCGGAGGGGGAGACGTGGCCCGCCATGGTCGATGCCCAGGTCCGGGCCCGTTCCGAAGGGGGGAAGCTCACCTGGACAGTCTGACGTGCGGGTGTGTCAGGCGGACGTACCATGCACCCTCCCCTCGGAAGGAGCAGCTGTGGTCGTTGTTCGCGTCGGTGTCACCCAGGCGCCTCGGGAGATCGAGGTCGAGTTGGCCGACGACACCGATCGGGCCGCCCTCTCCAAGTCCATCGACCAGGCCCTCTCCAAGCTCGACGGCGTGTTGTGGCTGGAGGACCGCCGGGGCCGCAAGGTCTGTTTGCCCTCGGCCAAGGTGGCCTACGTCGAGATCGGCGCCCCGGGGGAGGACCGACGGGTCGGATTCGGCGCCCCCTGAGGCCGCCCCGCCCGACTCAGGACCAACGCTCCCGGTGACCGACCTGCTCGACCGCCGGCTGATCTTCGTCAGTGGCAAGGGCGGAGTGGGTAAGACCACGGTGGCCGCCGCCCTGGCCCTGCTCGCCACCCAGCACGGTAAGCGGACCCTGGTCTGCGAAGTCGATCCCAAGGGGGACCTGGCCGCCTCCTACGAGTGCTCGCCCACCGGCTTCACCCCGCGGGAGGTCCAGCCCGGGCTGTGGGCCATGTCAATGAACACCGAGGAGTCCTTGCGGGAGTACCTCAAGCTCAACCTGCGTATCCCGGTGGCCGGACGCATCGGCCCGCTGGCCAGGGCCTTCGACTTCGTGGCCACGGCCGCCCCCGGGGTCAAGGAGATACTGACGGTGGGCAAGCTGTGCTGGGAGGTCCGGGAGGGCCACTACGACCTGGTGGTGGCCGACGCCAGCGCCACCGGCCACATCGTGGGCCAGCTGTCGGCTCCCCAGGGCATCAACGAGCTGGTCCAGGTGGGCCTGGTCCGCCAGCAGACGGGCTGGATGCTCGACATCCTCTCCGACCCGGCCCTCACCGGGCTGTGCATCGTGGCCACCCCGGAGGAGATGCCGGTGTCGGAAACCATCGACCTGGCCGGCCGGGTGGCCAAGGAGACGACGGTCGATCTGGCCTCCATCATCGTCAACCGGGTCCTACCCGAACTGTTCACCACGGGCGAAGAGGAGATCTTCGACCGGCTGTGTGAGCCGGCGGTGGCCGACCAGTTGGAGGAGATGGCCGGAGGCCCGCCCGGGCCCATCCTGGCCGCGGCCCGGCTGGCCGTGACCATGCGCCGCACCCGGGCCGGCCACCTCGAACGCCTCCGGGCCGGCATCGATCCCTCCGTGCCCCTCCTGTACCTGCCCTACCTGTTCGCCCGGGCCCACGGGCTGCGGGCCCTGCGTCAGGCGGCCGAAGCCCTGGGCGCGGAGTTGGGCCTGTGAGTCCCCACCCGGCTCCCACCGCCTCGGCCAGCCTGGACCAGCTGCTGGCGGCCAAGGAGATCGTCATCTGCTGCGGCTCGGGCGGGGTGGGCAAGACGACCACGGCGGCGGCCGCCGCGGCCATGGCCGCCGTCCGCCACGGTGGCAAGGTGCTGGTGGTCACGGTGGACCCGGCCCGACGCCTGGCCGACGCCCTGGGCCTGACCGGGATCGGTAACACCGAGAGCCAGGTGCCGGCGGCCGCCTTCAGCGCAGCCGGGGTCAAGCCCCGGGGCCAACTGTGGGCGGCCATGCTCGACACCAAGCAGTCATGGGACGACCTGGTCCGCGCCCACGGCCCCGATCAGGCCACCATCGATCAGATCCTGGCCAATCCGCTCTACCAGAACATCTCCGGCCGCTTCGTTCAGAGCCACGACTACATCGCCATGGAGCGGCTGTACGAGTTGCACTCGGAGGGCAGTTACGACCTGATCGTGGTGGACACGCCGCCCACCCGCAACGCCATCGACTTCCTGGAGGCGCCCCAGCGAATGGGGGATTTCTTCTCCAGCCGGCTGCTGCGCTGGCTCATCGCCCCTTACCGCTCGCGTCTGGTCAACTTCGCCTCCAAGCCCTTTTACCAGGTGGCCGACCGGATCCTCGGCACCCAGTTCCTCCAGGACATCGCCGAGTTCTTCATCCTCTTCCAGAGCATGTACGACGGCTTCGTGGAGCGGGCCCGCAGCGTGTCCCGACTGCTCCAGGACCGCCGCACCACCTTCATGGTGGTGAGCACTTTGGAGGCGTCCCCGCTGACCGAGGCGGACTTCTTCATCGAGGCCCTGACCGAGCGCAAGCTCCACCTGGGGGCGGTCATTCTCAACCGGGTCCTGCCCGACTACCTGTTGGACGAGGGTGCCTCGGTGGTGGCCGGCACCATGGAGAAGTCCGCCGGGGACCTGGCCGCCCGGTTGGGAGCCAAGGTCGGTCCGCCCGATCAGCTCGAGCGGGTCCTCGGTGAGATCGCCTCTTCCTTCCTCAACTTCCAGGTGGTGGCCCAGCGCGAGGCCGAGCAGCGGGCCGAACTGTCGGCCCGGCCGGACGTGGTGGCCACCATCCCCTTTTTCGAGACCGACATCACCGACCTGTCCGGCCTGCTGCGCCTGGCTGAGCACATCTGGTCCTGATGGGCCGGCCCTTCAAGGCGCGGGTCGCTGCGCTCAGGCGATGATCGACTACCACGTGCACCTGTGGCCCCACGGGGATCCGCATGCCACACCCACGGTCGATGAGTTGGCCGGCTACTGCCAGGTGGCGGCGGCCTCCGGGGTGGGAGAGATCGCTCTGACCGAGCACCTCTACCGCTTCCGTTCGGCACGCGATGCAGTGGGGGACTTCTGGGCCGAGGAGGGCGCTGACCCCGCCCTGGCCGCCGTCATCGGCCCCTACTGGGACGAGCACTGCCGCGCCGATCTGGACACCTATGTCGGGGTGGTGGAGGAGGCCAAGGCCGCCGGCTTGCCGATCCGGTTGGGCCTGGAGGTGGACCACTACCCCGGGAGGATGGACGTGGTCGGCCGGCTGCTCGAGGGGTATCCCTTTGATGTGCTCCTCGGCTCGGTGCACTGGTTGGACATCTGGATGCTCGACTACGTCGAGGACCCGACCTCCATGGCCGAGTGGGGCCGGCGGGGAGTGGACGCCGCCTGGCGGGCCTACACCGATTCGCTGGAGGACCTGGCCGGTTCCGGGGTCTGCGATGTACTCGCCCATCCGGATCTGGCCAAGGTGGCCGGGCACCGTCCGGCCGATGCCGGCCTGCGCCTGGAGCTCGAGTCCCGAATGGCCGAGGCCGCCGCGGCCAACGGGCTGGCGGCCGAGGTCTCCTCCGCCGGCTGGCGCAAACCGGCCCAGGAGGCCTATCCCTCCCCGACCCTGCTGGGTCTCTTCCACGCCGCCGGCGTGCCCGTCACCACCGCCTCGGATACCCATGGGCCCGGCCTGGTGGCTCACCGCAGCGCGGATCTCCGGGTGCTGGTGGAGCAGGCCGGTTATGACTCCCTGGCCGGCTTCGACCGGCGCCGCATCCGGCCGGTGCCGCTGTGATGGCCGACGCCGCTCTGCCGGCCTGGATGTCTCACGGGGAGGCCGATCACGTCAAGGCCCTGATGGCCAGCTGGGGGATGTTGGCCGACCTGTGCTTTGCCGATCTGCTACTGCTGGTGCCGGACGACCCGGGCAATCCGGCCGAGTTCCATGCCGTCGGCCAGGTGCGGCCGAGCACCAACCCGACCCTGTACCGGGAGGACATGGTCGGTCGGGCCATCCCCACCGATGAGCGACCGGTGTTCAAGCGGTCCTGGGCCCTGGGCCAGGTAGTGGAGGAGGAGGTCAGGCACGCCACGGGCGAGCGGGTCCGCCTCCAGTGCATCCCCGTGCGGGGCCGGGACCGGATGCTGGCCGTCATGACCCGGGAGTCGGCCCCCACTGTCGGGCGTCGCCAGGGGGAGCTGGAACGGGTCTACGTGGAGACCTTCGACCGCTTCGCCCGCATGATCGTCAACGGTGAGTTCCCCTTCCATTTCGAAGAGGAGGTCTCCCTGGCCGGGGAGTCGCCCCGGGTCGGTGACGGCGTGCTGGTGGTGGATGACAAGGGTCGGGTGGTCTATGCGAGCCCCAACGCCGTTAGCGCCCTGCATCGCCTGGGGGTGACCTCCAACTTCGAAGGGGCCCGGCTGGAGGAACTGGGCGTGGAGGCCACCTCGGTGGCCCGGGCCCTCGAGGCAGCCCTGCCTGTCACTGAGGAGGTCGAGCGCCGTCCCGATCTGTCCCTCCTGGTCCAGACCATCCCTCTCCTCGAGACCGGCCGGACGACCGGGGCGGTGGTACTGGTTCGCGATGTCACCGATCTCCGGCGCCGGGACCGCCTTCTCGTATCCAAGGACGCCACCATCCGAGAGGTCCATCACCGGGTCAAGAACAACCTGCAGACCATCTCCTCGCTGTTGCGTCTCCAGGGCCGCCGGCTGGGACCGGGGGGCGGGCGCACGGCCCTGGAGGAAGCCGAGCGGCGCATCCGCTCCATCGCCTTGGTTCACGAGATCCTCTCTCGGGACCCGGGCGACCAGGTGGCCTTCGGGGAGATCCTCCGTTCGCTGGTGCACATGGCTGAAGAGGCGGCCGCCTCCTTCGACCGCCCGGTACGGGTGCAGATAGACGGCGACGCCGGTGAGGTGCCCGCCGAGGTGGCGACGCCCCTGGCCGTGGTCATGGCCGAGCTGTTACAGAACGCGGTGGAGCACGCCTTCGTCGGTGAAGGGCCCTGGGACGAGCCGGGCCGGCGTCAGGTGGGGGTCGACTTCGATAACGATGGGAGCGAACTGCGCATCCGCGTGTGGGACAACGGAGTGGGCCTGCCCGAAGGCTTTGACGTCTCCCGCACGGTCAGCCTCGGGCTGTCTCTGGTCCGGGACCTGGTCATCGGCCAGCTCCAGGGTCAGATCATGATGGGCAGCGAGGGCGGCACCCGGGTGGCCCTGGTCTTCCCCCTGCCAGCTCCCACAGATCTGGGTTGAGACTGTGCCTATGGCTCTTCGCCTGACGGCTCATCGCAGTGCCGACGGGGACCCCAGCCCCGCCGGCGGTTAATCCCAGCCCCGCCGGCGGTTAATCCCAGCCCCGTGGGCGGCTGGCCACCCGTCCCTCTAGTAGGCGGCGGCGCGCTGGCGGGCCAGCCAGGACTTGCGCATCCTGCGGCGCTCCTCCTCGCTGGTGCCGCCCCAGACCCCGCACTCCTGATGGGTCGCCAGGGCGAACTCCAGGCAGGGCTCTTTGGCCG
>Ga0307373_10010488_pt1 | contig 13610 bp, 22 predicted proteins | sample OX2MG_FD_202534 | JGI IMG/M metagenome (GOLD analysis project Ga0307373, IMG submission 202534) | Soil microbial communities from Risofladan, Vaasa, Finland - OX-2 | ecosystem: Environmental > Terrestrial > Soil > Coastal area > Acid sulfate soil | place: Finland: Risofladan, Vaasa | collected... | reverse complement strand
CGGTTTTTTGCGGCCCATCGCCGTGCTAACTTATCGTGATGTGTGCGCCCGGGTGGCGGAATGGCATACGCAGAGGACTTAAAATCCTTCGGCCGCAAGGCCGTGTGGGTTCGACTCCCACCCCGGGCACTTCAATTCACACGACTTACTGGCGAAATGTTTTCGTGAGTCGGTTTTGCGTTCGCCACTTTTGTCATACTTTGGTCATTCTTTCCGTCGATGTACTTCGTGAGCAGCTTTGCGGCATCGTGAAGGTCTTCGCTCGACGTGATGTTGTAACGCTCAAAAACGCTTTCCGTTTCGTGGCCGCTAATGCGCATCGCCACGCTGCGCGGGACGCCAGCGCGAACGAGGTTGCGCACGCCAGTGCGCCTGAGATCGTGAGGAATAAGCCCCGTGTACTTCAGCCTCGGCTTCTTGTCGGCCTGTTCAACTGGAACGAAGCTGCCGACTCCAGCTTTGACGCACGCCGTGCGCCACGCTTGATACAAGCTCCGAATAGGCTTTCCTGAGCGCGAGAACACGAACGGGCAATCAGATTTTTGGGCGCTAAGGATGCGCAGTACGTCCAGAAATTCTCCGTGGAGCGGAAGGGTTCGACCCTCGCCGGATTTCGTCGTGCCTGGGTCAAGACGGATTTCCTTTTCGTCGAGATCAACCTGGTTCCATTTAATCGCGAGGACTTCGCCGATTCTCATCCCCGAGTAGTACATCGCGACAAGAACAGGACGCACATGGTCAGGCAACGCCGCGCGCAGGGCGCGATATTGCTCATGTTCTAGGAATCCTGTGCGCACGTTGTTCTCTGCCATGAGCTTGACCGTGGGGATGAATCGAACCTTGTCGTTTTCTTTTCCCAAATGGAACATCCGACGCAGCGCGGCAAGTTCGCGATTTACGGTCGCGTTCTCTGCCGCAGTGGAGATTCCCGTCTGCGCGCCATCATCTGCGGGATGCTTCTGGCGCAGAACTACGTATTGGCTGATTGCGGAACCATTGATGCTGGCCGCACGCTGGCCGTGGAAAAATTCTTTCAGATATCGCAGGCTCAAGCGCAAACGGCGCAGCGAACGCCTTTTGTTCTTTTCGTAGTCGGTAACAAGGTCTGCGGCCAGTTCATCGAAGCGAATTCTTTCCAGTTTTGGAGCGATGAATTCCTCGGTCCCGAGCCGCTTATCGAGCAGTCTACGCGCCGGGGTGATCTTGTCAGAGTGCGTGTTTTCAACGCAGCGCAGTCCGTCGCGGTAATATTGAATGTAAAAGAAACGCGATTCGCGAACTTCGCCCGATTTAGTTCGGTACTTCGGCTTGAAGATGCTGCCACTTCCGCGCTCGCGCCGCGCCGGTTGCTTGACTTCAAATGTCGCAGTCTGCATGTTCGCCTCCAGCTTGAGGATCCTAAACTCGCCAGCGGCCCGGATGCTCTGAGCCGCGCTACCTCACCGCGCCAGCGTGACCGCGCCGCCGACCGTCAGCCCGCGCTCTAGCACCTGCGGGTACTTGTCGAAAAATATGTTGAGCGCTTTTCGCCACGCTCTATCCCGCCGCGTGTCGATGACCCTGTATGAAACAGCCTTGCGCAGTTGTTCACAGCCGACCCTAGCAATGTACAGATGCTTTTTCGCTTTCATTGTTCACTTCCTCCATTCCGCCGCCTATGGCAGCGAATCTCCAATTTCTCCGCGCTGGCGGGCTTTCATGGCCCGCTGCAATTGTTTTCCGAACCATGAGTGACAACCATCGCAAAGTCCCTCGCCAGCGTGCGGCCTGTTCTTGGTCGCGCAGCGAAGGCATCCGAAGATTTCATAGAAATCGGCAAACTTCTGGCGCTCCGCGAATGTCTGCAATCGCTTCAATGCCACGGTTTCCTGACGAGTACGGAACCACGGCTCGATCAACATCGCGTCCGGGGCTATCGGCGCAACTTCCGCCGGTCGTTTCACGATCTGAAAGCCAGGCTTAGTCACGCTTCACCGCCGAAACGCGGGTGGTATTTCACCAGAACATCTTTCAGGTGTTTCCCAGTCGTGTGCAAATAAATCGAGGTGGTGCTAAGGCTGGAGTGGCCGAGCAGGTCGCGAATCGCGATGAGGTCGGCCCCGCCTTCCATGAGGTGCGACGCGAAGGAATGCCTGAGCATGTGCGGGTGAATTTTACCCAACCCAGCACGGCGCGCCGCGCGGCCAACAATGTTCGCAATGGCGTGCCTGCTGATGGTTCGCTCATTGCGCGGCGGAAGGGGATGGCCGACTTTTTTTTCCATATATTCGTCCGCTAGCGCCGTGGCTGCCTCGCGCGTGATTTTCTTGACGTTGCCGAGGCACAAATCTGTGTTCTTGAATCGCAGCACCCAGTAGAAGTTGCTCCGGCTTTTTTGCTTAATTATGCTCCCCGTGCCTAATCTGCGGCGTCGCGTCGCGTCAAAAACGAATCCGCTCGTGCGCGAGCCAACCACGATGCGCAATGCGTCGATGGCGCGCTTGTTCAAAGGCGCAAGCCGCTCTCTGTCGCCTTTGCCGACAATGCGGGCGCTTCTCGCTGCCCAGTCGATGCTTTCTATTCGCATGGCCGTCAATTCGGCCAACCGAAGTCCGCTGGCGTAAAAAGTTTCAATCACGGCGCGGTCGCGCGGATTTTTAGCGGCGGAGATCAGCTTCTCGACTTCTTCGACCGTCAGCGAGTGCGGGAGTTTTCTCGGCGGGTTTTTCCGCCTAATCAACCTTGCCGGGGACACTGGCACCGCGCCACAAAGTTCTAAGTGATTGAAAAACGATTTCAGGGCGGAAAGTTTCTGCGAAATCGAAGTTGGGCTTGCGCCCTGCGCTAGAAGCCAGGCCAAATACTCTCGGATGTCCACCGCCCGAACTGACACGAGCGGCAGGTCGCCAATGAAGCTTACGAAGTCAAATGCCGTTTGGCGATAGGACTCAATCGTTTTCGCTGCGTGGCCGGTCTGCGCGTGAAACGCCAGGAAATCGTCTAGCAATCGCTGTGTATACGTTGCGGGAGGATTCGCACGAATAATTTCTTGGGGATGGAAAATTTCCTGCGGTGTGGTAGATTGCGCGTCAGCCATCGTTGCACCTTATACGTGCGACTTGGTCAGGGGCCGCCTGGGCGTTTAGCGCGCCCGGCGGTCCCGCTTCAGAACTAATACGCCGGGCGTGCGAGGTTGTCAAGCGATTGTATTGTTGCGGAGCGTAACGATTACAGCGCGGTGGGAATGGAATCGGCACGACCGTTGGCCTGAAGTATTTGTTTCGCGACCAGCGGGGGGTTGTAGTTCTGCCACGGGTGCGCCGCTCGGCGGGCGCGGCGAGTCGCGCCATTCCGCGCGTGCATAATTTTGTCGCAACACCTCGCGCAAGTGTAGGTCGTGGCTGCCGTCGCGCCCTCGGGCCGTGCGATTGAGTTTGCGCGACAGATGGCGCATAGAATCCGCAACTCCGGCATCGGATTATTCACCCTCTGAGATTGTTAGTTGTGAAGCGACTCAGGCGGCGCGAGCGCATCCGCCTCTTTCAAGGTCTGTTCGATAAAATCTGGATGGAATTTTTCGAGGTGCTCAAACTGCAACGCGCACAATCTGGAGCCAGCGGCGGCAGAAGACGCGGCGGGGTCATCTTCAGACACGGCTAATTCTTCGGAGCGCCAGCCGCACAGAACGCAAACACGCCACGCGGTAATCCCTTCTTGTGTATCGAGCATCGCGGCGGCGACCATCGGCCCAGCGTTTCCTAGCATCGTCACTTGGCGTATTCGCATTGGTCAAATCGTCCCGCGCTGCCGCAGCGTCTTCATCACTGCGTCTGCGGTCGCTTGCGCGTGGCGGTCAATGAATTCGTCGCCGCCGTTCGTGTCAACCATTTCCATGTGCGTGTTGAAATTGAAACTATTGTGCGACCCGCCGCCCGGAGCCTCGCCGGGAACGTTGGGGATGATTCTCCCTGACGTGGAAGGAACGAACAGTTCAGGGCGGCGCTCACCGACGATGTAGGAGTGCCCCGGAGCCACTGCGCCGCCGTGCTCCATGTGCGTCAAGCCAGAGAGCAGCGAAGACATGGCAATCGCCGCTGCCGTGGCTAGGAACGGCCCAACTATGGGGATGTTAGCCACTGCCGCCGCCGCTCCGGTCACGGCCTTGCCCTTGTTCGCCTCCGCCCCAGACTTGATTTTGCCAATGTCCCCGATTGCGCCGCCCGCGCCACCAACTATCCCGCCGATGCCGCCACCGCCGACCTTCCCGCCAAAGCCCGGCAGCAGGCCGCCAGGAGTCCCCTTGCCAATCGAGCTACCCGCCAGCCGTACCCACAGCGCACTCGACTCGCTTGTGCCGGGCGTTTTGCCAAAACCAAGCAGGCCACCGAGCATTCCCATCGGCCCTTTGCCGTGCGGCGCTAGTCCGGCCTTGAATCCGCCACCAGCTTGCATTGCCTTCGTGGCGTTGCCCAAATTGTTAAGCATGTTCGTCAGGCCGGTCTTGATGAAACTTTCCTCAATCGTCGCGCCGAGTTGCCGGAAGTTCTCTCTCCCCATGACAACGGCCTTCGCCAAACCATCGGTGAGCGTTTTTAGGTTTTTCTGCTCAAATTCGTTTTGCCTTCGAATCTGGTCGGTTAGCTCTTTCTTGGCCTCTTTCTGTGCGTCACTTAATGCTTTGATTTGCTTCTCTTTTTGCTCGATTATTGCGAGCTGCTTGCGATGCTCCGCCAGTTCGCTGTTGGCGTCGGCGAGCGCCTTGACTAATTCCCTCACCGCATCCGAATTCTGGCCGTAGAGCTTCTGGGCCTCTGCGAGTGCGTCTTGTAGTTCCTTGACTTTCTCGATGTCGCCAGCCAGTGCAGCATCTTGGGCGTGGAACGGTTGCCCTGCGGCAAGTGCGGCCAATTCGCGGCCCAGCGCCTTTATTTTCGCCGCGTACCTTCCCGTCTCGGCCTCAAGCCCCTGCGTCGCGGACTTCGCCTCTTTGCTTCCCGCAATCGTGGCGTAGAGTTCGACGATCTTCTGCCGATTCGTTTCAAGGGCGTTGGCCTGCCGTTTCAGTTCGGCTATCTCTGATTCATGCGCCGCCTTTTGCTGTACGGTGTAGCTGTTCGCGTTCTGGGTGATTTCCTTCGTGAGCAGTTTGATGCGCTCTTGGATTACTGTCTTTTCATCTGCGATGCTATTGGCTGCCTCGTCTTCCGCGTTCAGCATCGCTTGCGCGCCAACCGTTTCGTCTATCGCATTCGCCAGCGCCTTTGCTTTTTCAGCCGACGCTTCGAGCTTCGTCATGTAGCTGCCGAGGTAGTCGGTCGCTGGAGTCTTGTTGATGTTCGACGGAACCTTATTGCCACTACCAGACCCAGTATCCCCTCCCATTGGCGGGAGCTTTTGTGTGGATGTAGAGGTAAGCTGGTTCAGGAGGTCGGCAAGCCTCAATCGCGACAATTCCATGTCGTTCTTGAGGTCGGCGATTTTCTTGTCCATATCCTTTGGCTCGGCTACTTTCCCGAGCTTAAAGGTCATGCCAGTCGGAGCAAGAACAACGTTAGCAATCATCTGGGCGAGCGTGTGGTACTTCGCGGCGAAGTTCTGCATTTTCAGGCTGGCAATATCAATCTTGTCAGACCAATACTCCCATGCGAATGCCGCCTCGTAGATAACCTTAACAACTTCAATCAGCGCATCGGCCATCCCTGCGGCGATATTCTTGAGCAGCGTCCCGTTCTTAGCGAAGTCCACCATTGAGCCAGCGATGTTCGCAAGCGCGGGACTAAGCTGATTCGTAACACGAAAAGCTATGCCTTGGAAGGCTTCGTCTAGCCGCAAGATGTTCATCTTCAAGAGTTCTGAGGATGCTGCGTCTTTTTCCGTCAGGGTCGTGCCAAGAGCATCCGACTCTGCGCCGAATTTCCGAATGGCGGCGCTGCCTCCGGACATTACAGGAATAAACTCCGCTCCCTGGCGACTGAGCAACTGTAGAGACAATGCGGAGAGCAGCGCCTTATCCTTCATGTTGTGGAATCCATCTGCAAGCGTTTCTACGGTTATCGTCCCGGTGCGCATCATGTTTTGGAACGCTGGGCCGGTGCCTAAAAGCATTCGGAAGGCTTCTTGCTGCTGCTTGCCACCCTCGGCGGCCATCAATGCGGAGCGGTTCATTCTTTGCATCATTTTTACAAGCCCCTCTTGGCTGAGTCCAAGAACTTTCGTCATGTAGGCGAGGCGAGAGAATTCAGTGATGTTCACGCCCGCCGACTGCGCCTGCCGCTGCATCTCTTCAAGCATTTCGCTGGAAGTCTTGATGACCATTCCGAATCCTGCGGCGGCAAGGGACGCGAACGCAGTGACTGCGCCAGCGGTTAGGCCAGTCAGCACGCCGATGGATTTTCCGAGCTTCGCAAAATGCGAAGTCGCATTTCCAGCGGCTTGGCCCGACAAGGAGATAGCGGAAGCAACGGCTGCTCCTGCTGGGCCGAACGCGCCAAAGGCTCCGGCCATGACAGCGAGAGAGTTCCCGAGCTTGCGGAATTCATTGGAGGTCTTTTTGCCGAATTTCTCGGTCGCGTATGAGGCTTTGCTGAGACCTTCGGAGAAGGCAGCGCTGTTGACGGAAAGTTCAACAAAAAGTTTTCCGACTGAGTTTGGCATTTTCTTTTATCACGCAAGAATTGAATTTTTTGCGATGCGAACAGAAAAAGCAGGCGCGCCCGCGAATCGGCGGAGGCGGTACGCGCCCGCAAATCCCTGCCGCCCCTGGAGCCGCAATGGAGCGGTGGGCGCGGGCGGCAAGGTCAAGCGCCCAAGGTCAAGAAGATTTGTACTCCGTCCACAACACTTCCCTGCACAGCAGAAGCGTGATGCGGATGTGCTTGTAGTCGGCGTTCTCTTTTCCGTTGCGCCATTCACAAAACAGCGCGCGAGGGTCGCTGCCCTTAAGTTCAATTATGCCTTCATCCGGCTGCGAGTCGGTTTGGCGCTCTCTTGTGTAATAAAATCTAAAGAGCTTCTCTTCCGTTTCAACCGCGTGCGTTCCTTCTGGCATTTGCCACTTCCTTTCTCTCTTTGGGATATGCGACGCCCGGAATGACACGGCTGGGTGGCCGTTGGCGGCCCGAGCGTCGCGGATTAGCGCCGCCAAACTTTCTGGTTAGCCAGTTACCGTGGCGAGAACGAGCGGAGCGGATGCGCCGTTCGACGGGTCGAGGTAGGCACAATCGGCCTGCGCTCGCATGACGTAGCCAACTCGCCCGTATGTGATATCCATTGCGGACAGTGCCGAGTTCTGTACTCTCTGCAACGTTGGCGCGCCCATGCGGATGTGGAGTGCCGACAAGTCGCCGAAGATGACTTTACCGGCGGCGACTGGGGAAACTGTCGGCGTGGGCATCGACGGGGAAATATAAACCCTCTTGCCCATTATGACTTCGCAGTCATTTAGCACGTTGATTAACGGGCGGTTGTTCGAGTCTACGGCGGTGCGGAAGAATTCGTAAGTCAAATCATTCATCAACCATCCGCAACTTGGCTGCGCGCGATAGGCTCGGTTCACCGCAAAAAACATGCCCGCGATGTCGTACAGTGATATCACTGGGGACGAAGACGTCGTATAGGAACTGGTCAAACTGGAAAGCAACCCGGAGCTGACATTCGTCCCGGTCACGCAATCTGAGCCGAGTTTTCTTGCGATGCCGACGCTGCCAGCGCGAATCATCTTATCGACGCCGTTTTCAAACAATCCGCTGTCCCCTTCAAATTCCAAACTCATCCCCAGGGTTGTCCTGTACGTTAGTGCCGACTTGAGTAGCACATTTTTCGGGGTTGGAATCGTCAGGGACGTTTGCTGCTGTGCTTCGCCCGGAACTGTCGCCGCGATCTGCGATAAATCCCAGCCAACAATGTTGCATGGGCCGAGGCCAGGCTTGTCCGACACCCGGAAATCGCAGACTGCGGGATCGAGCAGGGGGTCCGTTTGGGCAAACGTTTCAAAAATCACACCCTCCCAAAGTTGCGGGACGGTGAAACCTCCGGCTGCGCCTTGCGTCCACGTGATGCTTTGGCTCCCAGCTAGGAAATCCCGAAATTCCTCCTCAACCCCGGAGTGCAAGTAGCGAAGCCACGCCCTCTTGTACTTCTGCGGATCGAGCGCTGGGATAATTTCCTCTCCCAATGCTTCGATATATCTGCCGCGCATTTCTTCGGTGCTTAAGCCGATTTGACGAATGGAGTTGATGCGCTGTAACAGGACATCGGCTTTTTTCCGGTCAGCGGAGGAGCCTTTCGCGAGCCGCTCGGCCTCGAAAGAAAGGTCGTGTACTTCTACTATCCCCTTGTTGGTAAGTTTCATCTGTTTGTTGCCTCTGTCGCCATGGCGACGTTTAATTTTCCGGCGAGATGGTGAGCGGCGTTGCCGGACGCCGTGAAAATACTTAGAACAGTTTCGCGCCTGCGATTTGCGAATCGAGGTCGCCGACGGTTGAGCGCTGCTCTGCGCGGAAGGCTGTGAATGCGTTCCCCAACCTCTGCGCGCGGCCCTCCAGGATGTCGTTGAGAATTCGCTTCGGACAATTCCAGAAAATTGCCAAATCATGACCCGGCAGTCCGACCGCTCCGTGCTCAGACATCAGGAAACGAGCTTCTGTCTGCGTGAATTCCATGTCGTTGATTTCCTTTTTTTGGATTTGTGAAACGTGAAACGCTACGAAATTTTGACGCCTTGACGCGCCGGTGCCGGGCGTGATTCAGCCTTCTTTGTTGAAGTGCCCTTGGGATGCGGGTCGATTGTCACAGGCGCGTTTTTCGAAACAAAAACGATATTTGCCACTTTGTTTCTCCACATTGATTTGTGCTGCTAGATTTTTCCGTACTTCCAAACTTCCCGACCGTACATGCCCGCTGGCGCGCTCTCCGGCATTGCGAGATTCGCGCGCGGCTCGCTGACTTTGAGCGGCGGCTCGGGGGGTTCCGGGCCGCGAGCTTGCACACGAGCGTTCCAGAAACGTTGCATCAAAATTTGCGCGCCCGCCGGGCCAACGCCTAAAACAGCAAATCCGCTAAAAACCACGTCGCCAGCCACGTCCGATTCGGCGAGCGCATTTATCGAGTCCGCGATATTCTCGCGGAGCGCATCGAGAATTTCTGTGGCTGTTTGTTTATTTTTCATCGAGATGCCTCGGTCGAAAAAAGTTTTTGTCGTGCATTCTTGGCCGAAAAATCGAACAGTTTCCCCAGATGTCTACTGCAATTAAAACGAACGGCTGGCCACGCTGGCGGCCACGCAGCATCGCGTGGTCAAGCTCGTCCCCTGCCGCGCGTACCTCGTAAGAATGCTCTCCTTCTTTTTTTTCCTTCACCGTCTTGCCCTCCGCCCTTGATAAAAGACCAGCGTCGGCAGTTCATCGAGCGCGACATGGCGGTCGCCTTCGCCCTGCGAGAAACAAACCGTAGCGCTACGCTCGATGTCTTCCACCTCGTCGGCCTGCGTCCGCGATTTGAGCCATTCGACCCCGCGCGAGCGCAACTCTGCGAGACTTTTGCGGCGCGGGCGGTCGGAAAATCCGCAATGCCAGAAGGCCGTGCCACCGAGGCTCGACCCGGCGCGAGCAATTATCGAAATTCCACGGTGGCAGGAATCGCAGTCAGCGCGAAGATTCAGGGTTCCGTGGCGCGCGTCAAGTTTCGCGGTCCATCTTGCAAAGTTTTGTTTCGTCGTCATTTCGTCGCCCAGCGTCGATGACGCCCCGCGCATTCTGGACATCCCGCCGGGCAACTTAGCGACTGGGCGAACGCCGAGAAATCATCCGGGCTGCGTCCAGCAACATAAAAAACAATTTCGTAATGGCACATGACGCGCTGCGCCTCAACATCGCCGGGACAGGACGCGAGTGTCTTTCGCGCGTGCAAAAATTGGCGCGCTTCGTCGGGGTCGATGTCGATATTGTGCCGTCGCCCGAATTCAACGACCCGGAGTGTTTTCTTGAGCGATTTCGGTGGAAGCATGGTTTAGTCTCGCGACTCGCTTCGCAATCTGGCCTGAGGACCACGCGCGATGAATTCGGCAAAATCGTCTTCCTCGCGTGTTTCCTCGGTAGATTTATCCGGTGCGGGCTTCGCTGAGGTAACAAACCTCGAAATCTCCATGAGGGCACGTTCGCACTGCTGGCAGATTTTCAAGTTCGGGTTAGGTGCCTCTACGGTGTAGCGATTGCCCTTTGCCGAATACCGCACCATGCGCAAGACTGCGCCGCGCTTTCGGACATCGGCCTGCGCCGTCTCGCGTCGCTCGAAAATATCCAGGTACATCTTTTCGGCCTGCGCGATCTTGTGCGGAGATACGCCGGAACTTTTTTCTTCGGCTGCGCGCTCGGACAGTTGCGCGCGAGAAAGTTTGCGCGTATTTCCGGTCAACAGAATTTCTCCGACTGTTTTTTTCGTGCGGCCCATGCATTTCTCCCTAAAGCGAATTTGGATTTTTCACGGATGCATACGCGAATGTGGTCACCGCAAACTGACGGACAGTCACAGAAACTCATAAGTGCTGTCCGGTCTACAACTTACGCGGTGTCTGTTCGTCGCCAGCGGTGTGTCGCAAGTCGTGCAACTTGATTAAGTTCCTGCCGCTTGATTGTGAGCAATGCGCGCGTCTGCGGGCGCTGCATGCAAACGTCCAGCGGTGGTTGTTTTGACCGGCATCTAGGTGTCTTTGCTTTCAATGACTTACCACCGCACGCGCCTCGCCGCATGTCTCTGTGTGCTGCTGACTCGTCACCGCGTCACCGTGCTTCTACTGGTGCGCTCTGCGGCCTGTTACTCTGCTGCTGAAACGATTGCTGGAGGCGAAGTCTGACTTCTGCACTGACCGTGCGCTCGGCCAGCTTCGCCTGTTGCTGGATTTGCCTGCGCAGCTTTGCGGGAATCAACAGCGATAGCATTTCGGGATTTGACATCTTGCACCTCATGTGTGGATTTGAACTTCCGACTTAAATCGCTCAGCGATTCGCCGAGGCATACTGAAACTTTGCTGCTTCGATGAATTTGTCGAGGTCTCCGCGATCTACTTTCAGAAGCCGACCAACGCGAACAAATCCCAATTCTCCGGAAGCGACCATGTCGCGGATTTTCCAATGCGAGCAGCCGAGGTATTCGCCAGCTTGCTTCGCATCCAACAGCCGATGACTTGATTCAGTTCGCATCTAATTCTCTTTTCCTAGCCAGCAAGCATTTCGGCCACTCAATGCCCTGATTCTTAAGTTCATCCATCGCAATATCCAAAAAATCTACCGGCGAGCAACTGCAATCGTTTCCGTCGTGAGACCACTCAGCGACGTAAGTCTTGGCAAAGTCCTCAAAGGCGCGCTCGAACGCATTCGGCGCGAGATACTTTTTTGCGATTCTCTTTTTGTCTATTCCGACGTATTTGAACAAATCCCCGACATTCCGAACACAACCTGTCAGTGAGTTAGGTTCTGCCTTTGCATCTGCCTCTGACCTCTGCCTCTGTTCCGGAGCAACTCCGGAGTTACTCCGTAGTGACTCTGGAGTTTTGGCTTTGGCTTTGTCCTTTGTTTCTCTAAGTTTGCGCTTACTCCATTCATCACGCCGACGCTTGAGTTCGCTTGACGCGATAACCTGAGACTCGCCCTTGCGTGCGGCTTTGATCTCAATCAATCCCCAGGTGCGCATGAATTCGAGCCGTTGTTTCGTTTCCTCCGGAGTGACTCGAAACTGCCGCGCCAACATGCCGACCGTTTCCTCCGTCAGCGGAAGTTCACGAAGACCGGGACCGTCCTCGACGCATAACAGTTGCCACGTGCGGTCAACGTCGTGCGCAAAGCCTGTGCCGAACTTCTCGATGCCAGCCTGAAACGCTGGGCGGTCAAGGTCTTCACGAAATCGCTTCCACCAGCGCATCGCTACCGTCCAGAGCCGATAATCAGTTTGTGATTCACAAAGTCAACCATCGATTTGCTCGCTTTTTTGTAATTTGTGGCAACTGTGCATGTCTCGCTGGCGACAATGAGCGAACAAAATTCGTTGCCTCTCGCAAGTTTGAAAAATCAGGGCCAACGCCGTCAAACTTTCGGACGAGGGCCGCAGTCTCGATCTGTGCAAATTCAGTAGCTTTCGGGATAGCTTCGATAGTTCCATCGCTCAACCAACGTGCTCGACAGTTCGCGACCAAGAAATCGGCGTCAGCGATGCTCAAGCGCCGGATGAGGCGTCCGTGCGGCAAGTACATGCGCACTGGCTTCGACTTGTGTTTTCCTGGCATGGCTCTACTCCCATCTTCCCCGTATGTTTTCGGGAACTTCGCTTCTAGTGATATGATGCCATGAGAATAGAGATTGAGCGCTATTACGTTTAAGAAATGTGATAAAATGCATTTAGCTAACTTGCAAAAAGGACACTAGCAAATGAGCAGAGCCAAAGCCGTCAAGCTGTTGTTGCCAGAACTGTCGAATGAAGAGATGGCGATTGTCCTGAAAATACTGAGAATGAATATCGCGCAAGCCGATTTGAAATCTCTCCGCAATCTAGAAAAGCAATGTTTCGCGCTCGCGCGTCGTGCAAGCAGATTTATTTATTTGGACCGAACAACGTGGGGTGAGAGCGCGGAATGGAAAAGTGAAACATTTCGAAAGGTGTGGTCATCGTATCGAGAGTTGTTCTCAAACGGACTTCGCAAGGCAAGGCATCCAGATGATGAACGTTTGCGCCCTTTCGCCATAATGAAACCGCTAGGAGAGACACTCGCGTTCGATGCCATCATCGCGTTCGGGCCGCAAAAATTAGGACGCTTTGTAGTCCAAGAGGTTGAGGAGTTCTTGTATTGGCTCGAAATGAGGATGGTGGCTAATCAGCAGGTTTGGCTTTTCGTCGAATGTGAGAGGTGTAAGAAGTGGGCCATCCGCAAACGGGCGCGTCGAGAGAATCGGTATTGCTCGCAAACTTGCACTTTGTCCGCTAACGCAGAGCGCGCAAAGAAGCAGGCAGTAATGCTAGATTCCTACGCGGGTCGGATTCGGACAATTAAGAGACCATCATTGGGCGGGCGTTTTGGGCGGCGGAGTTTTAGGAACAAGCAGTAACTTCTCGGCCTCTCGCTTTCCATCTTCTGTGAGGGTCCACAGACGTTCTCTGCCCTTGCGTTCTGTCAGCAGTGACTGCTGTCCCAATCGTTCCGAGCATAACCTGATTTCTTCAAGGGGAATGTCTCGGTTATTTAAACGTTGGGAGATGCTCTCCGCGCTCATCGCCTCATCGCATCCGAGCAAAAGTTTTAGGATTAATCGACAGTACTCTGCCCTGGCATGCTCTTTCGGGTCATAAATCATCGTGCGCCTCGCGGCGAATCATAGCACGAAACTTTTGTCGTACTTTTGTTAATCCGAACCTAATACAGCCGATTTGAACCTACGAGAACCTACGAGAAAAATCATGCAAGTAAAACAAACGCCGCGCACTTAGATGAAAACGCGCGGCTTGCAGATTTGCCGTCCGTGGACTTAAAATCCTTCGGCCGCAAGGCCGTGTGGGTTCGACTCCCACCCCGGGTACCAAAAATCCTTCCAATGGAATTGTTTCCGTTAATGATTGCGCGGATAGAGGCCAGCTGCAGATGCTCAGGC
>Ga0307373_10010487_pt1 | contig 13611 bp, 12 predicted proteins | sample OX2MG_FD_202534 | JGI IMG/M metagenome (GOLD analysis project Ga0307373, IMG submission 202534) | Soil microbial communities from Risofladan, Vaasa, Finland - OX-2 | ecosystem: Environmental > Terrestrial > Soil > Coastal area > Acid sulfate soil | place: Finland: Risofladan, Vaasa | collected... | reverse complement strand
GCGCGCCCCAATCGCGCGCGCCGTCGCCACCGAGCGCTACTCTGATCTGCGACCCGCCCGATGAGCAGACGAACCCTCAGCGTCGTGCTTGCGCTCGCGCTCATCGCGCTCGCGATCCCGGCCGCCGCATACGCCGTCATCACAACGCTGACCAACCCGCCCGACACCAACGCGACGGCGAGCTGTCCGGGAACCGCCGCGACGCCGTGCACCGTGGTCTCGCGAACGACGGCCATGCAGGTCAAGGTCGGCGACACCGCGACGCCGTTCAAGGTCACGACCGCCGGGCGGCTGGTCGGCTGGGAGATCACGCTCAGCTCGCCGACGTCCTCGCAGATCAAGTACTTCGACGCCAACGAGGGCGGGACCTCGCAGGCCGCGATCGCCGTGATCCGCCAGGTCAAAGCCCTTGACTACAAGCTCGAGTACGAGTCGCCGGTGATCCACCTCCAGCCCTATTTCGGGCAGACCGCCGACTTCCCGCTGACCAAATCGGTGGCGATCAGGGCGGGAGACGTGATCGCCCTGACCGTGCCAACATGGGTGCCGGCGCTCGAGCTCCAGGCCGGTCGCAAGGCCGCCTGGCGAGCCAGCCGCAACAGGAAGCAGTGCACGAGCGTCGGTGTCGAGACCGCGCAAACCGTGCCCGGCTCCGTCCTGCAGTACTACTGCATCTACCGCACGGCGCTGGTCGACTACAGCGCGATCGTGATCTCGACGCCGTAATCGGCGGACGCGCGATCGTCTAGGGTGAGTCGATCGCGACTCCGACCCGCCTTTACCATCTGCCGCGCAGCCGCTCCACGCGCGTCCTCTGGACGCTTGGGGAGATCGGTGTCCCGTTCGAGCTCACGCTGATGACCGGCGCGGATCGCAAGAGCGAGGCCCACGTAGCCAGGCACGCGCTCGGCCGCGTGCCCGTGATCGAGGACGATGCCGGGTACCTGTTCGAATCGGCGGCGATCGTGCTGGCCCTGGCCGACCGCCATCCCGATGCCGGGCTCAACTTCCCGCTCGGCACGCGCGAGCGTGAGCTGGTCTACCAGTGGGTGCTCTTCGCGATGGCCGAGCTCGAGCCGCGGATCGTCGAGGTCCGCGATTGCCGCGAGGCGGATCCGCCGCGCGCGGTCGCCGCCGCGGAGCGCTTTCGAGCCGGGGCAGCGCTCGTCGAGCGAGCCGTCGAGGGCCGGGGGTTCATCGTCGGGGACCGGCTCAGCGCGGCGGACATCGTCATCGGCTCGGTGGCGGGCTTCGCGCGGCGCTTCGAGCTGCTCGCCGGGTTCGACGAGTTCAACCGCTACGTCGACGGCCTCGAGGCCCGGCCCGCCTTCCAGCACGCCAACGAGCCCGCGCAGTGATCTGCGCGCCTCAGTCGCCGCCGGCGTAGCGCTCGCGCAGCCGCTGCTTGTCGACCTTGCCAACCGAGGTCTTCGGCAGCTCGCTCAGCACCTCGATGCGCTCGGGCATCCACCAGCTGGCGACCTCGCGAGCCAGGCCGCTGCGCACGACGTCGAGATCGATCTGCTCACCGGCGGCCGCGACGAGGACCGCCAGCGGGCGTTCACCCCATGTCTCGTCGACGATCGCGATGACCGCGGCCTCGGCCACGGCGGGCTGGCGCGCCAGGTGGCTTTCCAGCTCGGTCGAGCTGATCCACTCCCCGCCGGACTTGATCAGGTCCTTGAGGCGGTCGACGATCTCGACACTGCCGGCGGGATCGATCCTGGCGATGTCGCCGGTCCGCAGCCAGCCGTCGTCGAACGCCCGCCGATTGGTCTCCTCGTCGACATCGAGGTAGGCACGGCAGACCCATGGCCCGCGAACCTCGAGCTCCCCGACGGCCTGGTCATCCCACGGCAGCTCGTCGCCGTCGCGATCGACGATCCGCAACTCGACGCCGGCGATCGCGGTCCCCTGGCGCACCGTCGGCGAGGGATCGGCGGACGCCGCCGTGCCGGTCAACCGCAGCGTGGTCCCGGAGCCGGCCTCGGTCATCCCCCACGACGACACGAACTCGACGCCCGCCGCGAGATAGCGCTCGGCGAGCGCCCGCGGCGCCGCCGACCCCCCGGAGAGCACGCGGCGCAGCGACGAGAGGTCGCGCTGCGGATCCTCGAGCGCCTCGAGCAGGCGCACCCAGAAGGTCGGGATGCCGGCGGCGAGCGTCACGCGCTCGCGCTCGATCAGCGACGCCAGCGCAGCCGGCGAGGTGTCCGCGCCGGCCAGCACGAGCTGCGCCGGAGCGAGCGCCGAGGAGTACGGCAACCCCCAGGCCATCAGGTGGAACATCGGGGTCAACGGCAGCACGACGGCGTCGCGGCTGACGCCGTGCGAGTCGATCGACAGCGCGCCGAGCGCGTGCAGGACAACCGAACGATGGGAGTAGACCACGGCCCTGGCCGCGCCGGTCGTGCCGCTGGTGTGGCAGATGCACAGCGCCTGCTGTTCGCTCATCGGCCCGAGCTCTCGCGCCGGCTCCGCCGCGGCGAGCAGATCCTCGTAGCGGTGTGCGCCGGCGAACGGCTCGGCGAGCTCGCCCCCGTCCTCCATCACCACGATGGTGCGCACGGGCAGCCGCGCGTGGTGCTCCGCGAGCAGCCCGGTCAGCGACGCGTCGACGAACAGCGCGCTGTCGCCGCAACGCTCGAGCTGGCTGAGGAGCTGGGCTGGGTTGACGCGCGCGTTGAGCGTGTGCAGCACGCGCCCGCCGCAGGGCACGGCGTAGAACAGCTCGAGATGGCGGTGGCTGTTCCAGGCGAGCGTCGCCACGCGCGCGCCGGCGCCAACGCCAAGCGTCTCGAGCACCGTGATCAGGCGGCGGCTGCGCAGCGCGATCTCCCCCCAGCTGTGGCGGACGACGCCGCTCGCCAGGACGGAGGTCACCGGCACGTGGGCGCCGACCGACTCGAGCCGTCGGAGCACCAGCTCGAGGGTCAGCGGCAGATCCTGCATCAGCCCCTGGGGCAGCGCGGTCCGTCCGTCCGCGGCCCCCCCGGTCGCCTGCGGCCCGAAGCTCGTCGGCGCCATCAGCGAATGTAGGTCTGCAGGCCCGGCCGGATTCGCTTCTCGTCGAGGAACTGCTTGAGCCCTTCGCCGCGCCCGTCCTCGCGGTCGAGGTGCTGCGACTGCTCGAGCTTGGCGTAGAGGTAGTCCTCCGCCACGTCCCAGCCGAGCGCCTGGCAGTTGCGGAAGCCGAGCTTCGCGGCATACAGGGCAACCGGGCTCTTCTCGAGCAACTCGCGCGCGAGGGCCTCGACCTCACCGCGCAACTGGGCCAGCGGGGTGCTCCAGTTGACCAACCCCATCTCGGCGGCCCGGCGCCCGTCAAACGTGCGGCCGGTCATGATGTGCAGCAGTGCGTTGCGGCTGCCGATCGTCTCCGCCAGCGCGCGACTGACGACGCTCCCGGGCGGGATCCCCCAGTTGATCTCCGAAACCCCGAAGGTCGCCTCGTCGGCCGCCACGGCCAGGTCGCAGCCGACGAGCGGGATGAACGCACCGCCGAAGCACCAGCCGTTGACCATCGCGATCGTCGGCTTGGCGTAGGCGCGCAGCATCCGGATCTGCCAGTCGCCGTTGTCGCGACGCACCTTGCGCTGGACGTGGGCCGGGGCGGCGTCGACATCGCGGAAGTACTCCTTGAGGTCCATCCCCGCGGAGAACGAGTCGCCGGCCCCGGTGAGCACGAGCACGCCGGCGTCGTCGTCGGCGTCCAGGACCTCGAGGACCTCGATCATTTCGCTGTTGAGCTTCGGATTCATCGCGTTGCGCTTCTCCGGACGGTGCAGCTCGACCCAGGCGATCCGTTCGTCCAGGCTCACGCGCACCGTCTCCCAGCGTCCGTCGTAGCTCATCTCGTGCTCCGATCTCGAAGGTGTTCTACAGGCCCAGCGAGCGCCCGATGATCTCGCGCATGATCTCGTTGGTGCCGCCGAATATGCGGGTCGCGCGGGCGTCGGCCCAGGCCCGCGCGATCGGGTACTCCGCCATGAAGCCGTAGCCTCCATGCATCTGGACGCAGCGATCGAGCACGCGACCCTGAAGCTCGGTGCACCACCATTTTGCGACCGCCGCGTCCTCCGGCGTCAGCTCCCGGATCCCCAGGGCCTCGACGCAGCGATCGAGATACGCCTGCGCCACCTCGATCTCGGCGTGGCACTCCGCCATCTGGAACCGGGTGTTCTGGAAGGCGCCGATCGGTTGGCCGAACGCCAGCCGCCCGCGCACATACTCGAGCGTCGTGGCGAGACCGGCGCGCGCTGCGCCGAGCGCGCCGATCGCGATCGACAGGCGCTCCTGAGCCAGGTTCGACATGAGATAGCCGAACCCGGCGCCCTCGTCGCCGAGCAGGTTGGCCACCGGGACCTGGACCGAGTCGAAGAACAGCTCGGCGGTGTCCTGGGAGTGCTGACCGATCTTCTCGAGGTTGCGGCCGCGCGCGAAGCCGTCCATTCCGCGCTCGACGAGCAGCAGGCTGACACCGCGGTGGCGCTCGCCCGGGTCGGTCTTCACGGCGACGATGATCAGGTCCGCGTTGATCCCGTTGGTGATGAACGTCTTTGCTCCGTTGAGCAGGTAGTGCTCGCCGGAGCGGATCGCGGTCGTCTTGATCCCGGCGAGATCGGAACCCGTGCCGGGCTCGGTCATTGCGATCGCGAGGATCAGTTCGCCGCGGGCGATCGCCGGCAACCAGCGTTCGCGCTGCTCGTCGTTGGCGTAGGTCAGCAGGTAGGGCAGGCAGACATCGTTGTGCAGGGTCAGTCCGAGCGCGAAACCGCCGACCTGTGCCAGGGCCGCCTCCTCGCCGATCACGAGGTTGAAGCGGAAGTCGTCGATGCCCGCGCCGCCGTAGCGCTCCGGGATCGCCATTCCCGCGAAGCCGAGCGCGGCGGCCTTGGCATAGAGCTCGCGCGGGACGATCCCCGCGCTTTCCCACTCGGCGTAGTGAGGGCACGCCTGCTCAGCGAGAAAGCGGCGGAAGCTCTCGCGGTAGCTGTCCTGCTCCTCGCTGAAGAGCGTGCGTCGTATCAGACACCGTCGCCTTCGCCGCGATCAAGCAGCAGCACGCGCAGCGGCGAGCCGGTACCGCCGCGGATCTTCAGCGGCAGCGCAAGGAACAGGCCGCTCGCGGCGACCTCCGCGAGTCTGCGAAGCCCTTCGACGATCAGGATCCCGCGCGGGAGGAACCACGAGCTGTGGCCGTGACCCAGGCCGATCTCGCCGTCGATGCACGGCACGTCGCAGCCTGCCGTGTCGGATGCCACGGCGGCGACCCCGGCCTCGGCGAGGTAGCGGCAGGCGTCCTCGCTCAGCCCGGGCTCGTTGCGCCCCCAGAAGCCGGCATCGGCACCATCGCCCGCTTCCGGCCAGTGCCGGTCCCAGCCCATCTCGATGATCGCCACATCACCGGGCTCGAGCGCGAAGCCGGCGTCGTCGGCAGCGGCGGCGAGCGCGGCGGCATCGAGCAGCTCGCCCGGTTCGGCCGCCCGGCCCGAGAGGTCGAACTTCTTGTAGGGGCGCAGCAGCAGCGCGTCGGCAGCGACGTGCTCGACGGTCAGGCCGTGGCGGTCGAAATGAAACGGCGCATCGAGATGCGTGCCCGTGTGCTCGGCCAGCGCGATCCGGTTGGCGGCCGCGCCGGCGTCGTCGTGACCGAACAGCGGTGTGATCTCCGGGCCCTGGTAGGCCACGAACATCGGCATGCCCGGCTCGATCACCGGCGAGGCGTCATGTACGCGAAACTCGCGCAGGGCCGCAAGCAACGCCGTAACCGGGGTCGCCGGCTCCCTCTCGATCGGCACCGGGCGATTGTGACGGCCGAGCCGGGCCCCGTCAACGGCCGCCGCCCGATCACCCGAGCTGCGCCGTCTGCGAGATCGCCACCGCGGTCGAGGCTTCCGCGACGGCGGCGTCGCGGTACTCCGGTGGACGCCGCAGCCGCCGCTGCGCGGCGACACCGAGGCCGGCGGCGAACAGGCACGCCAGCGCGCCCGCGCCCAGACCGGTGCGTGCGCCGGCCAGCGTGATGATCGCGCCGACCGTTGGCCCGCCGATCGGCGTCGAGCCCTGCAGCGCGACGAACCACAGCGCCATCACGCGACCGCGCATCGCGGGGTCGGCCGCGAGCTGCAGCGTCGAGTTGCCGGTTGACATGAACGACACGCTCGCCGCGCCGACGAGCGCCAGCGCGATCAGTTCGACGGGCATGCTCGGGGCGAGCGCGGCAAGCGCGAGCGCGACCGCAAAGGCGACCGCCGCGATGGTCACCGGGCGCAGGCCGGTGTGGCCGCGTGCCGCCACGACCAGGCCGCCGACGATCGCTCCCAGCCCCATCGCCGAGGTCATGAAGCCGTATCCCTCCGCCCCGGCGTGCAGCGCGTGGCGGGCCATCACCGGCAGCGACACCTGGAACTCGTAGGCCAGCGTGCCGACGAGGCCCATCATCAGCAGCGGGACGGCGATCTCCGGAGTCGAGGCGGCATAGCGGAGTCCCTGCCGCAGCTGTCCCGCGGCGCGCGGCGCCGGCGGCGTCGGGCGCAGCGCCGAGCGCTCCATCGTGACCAGCGACACGACCACCGCGACGAAGCTGGCGGCGTTGATCAGGAAGCACTCGCCGAGACCCACGGTGGCGATCAGGACGCCCGCCACCGCCGGTCCGACGGCGCGCGCGACGTTGACCTGGACCGAGTTGAGGCTGACCGCGTTGCGCAGCGTGTCGGGGCCGACCATCTCGAGCACGAAGGACTGGCGCGCCGGGTTCTCGAACGCGTTGTTGAGGCCGAGCACGACGGCCAGCACGCCGATCTCCCACAGCTGCACCGCGCCGGTGATCGTCAGCACGCCCAGCGCCAGCGCCTGGAGTCCCATCGCCGTCTGCAGCACGATCATCAGCCGGCGCTTGTCGACGCGGTCGGCGATCACGCCGCCGTAGGGCGCGAGCAGCAGCACGGGCAGTGTCTGCAGTGCGACGATCACCCCGAGCGCGGTGGCCGAGCCGGTCAGCGACAGCACCAGCCAGGACTGTGCCGCCATCTGCATCCAGGTGCCGATCAGCGAGGTGGCCTGGCCGATGAAATAACGGCGGTAGTTGGGCACCGCCAGCGCCGCGAAGGTGCGCCGGCGCGTCGCGCCCAGCGCGTCGGGACCCAGGTGCCCAGACGCGTTCATCGCATCCGCTCCGCGAGCGCCTCGAGCGCCGGGAGCGCTTCGACGATCGCGCGGCGCTCCGCCGGCGCCAGTTCGGCGAGCTGCGCGGCCAGCGCCTCGCTGCGCTCGCGATGGATCCGCTCGCGGATCCGTCGCCCGGCAGCGGTCGCCGTGGCCAGGGCGACCCGTCGGTCGCCGGGATCCGTGGTGCGCGCCGCGAGGCCCGCCTCGCAGAGCCCGCCGAGGGCGCGCGAGAGCATCGTCGGGTGGAGCGTCTCGCGCTCAGCCAGCGCGGCCAGCGGGAGCGGCCCGTGTCGAACCAGCGTGAAGAGCACCGAAACCTGCGTGGGGGTGAGCCCGCTCCCGGCCTGCGTCGGGCGCAGCCGCCGGCCAAGCCGCGCGATGGCCGCCCGCAGGCGCGCGCTCGCGTCCTCGTCGTCGCCTGCCTTCACCACTGCGCGCCTCCACAGAAACTTGCTTGCCAGCAAGCATCTTATCGCACGCGACCCGCGGGGCTGCGCGTCAGCCGCTGCGGCGCTGCGCGAACGTGCCGAAGACGATGTCCCACCACGGCGCGCTGATCCCGTAGCCGTTGGTTTCGTCCTCGAAGTGGTGGCGCATGTGCAGTTCGCGCAGCCGGCGCTCGAGCGCCGTGCGGGGCTGGCGATGGTGATGCAACGCGTAGTGCAGCATGTCGTAGGCGAGGTAGCCGGCGAGGAAGCCGGCGCCGACAGCCCAGCCGAGCGGCGTGCCGACGATCGCGACGAAGGCGGCGAGGAACAGCGCCGCGAGGGGCACCGAGACGGCGGGCGGCATGACCAGTCGCAGCGGGTCGTTCGGATGGTCGTGGTGGACGCCGTGCACCATCCAGTGCAGCCGCGCGCCGATTCCATCCTCCGGCTCGAAGTGGAAGATCGCGCGATGGATCCAGTATTCGCTGAAGGTCCACAGCAGGTAGCCGCCGAGCGCACCGAGGAGGGTGCGCAGAGCCGACTGTCCGCCGAGGGCAACCGCGGTCAGCACCACGATCGCCGGTCCGAAGATCAACGGCGGCACGACGGGATGCACGCGCGAGAGCCGGTCGAGCCACGGCCAGCGAAACATCGGCGGTGACGCGCGCAGAACCTCGGTACGCGAACCGCGAAGCTGTTGTTCACCAAGTGGGCTGTCGAGCGGAAGGTTGTGCATCGAGGGAAACGCGTCGTGTATCTCGCTTTATAGCGCGTCCGAGCCCCGGCATCTGCAGTACCGGCGCAAAAGGCGGGCGCGCGAACGCGTGGCGGCGTCGCCGACGGCTGCTCTCGGGCCGTGCCGGGGGCCCCTCACCCGCGCCGGGTCGATCGCTCAGCGACCGCTACGCCGAACGCGAAGTCTCGGTGCCGGGGCAGCGCAACAGCGATTCACGGACGCGACGCTTGAGCGCCTCGCGTTCGCGCGCCTGCTGCTCGTCGGCCCGGTTCCCGACCGCTTCGGACTCCTGTTCTGCTCCACCCTGGTGCTCCACGACCGGTATCCAATCATGCCGGATGGACGCCTGCGTCACCAAGCCATCACGGTGCCGAGCGTCGATGGCCCATTGGAGGAACGATCGATCGCGGCGAGTTGCTCGCGATCCTCATCGGCGAGCCGGGCGGCGCGCTCGCCCCGGCCGTGGTGATCGCCTTCGGCGACCCCGCGCTCGCCCGGGCCGTGGTCGATCTTCGCGCTCAACGTGACCGGCTCATTCGCCCTCGGCCATGTCGCCGCGCGGCCCCGCTGCGGCTGCCGCGCGGCATCTATGCCGCGGCGCTGCCCGGCACGGGCTTCTGCGGCGCCTTCACCACCCTCTCGACGATGATGCTCGATCTGTTGCGCGTTTGCGGGAGCCGCGGCGGTCGCCCTCGGCCGCCTACTCGGTTGACAGGGCGAACACGAGCGGCGTCGCACACAGGCTGACGGCCGCGAGCGCCAGGAACGCCGGCGTCGGGTGATGCACGAGCACCGCCACGAGCAGCGTGACGACGAGCCCTCCGGCGTTGCCGGCAAGCCACAGCAGGGCCGTCACCGTCCCGGCGCTCGCCCCGGCACGGCGCTCGCTCAGCTCGAGGATCACGGGCAGGTCGGTCAGCAGGAGCAACCCGATCGGCACGAGCACGATCGCATCGACCGCGACGACGTGCTCGAACGCGAGCAGCAGGCCGCCCGCCACCGTGACCACCACCGAACCGGCGACCAGGCCGCGCTCCGCCCGGTGGTTGACGACGAGCGGCGGCAGCGCCGCGGCGCCGAGCGCGCCGGCCAGAACCATGGCGATCAGCAGCGCGCCGGCGGTGGTCGAGGAGACCCGGTAGTTGTGCAGCAGCGCCTGCAACCACGTGGTCAGCGCGATGAACGCGCCGAATCCGAGAAACAGCAGTCCGCTCAGCACCCTGACGTTGCGATCGGCCCAGACCTCGCGTACCGCGACCAGCTCGAGCGCCACCGCCGGTACGCGGCCGCCCGCCCTGCGGTGGCGCAACTCGAACACCAGCGCCGCGGCGGCGACAACCGCGAACGCCGCCTGGAGGTCGAGCAGCGCAGCAAGGTGCGCGCCGCCGAACAGCGTGCCGAGGGTCAACGCGAGCAGCATCCCGACGAAGATCGCAGCCGAGCCGACGGCGATCCCGTGGGGGCGAAGGCGTGGCGGCAGATACTCGCTCGCGACCTTCGTCACGGCGTTGAGCACGAGCGGTTGCGCCACCGCAACGAGCAACTGTCCGACGAGCGCCCAGACGAAGTCCGGCGCGATCAGCCGCGTGAGCCCACCGACCGCCGTCAGCACCGCGCCGACCGTCAGCCAGCGGTGAAAGGCGCGGTCGAGGAGCCGCCCGGCCGGCAGCGCGAGCACGACGTAGAAGAGCGGAAAGATCTCGGCCAGCCAGCCGATCGCCGTTTCCGACACGTGATAGTGGTGAGCGCTGGCGGTCGTCAGCGGTGCGAACGTCAGCCACAGCAACTGTGTGGCCGCGGCCAGCATCGCGTACGCCGCGACGGGCCGCCAGCGGCGCGAGTCCTCCTGCCCGGTCCTCACTCCCTCATCCCGGCTCACGCGAGCAGAGATAGTAGCGATCGCCACGAGATCCGGCGAGCGTCGCGTGGTCGCGAGCCGGGCCCGTGTGGCTTGTGACGTCCTGCGGCGGCCTGAACCTATAGCCTTCCCGGCGCATGCCCTCCCGTTACCTGCTCGCCTGCTCGCTGCTCGCGGCCGGCGTGATCGCCGGCTGCGGCTCGGCCAACAACTCCGACACGGCGCACATCCGGCTGCCGCCGTCGGTCAACCAGACGCTCACCTTCTCGGCGACGTCGACGTCGACCACCACCACGCCAACCGCCACGACCCCGGCGATCGTGACCCCCAAGAGCGGGCCGCTGTCGAAGGCGCCCACGATCCCGGGGCCCACGGGCCCCGCTCCCAAGACGCTCGTCAAGACCGACCTGATCACCGGCACCGGCGCCACCGTGGCGGCCGGTGACACGATCACGGTCAACTACGTCCTCGAGCTCTACAGCGGCAAGCTGATCCAATCGTCGTTCACCGCCCAACCGTTCAGCACCCCGCTGACGAGCGGGGTTGGCGGTGTCATCCCGGGCTGGGTCCAGGGCCTCGTCGGCATGCGCGTCGGCGGTCGCCGCGAGCTGATCATCCCGCCGGCGCTCGCCTACAAGAACCAGGCGAACGGGTCGATACCGGCGAACTCGACGTTGATCTTCGTGATCGACCTGCTCGGCCTGACGCCGGCGAGCGGTGCGGCCGCTCCGACCGGAGCGACCGTCGCAACCGGCGCGACCGGGGCCACGGGAGCGACGGGCTGACGCCACTCGAGCTCCTGCGCGACCTCGTCGCGAGTCCCCCGCGGGGCTGCGAGTACGTCGAGGCGCGCTGGGTCGCGCGCACCGCCGAGCAGTTGCGCGTCAGCGGCGGACACGTCGAGGGGGTCGAGTGCACAAGCGACGAGGGCGTCGGCATCCGTGTTTCGGTCCCGGGCCGCGGCTTCGCCTTTGCCGCCACCCGCGAGGTCACGAAGGCGGGCCTCGAGCTGGCGCTCGCGCGCGCCGTGGCGTTCGCGCGCGCGCTACCCGCAGCCCCGCCCCGCGCCGCACTCCCGCCGGTCCCGCCGGCGCTCGGCCACTGGAGCAGCCGCTGCGAGATCGACCCGTTCGCGCGCTCGCTCGACGAGCGGCTCGAGCTGCTGCTCACCGCCGAGGCGCTGTTGCACAGCGACCCGCGCATCGTCCGCGGCGAAGCCGAGTCGCTGGCACTGCGCACGATCGCCGCGTTCGCGTCGAGCGACGGCGCCGCCGTGGTCCAGGAGCGCACCGAGTCCGGCGGGGCGATCGCGGCCCACGCCGCCGCCGATGGCGAGCTGCAGCGGCGTTCCTACCCGAGCGCCCACGGCGGGTCCGTCGCGCTCGCCGGCCACGAACACCTGCTGGCGCTCGATCTGGCGGGGCACGCGCCGCGTGTCGCGGAGGAGGCGCTCGCCCTGCTCAGCGCCCCACCGTGCCCGGCGGGCCGCACCACCCTGGTGCTCGGCGACGAGCAGCTCGCGCTCCAGGTCCACGAGTCGATCGGCCACGCTCTCGAGCTGGACCGAATCCTGCTTGGCGAGGCCTCCTACGCAGGCACGAGCTGGGTCGCGCCAGCCGACATCGGCAGCCTGCGCTACGGCTCGGAGCTGCTCGCGATCAGTGCCGACGCCACCCTCCCCGGCGCGCTCGGCTCGTTCGGCTGGGACGACGAGGGAGTGTCCGCGCGGCGCACGATGCTGATCGAGGACGGCGTGCTGCGCGCCACCCTGTCGGACCGCCAGTCGGCTGCGGCGATCGGTCTCGCGTCGGGTGGCACGGCGCGGGCCGACGGCTATGCACGCCAGCCGATCGTGCGGATGACGAACGTCTCGATCGCGCCGGGGGACGCCGGGACACTCGAGGAGTTGGTGGCGGACGTTCGCGACGGGGTCTACATGGAGACCAACCGCTCCTGGTCGATCGACGACCGCCGACTGCACTTTCAGTTCGGCACCGAGATCGGCCGCGAGATCCGCAACGGCACGCTCGGCCGGCTGGTGCGCAACCCGACCTACGCCGGCGTCACGCCCCAGTTCTGGGGTTCGCTCGATGCGATCGCCAGCCCCCCGGCGTGGCGTCTCTGGGGCCTGCTCAACTGCGGCAAGGGCGAGCCCGGCCAGTCGGCGCACGTCTCCCACGGAGCGGCGCCCGCTCGATTTCGGGATGTCGAGGTCGGGGGGTCGGCGTGACGGGCGACGGCGAGCACGCCCTTGCCGAGCGCGCGCTGGGCTACCTCGACGGCGACCAGGCGCAGGCCACCGTGACCAGCGAACGCTCGCTGCTGTCGCGCTTCGCCCGCTCCGCCGCGACCCAGGCGACGGCGATCGACGACACCTCGGTCGAGCTGCTGTGCGTGCTCGACGGACACACCGGCGCGGCATCGACCAACCAGCTCGACGACGAGAGCCTGGCCGCGGCGGCAAGCCGTGCGCGGGCCGCCGCGGCCGCCGCTGCGCGAAGCGGATCCGGACCCTATCCGGGGCTCCCCGGTCCGGCCGACACGCGCCCGCACAACGGGTTCGACGCCGCGACCGCGAGGCTCGACCCGGCCGACGCCGGCACCGCGTTGAGCGCCGCATTCGCGTGTGCCGACGCGGCGGGCCTCGAGGCGTTTGGCGTCTGGACCGCCGGTGAGGTGCGAACCGCGATCGCCTCGAGCACGGGCGTCACGCTCTCCGACGCGGTCACCGACGCCCACATGAAGGTCATCGCACGCGACGACCAGGGGCGGAGCGGCTATGCCGCGACGACCGCCGTCTCGACCGCTGCCATCGACGCAGGCTCACTGGCGGCCGCCGCGGCCGCCAAGGTGAGCGCGGCGCCGGCCGCGGAGCTGCCGCCCGGCGAGTACCGCGTCGTCCTCGATCACGCCGCCGTCGGTACGCTGCTCGAGTTCCTCGGCTGGCTCGCGTTCAACGGGCTCGCGCACGCAGAGCAGCGCGGGGCGCTGTGCGGCCGGCTCGGCGAACGCGTCGCTGCCCCGTGCGTCAACCTCGCCGACTCGCCGCGCGCGCCCGGCACCCTCCCGCGCAGCTTCGACGCCGAGGGCGTGCCGAAGCGACCGCTGCCGCTGATCCGGGACGGAATCGCCCACGCGGTCGTCCACGACACCCGCTCAGCCGCGCAGGCCGGCGCGGCCTCAACCGGCCACGCGCTTGCCCCGGGGGGCGCTCCCGACGGCCCGGCTCCCACCAACCTGGTCCTGGCCGGTGGGGGCGCCGCGACGCTTGAGGAGCTCTGCGCGCCGATCGAGCGCGGGCTGTTCGTGACACGCCTGTGGTACGTCAACACCGTCGAGCCGCGCCACGCGCTGTTGACCGGGATGACGCGCGACGGCACGTTCCTGATCGAGGACGGTGCGATCACGCGGCCGCTGCG
>Ga0307373_10010486_pt1 | contig 13611 bp, 13 predicted proteins | sample OX2MG_FD_202534 | JGI IMG/M metagenome (GOLD analysis project Ga0307373, IMG submission 202534) | Soil microbial communities from Risofladan, Vaasa, Finland - OX-2 | ecosystem: Environmental > Terrestrial > Soil > Coastal area > Acid sulfate soil | place: Finland: Risofladan, Vaasa | collected... | reverse complement strand
TGCAGCTCCGCGGCGCGCGGCGCGCCCATGCGTTGTGCGGCCTTGGTGATGAGCCGTGGCGGGATGTCATTCAAAAAGCCGCGCAGCGTCTTGACTGCCGGTGCGAAGCTCGGCGCCTGGGCGCCGGTGAGTGAAAGTATGCGGGCCGCACCGATGTCGCCCAGGAAGTCCAGCGAGTCGGCGTCGTGCAGCACGATAGCGGTGGGATCAGTACCGGGATCGCTGTAGTACATGTGGCCGCGCTCGGCGGCCTGCACGATGGCGATCTTCTGCATCGGAAAGCCCATGCTCTTCAGGATATCCGGACTCTGCAGCGCCGCGCAGTATCCGTGCTCCATCTTCTTGTCGGCGCAGGGTTTGAATGCTGCCATGTCATGCAGGAATGCCGCAGCGAACAGTGCGTCGGTGTCCACCTGCAACCCCTCGGCCTTGGCTAACTGCATTGCTAATTGATAGTCGCGTTCGGAATGCTGCCAGCCCCAGCCGGGATGCAAGAATGTGGAGTGTGCGAGTTCGTAGACCTTGACCTTCCACAGTGCATCCAGCGGGATACCGGTGGCTGTCATTGCAACTGGATTGGCTAGCACCGCTGGGGTTAACGCCAGTAGTAGGGCAATGGCCAGCGCAGTTTGCCGCAATCCGTTACGAGCAAACCAGAGGTACGCAGGATGATTATTCATACTTATAATTCCATCAGGTAAAGGATTTCTTAAACGAATCTTCGAGAATAAAGCGACACTAGCCGCTTGTCATGCAGGAGTGTCTGAGAGCCCCATGCGCCGCAGCCAGCGGAAGTGCGAGGCCACGGCTCCGCCCAAGGTGGGATGCGCGGTGTAGTGCACGCCGAATTCCCGGCAGGTGTTTTCGACGATGCCGGAGATGGCCGGATAGTTGACGTGGCTGAGTGTAGGAAACAGGTGGTGCTCGATCTGGAAATTCAGACCACCCACCAGCCATGACACCACGCGGTTGCTACGGGCGAAGTCCACGCTGCTCTGCACCTGGTGCACGGCCCAGGTATTTTGGATACGGCCGGTATCCTTATCCACAGACATGAAATCCGCCTGCTCGACGGCGTGCGCCAACTGGAATACCACGCTCAGAACCACGCCCGCTATCCCCGCGGTCACCACGTAAAACAACAACACGCTCCAAAGGGGATGGAACAGCAGGGGGATGCCGAGTGCCAGCATCAGGAACGTGAGTTTGCCGCCGATGAACAGCGCCAGTTCCCAGCCTTGTGGCCGCGGGATGGGGTTATCGCCGATGTGACCGGTGATGACGTCATGGAAGTCGTCGTAGAAATGCCATTTGATGACCATCACGCCATACAACGGCCACAGGTAGAAGTGCTGCCAGCGATAGAAACTGCGGCGCCGATGTTGCGGGCTCAGGCGTCCGAAGATACCGAGATCAATGTCGGTGTCGTGACCTTTGACATTCACATAGGTGTGATGGAACACCACATGTTTCCAGCGCCACACGTAAGAACTGCCGCCCACCATGTCCAGGGTCATGGCCATGAGCTTGTTGACCCAGGCGCGCTTTGAATAGGCTTTGTGGCCGCCATCGTGCTGGATGTTGAAACCGATCTCGGCGGCGGTGAACCCGAGGATGACAGCGAGTGGCAGCGCCTGCCACCAGCTTTGGGCAACGAATACCAGCAGCACGTAGGAACATACGAAAGCCGCGAGGATGATCGCGGTCTTGAGGTACATCTGCGGACAGTCACGTTGGCGTAGGTCGGTTCGCCGGATAAAATCCTCGACCCGGCTCCGCAGCTCTGACTGGAACCCGGTATCGGGACCGAACTTGAGCTTCTGACCCAAGCCAGGTGTAGCGCGGGGCGACGCTGTCTCTCTGCTGGCCCCCATAGTCTGCTGCATACTGATATCTCGTATATCTCGTATTTCTATGCGCCAGACTAACAGATATCCCGGTATCCGGGACGCGGAAATGAGCCAGACATAGTCCGCAATTTTGTTGCTGCGCATCCGCAGATGTTACTTACACTATGCAAGTCTCAGGCGGAGGCGTTGTAATTGTGCTACAAGCTTGTGCCGATATCGTGTTAAATACATATAGGGCACCTCTAAAAATTAAGAATTCCATATCCCGTCATTCCGTAACTCGTTGATAAATCAGAGCCATAAATATGACCAACACCACAAAACCTCGATTTTTAGAGGTGCCCTATATTTCACTGCATCAACGCCACACGAAAATGCATGCCAACAGCAACCATATTTCTATAAAGTCGTTGAATCAGGTGGATATGCAACGGACCATTTTCGCCGATTGAATGAGCAGCATTTTCAGTGATTGAAATCGGGAGGAGGCGGATATGAACATCAAAAGTAATGTTACAGCTGGAATGACAATTTTTAGTGCCGTACTCATGGCTGGTTGTGCATCAACCAGTGAGCTGACCGATAAACCGATACAGCTTCAGCCGGACCAGGGTATCGCCGCCATCGTCCTGGATGCGCCGAATCGCATCACCCAGATATCATTCGTGGCAAAAGATCCAGGCGGCACAGATTTTGAAGTTCCGGATACCCAGGGCGGGCCCACGCTCTATATGGTGCCCGTCAAGGCCGGCCGCTACTGCCTGAAACATTTCCGTTATTGGCGCGTGATCTTCAATTCGAAACAGGATCTGGGTTGTTTCACTGTCATCGCCGGTCATATCACTTATTCAGGCGATCTGGTTCCAAGCCCCAGCCCCATGGGAGCGACTCTGGACCAGGAGTTCATCCCCACAACTTTCACCGATATGCTGCACAAGCAATACCCGCTGTTGGCCGGCATGTATCCGGCGGCTTCGGCGCCCAAGCCGCCTGCCGGCGCGGATGCCACGCCGGCTACGAATATAATGTCCACTTGGATTGAAAACATCAGTGGCAGCAATGCGCAGGCTATTTATCTTCAAAATAGCAGCAGCTGGACGGTGGAGATCATCAACTTCAACCTGAGCGACTGCATCAATACTAATCCGGCGTGCGGCAATCGCCAGGTAAATGTGGCTATCGGACCGTTTGCCAGAAAGCAGTTGATGGTGATCGAGCCGGTTGATGAACACTCGGCCATTGAGTACCGATACGACTTTAATTATCAGAACGTTGACTAAGACCTCTGTAAAATTCATTTACTATGGCATCTGTCAGTCGTGGACAGCCGCCTGCAAGCTGGTAAATTAGTAGCTGTTCCAATTCACGTTGGAGGATTCCTTGAACTGGAAAACGGATGACGCGGGCAAACTGCTGCTGCGGCTGCTGGTGGGCGTACTGATGATCCTGCACGGCCTGCACTTGGTGTACGCCGGTCCACATGTGGTTGTCGACATGCTGGAGGCGCATAGCATTCCGGGTTTCCTCGGCTATGGCGTGTACCTGGGAGAGATACTGGGTCCGCTGCTGGTGATCTTCGGCTTCTATGCGCGCATCGGTGGTCTGCTGATATTCGTCAATCTAATCGTGGCTGTACTGTTGGTTCACGGAGTAAATATTTTTCACCTCAATCAGACAGGCGGCTGGATCATCGAGCTGGAGCTGTTCTACGGCCTGTGCGGCCTGGCGGTGGCGATGCTGGGTGCGGGTAAATACAGTGTCGCGGGTGCCGGCGGGAAATGGAATTGAGCATCTAGATGGCACAGATTTCACGCTAACAAGCACACCACAGCAACTGTGGTTATTGCAGGTCGAATAACAGCACTTCGCCCTCGGGTGCGCCGCTGACGCTGATAGTCGCAGGACCCATGAGCGCGGCGCCATCGCCTTCACCCAATGATTTGCCGTTGATTTTGGCAGCGCCGCGTGCCACCTGCAACCAGGCGCGACGTCCACGTGATAATTGGTAGGCAACCGTTTCCTGGGCAGCGCGTGTAACCATCAGCACAAGATCCTGATGGACGGTTACCAGAGCGCCGTTATTCTCAGCCGCCGCAAGCTTGAGCCAGCGGCCAGGCATATCTGCCGGCTTGAAGCTGCACTGCTCATAACTGGGCGGTAAGCCGCGCCGCTGCGGAATGATCCAGATCTGCAGGAAATGCACTGGCTCCTGCTGCGAGGCGTTGTACTCGCTGTGGGTAATGCCGGTACCGGCGCTCATGCGCTGGATTTCCCCGGGACGGATGACGGAACCGGTACCGAGGCTGTCCTTATGCTGCAACGCGCCTTCCAGCACGTAACTGATGATGTCCATGTCGCTATGGCTGTGGGGTGCAAATCCGCCGCCGGGTGATACGCGGTCGTCGTTGATGACCCGCAGGGCGCTGAAACCATTGTAGCGCGGATCCTGATAATCGCCGAACGAAAATGAATGGCGGCTGTCCAGCCAGTCGCGGCGGCTGCGGCCGCGTTCCGCGGCTGGGCGGATGATCATATTGTCAGATTGCATGGGCTGTCTCCGCAAGTGTGGGTTTTCGATCGCCAGTGAGTCGCAACGTGCGCCACTGCATCAATGCAATACAGGTTTATCAGTAACTATTCCGCACCATCGGCAACCAATGCCGACGTCACCAATCTGGCCAGCAGTTTTTCCTTGAAGTTGTGCGGCTTATCCAAGGCCATGCGCTTGAGATAGGGCGCGAGCGTGCGCCGGTTCTGTGGTTTCAGCAAATCCAGTGCGATACCTAATTTGCCATCTAGACTCTGGCTGCGGTTTTTCAGGCCGGTGAGGGCCTTGCCCAGCACTAGTTCCTCGGCTGTGAATTCATGGCCGAAAGGGAACTCCGGAAACAGACCGGTGGTGCGGAAGGGCTTGAGTCCGACCCGCAGCTTCTCCGGCAGGTTTTCGCGGAAAACATCGGGGATACGGTAGTCATGCATGAGCTTGCCGGCGCGTTTCGCTGCATCGAGTAATTGCCCCTGGAAACGCAAGTCGCTGATGTTGAGCAGCGCCGCGATCACTTCCCAATCCTGTTTGCCGCGCAGATCGGCGATGCCGTATTCGGTGATCACCACGTCACGCAGGTGCCGTGGGATGGTGCATTGCGCGTAGTCCCAGAGAATATTTGAAACCAGTTTGCCGTGTTCACGACGCACACTTTTTAGCATGATGATCGAGCGGCCCTGCCTGAGAGCGTGCGCCATGGCCACGAAGTTGTACTGGCCGCCCACGCCGCTCACTACCTGACCGCTGGCCAGGGTGTCAGAGGCGGCGGCGCCCAACAGCGTCACCTTCATGCAGATATTGAGGAAGCGCGCATGCCGGTGCTGGCGCTGCTCCAGTTCCACGTCGCTGAAGATCTCATTGACCTTGGAGACCGCAGTCATGGCGAACAGGCGCCGTTCCGGCTCCGACATGTCGCGCAACTGCTGATAGAACCAGTTGGAGCCCAGGAAGAAGGCGCCGTGCAGCAGCACGCCGTTCGCCAGTTTTGCGCCCAGGCCTTCATGCACGATGCGATTGAAGGTCGCACGGTCTTGCAGGTCCGGTATCAGACGTGCGCCGTCCGGCAGGACCAGACAGCCGTCTTCGAAACCCACATCCGGCCGCAGGATGCCGAAGTGCTTCAGAAACACCGCGTCTTCGGCGCTCAGGGGTGAGTGGATGGCGCCGGCACCAAGCAGTGCAGTGAGCGTCTCCGCGCCGATGCTCTCGGAGATCCGGCCTTCGTTTATGAGTTTCTGCAGCGCCTCATGGTCGTACACGCGGCGCTTGAGGATGCCGCTGCGATACAGGTGCAGCAATCCGTCACTGAACATCTCGCTGCCGGCGTACAGGCCGGTAGTGAAGGCCTCCAGTCCGCCCAGCCGCGTGATGACCTCGCCGAATTTCTGCTGGATGCCGAGTGCTTCGATCACCTGCCGGTAACGATCGTTGTCGGCATGCCGCAATTGCGTGGCGTACACGAAGGCATCGCCCAGGGAACCGATACCCACCTGCAGGGTGCCGCCATCCTTGATCAGGGTGCTGGCGTACAGACCAATCATATGTTCGACGGGGTCGATGGCCAGGGCCGGCACACCGAATAGATGATGGGCATAGGCGGGGTTGTCCACCAGCAAGTCGAAGAACTCCGGCGCCACCTGTGCATCCCCCGGCATAAACGGCAATTGGTTGTTCACCAGGCCCGCGATGGCGATCTTGCGGCCGGTTTTTTCCGTGGCACGCATAGGCGGCTGGATGTCGAGGGTCAGATCCGGGTTGCCGGAAAGGCTGTAGCTGATGTGCCCGGCGTGCTCCTGCCTGGCCACCATCTGCAGGATCACGTTGATGCCCGCGGCCAGCATATCGCGCACCACATGCGTGTAGTTGCTGCTGACGTAATGTTGCTGGGCGTGGGCATTGCCCAGCAGGCCGCCGGACTTGAAGTAGAACTCCGAGATCTCGATGTTGGCGGGCAAAGAGTTGGAATGCAGCGCCTGCATGTAATCCAGTTCCGGATAGTCGCCGAACACACGATCTGCAAACGGTTTCAAGAAACGCTGTTCCAGTTGGCTCTTGCCCAGCGGCCGTTCCAGGGACAGCGCCGTCATGAGGGTGAGGTGCAGGGAGGGATCGCGGGCCACGCGCCAGTAGAGGGCGTTCACCAGATGGTTGGGCTTGCCGATACCCAGCGGCGTGCCAACCACCAGGCGCTTGCCGACGCGGTCGATGATCGCCTGCACGCAGCTATCGAGATTATCCAGGATTGGCGGTTGCATGTGCGCTCCGCAAAAAACTGACCCCGCCGTTCAGCGGGGTCCATGTTAGCAACTTCCGGTTCAGTTTGCCGGAGCGGAGGCCGGCGGATCCACGTAGGTGTTGAACAGTTTCCAGATACGACGGTATTCGTCCAACCACGAAGACGGCGCCTTGAAATCGTGGTGCTCGGTCGGATAGAACATCACCTCAAAGTTCGGATTACGCAACTCGATGAGCTTCTCAACCATGTGCACCGTGTCGATGAAGAACACGTTGTCGTCCTGCATACCCTGCAGGATCAACAGATGATTCTGCAACTGGCCTGCGTAATTGATGGGCGAGCTGTCGTAATAGGCTTTGGGATCGACGTTGGGACGGTTGAGGATGTCGCCGGTATAGAAGTCGTTGTAATCTGCCCAGTCGCCCACTGGCCGCAAGGCCGCGCCGGCGGCGAACAGCTGCGGTCGGCGGAACATCATCATGTAGGTCATGAAGCCGCCATACGAACCACCCCACACACCCAAACGCTTGGCGTCCACGTGCCAGTCATTCTCCAGCCAGTGCGTGCCATCCTCGATGTCCTGCACTTCCGGATGGCCCATGTTCCTATAGATAGCCGTGCGCCAGTCGCGACCGTAACCTTTGGAGCCGCGATAATCCATGTCCAGCACCAGATAGCCATGCTGGGTGAGGAAGGTGCTGAACATCATCTCGCGGAAATAAAAAGACCAGCCTTGATGCGCGTCCTGCAGGTACCCGGCACCGTGGATAAACACCACGGCCGGCCAGGATTTCGCCGGCGTGTAATCGGCTGGCACATACAGGCGTGCATAAATGGGTTGTTTCACATCCGTTTGCGATGATGCGATCTGCACGATCTGCGGCTTGACCCAGTGGGTGGAGGTGAACGCACTCGACACGGTGTGCGTGATGCGCCGGGCCTTACCGGCGGGACGCGCATCCACCACATACACTTCCGGCGGCCGTAAAGTGCTTGAGTGATACACCAGCAGTTTGGATTCGTCAGGCGACAGCGCATAACCCATGCCGCCCTCTTCCAGTGCCGAGGGTTGCGGGCCGTTCACGCCGCCCAGATGGGTGACCGCCTGCATGGCGCCGTTGCGGACATCAATCCGGTAGATCTCATAAATACCCGGCGCTTTTTTGTTGGCCACCGTGTAGAAATAACGGTCATCGCGCGTCAGCTGCGGATCGGAAATCTCGAAGCTGCCGCGGGTCAGTTGGCGTGTGTCCTTGGTGCGCACGTCTTTCAGGTACAGCTGCGAGTAGCCGCTGACTTCGGACAGGTACCAAAGGCTGTGATTGTCGTGCAGCCAGCCGAACTCATTGAAATCCCAATTGATCCAGGCCGCATCCGTGAGCCGGTTTTGTGTGACCAGGGTCTTCTTGCTGAGATCCACAGTGGCGATCCAGCGGTCCTTGTTGTCGTTGGCGCGGAATTCCAGCGCCAGTTGCTTGCCGTTGTCGCTCCACTCCAGGCCCCACACCGACACTGGCCGGATGGTGGGCGCCCGCACGGATTCCTCCGCGGTCTTGCGCTCGATGCCGTGCTGCACGTCCCACTCCACTGCTGATTTACGCAGCTCAGCCAGCGGATCTTCCTTGATGCCGGGCAACTGGCTCAGATCCAGTGGAAATGAACCGTGTGTCTTGAGATCCAACAGCAGCACGCTCTGGGAGGCAGGCGGATTCAGGCCCACATAGGTGTGGCGCTTGAGCATCTGCACGTAGCCGGAATCGGTGATCCATTCGGGCATCATGCCGGGCGCGCCCTTGTCGTAATCCTTGGGTACGGTCACCAGCACCAGCCAATGCCCATCCGGCGAAAGCGAGCTGCCGACGATGCTGAACTTGTCGCCCAGATACCAGGGCGCAGGGACCCGGGTATTGTCGCTGTTGGCCTGTGAAGCCTGCTGCTGCAATACAGCATCGGTATCGGCCTGCTGCTTGCTCAGAAAATCAAACAGGCGCGGCTGTTCCGCCTGCAAGTAATTCTGCGGCGGCTTGGTCTTGGCGGGATCATCTTCAAGGCGCACATCGGCCGCCAGCGACAGCAGCCCGCTGCGCAGATCATAGAGAACGATGTCATTGCCCTGGTGCCACTGCACATGCACGCCGTCGGCCATGAAACTGGGATCGCTCTTGGGTGTGGTGTCGCGGGTCAGCTGCCGCAGCACGCCGCTGGTGAGTGCGCGCACAAACACATTGTTGTCACGCACGAATACCTTAAATGTGTGTTCGGTATTGAAATCGTCACCGGGCGCGGAAACCCGGCCCAGATCACTGTCCGCCACCTTGTGCACCACGTCCGTAGCAATATTGACTGTATACAGATCGCGCAGTGTGCTGTCGGTGCGTTTCTGCCAGTAATAGATGTGGCGGCTGTCATAGCCCCAGTAGGCGTGTTCCGGCGGATTCCCGATCCAGTCTGGATTCGCCATGATCCGTTCGAGTGTGACGCCGGTGGTCTTGGGCGCGGGTTGCGTGCCAGACACCGCCGGATCCGCCAGCAGCGCCGGCGAGATCAGCAGCATGCCAAACAACAAGGACACGACGCGTTGAATCATGAGGCTACCTTCGGAGTGTTGCAGTAACTTACAGTGCAGCCAGCGCCTGCTCGAGATCGGCGCTCAGGTCATCGGCGTGTTCCACACCCACGGATACACGTACCAGATTATCCGGTGTCCGGGTATCGGGACCTTCCATGGAGGCGCGGTGTTCGATCAGGCTTTCCACGCCGCCGAGGCTGGTGGCGCGGGTAAATAGTTTCACATTGGCAACGCAGCGCATGGCTGCATCCTGGCCGCCGCGCAGCGTGAAGGATAGCATGGCGCCGAAAGTGCGCATCTGCCGGCTGGCGAGTGCATGCCCGGGATGGGATTCGAGGCCGGGGTAGAACACATTTTCCACGGCTTTTTGTCCGGCGAGAAATCGCGCGATCCGCAAAGCGTTGTCCGACTGCGCACGTATGCGTAGATGCAAGGTGGCAGCGCCACGCAATATCAGCCAGCAATCAAACGGCGAGGGCACGGCACCGGCTTCCGATTGCAACAGCCGCAGACGTTCGCTGAACACACTGCTGACGCGCGCCACGATGGCGCCGCCCAACACATCGCTGTGACCCCCCAGATATTTGGTGGCGCTGTGCATGATGAGATCCATACCGTAGTCGAAAGGTCGCTGCAGCACCGGCGTGGCGAAGGTGTTGTCGCATACCGTGAGCGCCTGTGCCTGACGTGCAATCTCGGCGATAGCGCCCAGATCGGTTATGCGCAGCAGCGGGTTGGATGGTGTCTCAACCCAAATTAATTTAGTAGCGGGCGTGAGCGCCTTGCGTACCGCATCTGCGTCGACGGTGTCCACAAAACTCACCTGCAATTGCCAGGGTCGCAATACTTCCCGCAGCAGGCGCTGTATTCCGTGGTAGGCATCCTGACTGCAGATCACGTGGTCGCCGGGTTTGAGCGCCTGGAATACGGTCATGGCGGCGGCCACCCCGGAGGAAAACGCCAGCGCTTCGCTGCCGCCCTCGAGCGCCGCCAGGCAGGTTTCCAGTTGCGTACGGTTGGGATTGGCGGCACGTGTGTAGCTGAAGCCCTTGGGATAGGTGCCGTCACGGTCGCGCTCAAAGGTTGTAGACAGATTGATCGGCGGGCTGATGGCCGCGGTGGCCGCGTCCGGCGCATGCCCGGCGTGTACGCAGACGGTCTCGATATGGGTGGCGGATTTCTGCATGCGGGCGGGTCCGAAGTGGTGTTCCTATTTATAGATATCGCGCTGATGTCCCACCTTCAGGACAACTACCAGTAATTTCTTGTCAAATATTTCGTAGATGATGCGGTAATCCCTTTCCCTGACTCGATACACACTATCTTCGCCCTGTAGTTTCTTAACGCCATCCGGACGTGGATTCCCGGCAAGGGCGCGCAAGCGTGAAATGATGCGGACTCGCATTTTCTGGTCAAGGTTACGGATTACCTTGGCCGCAGGCCGACTCAATTCGACACGATTGGCCGCCATGCATCAAAGTCCGAGGTCTTTGGCCAGCTGCTCCAATGGGATGGTGCCATGTTTGGCGATGTCCGCACGTGCCTGATTGACCTCTGCAAGATCCAGACGGTCTTCCAGGGCTTCAAGAATTTCGGCGTCCTCGACAGAAACAAGGGCAGCCACCCGCTTACCGTGTTTGGTGACGTATACCCGTTCAGATAGCAAGGCCGCACGATTGACCAGTTCACCAAACTTCTCGCGGGCCTCAACGAGGCTGACGTTAGCCGGGTGCGCTTTCTTGGGTGTTTTGGCGGATGCCTGATTTTTCATGGGTACACGCTTTATATGTATAATATGTACGTAATGTACATATATGCAACTGAGCGGTCAAGCTTACCACCACTCCCAAAAGATCCTCGTAGACCTCCCAAACTCTACTAATTTTGCTCTGGAGACCTTGATAGTAGGGGTTCCGTGAGATCCCCGTTATTACTAATGATATCCACGGCCATGAGTCAGAAAAATCAGCGCTGTGTGCGATCCAACCATACTGCCAGTCCCTGGGCATTCAGCTCCACATCCATCTCCAGCCAGGTATCCACAGTCTGCTGGTCCTGCGTACAGCCGTGTGTACGCACCTGTTGCGCCAGATAGGTGTACATGGAGCTGCGCATGCAGGCGCGGCGCTGCTCGCCACGGTTGGCACAGTCACGGGCGATCTCCACAAACTTATCGAGATGCGCATGCATGTCATTCGCCAGGCGCTGCAGATCGGTGACGTGGCTGTAATGGGTGAGGAAACAGGCGTGCGGTTCAAATCCCATGATGCGGTCCAGCGATGCATGCGCCTGCTGTGGATCGAAATGCGTAGGCGTTGTGGCCGGAAAAATAAATGCGCCTTTCCCGGTATCAAATATCCTGTAGGAGATGCCGAAGCTGTCACCGGTGAACACGCTGTGGCTTTCCCGGTCCACGATGCAGTAATGATGCAGCGCGTGGCCAGGTGTATGGATGCAGAGCAGTTCACTCCCGTTCAGTCTGAAGCGGGCATTGTCCTGTACTTCAACGACACGCTGCGCCGCAATCGGCGGGATCTCACCGTAGAGTTCCGCGAACTGCTTTTCTCCATAGACGAGTTTGGTGCCGGCGACGAGTTTGTCGGGATTGACCAAGTGTGCAGCGCCACGCGGATGCACCAGGGCCTTGGCATTGGGCAGATGTTTCATCAGTTCGCCGGCGCCGCCGGCATGATCCAGGTGCACGTGGGTGAGAAATACATAATCCACATCGGCGGGTTCCAGGTTCTTGGCTTGCAGCGCTCGCAGCAGGTTGGGTACTGAATGCGTGGTGCCGGTGTCGACGAAGGCTCCACGTCCGCCACGCACCATCAGATGGCTGGCATCCAGCAACGGACGCACATAGTCCGTGTCGATGGCGGTGATGCCATGCTCAAAATCCAGTAACGCAGGTTCGGACATGGTTCAGCAAATTGATCACTAGTTCGATGATGGTCGTCGGAGAATCCGCATGTGTCATATACCCACCTGCAAACCTACCGCCATGACCTGCGATGCGGGTACGTGATAGCCGGCGGTCGTGTCCTCGGTATTGCGCGCCATCTAAACGAACAGGCGGTCGCGCCAATGCGCCAGACCCTCTTGTTTACGGCCTGCCAGCATGTCCACCTGGCCGATGATGTAGTGGACCTGATCAAGATCAATGGCCAGGCCACGCTCCGCGCAGGTGGCGAGGTCCGAGGGAATATTCGGCCCCTGCATGAAACCGTAGCGCAGCACCACCCGGTAGAAACCCTGCCCCAGTTCCTTCAGTTCCAGGCGGTTTTCCTGAGTGACTTTCGGCACCTGTTCGATGATCACGGTGGCGAGTATCACGCGTTCATACAATACGCCGGTATGCCGCACCAGCTGCTGCAATGCTGGCGGCGTCTGTTCCAGACGGCCGGTGAAGAACACCACGGTACCCGGCACGCGCTGGATGTTTTCACCGGTGATGCGGCCCAGGAAGGTCTCCAGTGCGGTGGTGGTATTGGCCACCTGTTCGGCCAGCAAACCCGTGCCGCGCCGCCAGGTGGTCATGACAATGAATAAGCCGAGGCCGGTGGCCAGCGGCAGCCAGCCGCCATCGGGAATTTTCAGGAAATTGGACCCCAGGAACCCGAGATCGATGGCCAGGAAGCCGATCAGGAACGCACCCGCAGCCAGCGGTTTCCAGCCACCGCGCTCCCGTGCCACCTTGAATGCCAGCACCGTGATCACCGCCATGGTGGAATTGACGGCCACACCATAGGCGACTGCCAGGTTGTTGGAGGAGCGGAACGCCAGCACCAGGAACCACAGCAACATCAACGGCCCAAATACCGCGCCCACCTTGGCGGAGCCGTGACGCTGCACCGCGAACAAGAGAAACAGGATCACCACGGTGATGGGGATGACGAAGCTATGCAGCGAGGGCGCCGCAATCTGCATGCCCTCCACAGCACTTAGCACCGAGATGGCAGGCGTGATCATGGTGCCGCCGTAGAGCATGGCGGCGCCACCGATGCCGAGCAGCAGCAGTGCACGGCGTGGCCAGTGTTCGCGTCCCTTATCGGGGCGCAGCAAGGCCAATAGCGCAAAGTTCCGCCTTCACCGCGATTGTCCGCGCGCAGCACGAAGGTCATGTACTTGAGGGAGATGACCAGTATCAAGGTCCACAGGATCAGCGACAGCACACCGAGGACGTTGGGCACGGTGACCGGCATCGGATCTGCGCCGGCGAAACATTCACGCAGCGCGTAAATGGGGCTGGTGCCGATGTCTCCATAGACCACGCCGAGTACCGCCAGTGCCAAAGGCGCGAATCGCTGACCCTGGGGCGCCGCTGAGTGTGTGGTATGTAACGCAGCCTGCTGGGCATTACGCCCCTGTTCTTTGCCAGCTTCCGGTGCCATACGTTCGCCTTATACCCCGA
>Ga0307373_10010484_pt1 | contig 13615 bp, 12 predicted proteins | sample OX2MG_FD_202534 | JGI IMG/M metagenome (GOLD analysis project Ga0307373, IMG submission 202534) | Soil microbial communities from Risofladan, Vaasa, Finland - OX-2 | ecosystem: Environmental > Terrestrial > Soil > Coastal area > Acid sulfate soil | place: Finland: Risofladan, Vaasa | collected... | reverse complement strand
TCGCCTTCCGCGGCCTCGTCCAGAGCGGGTTGAACGCGGGCCTCCGCTTCGGCTTTGCCTTCGGCAGCCGGGAGGTGCGCCTCGGCACGCTGCTCACCGCCACGCTGGTCGCGCTGCTGCGGGCGTTTCCGCTGGCGTCGCAGTCCGCCGTGCTCACGGCGACCGAGGTGGTGATCGCGTTCGGCACGAGCCTCGTCGCCGGACAGATCTACGACGAAACCGACAACCTCTGGGGTGCCGTGGTGCTGCACAGCGTCTACAACCTCGGCTTTGCCCTCCCTCTCCTGCTCACGCTGCACTGAGCGCCCCGGCGCACCGACGGCCCGTCGTCCCGCTTGACACCGTTTTGGCACACCACGCACCCCTCGGATGACGACATTGGGACTCCCTCCGGATTACGTTGAGCAAGAGGCATTGGCCTCGAAAGGAGGGGTTTCATGCGCAGGTGGGTCGTGCTGGCGCTGCTGGCGCTGGCGCTTGCCCTGTTGCCCGGCGCGGTCTCCGCCCAGGGCAGCGACACGCTCGGCGACATCGTGGTCCGCTTCAATGGCCCGCTCACCGTGCCGGCCGGTCAGGTGACCGGCACCGCGGTGGTCCTGCAGCACGACGCGCAGATCGCGGGCACCGTGGAGGACGTGCTGTTCGTTTACCAGGGCACGGCTCGTATCTCCGGCACGGTGAACGGCGACGTGATGGCCGTCAACGGCACCGTCGAATTGCTCTCCGGAGCGCACGTCCACAACGTGTCTCTGGCCAACAGCACGCTGAGCCAGGCGAGCGGCGCGACGGTTGACGGCACGGTCAGTCACTCGGGCGGCGTGGAGAACGTGCGAGCTTTCGGAGTCCTGTCGGCCCTGGCCTGGTTCGCGCTCACCCTGGCGATCGTGTTGGCCGCGCTGGTGTTCGCGGCGATCGGCGGCCGGCAGCTCTCGTCGGCCTGCGACATGTTCAGTTCGCAGCCCGGTGAGACGGTGCTGGCCGCGGTGCTGATCGGCATCGGTCTACCGGTGATCGCCATCCTGGCGATGGTAACCGTGGTCGGCATCCCCTTCGGGCTCGGGCTGCTCCTGTTCCTGCTGCCCGCGTTGGCCTTCTTCGGCTACCTGGTGACCGGTACGGCGCTCGGCGGGGTCATTGTCCGGGCGCTGGGTGGACGGTCCGCGCCGAACCACCCGTACCTGGCGGCACTCGTCGGCGTTGTCATCCTGGAACTCGTCGGTCTAGTGCCAATCCTCGGCGGGTTGGTCGCGCTCCTGGCGACCCTCGCCGGCGCCGGGGCGTTGACCGTGCTCGCGTGGCGTGGCTGGCGCGGACCGCGCAGGCCCGGGGCGGCGACGCAGCCGTCCGGCACACCCTCACCGGCCTGACGGTTCGAGTCCACAGCGGCTGGCGGGCGCGGTTCCCGAGCGTTCGGGACGCGCCCGCCCACGCCGTCTCTGCTCGAGCGTGGAACGCGATGGAGTCAGCTCAGCACACGCGAGAAACGCTCGCGGCGCGAGACCGGCAGCAGGCGCTCGATCGCGTCGTCTACTGTCACCACCCCGAGCAGCACCCGCTCCTCGTCCAGGACCGGCAGCGCGAGCATGTTGTACTCGGCAATCCGTTGGATCGCCTCCGGAGCCGACGTCCGTGGCTCCACATACTGGAAGTCGCGGTTCATGACGTCGCCGACGAGTGCGTCGGGCGCCGCCAGCACCAGGTCCCGCAGCGTGACGGTGCCGAGCAGGTGCGGCCGTTCCGGATCGTCGACGACGTACAGATCGTAGAGCATCTCGGGTGGGTCGGGGATGGCCCGCAGCACGTCGAGGGTCGGGCCCACCGTGAGGTCCGCCGCGACGGTGACGAACTCGCTGGTCATCATGCCACCGGCCGTGTCCTCGTTGTAGATCATGAGTTCGCGTACGTCCTCGGACTCCTCCGGCTCCATCGCCGCCAGGATGTCCTCGGCCTTGTCCTCCGGGAGATCCGCCAGCAGGTCCGCCGCCTCGTCCGGACCCATCTCCTCCAGAATATCGGCGGCGCGCTCCTCGTCCATGCGCTGGATGAAGTCGGCCTGCCGCTCGGGGGCCACCTCCTCCAGGATGTCGGCGGCGGTCTCCTCGTCGAGTGACTCCAGGATCTCGGCGCCCTGCGGGTACGCGAGCTGGTCGACCAAGCGCGCGATGTCGCGAGGGTGAAGCTTGGCCAGGCGACTGTGCGACACCTTCAGCTGGACCACCGGAACGTGCGAGGCGAAGTACTCGACGTCCGCCCAGTCGAGCAGCTCCGGCGGCCCGTCCTCACGGACCATGCCGCGCGGCAGCAGCCGCCGCAGGATACCGCGCGCGCTCACGTCCACGCCCACGACCCGGAACGTGCTGCCGGCCTGGGCAAGTTGGATGTCGTTCACCCGCACGACCCGCCGGCCGTCCACGTCGACCAACTGCTTGTCCATCACGTCGCGCGCGAGCAGGATCTCACCGTTGAGGCGATCGAACGGCTTCAAGTTGACGTCATAGGTGCCGAGCTCTGCCCCGGAGTCGGCCAGAGAGCGGACCTGGGTGAACGGCACGAAGAAGGCGCGGCGGCTGATGCGTGCGACCAGCCCCGTCACCGGCGGGTAGGATCCATTACCGCCGAGACGCACAATCAAATCCTGGATCGTCGCGATGCGATCGCCCGACTCGTCGCGAATCGGCTGTCCGACGACCTGGGAGACGAAGATCGTGTGCCGCGTCGCCACCGCGCTGCCCCCCTGTCGCGCATCGTGCGCCACCGCTGCCCGCGGTCCGGCATCACGGCCCGCCGTCGCGCCTCCGCTCCGGATGGCACGAAGGATAGCCGATTCCGGCCGCGTCGGAAGCGCCGACTCCGGCGCCGGCGCCGGGCAAATCGGCTGGAGAAATCGGGCCGATTACGGTATACTTGAACGTCATGCCAGAGATGCCGGAGCCGGCCGGGAACGCCGCCAACGACGAAGTCTGGCGGCTTTTTGCCGCCGTAGAGCTGCCTGATCCGGTTCGCGAGCGGCTTGCGCGCGTGATCCGGAGCTTCAGGGACGCCGGCTGGCGCGCGAAGTGGGTCAATCCGGAAGTCTCCCACCTGACGCTGAAGTTCTATGGAAGCGTCCCGACCTCAGGCATCCCGGCGCTGGCCGACGCGCTGCGACCGGTCATCGCCGCCAGGGCCCCGTTTCGCGTCGAGGCGCGGGGCTGCGGCGCATTCCCCGGCCCGAGTCGGCCGCGCGTGCTCTGGGTCGGTGTCGCTGGCGACGTTGCGGCACTCCAGCAATTGCAGGGCACGGTCGAGCGCGTCAGCGCGACGCTGGGGTTTCCGGCGGAGGAGCGCGCCTTTCACCCGCACCTGACGGTCGCACGCGTCCAGCCCGAGGAGCTGCCCACCCTGGCACGCCTCCCCGAGCGGCTCGCCGAGGTCGACGCGCTGCCGGGCCTGCCGATTGAGGTCCAGGGGGTGACGCTCATGCGGAGTCAGCTCGGCCGCGGCGGCGCCGTCTATTCGGTCGTCGACCGGTTTCCGCTGAGCGGTGAGACGCGATGATCGCGGTCTGCGGTCCCCAGGATGCCACCGAACAGGAGCTGGTTTGGGCCGCGGCACTGGGTCGAGCGATTGCGGGGGCGGGCCACGCGCTGGTTTGCGGCGGGCGAGGCGGCGTGATGGAGGCGGCCTGCCGGGGCGCGAAGCTGGCCGGAGGGAGCACCGTCGGGATCTTGCCCGGCTACGATCGGAGCGCGGCCAACCGCTGGGTAGACCACGCGATCTGCACCGGTCTGGGTGAGGCGCGCAACGCGCTCGTGGTGGCGTCCGGCCAGGTCGTCGTCGCGGTCAGCGGCGGGTTCGGCACGCTGTCGGAGATCGGGCTCGCGCTGAAGATGGGCCGCACGGTGGTCGCGTTGGGTAGCTGGGAGCTGGATCCGGGCCGGCTGACCCGCTTCGGCGGTGACGCCCGGTACCTCGAGGCCGCGAGCCCCGAGGAGGCGTTGGACCTGGCGCTGGAGGCGATCGCGGATGTCACGGTTCGATTGGAGGCTCCTCCCTCGAGTCACGGCTAGCGCTCGTCCGGGACCGAGACGGCCGGTGATGCGGATGGAGGACGACGATGACGGTAGCAACGGCATTTCCACGATTGCGGGACATCGAGGCGCGCTACGAGGAGCTCGAGCACCTGCTGTCCGATCCCGAGGTGGCGACCGACCTCGAGAAGCTCGTCCAGTACGGGCGCGAGCGGGCCGAGATCGAGGGCATCGTGAGCACGTATCGCGAGCTGAGCCACGTCGGGCAGCAGATCGACGAGGCCGAGCAGCTCGCCGCGGATAGCGACCCTGAGCTGGCGGAGCTGGCCGAGGAGGAACTGACCGAACTCCGCCGCTCGCGCGAGCGGCTCGAGGAGCAGATCCGCCTGTTGCTGGTACCGAAGGATCCCAACGACGAGAAGAACGTGATCGTCGAGATTCGCGCCGGCACCGGCGGCGAGGAGGCCGCGCTGTTCGCGGCGGACCTCTTCCGCATGTACGCCCAATACGCCGAGAGGCGCGGCTGGAAGATCGAGGTGCTCACCACCAGCGAGACCGGCATCGGCGGGTTCAAGGAGATCATCTTCGAGGTCCGCGGCCGCGGCGCCTACAGCGAGCTCAAGTTCGAGAGCGGCGTCCACCGCGTGCAGCGCATTCCGGTCACGGAGTCAGGCGGCCGCATCCACACCTCGACCGCCACGGTCGCGGTGCTGCCGGAAGCGGAGGACGTCGACATCCAGATCAACGACGAGGACCTGCGCATCGACGTCTACCGCTCCACGGGCCACGGCGGCCAGAGCGTGAACACGACCGACTCCGCGGTGCGGATCACCCATCTGCCCACCGGCATGGTCGTGACCTGCCAGGACGAGAAGTCGCAGCTGAAGAACAAGGCCAAGGCCCTCCAGGTGCTGCGCGCGCGCCTCTACGACATCGAGCAGCAGCGGTTGCACGAGGAGCGCTCGGGCATGCGCCGCTCCCAGGTGGGCAGCGGCGAGCGGTCGGAGAAGATCCGCACGTACAACTTCCCGCAGGACCGAGTGACCGACCACCGGCTCAAGCTCAATGTCGGCAACCTGCCCGGCGTCCTGGCCGGCGGGATCGACCCGTTCATCACGGAGCTGCGTGCGGCAGACCAGGCGGAGCGTCTGAAGGCAGCCGGTCTCGGCGAGGATGGTGCGGCCGCCTGATGGGGACGCCCGCCTCACTATCGGTACGCGACCTGCTGGCCGGGGCACGTGCCCGGCTGGCGCGGGCCGGCGTCGACTCGGCCCGGCTCGACGCCGAAGTGCTGCTGATGGCGGTGCTGGGCCTCGACCGTACCGGGCTCTACCTCGCCTACGAGCGGCACCCCTCGATCGTGGAGCTCGCGCGCTTTCACGAGTTGACCGAGCGCCGCGCGGCCGGCGAGCCGGTGGCGTACCTGACCGGTCACCGCGAGTTCATGGGGCTCGATTTCCTGGTGGACCGGCGCGTCCTCGTGCCCCGGCCCGAGACCGAGTACCTGGTGGAGTGGGCGCTCGCGCGCGCCCGGGGCTGGGGTGAATCACCTCGTCGCGTGGTGGATGTCGGCACCGGCAGCGGCGCCATCGCGGTCAGCCTGGCCCACCACCTGCCGCCGTCCAACGCGGTGAAGGTCGTGGGGTCCGATCGCTCCTTCGACGCGCTGCGCGTGGCCCGTCTCAACGGAGAGCGACTCACCCCGGGGCGGGTCGCATTCGTCGCGGGCGACCTGCTCGGCTGGTGCCGGCCCGGGCTGGACCTGGTGCTGGCCAACCTGCCGTACCTGCGGGAGGACCAATCACACGCCGGTCTCGCCCACGAGCCCGCGTCTGCGCTCTTCGGCTCCGGCCACGGCTTCGACCTCTATCGCCGGCTGCTCCCCGAGGCGAGCAAGTTGCTGACGCCGACCGGCGCGCTGGCCTGCGAGATCGACCCCGACCAGCGCGCGGCGGCGCTCACCCTCGCGCACGACGTCTTCCCGGGTGCCGAAATCCAGCTGCGGCGCGATCTCGCGGGGCTCGACCGGTACCTGATCGTCGATCGAGCGCCGCATCATCAGCAACGCTGAACCGGTAGTCGAACCACCCCGCCAACCGTGTGGCGCGCACCGACCCGGCGGTATCGGGCCGTGCCGGGGCACGCGAATTGCCACCCGACGGCCACTCATCGAACGGAGGCGACTGCACACGGGAGGGTGGACATGGCGGCAAGCGCGACTAGCCAGCCGAACCTGTACCAGCAAAGCGGCAGCGGGCTTCACGTCTCGTACGCGACGAGTGGCATCGACGGCAAGCCGCACTTCACGTACCAGGATGTGCATGCATCCCTCAGCTTTAGCGGCGACGAGATCCGACGCGACGACAGCGATCTGGGTGCCGTCGTGAGCGTCAGCATCCGCCGCACCGTCGATCAGGGCGCGACGACCTTCAGTCTGCTGGTACCGCGGGTCAACCTGGGCACCAATCAGTCCGCGGCGATTCTTACGTTGGGGATCACCACGATCCATCGGCTATCGATCGTGCCCGCGCTCAACCTGGGACAGCAGGACATGTACACGATGGTGCGTCTCCGTGGAACGGCGTCCCTGGTGGCGTTCTAGCCCGTTAGACTTCCGATCATGCACGCGACGGCCGAGACCAGCATGACGAAGCTGCCAGCACACGATGAGCGCCCCGGCGTGGCGTCCGGGCTGATCCGTGCTGGCTTTGGCGTGCGCGCTCGCAGGCTGCTGCCGGCCCGCAGGTCGGCACTCCGCCGATGTACGCAGACTTCTCGGAAATCGAACGCCATCTCCACCGCTGGAACCCCGCCGCACGCCTCGACACGCGCCGGAGTAGCGGGTATCGCAACGAGGTCAGGACCGTCACGCTCGGCACGCGCCGCGCCGCCGACGCCTGGGAGGCCTCCAACGGCTGGGCCGTGGAACCGGACTACGCACGTCGCCGCCTTGACCAGCTTCGTGCCGGGTTGGCAACCGATCGACCTGTTGAGACCCGCGCGCCAGCACCGGACAGCCAAAATGCCGGTCGACGCCGCGACACCCTCCTCGGGGAGGGTGTCGTCATATTGCGCTGAGTATCGACGGGTCAGCCGACGCGAGCCGGCTTGCTGAGGGTGCGGAGGCAGCGGGTGCAGATGTTGACCTTGCGCGGCTGTCCATTCTGGTACAGCGTGGCGCGCTGAATGTTCAACCGGAACATCCGGTTCGTCCGCCGCTTGGAGTGGCTGACGTTGTGGCCGAAGGACGGCCCTCTGCCGCAGATCTCGCACTTACCGGCCAAACCGGCCCCCTTTACCTCTCGCAGCGTCGGCATTAGGATTGGCGCCGTGCCAGAGCGCACCGACCACGGCCGGGTTCGCGCCAACAAGCGGCAAGGATAACACGACTCGCGCGGGCCCGACAAACCGGTCGCGGTGCCCCGAATACCCCGGGCCAACTCCGCGGCGGTATGCCGTGTGCGCGGCCCGGGCGCGGCCGACTCCGCGAGAGCGAGTGGGGACTCGATGGGTCAAGACAGGTCGCGGCCGGCCGGAGACAAATCGGTGATTGCCGACGAGCGGCGGCGCTGGTCAGGAGAGACGCTGTCGGCGGCCCTGGTCACCGCCACCGAGCTCTTCAAGGCGCACGTACCCGCTATCAATGCCCTCAACGTCTTTCCGGTACCGGATGGCGACACCGGCACGAACATGTACCTCACGTTGCAGGCAGCCACCGCCGGCGCCGCGCGGGCGGTGCGCGAGAACGGTATCGGCGCCGGTGCCGCCCTGGCCGCCGCCGCTCACGGAGCGCTCATGGGCGCACGCGGCAACTCCGGCGTCATCCTCTATCAGGTCCTCGCCGGCCTGGCCGAGACCGCCGGTGACGCCGCGGAGATCGATGGCCCGGTCCTGACGTCCGGGCTGCGACGCGCCTCCAACCTCGCCTACCGCGCGGTCGTCACGCCGGTCGAGGGGACGATGTTGACCGTGATGCGCGCCGCGGCGGAGTCGGCCGACGAGGCCGGCGGCGCATCGATCGCGGACGTGCTCGCCGCGGCCCTCTCCGGCGCCGCCGAGGCCCTGCGCCAGACTCCCATGATGCTCGACATCCTGCGCCAGGCCGGCGTCGTCGATGCCGGCGGCCAGGGAATCGTCCGCTGGCTCGAGGGACTGCGGGACTTCGCGAGCGGGACGTCAGCCGTGGCGCACCTGACCGCGGCGCGGCAGGCTCCACCACTTGAGCCGGCGATGCGCTTCCTGGATCTGCCGGAACTCGTCCACGGCGTCGAGGAGTACGGCTACTGCACGAACTTCGTCGTCAGCGGCGACTCCCTGCCGCTCGAGCGATTCCGCGCGGAGATCAGCTCACTCGGAACCTCCGCCGTCGTCGTCGGCGATGCCGAGACGCTGAAGATCCACATCCACAGCGAACACCCGGGGCAGATCCTCGAGCTGGCCCTGCGCTACGGCGAGCTCCACGAGGTCCGCATCGATAACATGTCCGCTCAGACCCGCCGGCTCCTCGCCGGGCGCGCGGAGGAGCTCAACCGGCAGGGTCAGCTGGCCGGACGTGCTCTGGTCGCGGCTATCGCCGTGGTGGCCGTGGCCGGCGGCTCCGGCCTCACCCGCGTCTTCCGCGAGATGGGTGCGGATGCCGTCGTGCCTGCCGGATCGACCTTCAACCCCAGTACGGCGGATATCGCCGGCGCGGTGGGCGGCGTTTCCCAGCAGCAGGTGATCATCCTGCCGAACGACCCCAACGTCATCCCGACCGCGCGACAGGTCAAGCAGCTGACCGAGCGCGACGTCCGGGTCGTTCCATCACGCTCGATCCCGCAGGGGATCAGCGCCCTCTCCGCGTTCAACTTCGAGGCGTCGCTGGACGACAACGTGGCGGACATGACTGCGGCGCTCGACTTGGTGCGATCGCTGGCGCTCTCGCGGGCCACCCGCTCCGTCGAGATCCACGGCGTTCGGGCGGTTGCCGGGGAGTTCATCGGCCTGCTCGACGGCGCGCTACGGGCCGCGGGACCGGACGCGTTGGAGGTCGTAGAGGATCTGCTCGCGGAGGCCGGCACCGCGGAGGCGGAGCTGGTCACGATTTTTGTGGGAGAGCCGGCGGACTCCAAACTGGCCGAGCGCGTCGTCGAGGCGATGTCGCGTCGCTGTCCCGGCGTTACCGTCGAGTCGGTCTTCGGCGGCCAGCCCCACTACGATCTCCTCATCTCGGTCGAGTAGAGGCGGAGACGCATGGCACGGCTCGCGGTGGTCACCGATAGCACCGCCGACATCCCGCCGGAACTGCTGGCAGAGCTCGACATTCACGTCGTGCCGCTGACTGTCCGCATCGACAACGCTGTGTTCGAGGATCGGGTCACCATCACCCCGACCGAGTTCATGCGTTTGCTCGCCGACGCCCACGACTTCCCAAGCACGTCGCAGCCACCGGTCGGCCGCTTCGAGGAGCTGTACCGCCGCCTCGCTGAGGACCACGACGCCATCGTCTCGATCCACCTGTCGAGCCGGTTGAGCGGCACCTACCAGAGCGCGCTTCTCGCGCGCGACTCCCTGAACGGCCGGCTGCCGATCGCCGTGCTCGACTCGCGCTCGGCGTCGATGGGGCTCGGCTTCCCGGTCCTCCGCGCCGCCCGAGCCGCGCGGGAGGGGCGCTCGCTCGATGACGTGGTCGCGCTGGCACACCGTGCGTTCGGCGCGACATCGGCCCTGTTCATGCTCGACACCTTGGAGTACCTTCGGCGCGGCGGGCGGATCGGACGGGCGGCCGAGGTCGTCGGCTCGATCCTCCAACTGAAGCCGATCTTGCGCCTCGAGGAAGGGCTGGTCGTCCCGTTCGCTCGCACCCGCACGCTCCCGCGCGCCACCGCGGGGCTGATCGACGCAGTGCGCGACTTTCCGGTGATCGACCGGCTCGCCATCCTGCACACGACGGACCCCGGGCCCGGCGAGGCGATCGCCGGTGCCCTCGCCGATCGCTGTCCACGTGAGCGCATGATCTTCTCGCAGTTCTCCCCCGTCCTCGCGGCACACCTCGGGCCGGGTGCCGTCGGCGTGATCGTGTACGAGGGCGACGACGTCGTGCCGCGGGAGCGCCGCGTGTGACGGCGCCCGGCATGCGTCATCCGGTTCACGTCGTGACCGACAGTGCGGCGGACATCCCGCCCGCCATGCTGGACGGCCGTCCGATCTCGGTCGTTCCACTCACGGTCGAGGTCGAGGGCACCGTCTACCGCGACGGGATCGACCTCAGTCGCGAGGATTTCCTGGCCATGCTCCGGGCAGGACGGCAGCCACGCACGTCCCAGCCGTCGGTCGGCGCGTTTCGAGAGGTCTATGCCGACCTGATTGGCTCCGGCTTCGACGTCGTCGCCGTCCACATCGCCACCGGGCTCTCCGGCACGTTCAACGCCTCGCGTGCGGCCGCCGAAGCTGTCGACCCTGTCCGCGTCCGGCTGATCGACACCCGGACCGTCTCGATGGGGACCGGGTGGCTGGCACTCGAAGCTGCCGAGGCGGCCACGCGTGGCGATGCGCTCGACGCGATCGCGGCGATGGTCCAGCGGCGAACGGCCGATCAGCGTGTTTACGCCGCCATCGAGACGCTGGAGTACCTGCAGCGTGGCGGCCGGATTGGGCGCTCCGCCGCCTTCCTGGGCTCCGCGCTGCGGATCAAGCCGCTCGTCGAGGTCCGCGACGGGGCGGTCGAACCGCTGGAGCGGGTGCGCACCTCGCGCCGGGCGCTCGAGCGCCTGGTCGCGCTGGCGGCCGCTCAGGTGCCGTGGGAGCACCTCATGGTCCTCCACGTCGGCGTGGAGGCCACGGCGCGCGATCTGGCCGAGCGTGCCGCCGGAATCCAGCCCGGGCTGGACGTGCCGGTCTCTTCGCTCGGGACGGTGGTGGGGACCTACGGTGGCCCCGGCATCGTCGGGCTCGCCGGCCTGGTGCGGTCTCGCTCGGCGCCCGCTTGACACCCGGCCAGTCCCCGACGTTCACTTCGGCTGTGGACGCACGGACGGGTGATCTCCTGGAACTCCTCGGAAAGGTGCTGGCGCTGGAGGTCCGCAAGGGCTGCCGCGACACCGCCGTATCCGGTGGCCTGGCCGCGTTCGTGGCGCGCCAGATTCAGGCGCAGCCGCGGGCCGAACGACTCGCCGACCTCGTCCCGCTGCTGCAGGACTACGGAAACCTGGACCACGACGAGCGCCGGCGGCGGGTTGAGCGTGTGCAGGCGGCGCTGGGGCCGTCCACCCCGGCGCCGTTACGCTCGACGCAAGCCCCAGCGCCGCTGCCCGCCGTCGCGCCGGGAACCCCCAACGGTCGTGGTTACGCTGCCGTCAAGGCGCAGGCCACAGCACCGCCGGCCGCGCCCCGCCCGGCTCGTCGTGCGCGCAAGGTCCAGCTCCGCTCACTCCAGGATCCGGTAACCATCCTGCCGGGCGTCGGCACTGGCCGGGCCGAGCAACTCGCGGCGCTCGGCGTGACGACGGTCGAGGATCTGATCTACCTGGTTCCCCGCCGGCACAAAGACTACGCCGCCATCCAGCCGATCGGGAGCGTACTCTTTCAGCGGGAGTGCACCGTCAAGGGCGAGGTCGTCGCGATCGACCAGGAGCACACGCGCACCGGCAAGACGATGGTCACCGCGGAGATCGGCGACGCCACCGGCCGCATCCGGGCCGTCTGGTTCAACCCCTACCTGGCGCGCCAGCTCCACGTTGGCATGCCGATCGCCGTCAGCGGCCGGGTCGAGCAGCAGCGGGGGATCCTCTGCTTCCGCGGCCCGGAATGGGAGCCGCTGGACGACGACCTGCTGCACACCGGCCGGATCGTGCCGATCTATCCGCTGACACGCAACCTGTATCAGAAACAGGTCCGCGCCCTGACACGCCTGGCCCTGGACGCGGGGCTGCCGCTCATCGGCGATCCGCTGCCGGAGTCGGTTCGGGCTCGCCACGACCTGCTGCCACTCGCGCAGGCGCTCGACTGGGCGCACTTCCCCGACTCGGCCGACGCTCAGGCGGCGGCCCGGCAGCGGCTGGCCTTCGACGAGTTCCTCGTGCTGCAGATCGGCCTGGTACGACGCAAAGTCGAGTGGCAGGCTGAACAGGGGCACGCCTTCGCCGTCAACGAGCGGCTGCTCGCGGCTTTCGAGGACGCTCTACCGTTCGCGCTGACCGCTGCGCAGTCCCGCGCCCTGGGTGAGATCCTGGCGGACATGGCCAGCCCCAGGCCGATGAGCCGGCTGCTCCAGGGTGACGTGGGGTCGGGCAAGACGGTAGTCGCCGCCGCGGCCGCGCTGGCCGCGCTCTCGGACGGACACCAGACGGCGTTGCTGGCCCCCACCGAGATCCTGGCGGAGCAGCACCTGCGCAACCTGACGCGCCTCTTCGACGCGCTGCCGGCGCACGTCCGCCCGCGCGTCGCCCTCCTGACCGGCGGCACGCCCGGTGCCGAGCGTGCCGCGCTCGCCCAGGCTCTTGCGGCAGGTGCCGTCGACGTCCTCGTCGGCACCCACGCCATCCTCGAGGAGCGCGTCGAGTTTGCGCGCCTCGGCCTGGCGGTGATCGACGAGCAGCACCGGTTTGGCGTCGAGCAGCGCGGCCGGCTGCGCGGCAAAGGCAACAATCCCGACGTGCTCGTGATGACGGCGACGCCGATTCCACGGAGCCTGGCGCTCGTCCTTCACGGCGACCTCGACGTTTCGACCATCGACGAGCTTCCACCGGGACGCCAGCCGATCCGCACAGCCGCGATCAGTGGAGACCAGCGCGCTGAGGCCTATCGCTTCCTGCGGCGCCAGGTGGACCAGGGCCGGCAGGCGTTCGTCATCTATCCGCTGGTCGAGGAGTCGGAGGCCATCGACGCCCGCGCCGCGACCCAGGAGTACGAGCGCCTCTCGGCCGACGTCTTCCCAGATCTCCGCCTGGGGCTCCTGCACGGCCGCATGCGGCCATCCGAGAAGGACGCCGTCATGGCCTCCTTTCGCGACCACGAGATTGACATCCTGGTGTCGACCTCGGTCGTCGAGGTCGGCATCGACGTGCCCAACGCCACGGTCATGCTGATCGAGGGAGCCGAGCGTTTCGGCCTGTCGCAGCTCCACCAGTTCCGTGGTCGGGTCGGGCGGGGTGAGCATCGATCGCACTGCATCCTGCTCGCCGACGAGGTGGGCGACCAGGGGCAGCGACGACTGGACGCGCTCGTCGAGACGCAGGACGGCTTCCAGCTGGCAGAGATCGACCTCGAGCTGCGCGGGCCCGGCGAGTTCTTCGGCACCCGCCAGAGCGGGCTGCCCGACCTCAAGTTCGCCTCGTTCGGCGACTTGCCGACGCTGCAGCGGGCGCGCGACGAGGCGCACCGTATCCTGGAGCTCGATCGGGGACTCGAGCGACCGGAGCACCGGGAGCTGCGGGCGCGTGTCGATCGCTTCTGGCGCTCGAGTACCTCAGACGTCAGCTGATGCCCGGCCGGTCAGGCGCCGTCCGGCGATCATGATCGAAGATCCTTTGACCGGCCGCGATCGCGAAGGAGATCGACCGTGACGCGCTGCCTCATCGATGACTGCCTCGCGAGCGCGCTCGTCGCCTACCCGCTGACGCACGACT
>Ga0307373_10010483_pt1 | contig 13617 bp, 14 predicted proteins | sample OX2MG_FD_202534 | JGI IMG/M metagenome (GOLD analysis project Ga0307373, IMG submission 202534) | Soil microbial communities from Risofladan, Vaasa, Finland - OX-2 | ecosystem: Environmental > Terrestrial > Soil > Coastal area > Acid sulfate soil | place: Finland: Risofladan, Vaasa | collected... | reverse complement strand
GGGGATCCCAACCCGGAGTTTGTGCTGAACCAGCCTCGCTACCGGGGAGCTTCCATCCTGCTGGCGCGCACCAATTTCGGCTGCGGCTCCAGCCGCGAACACGCGCCGTGGGCGATTCTCGATTACGGCTTCCGAGCGATTATCGCTCCGAGCTATGCCGACATATTCTATATTAACTGTTTTAAGAATGGCATCCTTCCTATAACGCTTCCCGACGCCCAGGTGGATGAGCTGTTCCGGCGCACCGAACAGAATGAGGGATACCAGTTGACGGTGGACCTGGAAAGCCAGACGATCAGCGAGGCAAACGCCGCGGGCGGCGGCCTGAAAATTCCTTTCGAGGTTGGTCCCTTCCGGAGGGAATGCCTGCTGAACGGATGGGACGACATCGGGCTGACGCTGCGCCATGAAGACCAGATTGGTACTTTCGAAAAAGAGCGCCAGCCCAACGCCACCCGCTATGGTTCGCTCGAAGCCTCTTCCGGCCAATAAGAAACCCCTCCTGCTGAAGGGCCGGGGCCAACCCATCGTTTGTCATCCTGAGCGCAGCGAAGGATCCCCGCATTTCCTTTCACGGGAAACTCAGCGAAGCATCTCTGTGTCCTCTGTGTCTTTGAAGCTTTAACACAGAGACCACGGAGAGTCTCTGTGCCCTCGGCGTTGAGCTTCTTCCGACCACGGAGGACACAGAGCAAAACAAATGCCCAGACCCTTCGCTGCGCTCAGGATGACAAGTGCATGGCCGGCCTCGCCACAAAACAATGCTGCCGCGATCAATTGCAATTGACGTCGTGCGAGAAGAAATCAGCGGTAGAAGATGGGATTATTAATCTGCAAAGCCATCAGGGCAAAGGAACCCGCGATGATGACCACGGAAGCCACGGCCAGCGCGTTCCAAAGGTTTTCACTGGGCCGCGTCTCAGGCACGCCTTCGGGGATGATGTATCCGAGAACAAAGCCGGAAGCGAGCCCGCCCAGGTGAGCGGCATTGTCGCTGTTGAAGAACAGGCCGAAGATGAAGATGTAAATGACCCATCGCCACAACGTGCTGCGATACTCTTTCCCCAGATGCCCGTGATGGAAAGTGGCCCCGATCAGAATGCCGATCAGCCCCATGATTGCGCCGGAAGCCCCGATAGAAAGGACCATGGGGCTCCACAAAAGGCTGAGCAGGTAGCCGCACACTCCGGTGACGAGATACAGCACGATGTATTTGGAGATCCCAAACAGCCCTTCCACTTCAGGCCCCAGGTCAAACAGGACCCACAGGTTGAATCCGATGTGCAGAAGGCCTGCGTGCAGGAACATGGCGGTCACCAGCCGCCACCACTGGCCGGCATAGATGAAGGGCCCGAACTTGGCTCCCAGCCGAAGCATCACCATGCCCCGAATGCCTCCAAACAATCCCCCCGACTGGCCCGGCCCGCCGGCCCTTTGCGTCATGAACCATTCCACCACAAACATCAGGACGATGGCCGCAGCCAGCATCGAAGTGGCGCTGGTGGGCGTGGGGATGATGCCCATGATCCGCCCCGGAGTCCCGGCGCCGCCCCGCGCCCGCTGAGGCCCGATCTTTGCGCCGCAATGCGGGCAGACCTTGGTGTCCCGAGGATTCAGAGCGCGGCATTCCGGACACATCCGGTGAGACGTGTCATAGGACGGATTGGCCGCACCGAAGGACTCTCGCCACCACGCTTTCAGCTTTTCGATTTTGAACCAGACCTTTGGAGGAAGTTCCATAAGCACCGGGAGTTCTGGACGTAAGAGGATAAACGGCTATTATATTCCACCCGCCCCAAAATCCTGCACGTTTTTCACGAAGGGTCCGGCGTCCGTGCTTTGGCCATCAGGCGGGATCATGGCATCGCCGGGAAAGCCGTCCTGCGGTAAAATGGCCAACGGGCCGGTTATAATTTGTCTGGCCGCATCGGCTGACTGGAATATCGCGAGGATGAGCGGTAACCAGAACGCGGAAGTCTTGACGAAGAAACGGGCGAAATCTGAAATCGTGGTCAAGACGCTGAATTTTAAAACTCGCTCCGGAACGTTCAAAAGGCTTGGACGTCTGGCATTCCTGGCGGGCCTGTCGTTCTTTTGGACCAGTTGCCATCATCGGGCGCCTGTCGTCGCGCCCCCATCGGGCGCGCCTTCAGCGCGACGGCATCCTTCCATTCCAGCCCCGATCGTCCAGGGCGAGGAAGGCATCGCCTCCTGGTACGGGCGCCCCTACGATGGGAGGCGGACGGCGAGCGGTGAAATTTATAATATGCATGCGATGACCGCCGCGCACCGCACGCTGCCCTTCGGAACCCGCGTCAGAGTACGCGACCTTGAGAATGGTGACAGCGTGGTTGTGCGCATCAACGACCGCGGACCCTTTGTCGAGGGGCGCATCATCGACCTTTCCTATGCGGCGGCCCAGGCGATGCACATGCCCGGGACAGCTCTGGTGCGGTTGCATATCCTGAGCGTCGGGCCGGACGTTTCCGAGGGCATTTATTCGGTCCAGATCGGCGCGTTTCTGGACCGAAGCAATGCTGAAAGGCTGAAGCATCGCATTGAAAAGAGATTTCATCCGGTCGTCATCAAGACGGCGGACCACGGCACCGGGGTGTTTAACCTCGTCCTTGTGGGCCAGGAAAGCACCCAACAACAGGCGGAAGAGCTGGCAAGCCAACTGGTCCGCGCCAAACTGGCGACACAAACCTACGTCGTGAGAATCAATTAGAAATTCAGAGGTTTTCTTGCGGAGGCACAATGGATACCTGCATCTTTTGCAAAATCATTGAGCGCCAGCAGCCGGCCAAGATTGTTTATGAGGATGACCAGGTCGTCGCCATTGAAGACATCCGCCCGCAGGCGCCGGTCCATCTGCTGGTCATGCCGCGAAAGCACGTGCCCTCGCTTAGAGAAGCCGGCAGCGGCGATGGACCGCTGCTGGGCCGACTGTTCATGGTCGCCGCTCAACTGGCTCGCGAGCGGCAGCTTGATGCCAGAGGCTACCGGACCGTGGTCAACAACGGGCCGTGGGCCGGGCAAACCGTCGATCACCTGCATCTGCACGTGCTGGGCGGACGCGTTTTTCACTGGCCGCCAGGATAAGTTTCTTCGGCCTGCCGTCAATCAGAGCGTTGCCAGCAGGGCCGCCAGCAGCGCGGCGCGGCGCGGAAGCTCACGGATGATGACGTGCTCATCGAGCGCGTGCGCGCCATTGCCCACGGCCCCCAATCCATCCAGCGTGGGGATGCCGAGCGCGGCGGAGAAATTGCCGTCGGAACCGCCTCCCGTGGCAGCGTCCCTGACTTCAAAACCAAGTTGGCTTGCCACGGCTTTCGCCTTTCCGAAAAGGGCCGCCGCCATCGCCCGCTCCATCGGAGGCCGGTTGATTCCACCCTCGATTTCCAATCGGGCTTCCGGATGGACAGGTGTCAAGCCGAGAATTTTTCTTTCGATCCGCGCCTGGTCACCGCGCTGCGGAATGCGCACATCCACCGTGGCACGGGCAAGCGCGGGAACAACGTTCGACCGGGTCCCCCCTTCGATGACCCCGACATTCAGCGTGAGGCCGCGCCGCGGTTCCGCCAATTTTTCAATCTGGAGGACCTGGCGGGCAAGCTCGGCAATCGCGTTGACCCCCGCGCCGGGATTAATCCCTGCATGCGCCGAACGCCCATGAACCGTGAGGCAAAATTCGCCGACACCCTTGCGGGCCGTCTTCAGCGCGCCACCCTCCGCCGCCGGCTCCAGCACCAGCACGGTCCTGGCGCCGATTGCCTCCCGTTCAATCTCACGCCGAAACGCCTTACTTCCGGTTTCCTCTTCCGGGTTCAGGAAAAACCGCACGGAACTTGAAGGCTCGACCCCGAGGGCCTGGAGCGCCCGGACCGCCGCAAGCCCCAGCACCAGGCCCGACTTCATGTCCAGAACGCCGGGGCCGTAGGCACGGCCGCCCCGAACCCGAAAAGGCATGCGAGCGAGCGTCCCTTTGGGCCAGACCGTATCGTGATGTCCGATAAGAAGAATGGGCTTTTGCGGGCTTGATGCCTCGCGTTTTCCCTTGCCGCCACGGGGCGTGGAGGCGCGATGTCCTCCCCAGAACTCCGCCACCAGGCCGGCGCCGGTAACCGGGTTTTCAAGCATCGAGACTTTACCGCGCTGGCGGCGGAACTCGCGCGCAAAAAAACGGGCCAGGCGGTCGATATCGGGCCGCGAATAGGTGGGAGACTCGATCTCCACAGCTTCGCGGAGAAGCTTCATCGTGTTGGGCAGATCACTTTGGCAGTAAGCAAGAAGCTTGCGAAAATCCAATTGCGTCCTTTCGGGTTCGAGTGAGTATTCAGCTCGGCAACGGCTGGAACCCTCCCGGGCCGTGATAGCAAACGGTGTTTCATTTTATCCCAGCTAGTTCGGTCTGAGCGAACATTGCCACATAGGAGCGGCGTTGCAGCCTGAAGAGGATGACGGTTGAGCAAGATCGCACTGGCGCTGGTGGTCCACGCGCATCAACCCGTCGGCAACTTCGATCACGGTTTCGAAGAAGCTTGCCAGAAGGTCTACAGCCCGTTTGTCCAGGCACTCCTTCGCCATCCGCGCATCCGGATCGGTCTGCATTTTTCCGGATGTCTGCTGGAATGGATCGAAAAGCATCAGCCGGATTTGATGGGAACCGATTCTTCAAGCAACGATGCCAAGCGGCTTTGCTTGAATTCCTCCGGCGTGTCTGCTAGATTCAGAAGCATCTTTGAGTTGGAGTGATCGAATGGCTGTCAGCCAGGAATTGCTGGATATTTTGGTCTGCCCGCTCTGCAAGACGCCTGTGACGCTTACGCCGGACGGTGAGGGGCTGAAGTGCGGCAAGTGCCGGCGCGTCTATCCCATCCAGGACGATATCCCGGTGATGCTTGTGGACGAAGCCAGGATTGATCCGGAGTAACGCCGGACTTCACCGGGCGCGCCCAAGGCTCAGAACTTCATCCAGAGCCTTTTGCACTTCCTCGACTTGAATCTCCTTCATGCAAATGTTGTCCTTGCAGGTTTTCATAACTCGCGTCCCGTAACACGGCGCACAGGCAACGCGGTGGTACAAAATGCGCGGCGGGTTGCCGGGCGAGATGGGGGCCGTCTGCTCAAAAATGCCAGGCCCCCACAACGTCACGAGCGAGGTCCCCAGCGCCGCCGCCATGTGGGCAGGCCCTGAATCAACCGTGAGATAGGCATTCATGCGGCGAATCAGCGCGGCAAGCTCCGTGAGCGAAAGCTGGCCGGCCAGGTCCAGGCAGGGCGCCTCCGCTGCGCGGGCAATATAACGAACCAGTGTACGGTCTCCCGCTGAGCCGGTCAGGGCAACGCGCACTCCCCGCTCCTTCACCAGCCAGCGGACCACTTCGGCAAATCGGTCGGGCGGCCAGCTTCTCAGCCGGGTCTGGCCAGGGGTCCGGGTACGGCCTCCCCAGCCTGCATGAATCCCAACCAGGCAATCGTCCCTCGCCACGCCAGCCAGTTCCATCCGCCTGGCGACAACATCGTTTGTCTCCGGCGGGTAGTTTAGTTCCATTTGGAGGCCGTCGGGCCGGAGACCAAGCGGGCGGGCCAATTCCAGGTGGTTCTCAATCGAGTGCTTTTGCGGATCAAAGCGCGCCGGCTCAAATCCCTGCGCAGGGTCGTCGCCGCTGTATGCAATGATTCGTGCGGCGCCTCCCTTGCGCGCCAGGTCGATAAAGCTCGGGTGGCTTTCGAGCACCAGGGCCCAATCCAGATCCAGATTCCGGAGGGAGCGATGGATCAGCGACTTCTCTGAACTCAGCCACGCCGGCAAGTGGCGGTACGCGACTGGAATCGCCTGGTCAACGTGAGGATTGTGCCGGACAACATCGAGGGCGGCAGCGGAGCAGAGAAAAACCAGATGGCACTGCGGAAAAGTGCGGCGCACGGCACGGACCAGCGGCGTGGCCATCAGCGTATCGCCAATTGCGCCCGCGCGAACAATCAGGACCCGCGGCCTTCCGAGCGGACTCTGGCCGGACGGAAGCGCTTGCTTATCCGAAACTGGGAAATCCACATCTTCTCCGCGAAAGGAACCGCTCGCAGTCGGATGAAAAACTACTTGCGCGACGGCATCCTGAGAGAAGCGAAGGATCTGCTTTGCTCGTTTTCAGGAAGATACAGCAGATGCTTCACTGCGTTCAGCATGACGAGTGGGTTTTTCAGCAGTCTGCCGGCTGCGATTCCCCTCGTTTAAGGTAGAATAGCGTTGGCTTTGCGTCAACTTGCATCAGAGTTTCGCGATGCTCAAGATACATTGAAACGGGCGGCAGACCGAATTCGCCCGGCCGGAAGCAGGAAATGCGCCGGACTTCCAGGCATCATGACCTATGAAAACAATCCAGACTCGACTAACTAAAATCATCCGCAGATTCGGCAGCCAGACGGTCGGCGTGCTCGGGGATTTCATGCTGGACGAACTCCTTCGCGGCGAGGCCACGCGCATCTCGCCGGAGGCCCCCGTTCCCGTCGTCCTGATGGACGGCCACCCGGAGCCGCAACGCTTTCCCGGCGGGGCCGGCAATGTGGCCATCAACATTTGCGCCCTGGGCGGCCGTTCCGTTCCTTTCGGAGCGATTGGGATGGATGAGAGCGGCGACCGGCTGTGCCAGGAGCTGAAGGCCCGCGGTGTTCAGTGCGGCACGCTGGTCAGGGAACAAGGCCGCATCACTCCGCGCAAGCTTCGGATTGTCGCCCATCAGCACCAGCTCCTGCGGCTGGACTTTGAAAGACCTGCGCCCATTTCCTCAAAAACCTCCGCCACCATGAGCCGGAGTTTCGCGCGATGGGCGCCCAAATTGAACGCGCTGATCATCTCCGACTATCGCAAAGGTTCTGTGGAGACCGGACTGTGCGGCCAGGTTTTGTCCGTCGCTCGCCAGCGGCGCATCCCGGTGTTCGTTGATCCGAAACCCGAACATCCTGAAATCTGCCGCCACGCCACCGCCGTCACTCCCAACCTGCATGAAGCCGAGCTGATGGCCGGACATTCCATGCGCGACCGTGCCAGCCTGGAAGCGGGCGGGCGCCGGCTGCTTGCCGAACTTGATTGCGCCTACCTTCTGATCACCCGGGGCGCGGAAGGCATGACGCTCTTTGAAAAAGGCGGCGCGATCCACGATATCAAGAGCGAGGCACGGCCCGTCTATGACGTTACCGGCGCGGGAGACACCGTGCTGGCGGTGCTGGCGCTTGCTGTCAGTTCGGGCGCGGAAATGACGGACGCAGCCAGGCTCGCCAACATCGCTGCCGGGCGCGTGGTGTTGAAGTTTGGAACGTCGGAAATCAACCCGCAGGAACTGCTGGGCGCCATCACCGGCGGCCCGTAGAAACCCGCCTCTCGCGACGACAGATGATTGCAAAATAGAGCGACAGTCATCTTCTGTAGCGGCGCTCGGCGGCAAGCACTGCTTGCCTGAGCGCCGAAAAGCCGGCGGTCCCTTCGTACCTCAGGACAGGCTCCGACCGCCACTTCAACATTTATTGTCACTCGATTTTGCAGTTCTCATTAGAAGGGCGAATAAGCCAGTCCTTTGGTCTTGCGGTCCACCACCAGCGCCAGCGCCGGAGTTTGATTGTTGATGGTGACGATCACGATGACCAGCGCGCTCCCTTTGGATTCGGCACCGGCAATCTGGAACTCTCGGATCTTTCCGTAATCACCCTTCGGGCCCCAGTCGTGGAGAAAATCGTCATAGGTGTAGTCTGCCGCAGGCTGCCAAAGCTTGTAGGCTTCCGTGTAATTTCCGTCCTTGAGTTGCGTCAGGAAATTCTCGACGGCGTGCTTCTCCGGCAGGTTGTGAAGCGCGAAATAAGCGATCACGCCGCCCACAACAATCAGGATGACCAGCAAGGGCAAGGGAATGTACTTGCGAATCCCGGTTTTCGGCTTGGGGGGTTCAGAATCAAAGATCATCGCTGTCTCCACCTGTTACGGGAACAACTTGCTGAGAATGTATTTTGCGTGTGAACATCTGCCACGGTTTCATTATAAAAGCTTTCCCATTGTTTTCGATGCTGAAAAACCCGTGCCCGATGTCATTCCGGGGGGCCGCAGGCGACGAGGGACCTCGTCAGTGTTCCGATTTCAGAGCGAGATGTGCGCCATGGTGGAGGCCCTATTGATGATGCGGCCGAATTTTTTCCCGATCATCCCCGGCACGAAGGCTCGGGAGCTGAGAAACGCGCTGTCCAGGTTCGTCTGCATCACGCGACGCCACTCTTCCAGCGTGAACTCGTGGAGCAGCTTGCGCAGGTTGATGCCCGCGTTGTTGATGAGAATGTCGGGGGCGCCGCCCTCAGCACAAACCTGTTCGGCCATTCGGATGACGTCAGCTTCCTTGCGGACATCTGCAACAAAAGCGTGGGCCTTGCCGCCCTGCTCCTCAATGGGCGCCTTGACTTTCTCCAGCAATTCCCGGCTGCGCGCCACCCCAACCACGGTAGCTCCCGCCTGCGCCAGGATTTGCCGCACGCTCTCTTTGCTCACCACTACCCCGTGCTTCTCCCCCAGATACTCGGCCGCCAGCGTCGGCCCAAAGTCCGGGTACTCCCGCTTCACCACCCGCACCACTTTCGCCCGCACCGCCGCGCTCAGCTTCCGCTTCGATGGCCGCCCCCGCCTGCTTCTGCGTCAGGTGTCCCTTTTCTGCTTCGTGCAATACCTTCAACCGATCCCGATCTCTCTGGGTCATCCACAGCTCCTGTTGTTTGTTCATCCCGACAGTTTGCAGGCTTCCAACAGGAACTTTTTACTTTGCTGCAATAGGACCTTTTCACTTTGCTGCGACAATTCGGCAATTGTTAGGTTGCCCCCGACGCAGGATTAGGATACGCTTGCGCAGGTGAAGCATTCCCTCAAAGAATAAAATGATGTACAGGAGCCGTCCGATGATTCCCATTGTTGCTGTGGCCACGCAAGTTCTGGTGCAGGACGAATGTCGGTGAATAACGGTCTCCGGACTACGAACGAAATAAGCACCACGCATCGGGCATAACGGAGGAGTTCTGTGGCAAGAGAAGACTTTCAAATCGCGCTACCGGGCGAACGGACCAATGCTGCTGGAAAGCCGGTCAGCAACAAGCTCCTTCTGTCGATTCCCGACAGCGAATACCGCGCCATCCGTCCTCATCTGGAATTTCTCAGCGTGCCTCCTCGTCGCAGCCTTTACGAACCGAACCGTCCCCTGGAGTTTGTGTATTTCCCCAATGCGGGCATGATATCGCTTGTAGTTGAGACAGAAGATGGAAGGACTGTTGAAGTAGGCGAGGTGGGGAATGAAGGGTTTGCAGGGATACCGGCGGCGGTTGGCATGAAAAAGAGCCAAGTGCGCGAGATTGGACAAATCGGCGGAAATGGATTCAGGATGAGGACGGGCGCCTTGCGAAGCATCCTTGGTTCTACTCCTCAGTTTCAAGTGATGCTGACTCGCTATGGAGTGGTCCAGGGATTGCAAATCGCACAAACGGCCGCGTGTAATCGGCTTCACAATGTAGAACAGCGGCTCGCGCGCTGGCTGCTGATCACTCAGGACAGAGTGGATTCCGCGAAGTTTGCCATTACTCAGGATTTCCTTGCGTCGATGTTAGGGACGGACCGACCCACCGTAAACTTGACAGCCGCTGTTCTGCAGAAAAAGCAGATCATTGTGCATACCCGCGGTGTAGTGCAGATTCTGAACCGCGCGAAACTCCAAAGCTGTGCCTGCGAGTGTTACGAAGCTATCCAATTGGACAGATTTGGCGAGGGACCCCTGGGGCTAGGAAAGACTTTCGAGACGCAAACTACCCGGATAGGCAGACGAACGCCGCCGAAAAGCCGATAACCAACGCAATCTTTGCGCGCATCCCGACGCCGAGTGCAGCGCAACCCGCCTTAACTTGGAATTTCCTGGTTTGCTATTCCAACCCACCCGTCACAAATCGAAGGGAACAGCCGGAGTTTGTCCATTCTCCGAATTCAGGTTGTGTGTCTCGGTCGCCCCGGAGAGGTAAAAACGGCTGGAGCGGGACTCTGATCAAACTACAATTCAGTGTTGGATAGCCGACAGACAGAAACCATCCCCGAAGCTTACAATCTTGGGTAGTGGACGGTTTGTTTGAAGGTCTGAAAATCCAAGGTAATACCTTGGGGCTAGCCACTCGGGTTACGTCGGATCGTGCCGGAAAGCTTTTTCAGCCCCTCAGGACAGGCCCGACCAGGGAACTGGCTGCTTTTGAGGCCGCGGGCTCGCCTGAGCACGCAGGAGGTTGGGTATGGCAAACAGGAAACTTCACTCTGACGTAGTTACATCCAACCGGAAAGATCAAGCTGAGGTTGTTACGGCGCTGAAGAAAGGCCAGCCTGAGGTTATTACGGCAAATCAGATAACCCAGTCTGTCGATTGGGAAGCTCTCCTCGCGGGAATCAACGGCGGGAAGACTGTTATCGAATACACCGAGAACCGCATCATCTACCGGCAGGGAGATCCTGCGGATGCCCTCTTCTACCTCCGGCAAGGCAAGGTGAAGCTGACGGTGACCTCCCAGCAAGGCAAAGAAGCGATCGTTGCTATTCTGGGCGCCGGGGAGTTCTTCGGCGAGGGATGCCTGGCAGGCCAGCCGTTGCGCGTGTCAACGGCTATCGCGCTGACGGATTGCACTCTTGCCCGGATTGATAAGGCGCGGATGTCGCACATGCTGCACGAGCAGCACGACATTTCGGAATTGTTCGTCACGCACCTGCTTTCACGCAACATCCGCTATGAAGAGGACCTCGTTGACCAGCTTTTCAACTCGAGCGAGAAGCGCCTGGCGCGGATTCTTTTGCTGCTGGCGCATTTTGGCAAGGAAGGCCGTTCCGAAGCTGTCCTTCCCAGAATTAATCAGGAAAACCTGGCGCAAATGGTGGGCACCACCCGGTCGCGGGTCAGCCATTTCATGAACAAGTTCAAAAAGCTTGGTTTTGTCGACTACGACGGCTCGAGCGGCGGGTTGACGGTCCATAGCGGCCTCCTCAGCGTGATCCTGAGCGAGTAGCGCCGATGTCGAACCCTCGGTAATTTCCAGCCCGCACGGTTGTTTGTACCAGTGGAAGTGAGACAGTTTACATCACAGCTTCGGGCTGCGAAACTGGTCTCGGTGCTTGCAGAGGGCTATAGAGTCTGTGTGACAACCACCATTTCAGTTAGTCCGTTTGGCGTTTGAATGGCTATGAACACAGGATGTAGTGTTTTTCGAACCTTCTAAACACCACGGCTCATTTTAATCGGCGCCTCTCCGGTTAACCGACTACACGGCCATTTGACGGGAGATCGGCAAACCCTGTGCCGTGAGGGTCTATCTTGGCAGGCGGTCATTTTTCGGAAAGCCGACTTTCCAGGCCGAATCCCTGGTCCGTTGCGAGCATCGCCAGTTCTGCCGGGGATACCTACTCCGCCTTGGTTTTCCGAAGTTGTGACAACATATCTTTGACGTCGATCAGTTGGTTGTTGAAGATCTCCCGGGCGACATCGAGGAGGCGAAAGATCGCCGGGTCGCGCACGGAATAGAACGCGTTGCTCGCACTCTTCCGAGCCAGGATGAAGTCCCGGTTTCGTAGAATCGCCAACTGCTGGGAGAGCGTGCTCTGTTCCACGCCAAGTCTGGACGTAAGATCACCGACCGTTGCTTCGCCTTTGCGCAGGGCGTCGAGTATCCGGATCCGTAAAGGATGCGAAAGCGCTTTGAAGAACTCGGCCTTGAATTGGCTCAGCTCCGGCATCGGTCCGACCTCCTCTGTTATTTTAAATTGCGTCGCCCCAGCACTTCCAGAATGCCGGAGAGGAGCATCGCCGGTGACGGCGGACACCCGGGAATATAGCGGTCAACCGGGACCACCGCGTCCACTGCGCCCACCACGGCATGACTGCCCGCAAACAGGCCGCCGCTGCATCCACACGCGCCCACGGCGACGACAAGCTTGGGAGCGGGGACAGCCTCATAGGTGGCCCGAACGGCGTCCGCCATGTTGCGCGTAACGGGACCCGTGACGAGAAGCATGTCCGCGTGCTTGGGAGAAGCCACGAAGTGGATGCCCCATCGTTCCAGGTCGTAATAGGGGTTGGTGAGCGCGGAGATCTCCGCCTCGCAGCCGTTGCATGAACCGGCATCCAGTTGGCGGATATTCAGCGCCCTGCCCAGGAGCTTTTGCACGTGCCTGCGAACGGCATCCGGCCCGGGAGTTTCGACGGCGATTTCCACGCGACGGCCCAGGTCCCAACGGCGCACCAACTGTTCCTTCTTGAGACCCGTCCAGCGGAAGCGTGCGGCGGGGACCATCGCTCCCTCGCCAACTTCCACGCATCGGCCGCAACCAATGCAATGGCCATAGGAAAGCCTCAGGCAATTCCGGCCGTTGTGGTCTTCCGTGGCCAGTGCTCCCGTGGGGCAAACGGCGGAAACGCGCGAGGCGATGTCAACGGTCAGCCGCTCAGGCTGCACGTCAGGCATGCGGCTGCCCTCACAACTTTCTATCAGAGCCTCCACCGGAACCAGGCGGCTGGGCTGTCGCAGGCTGCGTTGAATGACATCGAGAATCATCGGTCACACCCTGAATAGGAGAGATTGAAGCTCTTATTGATGAGCGGGAAGTCGGCAATCATGTTCTCGACCACGGCAAACGGCATGGCGGGCCAGTTCTGGAAGGAAGGGGACTTGATGTGGCACCGCGTCAGACGGTCCTCCCTGCCCTCGATCCAGTAATAGAGCTCCCCGCGGGGCGATTCCACGGCTGAGGCCCCGCTGACAGGGGCAGTGAACTGAGCGGGCGCCCGGACCGGGCCCGGCGGCAGGGCGTCTGTGGTTTCCCGAATCAGTCGCGCGGAAACATTAACTTCCTCCACGCGAATCCGCGCCCGCGCCATCACGTCACCATAGTGAAGCACCGGGACAGTCATCTGGACAAGCCCGTAGCGCCCCGAAGGATGGTCGCGGCGCACGTCAAGATCCACGCCACTGCCCCGCGCCACCACTCCAACCACGGCCAGATCCCGCGCGACATTCTTCTTGAGTATTCCCGCTCCTTCAAAGCGGTTCTGAATGGACGGGGTCTCCAGAACGACGTGCGCCAGGTCCCGGAACTCCCGCACGGACCCTTCCACGGACTGGGTCAGGCGAGTGACCGCAGCCGAATCCAAATCACGCTGCAAACCTCCTGGCACAGCCACTCCCCGCCAGTATCGCGTTCCGCAGCAGCGCACCGAAGCCTGGAGCAGATCTTCCTTGATTCGCGTTGTCAGCGCCGCGCCCACGATGAAACCCACATCGGTGCAGAGTCCCCCAAAATCGCTGACATGGCAGACCAGCCTTTCCAGTTCCAGTCCGATCAGCCGGAGGGCCTCCGCCCGCGCCGGCAGTCTTGCCGAGCAGGCATTCTCAACGGCCTGGCAATAGGCCACGGCATGCGCGAAGCAGTTATCGCCGGAGACGGATTCCGCCAGCATCACTCCCTCACTCGCCGTGCGGCCCTCAAACAATTTCTCCGTGCCCTTGTGGGTGTAGAAGTGGCGCAACTCAAGGTGCAGAACCGTGTCACCCACCACGCTGAATCGGAAGTGG
>Ga0307373_10010482_pt1 | contig 13617 bp, 12 predicted proteins | sample OX2MG_FD_202534 | JGI IMG/M metagenome (GOLD analysis project Ga0307373, IMG submission 202534) | Soil microbial communities from Risofladan, Vaasa, Finland - OX-2 | ecosystem: Environmental > Terrestrial > Soil > Coastal area > Acid sulfate soil | place: Finland: Risofladan, Vaasa | collected... | reverse complement strand
AAGGCACCGCGGCGTTTCTCGAGAAGCGCCCGCCGCGTTTTACCGGACGGTGACGGCCGCTGCGATCCGCCTGGCGTCGCTCGCCCTGCGCGATTTCCGCAACGTCGAGCGCCTCGATCTCGCAGTGCCGGACGAGGGGTTGGTCGTGGTAGGTGAGAACGGCCAGGGCAAGACGAATTTGCTCGAGGCAGCCTACTACCTGCAGCTCCTTCGGAGTGTGCGCGGCGCCCGTGACGTGGACGTCGTGCGCTTCGGGGCTGCCGGCTTCTACCTCGAAGGGCGGGTGCACGGCGGCCGGACGATTGCCGTGGGGTTCGAACGCGCGTCGCGGCGCAAGCGGGTGACCCTGGACGGCGCCGCCGCCGGCCGACTGAGCGACGCCATCGGCGCGCTGCCCTCCGTCATGGTCTCCCCGGCCGACGTGGAGTTGGTGGGCGGGGCGCCGGTGGCGCGCCGTCGTTACCTGGACATCCTGCTCGCCCTCACGTCGCGCCCGTACCTCACGGCGTTGCAGACGTACCGTGGCGCCCTCGTTCGGCGAAACGCGGCACTGCGCGACGCGGCGCGCACCGGGCGGGCCGACGCGCGCGTGACGGTGTGGAACACCCCATTGGCCGAGGCAGGCGGCGTGCTCTGGCGCCAACGTGCGGAGTGGGTGGACCGCGTGGCCATTCCGTATCGGACACTGTGCGCGGCGATCGGTGAGTGCGGCACCGCCACGCTACGCTACGCGAGCGCGCTCGACGCGCGGGCCGACCCGGCCTCGGCGATCGCCGAGGCGCTGGAATCCCGGCTGGCCCTCGACCTCCGACGCGGCATGACGCAGGCGGGCCCGCACCGCGACGACCTCGTGCTCACGCTCGACGGGCGCGACCTGCGCACCTTCGGCTCGGCGGGGCAGCAGCGATCGGCGGCGATCGCGCTGCGGATGCTCGAATGGGAGACGCTGCGCGCGGCATGCGACGCGGCGCCGCTGCTCTTACTGGACGATCCGTTCGCGGAACTGGACGTCCGGCGAGCGGCGCGCATTCTGGACCTGCTGTCCGACGCCGGCGTGGGGCAGGCCGTACTCACCGTACCGCGCGAGACCGACATCCCGGCGGAATTCACGCGGCTCGAGCGGGTGCGGGTGGAGGCGGGAATGATCCGCGTGGGGCGGGCGGCATGACCGAGCGGAAGCGCGGAAAGCCGACGCCGCTGGCCGAGGTATTGCCCGGGGTCATGGGCCAGTCCGGGCTCAGGGCGCGTCTCGATCAGGCAGGGGTGATTCTCAACTGGCCGCGCATCGTGGGCAAGGAGATCGCGAAGGTCACGCAGCCAATCTCGGTCGACCGACGGGGGGTATTGTTGGTGGCCGTGACCACCAACGCGTGGATGAACGAACTGGCGATGATGGAGCCGGAACTGCTGCGCGTGATCAATGAAGAATCGGGGGCGAAGAAGGTGGAGCGCATCCGCTGGCGGCTTGTGCGCTAAGCGATTGTGGGGTGGCGACTTAAAAGCATATTCCACAGTTGCGAAATCGTGCGAAAATGATTAGCTTTCCCAGGTTGGAGGTGCCCGGTTTTTTCGGGATTTATTCGGGACGTTTTTTCGCGCCACGTCGAGGTGCCATGAGCACATCCGCCGATCAATCCGGGTCGAAGTACGATGCCGGCCAGATTCAGGTTCTGAAGGGACTGGAAGCGGTGCGCAAGCGCCCCGGCATGTACATCGGTTCGACCTCGGAGCGTGGCCTGCACCATCTGGTGTACGAGGTGGTGGACAACTCGATCGACGAAGCGTTGGCGGGGTACGCCGATGCCATCGCGGTGACGATTCACGCCGACAATTCCGTGACCGTGGTGGACAACGGCCGCGGCATCCCGGTGGATATCCATCCGACCGAGAAAATTCCCGGCGTCGAGTTGGCGATGACCGTGCTGCACGCCGGCGGCAAGTTCGACAAGAGTTCGTATAAGGTGTCGGGTGGTCTGCACGGCGTGGGCGTATCGGTGGTGAATGCGCTCAGCGAGGAGCTCAAGGTGTGGGTGAAACGCGACGGGAAGGAGTACTACATGGACTTCCACCGCGGCGACACCCAGACCCGGCTCAAGACGTTGCGCGACGTGCCGAAGCAAGAGACGGGCACGGTGGTGTGGTTCAAGCCCGACGCCCAGATCTTCACGGAACTCGTCTACCGCTACGACCTGCTGGCGCTGCGATTGCGCGAGCTGTCGTTCCTCAACAAGGGCGTCGTGATCACGCTCAAGGACGAGCGCCCGGGACAGGAGCGCGACGAGACCTTCCACGCCAAGGGCGGGCTCAAGGAGTTCGTGCAACATCTGAACGCGGCGCGCAAGAATCTGCACCCCGAGGTGCTGTACCTCGAAACGACCAAGGACGACATCGGGATCGAACTGGCGTTGCAGTACAACGACGGCTACAACGACACGACGTTCTCGTTCGTGAACAACATCAACACCCACGAGGGCGGCACGCACCTCACGGGGTTCAAGTCGGCGCTCACGCGCGTCATCAACTCGTACGCGCAGAAGGGCAATTTCTTGAAGAAGGCCGACTTCACGCTGTCGGGCGAGGATGTGCGCGAGGGCCTCACCGCGGTGCTCTCCGTCAAGGTGCGCGAACCGCAGTTCGAAGGGCAGACCAAGACCAAGCTCGGCAACTCCGAAGTGGAGAGCGCCGTGAAGGCGGCGGTGGGCGAATGGCTGGGCAGCTATCTCGACGAGCATCCACGCACGGCCAACATCGTGATCGAGAAGGCCGTGTCGGCCGCGCGGGCCCGCGAAGCGGCACGCAAGGCCCGCGACCTCACGCGGCGCAAGTCGGCGCTCGACGTGGGAAACCTGCCCGGCAAGCTGGCCGACTGTTCACTCACCGATCCGGCGCTCTGCGAACTCTATCTCGTCGAAGGCGACTCGGCCGGCGGTTCGGCCAAGCAAGGCCGCAAACGCGAGTTCCAGGCCATCCTGCCGTTGCGCGGCAAGATCATCAACGTGGAGAAGGCGCGCATCGACAAGGTGCTGTCCAACGAGGAGATCCGGACGATCATCACCGCCGTGGGCGCGGGGATCAAGGAAGAGTTCACGCTCGAGACGGCGCGCTACCACAAGATCATCATCATGACCGACGCCGATGTGGACGGCGCGCACATCCGGACGCTCCTCCTCACGTTCTTCTTCCGCCAGATGCCCGAACTGATCGAGGCCGGGTTCATCTACATTGCACAGCCGCCGCTCTACCGCGTGGCCAAGGGCAAGGAGGAGTACTACGCGTTCGACGAGAAGGAGCGCGACGAATTGGTCAAGCGGCTCAGCAACGGCGAGGGCAAGGGCTCGGTCAACCTCCAGCGCTACAAGGGTCTGGGCGAGATGAACGCCGACCAGTTGTTCGACACGACGATGGACCCCGAAAAGCGCACGCTGCTCAAGGTGAACATCGACGATGCCGTACAGGCCGACCGCATGTTCCAGACGCTGATGGGTGACGAGGTGGAACCGCGGCGCATATTCATCGAGGCCAACGCGCGATTCGCGAGCAATCTGGATATTTGAGGATGGGATTGTCGGGCCGATCGTTCAATTAAATGATTTGTGCAGTAAAAATGAAAACGCCGTCCTGCCGAAGTGGCAATGTCGGCGTGAGCGTTTGATCAAACAGTTTGTGCAGTAGAATCGTATGCGCTGTTTCGGCAGTGGCGGCCACAAGTGTTTAGCGGGAGGTCTACTCGGCCGAGAGCGTGGCCGCGAGATCCCCTGCCGTCACGAGGTCTACGATCGGCGACACCGCAGCTATTTCACTGAAAGCGCTCCGTCCAAGACTTGCGCGGAGTCCGGCCAAGCCTCACCGCCTGACCACGACGTCGGCGTCGTCACCGCTTCCTCCCGGCCTGCCGTCCGCCCCATACGACATCAGCGCGTAGCCCTCGGCGCCCGCGTTGTCCACGCGACGGTAGACGTACGCGCTCCCCCATGGATCGGTTGGGATGTGCGTCAGGATGTACGGTCCCCACCAGTCGTCGGACGTCGGCGGCACCGTGGGCGGCATCAACAGGGCGTCGAGTCCCTGCCCGGAGGTGGGATACGCCCCGGTGTCGTGCCGGTATGTCTCCAGGGCGGCACCAATCACCTTCATGTCCGATTGCGCCGTCTCCCGAGGGGGGCGATGCGCGCGGAACCATTGCGGCGCGACGAACGTCGCGGCGATCCCAATGGCCAGCATACCGGCCAGCACTTCGAGAATGCTCGGCCTCCACCTGTGCCGCCGCACGCTATTCGACCTTCATGCAGTCAGTCGTGCGCCCAACGCCCGGTGGCCACGCATATTCCTCGCTGACTTGCGATGGGCCCAAATCGAACGCCCCGACCATTGCGGCCTTGGTGGGCCGCGGCAACGGAATTCCCGTCTGCACCCACAGCGCGAATCCGCAATAGTCCCACCCGTATCCCACGAGCCCGCCATAGAGGCTCGTCCGGAGGTTGCGGACCACCCGGAGGTCGCCCGTGTCGAGGTGCACTTCGACCGAGTCGAAGTAGAACGCGGGTCGACCCGACTTCCGGGCGTAGTCGTCGATCCATCGCGACAGCAGGCGCATGTACATCAGTTCCGTCACCCGGGGCGCGACGTCGATCCGGGGCGTGGCTCGGATCGCGTGCAGGCGCCACCCCAGCCCGATCGCGAACACAGCCACTGCGGCGAGACCAATGACCGCTCTGCGCGTGACCCGCCTCGTTGGCACCGTTTACGCCTGCCGCATGACGTCCATCGGGTTCGTGCGCGCCGCGCGCCGCGCCGGAACCATCGTCGCCACGATTGCAGGGACCAGAAGCGCGACCGCCGCGACGACATACGTGGTCGCGTCGTGGACGCCGACGCCGTAGAGCAGTGAGCCGAGGAGGCGGGCCGCGGCCCACGCTCCGGCGAGTCCGAGCAGCAGGCCGATGGTTGCCGCGTACACTAGCTCGCGTGAGGCAAGCGCGGCGAGATCGCGTCCGGTTGCGCCGAGGGCCGCGCGGATCCCGAACTCGACCCTTCGTTGCGCCACGGAGTACGCGATCACCCCGTACACCCCCACGACCGCCAGCACGAGGGCCAGACCGCCAAACAGCGCGATCAGCGCCGTGTCGGTGCGCGGTACAGCCACCGATTGACGCACCACGTCATCCAGCGTCCGGGCGTCGTATACCGGTTGCGACGGATCCACGGCGTGGACGCCGTCGCGGAGTCGCGCCAGCAGCGCGGCCGGCGGCAATGCGCCGCGCGCCACGAGCACGACGGACGCCGGCGGCGCGACCTCGATCGGTATGTAGACCTGCGGCCCCGGAGGTCGATTCAATCCAAAGAACCGCACGTTCGCCACGACGCCGATGACCGCCATCTTCGCCGTGCGTCCACTCCACGAGATCCAGCGGCCCAGTGGATCGACTCCCGGCCACAGGCTGTCGGCGAGCGCCTGATTGATGATTGCCGTGCGCGGCGCACCGCCGTTCACGTCGAGCGAATCGTCGCCGGCTCTGAACGTCCGCCCGCGGAGGAGTGGAATCCCCATCGCCCTGAAGTAGTCGCTCGACACCACCAGATAGGTCGCCGTGCGCGGGCGTTCCGTTTTCGGCCGCTCCGGCACGCCCTCAGCGGCGATGCCGAGTCCCATCGCATTCGGCGCATCGAGCGGCAGGGCCGCCGTGGCAGCCACCGCCTGGACGCCGGGGGCGGCGCTGATCCGCTCGAGCATCGAGGCAATGCGTTGCCGCCGGATGGCGGCCGACGGCCCCGGCGAGCCGAAATCAAGTTGGAGCGTCGCCGCATGCGCAGCGTCGAACCCGGTGCGCACCGCGGTCAGACGCTGGAAGCTGCGGAGCATCAAGCCCGCGCCCACCAGCAACATCACCGTTAGGGCCAGCTCGGCAACGAGGAGCACGCGACGCGGACCCTTCCGTCCTTGTCCGAGGGTGCCGGTCGTGCCGCCCCCGCGCACCGACGCCGCGAGGTCGTTGCGCGACGTGGTCACCGCGGGCCAGAGCCCGAATCCGATGCCCGTCACCAACGCCAGACCGGCGGCGAAAACCAGGACACGGAGATCGAGCTCGGGCGGAGCGAGCCCCGCCAGCGTGGGCGGCATCACGGTCGAGAGGAGTCGAAACAGCGCGGGCGCGATGGCCACGCCGGTCGCCGTTCCCGCCAGGGACAGCACCACCGCCTCGGTGAGCAGTTGCCGGATGACCCGCCCGCGACTGGCGCCGAGGATGGCGCGCAGCGCAATTTCGCGGCGCCGCACCGCGGCTTGCGACAAGAGCAGGTTGGTCACGTTCACGCAGCCGATCAGGAGCAGGAGGCCCGTGGCCCCGAGCAGGATGAGCAGCGTCACGCGACGGTCTCCCACGAGCGACTCCTGCATTGGGACCGCGGTCTGATACCATCGCGTCTGCTCCTTCTGTATTGCGTCCTTCATCCACGCCGGCGGCTGGGTTCGTTGATCGGCGTGCCAGAGAGAGTAGAGCCGAGCGTTTGCCTCGTCCACCGACACACCCGGCGCCAGCCGCGCGATGGTGTGCGGTTGGGGCGGGAGCCCGCGCGAGAAGCTGATCACCGCCGGCGGGGACGGGATGGGGATCGGCACCCAGAGGTCGCTCCGGTCGGGGAAGGTGAACCCCGCCCGCATCACGCCGATGACGGTGAACGGATTGCCGTCCAGCGAGATGACGCTGTCGAGCATGTCGCGACTGCCGAAGTGGGATTGCCAGAATCCGTACGAGAGTACGGCGAGCGGCGGTCCGCCAACGCGTGCCTCGGAATCGGAAAACACTCGGCCGACGACCGCAGCCGCGCCCAGCAGGTTGAACAGACCCGCCGACGCGTGACCGACGGTCACGCGTGCGGGACGGACCGCATCAATCAGGTTGGCCGTCGTGCTGAAATACGCCGCGACCCCGGAGATCAGCCCGGGCATCGCGCGCATGTTCTCCCATGTGGGATGCGATTCGGCGCGCGCGGGACCGGTCGCATCGCGGTACGTCGAAGGCACCCCCACCGACGGCATCAGCACGAGTTGCCCCGCATCTTTGAACGGAAGCGGCCTGAACATGGCAGCATCCACGGCGCTGAACATCGCGGTCGTCGCGCCGACCCCGAGCGCGAGCACGACGAGGACCGTGGCGGTGAAGCCCGGCTGCTGGCGAAGCCGGCGGAGCGCGTACTGGACATCCTGTCCGACATTCCCGACCGCTTCAACGCGGAAGCGCCGCTTGAGGCGGCGTCCGTCGTCTCGCCTGAGCCGCGCCCGGATCGCCTCCACGTCCCCGAACCGCAGCCGCACGATCTCCGCGATCTCCTCCGGCGGCTTCCCTGCGGCACGCAGATCGTGCTCAAGCCGCGCGAGGTGATCGGCCAGTTCGTCGTTCACGTCGGCTTCCGCGCTCGGGCCGAAAAACCGCAGGTACCGCCGCCACATTGGCTCCCGCTTCCGCATCGCTCAGCCCTCCGCAGGCGCCGCCGACGGACCGGGCGCGCTCAGCGCGGCACCCATCGCCTGCGCGAAGCGCGCCCAGGCAGCGGTCTCATGCCGCAACTCCTTCCGTCCTTCCGTCGTGATCGTGTAGAACCGAGCCCGTCGGTTGTTTTCAGATAGGCCCCAATCGGCCTCGATCAATCCGCGCTCCTCGAGGCGATGGAGCGCCGGATAGAGCGTCCCTTCTTCGACCTTGAGCGCCTCGCCCGTGGCGCCTTCGATCCAGCGGGCGACCCCGTATCCGTGGATCGGCCCCCAGCTCACCGCGCGCAGGATCAAGACATCCATCGTGCCGCGGAGAATGTCCACCGGTCCGCCCATCGTACCCTCCCTAGGGTTTCTACAGGGCACGATAGTCGTCGGTCCAGTAGAAATGCAAGGGGACCACCTTGGCCTGCACAACCCGCGGGGGCGCGGCCACGGACGCTTGACGCCACGTTACGCGACCAGCATCGGGGTTGTGGCACCGTCAAAATTACTGCACGCGCCTTTCAATCAAGTGCCTGGCCGGACAGGGGTGTCGGGCCGAGCATTTGATTAAACACCGTGTGCAGTTGCTCTGAAGTCGGCCACGCCCGCAGCTGACAAACTGGCGCCCCCCCCCCCCCCCGCGCTGCATGTCGAGATTGTTCCGGCCCGGGCGATTCGTAGCGCGCCTATTGATGGTTGTGGCGCGACGCTCGCGAATTGGTCAATTGCGACCGAACTCGTGCAGTCTAGGGAGTCCGGACTACGAGCGTCACGGAGTCGGTTGGCGGAACCGCACCAACCGGTGCGAACTGCAGTACGCGCAACACGCTGTCGGCGGCAAAGACGGCAAGGGGAGCGCCCACCACGGGCGGCGACGGATCCTCGAGCATCTTGGCTACCACCCACACCGACAGGGTCTCACCCGCGGCGGCAGGCGGTGGTCCCCAGCGGACGAGGACCATCGGTTCGTCGCCCCACTGTGGGTCTGGGGCGATCGCAGTTGATGCGCCAGCGTTGGCGTCGGCCGGACGAAGACGCACATCTAAGCGGTACGCCGACGGCCAAGGCTGCGGCGGCTGTGCGAGCGAGACGAGGACCCGCGCGCAGCCGTAGTTGCCAAACTCATAGGTCTGTGGGCAGGCGTCCGGGGGGAGTCGATCAGCCACCGTTGTGCTCCGGCACCCGACGGTGCCAAGCAAAATGAGTGCACAGTAAGCAGCGAAGCGCGACATACCGGGTTCCCTTGGGGTAGAGTACTCGACCCAGTATACCGATTCGCTTGCGATCGCCCCATCGGGAGCCCCCTGACGTCCGGTTCCTTTCGGTCGCTCGCGTGTGATGCGAGGGGACGGCTGGAGCGATGGCCGACGCCCGCGACGCGACAGTCGCCGTGTCACCGCAGGACCGGGTTCCCACCAGGCCGCGCAGGCCATTCTCGTTCGCTGATCGCCTGCGACCGGTTGTCATTTCGGCAGGGGCGCAGGTTGTCAACGTTACTGCACAGGCCATTCAATTAAATGATTGCCCCGACATGGGAAGGTAGCGGACGAAGAGCGCAGAGGTCCTCGGGTCAGCCCGGGCTCTTCATGTCGTCAGCGCCCCCCCCCCGCATCCGGTCCGCCGATCGCCCCTACGCGCCGCTCCATCGCCCGCTGCTCGAGTTTTTCCACGGGAAGCGCGACGAGCAGATCGATGCGCCGGCTCAACAGCTGATACGTCTCGCGGAAGGCACGCTGGCGCGCCTCATCGTCTTCCACGGCCGCAGGATCCGGCATCCCCCAGTGCGCGAACGTCGGATGGCCCGGAAAAACCGGGCACGCCTCCCTGGCGTTGTCGCACACCGTGATCACCACGTCCCACGGTTCGTGTTGGATCTCGTCGATCGTCTTGGGGCGCGCGGTCGTCCAGTCGATCCCGTGCTCGCGCAGCACGTCGATCGCCCCACGGTTCACAACGGGCGCCGGTTTCGTGCCGGCGCTGCCCACGCGGAACCGGCCACCTCCCTTCGCCGTCAACAGCGCCTCGGCGATCTGACTGCGCGCTGAGTTGCCGGTACACAGAAAGAGAACACCGAGCGTATGTGTCGCCGTCATGCTGCCGCCACCTGAGGGAAGTATCGCCGCCGCGCCCAGAGCGCGACGTAGACGAGTCCGACCAGTGCCGGCACTTCGATGAGCGGTCCCACGACCGCCGCCAGCGCTTCGCCCGACCCGATGCCGAACGTCGCCACCGCTACCGCGATCGCGAGTTCAAAATTGTTGCCGGCCGCGGTGAACGACAGCGCTGCCGTCTCCTCGTAGCTGAACCCCAACTTCATCGACACGACGAAGGCGAGCCCGAACATCACGGTGAAGTACGCCACCAGGGGCAGCGCGATGCGCGCCACATCCATTGGCAGGCGCACGATACGATCGCCCTGCATGGCGAACATGAGCACGATCGTGTAGAGCAGTCCGACGAGTGCCGTGGGCCCGATGCGGCGGATGAACACTCCATCGTACCACGCGGCCCCGCGACGCGCGACGAGCACGCGGCGTGTGAGATACCCACCGAGCAGCGGCACGCCGAGGAAGATTCCCACGCTCTTCGCGATGGCGCCCATCGAGACGTTGAGCGCTGCCGTGTCAGCGCCGAACCACCGCGGTACCACCGCCAGAAACAGATACCCGAGCAGCGAGTACGTGAGAATCTGGAACACCGAGTTCAACGCCACGAGTACGGCCGCCAACTCCCCCGATCCACAGGCGAGCGCGTTCCAGATCAGGACCATCGCAATGCAGCGCGCCAACCCGATCATGATCAGCCCATTGCGGTAATGCGGCAGATCGGGCAGCAAGAGCCACGCCAGCGCGAACATGACGATCGGCCCCGCCACCCAGTTGAGAGCCAGCGAGGTGCCGAGCAGCCGCCGGTCCGCCATGTGCGCGCCGATCGATTCGTAGCGCACCTTGGCAAGCACGGGATACATCATCCACAGAAGGCCCAGACCGATCGGCACCGAGACGCCCGCCAACTGCACGCGGTCCAGCAGGGCGCCGAGGTCGGGGAAGATCCGTCCGAGCAGCAGCCCCGCGCCCATCGCCGCAAAGATCCAGAGCGGGAGGAAACGGTCGAGCGTGGACAGCCGGCGAGAGACCGGGCCGGGGAGCGTGCCGGCCTCAGCCATGCGCATTCACCGCGCGCACCATCGCGACCGCCGACGCCGGACACGCGTCCTTGAACTCCGCCGTGGCGCGCACGGCTTCGGGGACCGCGTCACGCGCCACCGGCTCGAAGCCGAAGCTCGGGAAGTACCGCTCCGCCGTGGTGGTCAGCAGATAGAGCGCGTGCGTGCCGGCGGCGTCCGACGCGGCGATGAGCCGCATGACGAGGGCGCGGCCCACCCCGCGGCTTCTCCACTCCGTCCTCACCGCCACCGACCGCAGCAGCGCATTGTCGCAGCAGTCTTCCAACCCGCCCACGCCGATGATCGCACCGTCCGATTCGGCGACGATGAACCCAGACGCCGGGCGTCCGAGCGCCTCGCGTACGCCGACCACCGGCAGCTGCGAGGCGGCGAGCAGCCCCTCCACCGCGTCCGCGTCGTCCGGTCGCGCTTCGCGCAGGGCGAACGGCGCCGGCTTGGTGGCTCGCACGAATGCCGCCCCCACCCGCCCCGCCACCTCGGCGGCCACGCGTTCCACGTCGAGGCCGGTGTTGACGAGAAATGCGCGAGCATCCTCGACCTCGTATACGCGCGTCATCTCCACGCTCGGCGACGCGAACCCCGCATCGCTCAGCAGCGAAACGAACTCGTCGTCCTGCAACGCGCCGGCCACGCAGCCCACCCACAGTTCCATGCTGCGCTTCACGTCGGGCGGAAGTTCGCCGCGCACGACCACGTCCGAGACGGCGAATCGTCCGCCGGGTTTGAGCACCCGGAACGCCTCGCGGATCACGCGCCGCTTGTCGCCCGACAGATTGATCACGCAGTTGGAGATGATCACGTCCACCGACTCGCTGGGAAGCGGGATCTCCTCGATGCGCCCGCGCAGGAACTCGACGTTCGTGACCCCCGCGTCGCGCGCGTTGCGCCGCGCCAGTTCCAGCATCTCGTCCGTCATGTCGAGGCCGTATGCCTTGCCGGTAGGACCCACCCGGCGCGCCGAGAGCAGCACGTCGATCCCGCCGCCGGACCCGAGATCGAGCACCACCTCGCCCGCGCGCAACTCGGCGAGCGCCGTCGGGTTCCCGCAGCCGAGCGAAGCGAGCACTGCCGCCTCGGGAAGTTCGTCGGTCTCACCCAGCACGTAGAGGCCGGCCGTGATCGGATCCACGGTTCCATCGAAGGCGGCGCCCCCGCAGCACGAGTTCACGGGCCCGCAGCAGCTCGCGGCGGCGCCAGCGGTGGCGAGCACGCGCTGCGCCGCCGCGCCGTACTTCTCGCGCACCGTGGCGGTGAGGGCGTCGGCCGTCGTCGTGGCCGTGTGCGTCGCCGCGGGTTCCTCGTTGCAGCAGTCGGGGCCGCAGCACGCGGCGCCGGCATCAGCCTTGGTGACGATCGGCAGAATGGGCATGGGGTCCTCAGTCATCAATAATGGTTGATATATTCGGCGCAGCGGCGGCGGTCGTCGGCATTCGGCTGGTCAGCCGCAGCAGCGGCCGCGCCGCAGCATGGGGAGCCGGCCGCGCCGCGGCTCCAGCGTCACGGACACCGCGTGGACCTCGGCCACCGTCGCGGGCTCGATGGTGTAGTACGACCAGCGGCCCTCTTTGCGGTCGGTCACCAGTCCCGCGTCCTTGAGTACGCGCAGGTGGAACGAGAGGCGCGACTGCGCGGCGCCGAGTTGGTCCTGCAACTCGCATACGCACCGCTCCCCATCTCGCAGCATGTCCATCACGGCGAGGCGCGTGGGATCGGAGAGCGCGTGAAAGAGCTGCGCGGCCCGAGCGAGGTCGAGAACGGCGGCGGTGGCCATGCCCGCAATTATATCAACTGAAATTGATTAGTCAACTCCCCACCGAGGAGGTCGACCAGCGGGCCGCGGGACCTGCCGTATGTTGCGCCGTCGGACGGGCCGACCAACCGTGCCTCACCGCGCGCCGAGCGGTTTCGGTATATCGCCGTCGCGCGCGATCTCGAGCAGTTGCTTGCCGATCACGTGGTGGGTGGCGAGCACGGCGAGCGTCACGCCGCCGAGCGAAATCCAGGTCACGTGCGTGAGGGCGGGGTCCATGCCACCCGTTGGCGTGCGGCGGCTGATGTAGGCGACCACGACATACAACGCGATGATGGCGCCGCACACGGCGTAGGCTCCGAGTCCGAGCAGGCGGGCGATCGTTTTCGGCATCGACGGCGTCTCCGGTGGTGGCGTGAGGGTCGGTGTTGAAATTTGCGACGGCGGGGGCGCGGCGTCGAGAGCCCGGCGTCAGTACGGCACGACGACGGCGTGCGGAGCGCCCGCGCTATCACGGTCCACGTAGGCGCGGAACCAGTGCCGGTCGCCGAAGCGTGGGCGCAGAACATCGTTCCGGTCGCCGAGGTCGGCCGCGTAGATCACGTCGCCGGCCAGCCGTTGGTCGGGGCCGATCGAGTCGAGCAGGAGGCCGACCCCGAACGGCAGGCCGCCGTAGCGCGCGTCCGCGGAGAGTTGCTCCTTGCAGTCGGGCGTGAGCGACAGAACCGACGAGATGTGAATGGTGGGATCGAGCGCGCGGACGGGCGCCGGGCCCGGCGCGTACGTCGCGATGCGGGCGGCGGCCGCCGCGGCGCGCTCGGCGGGGGGCTGCGTGGTGTCGGCCTCGGCGAATTGCACCGCCGCGAGGATGGAGCAGGCATCGCCGTGCGCCAGGGCTTCGGCGGCCGCGGTGCGCGTGAATCCCACGCCCCACAGCCGGCGCGCGAGGCGGCCGCTGAACGGCTCGTGGACGAACACCACGGCGTGATGCGCGCCCGCCGCACGCGCCGCCGCGGCGAGATCTACCTTGAAAGTCGTGCGGGCGTCACGCACCTCGGTGACCAGACCCGCGGCGCCGTAGGGCGGCATGGGCACGAGCCACGCCACGGCCAGACATGTGAGCACGACGAGCGGCGCGGCGTGCCGCCAATAGCCGCCCCAGCGCTCGGCCACGAGAAACGGCGCGCGGGCAAGGAAGACGATGAC
>Ga0307373_10010480_pt1 | contig 13618 bp, 10 predicted proteins | sample OX2MG_FD_202534 | JGI IMG/M metagenome (GOLD analysis project Ga0307373, IMG submission 202534) | Soil microbial communities from Risofladan, Vaasa, Finland - OX-2 | ecosystem: Environmental > Terrestrial > Soil > Coastal area > Acid sulfate soil | place: Finland: Risofladan, Vaasa | collected... | reverse complement strand
TTGACGGCTAGCAGCAGATCGAAACCGGGGTTGGACTGCTTGACCTGACAGGAGCAGGCGCCGCAGAGAAATCCCGAACACTCCGCCAGCAGCGCCTCGTCGATCGACTCCGCCTTCAGCGCCGTCATCGCCCGCCCGCGACCGAAGACGGGAACCACGATCGATTCGTCATGGTCCGAGTCGTCAAGGACTCCACGAGCGACCAGCTTGCGAAAGATCGCTTCGTCGGCCGACTGGCCGTCGACTTCGAGGACGGAGAAGCGAACTTCGAGCGGCAGGTTCGTTAGCAGCTCCGACCCCGGCATACCGACCCCGGAGGGAAGCGGAATCTCGGCGGCCAGCCCAGGCAACTGTTGCTGCAACAGCTCGACGAGGGGCTGCGAGGCGGCTTCGTCGCGGCCGCGAAACACGAGCCAGACGACCGAATCCCCGCTGGCCAGCCGCTGGATCAGCTCGTCCCGCGCCGGAGAGGTCCAAAGCGACGGCTTCACGTCCGATAGCGGCCCGGACCAGACGACCGCCGATCCTCGCCGCCCACCCGGACGACGGAGCACGACGTGCGGCGCCGCGACGTCGCCGAGAGTACCGCCGACCGCCTGCAGATCCTCGTCAAGCTGCTCGTCGAGATTGCAGTGGATGACTTCCCAGTTCACCGCCCCGCCGTTGATCTGCGATTGGTCTTCGAGCCGCGAAACCAGCGCCCGTTGGTCGGGAGTTAGCTCACCGCGATAAAACACGTCGACTTCGAACAAATCGGCCGGCCAGCGTTCGAGCGCGTAGCGGAACACCGGTACTGAACATGCGTCGGCCGAGCGAGCCAGTAGCAGCACGGCCGCCAACGTCGCGGCCAGCCGCAGCCATGGCGTTTGGTGTCGCACGATTCGGGGTTCGTTATTCATTGCCTGCCGTGGAATCGGTTCACTATGCGGCTTTGCCTCGATGTCGTCGCACTAGCAAGAATCACTCGGAATTTATGACTTCCTTGGGTACTGAGAGGATCAAGGGGGCCGTCGTCGCCGAAACTGCCAGATGTGCAGCACGGTGATCGACTTTGCATCGAGATCGACCCGATAGCTGGCGCCCAGTGGGTTGAACAAAGATAACCCGGCGTCCCTCAGAACGCGACTCGCCATGTTCATGCGGGTTAACTTGCAGCAATTGGTCGATGCGTTGAGCAGAAACGCTGACTTGGCGGCGAAGCGCGCTGTCGGCACTCAACCAGATTTGGGCCAGTTCGTTCTGCGCGGATAGCAACCAATCGACGCGGAACATCACAGTTGCTCAAGATGGCGAAGCACTTCTCCAATCGAATACCTAGGCTCCGTGGAGCTTTCGCGCCGTCGCAGTTCTTCCTCGCTGACCTGTGGCTCGAGGGGGCCGAATTCTTCGGGATCGTATATCGGCGTAAGAACCGCTCGACGACGTCCCGAATCGTCGAACAAGTCGAGCGGCTCTGCCAGATACAAAAGCTTTTCAAGTGTTACCGAGTCGAGAACAAGCTTGGTCATGTTTTGTCGCTCCAAAAAACTGGTCTATCATCATGCGCTATGTTGCGAACGGTTCCGGACGTCATTTCTTCCCCCTGCCTGGCTCTCCTCCTTTTCACGCTTTTCAAATCTCCTCCCACAGCATCCCTCGCAAGGTTCTGGCCGTGCGGCGCCGTCTCATTCGCCCTGCCCCAGGCAGATCACCCGGCCGTCGGTGGTGGCCATATAAATCCGGCCGTAAGCGGTGGACATGCCGTCCCAGACGGGCAAGGCGTCGATATCGATGTCGGAAATATAACTGCCGTCCGTGGTCGAGAAGACGCAGAACCGTCCGCCCTTTTTCCCCTCTAGCGAGTCCGCCTGCGCCTGCAACTGTTTGCGGATCGCCGGATCCTTGGCCGCCAGGCGCTCGAGGGCGTATTCCTCATCGAGCAGGTCGGGCGGACCCGAGACGACGATCGCATCGCTGGCGAGGACCATCGCCCGGGGGAAGACGGGCACGAACTTCGTCCAGTTGTGGTCGAAGCCCATCTGCTTGGCGGCGCCCGCAGCCACGGCGGCGCCTGCGGCCTTGGGGAAGACGACGGCCGTTCCGATCCGGCCCTGGCCGGTCGGCAACTTGCCGAGATGGCCGTCGTTCTTCTTACCCGAGGAATCCTTGGCGTTGCCGTCATCGAACGTGCAATGCACGACCACGTCGGCCTTCATCGCTCGGGCCTGCTCGGGATCCTGAAAGGCCGACGCGATTTCGGCGGCCGTGAGAGCCCGATGCGTGATCCGCACTTCGTCGATCGCTCCGACGAATGGGAACCCGTTCTTGTACGACCCCACTTCGCTGCCGCCGTCGCCCCCCAACTCCAGCTTCTGCTGCGGCGTGCCCGAAATGAGAGCCGGAGTTCTGCCGGAAGCCGCCAGCACGCCATCGACGTACAACTGCATGTCCTTTTCCCGCGTGAGCACGGCCGCAAGGTAGTGCCAGCCGTTTTTCATCCGGTCGGGCGTCTGGATCTCAGTCAGCTTGCTGCCGGACCGGATGGCGAAGGTCGGCTTCCGGTTCTTAAGGAACAGAGCGTACCCCTGCGCGGGACCGCCGTGGGCGACGATAACGCCGCCCGGACTGTCGGGCTTGATCCACGCCTCTACCGTGAGCGGTTTGTTCGTGGGATCGATGCTGGGCGTGAGGTCAAACGCGACCGTCTCCGGGCCATTGTTCCCGTTTCCGCCGACGATCGGCGCCGGCGCCACCGCATCCCGGCTCGCCGAGAAGAGCTGATGCTCCAGCGGCGTGGTCCAGCGATAGTACTGCGGCTGCCGGGCATAGCCGTAGATCTCTTTGTCGTTGAACACCAGGATGCGGCCGGACGGCGTGTGTTTGCCAGCCTGGTAGTAGCCGCTGTGTCCGCCGGCAAAATTTTTGCCGTAGACCCAGTAAGAGCGGTGGAACCAGGTGTCGTCGAGGAAGCCCATCGGGGCGAACAGATGGCGGCCGGGACCGGCCTGCGTTCCCCCTTGCTTCGCGGCGTCGCCGGAAACCGGTCCGATCTCCTGACGCTGGCCGGCGTCGTCGAACTTCTGAGACCGCAGAAAAACGCACTCGCCATCGGTGCAGAGGATGTCGGCCAGCGCCACCGGCATCTGCAGCGTCTGCAGGCGATTCTGAATGTCTTCGCCCGTTTCAGGATCGCGATCGTTGAGCACGGTTTCGCCGAGTTTCTTGCCAGAGCGCGGATCGAGCCGCACGTACCACATGCCGCCGTCCAGGAAGCTCGACCGGCCGACGACGAAGTGGGCGACGTCCTTCTCGATCAGAATCGAGCCGTGAACGGGCCAGACCGATTCGAGTTGTTCGAAAGCCATCAGCCGGCGATCCAGCGGGGCCGCCCGATAACGCCACAACAGGACTCCGTCGCTGGCGCGCAGCGAGTAGACCCAGCCGTCCGCCGAGCCAAAGAACAGCCGCCCGTTCCAGTAGGTCGGCGGCGAGTCGATCCGCCCGCCGGCCGTGTAGGTCCAGCGCGACTCTCCCGTCTTGGCATCGAGCGCGTGCAACTTGTGCTGATCGATCTGCGCCACGTAAACCAGGCCGCCGGCCGCCACGAGAGCGGAAAGCGGCCCGGGCAACTTGGTCTCCCAGCTACGACTCAGATCGCTGCCGAGTTCCGCGGACGAGTATCCGCTCCGCTCGTTGTCGTGGCGATAGGTCGGCCACTCGTTTGCGGTCGCGGCTTGTTCCTTGAGCGGTTCGCGAAACGCAGGTCCGAGTTCCAGGCGGTCTTCCTCGGGAATTTCCTTGGGCAGAATGGGCGTCTTCGGCGCCGCGGCCAGAGCGTTCAAGCCATAGAGTTTGGCCTCGGGATAACAGGCGCAGTTGTGCGGCGGTGCGTAGAGCAACCCGTTGCAGGGAAGCACTCCGTACAGACAGGCGCCGCGGACCCAGTGATTGATGTCCCAGTGTTTCGCCTTGTAGTCGACCAGTTCGATTCCGGTGCGCGACGGAATAATGAAGCGGTCGGTCGCCTTGGCAATGTAACAGCGGTGATGGAACCAGTAGGTGTCGATGTCGGGCGGGAACTCGATCTTCACTTCGCCGGTCAGCAGGTCGCGTCCCTTGTAGATGCCGCTGTCGCGTCCGCTCGTCGTCGGCGCCACCCACGCCATGCCGCCCGCGATGATAATGTCCTGCGGCGACTGGTAGCCCGAGGGGGCGTGATCCGACTCCCACCGCATCTTCCCGTCCGTAGCGTCATAAGCCCGCATCTTGCCCTCGCCGCCGGCATACAGCACGAACGGTTCGTGCAGCACCAGTCGCGGGCCGAAGTTGAACTGAATCGACTTGCGGCGCGAAGCCGGTTCGGTGGCCCAGAGCTGCTTTCCGCTCCTGGGGTCGAGGCAGACGATCTTGTCGCCGTCGTGGAAGATGACCCGCTTGTCGTTGGCGCAGAGCGTCAGCGGCGCCACTTTGCTGGTATGCGACCAGAGCCGCTTGCCCGTCGCCGCGTCGAAGGCGACCACGTCGCGCGGCTTTTCGTTCCAGACGAACTCCGTGGCCACCCGCCCCTGATCGCCGGTGTTGAATTTCGGAGCGTACTCGTCCAGTTCCGCGGCGCCCCGGTTGACCAGCAGGAACAGCGTCCCCTGGTTGAGCAGGATCTCTTCCGTCGACTCGGTTCCTTCGTAGACGCGTTTCGTCTTGCCGGTCGCCCCGTCGAGGTGCGAGACCGGGGCGTGAATGCCCAGCGTGACATACAGATCTTCGCCGTCGGCGACCAGCCGCCGCGCCAGTTGCGTCGGCCCGCTCTTGAGCGGCCACATCTGGTCCTGCCACTTCTCGATCGGCTGCTTCCACAGCATCGTTCCGTTGAAGGCGTCGCGTGCGATGAGCTGCCAGTCGGAAGGCAGTTCGATCGAAACTCGCGAGCCTTCGTCCAGGATGTAGTACATCCGCCCCTGCGACGACACCAGCGCGCTCAGGCTCGACATCCTGTCGTGATGCCGAGACCATCGCGGGCTGCCGACCCATTGCAGCCGCTCGGGCGGCGCCACTTCCGTATCGTGCGCGACCGGATTGCCGCCGGCATCGTGGAAGTAGTGCGTCCAGTCGTCGATCTCCGCCGGAACCGGTTTGACGATCTTCTTCCAGCCGCCGCCGGCGCGGATGCAGGCCACCCCGCGCGGGCAGAGCACTCGCTCGATCTCCGACTGCGGCACGTCGCCGAGCTTCTCGGCCACGACGAGGTTGACCATGCCGTCGATATACGGCAGCGACTTGCCATCGAACCGCTCCACGCTCACCGGACCGTAGACGCCGGCAGATTGTAACGCCGCCCGCGTCTCGGCAATCCGCCCAGCCGACGTATCGAGGCCGTGTACCTGGTAAGCATCGGTCGCCCGCAGGGCCGCGGTCAGTTGCCCGTCTCCGCAGTTGAGATGCACGACGAAACCGCCGCGGACGCCGCTTTGCTGGAGAACTTCAGCGGCGACATTGACCGGGGCGGCGGTGTCGGCCGGGGCCGCGGCGGCCGGAATCGCCGCACACGCCAGCAGCGCGGCGACGACGGGAACGAGGATCGCGCGTCGTTCGAGAGGCCCGGTGGATCCAAACATGGAGCGGCTCCCTACGGTAAGTCAGCGATTGGCAGAAAATCGAGCGAACTCAGCAAGGCCCAACCGACCGGAGTATACGTCACCACCCGGCCCGGCGCCAGAAGTGCTTGGTTTCGGCGACGGGGGTGTCATGAGAGTGACAACGGTTGAGGGCACGGTCGAAAATGGGCAAGATGCTGATCGATTCGGGCGGCGCGTGACTCAAAGCGGGAGATGACGTACCAAGTCTTTACATTCGTCAGCGGTGAGGCATTCGATAGCGAGAAGCAGCTCGTCAACCGCCTGTCCTCTCGGCATTTGGTCGCTAACGAGAAAAACGCCTGGCATGGGCTGTCCGCTGCGAACTCGGTTGAAAGCGAAGCCGGGAACGGTGTCGCGGTCGTGCGTGATCAGAATCCGCTCTTCGGCGGCAGCCCACGCCAGGATCGTCGGGTCTGGAGTTTCGGCCAGTCCAACGTCTTGAACGCGCACGACATCCAGGTCCGGCATGCGGCGAACGAGGCCGCGCAAGATATCGCCGTCACCGTTCTCATCGGTCAGGAGCCTGATCACGGAACAACCCCTTGTTGCGGGCACGGGCCAGCAATTCCTCCTTGCCGAAGCGGCCGGTCATTCCCGCGACCTCCAGCTTTTGGCGCATGGCTTCGGCCTTTTGATCGCAGGCGTCCAGGTACTCGTCGATGGGGGCCGGATTCAAAAGGTAGTAGCTGACGACGGCATAAACGTCGGCCAGGCTCAACGTGTCGTACGACTGGATGATGGCTTCGGGCGTCTGGCCGCGTTGAAATGCGCGAATCACCAGTTCAAGCAGCACGCGGCTCTTGCCGACGCGAAAAACACCGGGCGGATCCTCATATAAAGGGACCGGCAGCGTGAGCGGCTGCTGGTGTTCCAGGACCGTCATGATGATTCCTCCGGTAGACCCTCTGTCGCGAGTTGCCCCAGCCAGCTTCAATTCTACCTGATTTCCAAGCCCAGCCACCAGCCATGACGCACGTCAGGCTGGAATGCCTGACCTACGCGCCGCACGCCGCACAGTCTTCCCGGCGAGCGATCGGCAGCGTGCGAAAACTCATGTCGCGCAGATCGCCGAGCAGCAGCCGCCCGGCCAACGGTCCGCCGAATCCAGCAATCACCTTGATCGTTTCCATCGCCGCGAGCGATCCGACCGTACACGAGACCGCACTGAATACGGGAAATTGCCGTTTCCAGTTGGGAGGCGGCTCGGGATAGAGGCACTCCAGGCACGGCGTCCGGCCGGGCAGGACCGTCATCAAGCGGGCTTCGAGGTCGTACATCGAGCAGTCGACCAGCGGCTTCTGCCACCGCACGGCTTGGCGATTCATCAGCAGCCGCTCCGTGAACAGAGGAGCCGCACTTACGACCACGTCGCACCGGCCGACCAGCTCGGCCACATTACCCTCGCAGATGTTTTCCGCGACCGTCTCGATCTCGACGTGCGGATTCAACTCGCGCAGACGTCGTGCGGCGGACTCGATCCGCGGCCGCCCGAGACTCTCGGTGGTCATCAGCAATTGGCGGTTGAGATCGTCCAACCGCACATTGCCCGCATGCGCCAGAATCAGCCGGCCGATCCCCGCCGCCGCGAGTTGTAGCGCCGCGGATCCTCCCACGCCCCCGATGCGGGAGATCAGCACGGTCGCTCGTTTGAGCCGGCGCTGGCCTTCCATGCCAAAATCGCGCACGGTCAATTGCCATTCGTAGCGGCGCTGCTCGTCTGCAGTCAATTCGGGAAGCGGTTTCATCGGATCGAAGCTAACCTCCAGCGATCGGCGGCAACAGCACGACGGTGTCCCCTTCGCTCAGAACGGTCGACGCTGCTTGCCGCGACGGAAAAGCAGTCCCGTTGATCGCCACCAGCAGGCTGGGCTGCGGCTGCTTCGACGCATTCAAGAGGTGCGTTCGCGCCGCTTCGCCGCAGCGCTGCCCCAGTTGCACGAGCAGCATCGCGACCGTGGCGCCCTCGGGCAACTCGACCCAGTCGTTCGCGTGACCCATCGCCGTGCGGAGTTGTCCGGTGAATTCGACGCTCACGTTCATTGTACGGTCCTCTCAAGCGCCCGAGTCGCAGGAGTTGCCGAACTGCGTGAGGTCATGGAAAAAGGGGACATTCTACTTTTTCATGAGGCCGAGTAAGGAGATGTTTGCGTTCCCGAAAAAGTAGAATGTCCCCTTTTTTCGTCAGCGGGTGCGGCAAGCTGCGCGAGGGGACGCTCGGTCACGCGGCGCGATTCGATCACCAGCAAGCGGTCGGCCAGCGCCCGCGCCTCGGTTCGGCTGTGCGTGATGTGCAGCGTCGTCAGACCGCGCTGCCGCTGCACCGAACGCAGCAGCTCGCAGAGCCGGTCGCGAGTCGTTTCGTCGAGGGCATTCAAGGGCTCGTCCAACAGCAGTGCTTGCGGATCGAACGCCAACGCCCGCCCGAGCGCGACGCGCTGCGCTTCGCCGCCGCTCAGATGGTGAACGCGCCGCGCGAGCAGCCCTTCGATTCCCAGCACGTGCGAAAGCTCGGCCACCCGCTGGCGGATCAGCGTCCGTCCGGCGCGCCGAATCCGCAGGGCGAACTCCAGATGCTCGCGAACGGTCATCGTGGGAAACAGCGCCAGATCCTGCGGCACGTAACCGATCCCGCGATCCGCGGCCTTCCAGCGGGTCACATCCACGCCGCCGACAACGACGCTGCCTCGTTCGACCGCCCGCAACCCGCAGATTGCTTCAACGATTGTCGTTTTTCCCTGCCCGGTGCCTCCCATCAGAATCGCGTATCCGCCCGTGGGGACCGTCAGGCTGACATCGCTCAGCACAAACGGACCGGAGCGGATCGACGCGTTGCAAAGTTCGATCATCAATTCACCCGCGCCCCCAGCAGCCGCACGATGCCCAGCACGGCCATCGCCGCCATGACCATCATCAGCGAGACCGCCACGGCCGCCTCGAGCCGGCCGACGCTCAGTTCAAGAAACACCGTCGTCGAGAGCACTTCGGTCCGCATCCGCGTCGCGCCGGCGAAGACCAGGATCGGCCCGAATTCTCCCAGCGATCGGGCCCAGGCAATGGTGAACGCCGCAATCAGCCCGCGCCATGCCTGGGGCAGCACGACCTGCAGAAACGCCTGGCTCCGCCGGCAGCCGAGCGTGAGGGCCACCTGTTCCGCCCGCGGGTCGATCTGGTCGAACGTCACCCGCATCGTCTGCACCGCAAACGCGCACGCCACGGCAAACTGGGCCAGAATCACGGCGGGCTGCCGAAACGTCACTCGAAAGCCGAGTGTTTGCTGAAACCAGTCATCCAGTTTGCCGCCGGCGATCGGCAGATGAAACAGAATCAGCAGGCTCAGCCCGATCACCAGCGGCGGCAGCACCACCGGGACGTCGAGCGCCGTGTCGATCAGCCAGCGGCCGCGAAACTGAAAGCGCGACAGCAAGTATCCCAGCGGCGTCGCCACCCAGATCGACAGCAGCGCCGAAATCGTGCAACTGATCAGGGTCAAACGCACGGCAAACCGAATCTCCGGCTTCGAGAGGGCGGCTACAAAATGTGCGGGCGAAGTGTACGCGATATCCGCGGCCAGCAGGGCGAGGATCAGCAGGAGATAGCCGCCTCCCAGGGCGCCCATCAAGGCCAGGAAGGGCAGATCCGATCCCGCCCGGTGGGCTCGCTTGGCCCGATTGGTTCGCTTGGATTCGGCCGTCCCGATTGTCGAGGCCGGCGGCGACTCGGGCGGCACGCCAGTCTCCACATCACTCATCGGCGGACCGCTGTCCTTCCAGCCAGCGGAAGCCCTCGCTGGTGAACTTCTCTTTCGACGACTGCGTGCGGATCGCACGCAGCAGACGCTCCGCCAACTGACGATGATTCGAGCCGGCCGCCACGCCGTACGGCTGCGTCGCCACCGAACACGGAATCCCCTGAATGCGGATCGCGTCCAAAAACTCGGCGGCGCCGGCCGCGTTGCTCAGGTAAGCCACCGCAGCGTCCAGCGAACCGCTGCGCATCTGGTTGACGAGCATGTCCCCGGTCGGCGTCTGCACCACGACATTTTTCATCAGCTCGGTCTGCAGACCGCTTTCGGTAAACGTCCGCTGCGTGATCCATCCCATCGCACACTGCTTCTCGTGCCCGATGCCGACCCGCAGCCCAGGATGGCTCAGGTCCTTGAGCGACTTGATGCCGTGCGGATTCCCTTTCTCGACCAGGATCACCAATTCGTTCTGCGACACCGATTCCGGACTGGGAAAGATGTCCTGCACCTGATTCATGAACTCCACATCACAGGCGAAATACGCGTCGGGAACCTCGCCCGCTTTCATCTGGGCGACCAGAATGCCGCAGCCGTTGTAAACCCGCGTGACCTTGACGCCTTCCCGGCGTTCGAACTCGGTGATCGTCTCCTCGATCGCCGGCCGCAGCATCGACCCCGCATAGAGCGTCAGCTCCGGCTGCTCGCTCCAGGGATCCCCCTCGACCGGATCGAAGCCAAACTCCCGATACCGCACCAGCCCCTTGTCCTGGGCGCTGAGATAGCGGGCGAAGCGGACAGCCGCCTGCGGACGAGTGCTCGATTTCAGCAGCGCCACCGCCACCCGCGACTGAATCGACGCCAGTTCGGAGATCGAGAGCCCCTCCAGCGTGTCGTAGTCGTGCAGCACCGGTCCGTAGACGATGCCCGCATCGACGGCCCCGAGTTTCACGTCGTTGGCCACTTCGTTGACAGTCGTCTTGAACACGGCGGTATGCTGCTCGAGAGCCTCCCACTTGCCGGTCGCCTCCAGCGCGGCTTTCGTCACTTTGCCGATTGCGGTCGCTTCGGAACTGCCCTGGGCCACGCGAATCTTGTCGCGCAGCAAGTCGTCGAGTTTGGCGATCTGTTTCGGATTGCCTTTCGGGACGGCCACGACGGCTTTCATGTCGGCCAGGGCAAAATCGTCATCGATCAAATCGCGCTCTCGAGCCCGACCGAGGAAACTATCGTCCGCCGGCAGATACAGGTCGCCGCTCTTGGACACTTCGAGCGAAGCCAGCAGCGTCTGTGAAGCTCCGTATTGAACCTGCACCGGGATGCCGAAGTCCTGCTCGTAATCCGCCCGGACCGCCTCCATGACCTCTCGGTTGCTGGCCGCGCAGTAGATCATCAGCGATTGTTCAGCGGATGACGCTCCGGTCTGGTTCGCGACGGGGCTGGATGGGCGTTCGACGAGGCTCGCGATGAGCAGCCCGAGGATCACCAGTGTGGCGATGACGACAAGCACTGGCCAGGAAGAGGCGCCGCGTCGCTGGCCGTAGCGGCGATGTCTCGGGCGATGCAGGTCATCCGGAGCGTCGCCAAGGAGAAACCTGATTGTCGGACGAGCGGGAGCCATTTTGTGGGTCTCAGCGGACTGCGGCGCCGGGCATCAGCGGGAAACAATCCGCAGCCTACGTCTCAGGCGGGAACGGTGCAACGGGCGACGCCGTTTTTCATGGATCGTCAATAACTGGTCGCGCAGAGACAAGGTCACCGGATCAAACGACTGCAACGGGCGGTTAACGGCTCTCGCCTTCCGGATGCCGGAACCGGCCCCCATCGCCACTGCACTCGATGAAAACGAAATTCGCCTTCAGCGAGCACGTCGAATGGCTTTCTCATTTCAGAACTAAGAGTTGCGTCGACGAGCCGGCAGTTCAAGCAGACGACTCCTGAAATGGGCCCCATGCCCCTGCAATTCAGTGCCGGGCTCTTCAAGAAAACCAGGCTGCCTGGGCAGGGAACTCGTCATAGTTGCGGTCGCGTATTGCGAGTGATTCCGGCCATCTGCCTGTCGAGCTTTGGAGTTCACCTGCTCCTCTGCGCTGCAGGCAGGCGATCAGGCTTGTCCGTCTCGTTTTCTGACTTCTTCCGTCGCACGAAACCGGGAGATCGCCACCGCCTCCATTCGTAGCCACCCCCCCTGTACAACTAGACCGCTCTCGCCGGTAACCGTGGTTGAACCCTATTATCGGCCGCAGATGCACTGGACCGGCGCCGGAGAGATCCGTAACTTGCTCATCCCATGTGGCGGTTGCACATTGCGTGGGCGCCCGTTGGGTCAATTCAGCCCTGTCCGTCGCACGAGCGGTCACTAAGGTCGATTCCACGAGCCGCGCAACGTGCACGTACTTCGCAACTCATAAGAAATCAGGGCTTCGCCTTCCATGATCGCGCCCCGCTCCGCCGAGACTGACCGCGAAATCGCGACGCGCCCGCTGGCAAAGCAACCTCGTACTGGCTTCTTTGCCCACAGCCGGCTCGACAGCCTGCTGGCGGCCATGGCCGGAGTGCAATTGGCCGTCCTGGTGTATGGGGCCTGGACCTGCGGCCGCGTCCCTTGGAGCGCGACCCTAGGTCTGGCGGCGATCTCCGTCTTCCTGATGTGCACGAACTTTCAATGTACGGCGCACAATTTCATCCACAACCCGTTCTTTCGCAGTCAGCGGTTGAACGCGGTCTTCAGCCTGATCAACTCGCTGCTGCTGGGCGGATCGCAGACGCTGTATCGCCTGCATCACCTGCACCATCACAAGTACAACAACGACCTGCCCGATCCGCGCACGGGAACGACGAACGATTTCACGTCGACCTGGCGCTATGGGCGGCCGCCCACGCGCGAAGAGAGCATCGTGAGCTACGCGTTGCTGGGGTACTTTCGCTCGGATTTCCGTTTGCTGCTGCGCGAAGCGCGGCGCCGGCGAGTGCTGCACGACGTGGCGTGGGAGCTGGCCGCGCTCGGCGCTGTGCTCCTTATCCTGGCGACGATCAACTTTCGCGGCTTCCTGTGTTTCTATCTTCCCGTCTGGTTCTTCGGAAACGCGGCGGCGATGGCCGAGAACTATCTCGAACACCATGGGGCGGCGCCGGGCAATCGCCAGACGGATTCAGTGAGTTGCTACAACCCCCTTTATAACTTCGTGTGGTTCAACAACGGCTACCACCAAGAGCACCATTACCGGCCGCAGGTGCATTGGACCCGCGTGCCGGACGTCCGTCGCTTGCTGCCGCCCGAATCGCAAAGGCGCGTCGTACGTGGCGCCCATTGGTTCAATTTCGTCGCAAACTCCTCGATGTCGCCCGACCGCCTCGATGGCCCAGGAAGCGATCGGCGTCTTGATGCGGGCGCCGATGCGCCACTGACAGGCAGCCGCATGGCAACGTCTCTCGCTCACAAAGTGTTGTAGGCTCGCAGCCTCCCTGCAGTCAACTCGCGGGTGAATTTGTAAAAGTGCCAGTGGGTCACGCAGCGATTCAAAAACTGAGCAAAGCCGACGATGTCTCGGCGGTGCTTGAGATTCCGCGTAAAGAAGTACCTTGCGTACACCCTTCCGAGCGAGATCAATGAGCCATCCCAGAATAGGGTCCAGAAGAGAGACCAAAGCAGGGAGAGCGCATAAGCGAGCGTCGGCAACCGTTTTCCTTCCCCGGCCTTGCGACAGATATCGGCGCGGCGCTGCAGGTATTCGGCCGACTCGTACACCTTGAAGTATCGGTCGAGGTACGCCTCGGGTGCGTAAAGCCGCTTGACCAAATCCCAATAACCTTGGCGTAATTCGCGCCGAGTCATCTGCTTCGGCACGAAATTGCAACTAGGATCTTCCTCGACCAAGCGGCCGTCCCGCCGCAGCCGTTCGTAGAGCGGCGTCTTGGGAATCGCCTGCAGCATCCCCACCATGGCAAGCGTGATGCCGTTTTCTTGGATGAACTGGAATTGGTCTTCGAAGATCTCCTGGTCATCGCTATCGAAGCCGACAATGAATCCGCCATTGACGTCGAGACCCGCGTTTTGAATCCGTGCCAGCTTGGCCGCCAGCGAGTCGCCCCGCGCGTTCTGAAACTTCTTGGTCTCGTTCAGCGACGCCAAACGCGGCGTCTCGATTCCGATGAACACGCTTCTGAAATTGGCCCGGTACATCAAATCCAGCAGTTCTGCATCATCGGCAAGATTGATGCTGGCCTCAGTCGTCAGGCGGAGCGGATAGTTGTGCCGCTCCATCCA
>Ga0307373_10010478_pt1 | contig 13619 bp, 12 predicted proteins | sample OX2MG_FD_202534 | JGI IMG/M metagenome (GOLD analysis project Ga0307373, IMG submission 202534) | Soil microbial communities from Risofladan, Vaasa, Finland - OX-2 | ecosystem: Environmental > Terrestrial > Soil > Coastal area > Acid sulfate soil | place: Finland: Risofladan, Vaasa | collected... | reverse complement strand
TCGTCCGCAAATTCGACGAGATCGTCGCCTTTTCCGAAGTCGAGCGCTTCATCGACACGCCCCTCAAGCATTACAGCAGCGGCATGGGCATGCGCCTCGCCTTCGCCGTCGCCGCGCACCTCGAACCAGAAATCCTCCTCGTTGACGAAGTCCTCTCCGTCGGCGACGTACAGTTCCAACAGAAATGTATTGGCAAGATGCAGGACATCAGCCGCGGGGGACGGACCGTACTTTTTGTCAGCCATAATCTAGGCGCCGTGCGAACCCTTTGCGGTACTGGCATCCTGCTTCGGGATGGGACTGTTGCTACGTCTGGTTCTATCGACACCGTGACTGCCGCTTACATGGATACCTTGTGGCAGGGGAGCAATAGCCACACCGTGACGATTCCAAAACCGCCAGAGCGTTGCAACGTTTGGATGGAATCCGTCTCCATACTCTGCAACGGTGAACCCAATTCGATATTGGAAACCGGGGACCAGATGAGCCTTCAGATAAAATTTCGCTCACGTGAGCCCATCCAAAAACCAATCATTGGTTACTTAATTCGCTCTTCTCGCGGGGAAAACGCGGTGAATGCTAACAATTATTTTCTGCCCTCCGCGAACTACCCAAAGCCAGTCACGGAGGGCACCATCATCTGCGATCTGGGAGATCTGCCGTTAATGGCTGGTTCATATTCGGTTTCATTTTGGCTGTGCCGCAATCCCCACGAGCAGCATCACGTAGAGGATGCGTTGCGTTTCAGTGTTGAGGAGAAAGACATCTGGGGTAATGGTGCGCTGCCGACAAAATCGCTGTCATGCCTCTGGTGGCCTACGCAGTTCAGATTTCAGCGAACCAATGAGCCTATTCACACTTTGGAGCTGCCTGCCCCTCGCCTTTCAAGACCAGGTCGATGAACCCAAGAGAAAAAGGACTAGCTCGACTCGATAATTCTGAAGTGAACGTTAGGCATCATTACTTTCTCCATTATCGCAGCCTTTTCCCCGATTTGCAGAAAGCGTCAGTTCACGCCCACGGCAGGCTGCTGGACATCGGCTGTGGAAACAAACCGTTTGAGAAGATGTTTGGCAATCGTGTCCGAGAACATATTGGCTGCGATATTGTTCAGTCGAGCGAATCTCGAGTGAACGTCATCTGTCCAGCCACTGATTTGCCCTTCGTGGATGCGAGTTACGATACAGTCCTAATCACTCAAGTCATTGAGCACGTTGCTGATCATCAAAGCTTGCTTCGTGAGGCATTCCGGGTGCTTCGAGGCAACGGCGTACTGATCTTATCTGGCCCGATGTATTGGCCTCTGCATGAAGAACCTCATGACTATTTCCGATTCACAGAGTACGGCTTCCGGTTTCTCCTGGAGAACTCGGGATTCGACACAATCGAAATCGCGAACAACGGAGGAAAATGGGCCTTATGCGGTCAGGTGCTGGTCCATACAATTAGTGGTTCCAGGCTAAATTATGAGTTTCTAATTCGCGGGATCAACCGGATCTTCGCTTACCTCGATGATCGGCATCCGACTCGTAGCGATACGATGAACTATGTGGTTGTGGCCAGAAAAACGCGCGCTACCGGCCCTGATGTGGACCTCAGATGACCAGATCCGTCAAAGTTTCCGTCGTAATTCCGTGTTTCAATCACGGCGAGTTTCTGTCGGAGGCCGTCGCAAGCGTCATGGCGGCCAAACGCGACGACGTTGAGTTGATCGTTGTGGACGACGGTTCCACGGACGAGAGAACTCGCACGGAGATGGGTACGCTGGACAGGCAGGGAATCACGGTTATTCGGCAAGATAATCAAGGACTAGCCGCTGCACGAAACGCAGGCATTCTCGCTTCAAAGGGAGAATATATTCTCCCACTCGATGCCGACAATCGTCTGCGCTCGAGCTCTATCGAGCATGGTATCCGTATCTTGGAGGGCAATCCAAAAGTTGGCGTAGTCTATGGCGATGCGGAATACATCGGTATGCGTACAGGCCGCTGGCATGTTGGCCCGTTTAAGCCGAGTCAGTTGCTGCAATGGAATTACATTGACGCTTGCGCTGTCTTTCGCCGTTCTGTTTGGGAACAGAATTGCGGATATGATGGCACGATGCCGGTTCAAGGACTGGAAGACTGGGATTTCTGGCTTGGCGCTCTGGAGCATGGCTGGCAATTCGCCTACGTACCAGAAATCTTGTTTGATTATCGTGTAGCCAAAGAATCCATGGTCACTCGCGCGCAGTCGTTCGTACCGCAAATCGAGAGATTCGTTGCCATGAAGCATGGTGTCCTCTATCGGCAGGCGTGGCTGGAATTGGCGAACGAGCGCGATTCAGGGAAGGCGACCTTTCGCAACCTCACCCGGATAGCCAAATCTCGCCTCAAGCAGAAGCTTCAACGAAATGGCAATCAGGACTGAATTATGCCAAAAGTAAGCGTTGTTATTCCCAACTACAATCACGCGCGCTTTCTGCGCCAGCGCATCGATAGCGTCTTGCAGCAGACTGTCCAGGATTTCGAATTGATTCTGCTCGATGACTGCTCCACCGACGACAGCCGCTCGATCCTCTCTTCGTATGCCGGCGACCCGCGTGTAAGAATCGAATTAAACGACGCCAATTCCGGCAGCACGTTCAAGCAGTGGAACAAGGGCGTCCGCCTGGCGCGTGGCGAATACGTCTGGATCGCCGAATCCGACGACTACGCCGCCCCGCGCTTCCTCGAACGCCTCGTCGCCGTCCTCAACTCCGACCCGAAGGTGGCCTTTGCTTACTGCCGCTCATGGCGGATTTCTTCTGAGGACCGCATCGAAGGATTCACCGACCCTCACCTCGTTAAGATTGATCCTCGTCGATGGACTGAAGGCTTTGTTGCGGACGGGCACGAAGAATGCCGAAACTACTTCGTGCGCACCAATCCTGTTCCCAACGCCAGTGCTGTTGTGTTTCGAAGGACACTTTATGGGCAGGTTGGAGGTGCCGATGAGAGCCTGCGGCTGTGCGGCGACTGGAAGCTTTGGGCGTCCATGGCTCTCACGGGGAAAGTGGCCTATCTCGGAGAACCGCTCAACTATTTTCGATTCCACGCGACAAGCCTCCGGAGCAAGAGCGAGCAGATGAAACTCGACGCAGTGGAGTATCTAAAAGTGATCCGCTGGCTACTCAACAGAGTGACTCCGCCCAAGGGCATCTTGGAGAACTTGTATGAGTTTACGTCGAATATGTGGGTTCCATTCGTGATGAGCGCGAGCGTTCCACTCAACTTAAAGCGGGCCATCATTAGAGATGCGAGAGCTATTGACTCCCATGCGATACGACGGGCGGTTCGTCCCGGACTAGCTACCATTCGACGAAAGTTTGCGCGGCACTTCAGATTCGGCCGGTGCTTATGATTTGTCCAACTGTTTCCGTTGTAATGAGCGTTTTCAACGGTGAAGCCTTTCTGGCGCAAGCCATCGAAAGCATTCTCGACCAAACCTTTCGCGGCTTTGAATTCATCATCATCGACGACGGTTCCACGGACAAAACCTCTGAAATCCTCGCGAACTATGCCAGTCGCGACGCAAGAATCCGCGTTGTCCGCCACCAAAACAAGGGCCGAGCAGCCTCGCTGAACATCGGAATCAGCCTGGCCAAAGCCAACTACATCGCCCGCATGGACGCTGACGACATCGCCCGCTCACACCGATTTGAGCAGCAGATTGATTTCCTCGAACGTCACCCGGACGTGGGCCTCCTCGGCGGAGCAGTTGAGCTAATAGACAAATCCGGCCAGGTAATCGGTGCGATTCAATCGGCTCTCCAAGATTCTGAGATAAAGTCGATCATGCTCCATGGCAATCCCATGTGGCACCCGGCCGTCGTTATGAGGAAAAACGTTGTCCTCGCTGTGGGCGGCTATCGCAAGCCGCTCCTCGACGCTGACGATTATGACCTCTTCCTCAGGATGGGCGAGCGCAGCCAAATCGCGAACCTTGGTACGATCGTGCTGCAATACCGCATTCATCCCAATCAAGTCTCGGTGAAAAACATGCGGCATCAGGCACTGTGCTTTGTAGCGGCGCGCGCGGCTGCATCTTTCCGGCGAAGCGGTAAGCCAGATCCATTGTCCGACGTCGAAGAGGTGACTCCGCAGCTCCTCTGGTCTTTTGGCGTAACCCCAGAGGAGATACAGCGCAAATTGCTGGGCTTCTGCAATTATTGGACGCATCTTCTAAAAAAGGTCGACGCCGAATCAGCCCTTCGCGCGCTTGACGAAGTTTTCCAGTTGTCCAATTCGGGCGTCGTCGAACGCTCTATCCTGTGCGATGCGTGGCTCGCGGCAGCGGGCATCCACTACCGGCAAGGGCGTCCCGCCAAAGCCCTGGTTTGTGCCAGTCGCGCGCTTCTGCTCAGACCCATCGTGGCTGGCCGCCCTGTTAAGAGGGTATTTACTCGTCTCGCCACGGCAATAAAGGTTGATCGAGAGAGCCCCTCGGCATGCGAAAAATTGCATTCATAGCCGCGAACGAATACGTTCCCTGGGGCGGGAGCGAATATCTTTGGAGCGGAGCAGCGGAAAAGCTGGCGCGTCGAGGGGTCGAAGTATGCGTCAGCGTGCTGGATTGGGGCACGCCGGTAAACGAAATCGAATACCTCCGTTCCGTGGGCTGCCGCATTGTGCACCGGCAGAGGCCATCACTGATGATTCGAGGGTTTCGCAGTCTTTTTCCGGGACATGAGTATGCTCGCCACGTGAGAAAGGTGGGAGTCGGAGCAGATTTGGTTGTGGTGTCACAGGGCGATCAACTCCAAGGCCTGCCGTGGATGGAGACATTACGTGCGAACGATTTCCGTTACGCGGTTATCGTGCACGGGGCCGCCGAGACTAAGTGGCCTTACGATGACGTGATCGAGAGATTAGTCGGGGTCTACGAGAACGCCTGCTGCGCGTACTTCGTCTCGGAAGCCACGCTAGCTCTCAGCCGCCGCCAGTTCGTCACGCCTCTTCGGCGCGCGCGAGTAATCCGGAACCCGTTTAATGTCAGGTATGACGCTCGTCCTCCTTGGCCTTCAGATCCCTCCCGGGGATTGTCGCTTGCCTGTGTTGGCCGACTGGAGATTATGGGCAAAGGACAGGACTTGCTGATTCAGGTGCTCGGTCTCCCTCACTGGCGGGAGCGAGACATTCGCGTTTCTCTGTATGGAAACGGACCAAACGAACGCGCTCTTCGGCGCTGGATCGAAAACACAAAGCTAACGAGCATTCAGTTCGGCGGATTTGTACACGACATTGAGCAGATTTGGCGCAAGCATCACGCTTTGATTCTTCCAACCCGTTATGAGGGCATGCCTTTGACTGTGGTTGAGGCCATGCTGTGCGGTCGTCCGTGCATTGTGACCGATGTCGGAGGGGTTCGCGAATTGGTTCGCGATGGCATCAATGGCTTTTTGGCGAAGGCTCCCACGGTCGAGTTGCTCGATGAAGGGATGAACCGCGCATGGGAGAATCGTCACAGGCTGAAAGAAATGGGCGATATGGCAGCAACTGACGTTCGCAAGTGGGTCTCCGCAGATCCCGCGGAAGACTTCGTGCGCGAGCTGGACGCTTTGGTTGAGAAGAAATGAGCGGTGCGTCTCCGACTTCGAGCAACGCTTCACAGCCTCGCGACGCCATCATTGTCTCCGGCTGGAACTGGGAAACATTTAACGTGCCAGAAAGAGTCGCGTTGGCCCTCGCAAGCCTCGGTGCGAAGGTTCTTTACTGCGAGAATCCCGTTTCCCGTCTGCGCGGCCCCGGTCGCCTCCTGGAAGAAATCGACGCTGGAGTGTACCGCTTCGGCCCCGAGTTTTTTGGCCACCGCCTGAACCAGATTCCCCTCGGTTTTCCCCAATTTCAGGCGCGAATGGTGGCGAGACAAGTGCTTGAGAATGCGTCCAAGCTCAATCTCAAGAATCCTCTGTTTATCTATGCTTGGGGCGATTTTATGGTGCCAGTGTGCCGCGAATTCAAGCGGAGGCGCTTTCCCCTTATTCACTGTTGCTTTGACTACCCCGAGCCGGGCCAAGATCGCCATATTGCGCTATCGGATCTGACCCTCACACTCTCCAAAACGGTTTTTCACCAACTGAAAGCCAAATATGGAGAGAAAATTGTCCTGATTCCCGAGGTGAGGTGGATTTCCAAGCCTATTCAGCAAACATCGACTGGCACCGTCGCGCCCGACGAATTCGCCGCGATACCCAAGCCTCGCCTCGGCTACATCGGGCCAGTCACGAACCGGCTGAATTTGCGAGTCCTCGAAGAGATGCTGAGGGCTCGGCCTGACTGGCAGTTCATTCACTTTGGCGCGGCGAAATGTCTTCCACTTCCCAATGTGCATGTGATTGCGTGGCGCGACCCGGGGAAACTGAAAGACGTGACTGCGAATCTTGACGTTGGCCTTATGCCGTACGACTGCTACACCAATAAGGATTTTCACTGCATGCCGTTAAAAGTATTCGACTACTTTTACGCAGGCATTCCCGTTGTTTCCACGCCCATCGTGAATTTGTGGGAATACTCCGATACGATTTATTTTGGTGACGACGCAGAAGGACTTTGCCGCGCAGTCCAATCAGCTCTCGAAGAGCCTGCCGACAGCCCGAAAAAATCCGCGCGAATCGCCATCGCCAAACAGCATTCGATCGAAGGCCTCGCGGAATGCCTCGACCGCGTCCTGTCCTCTCGCGGCTTGCCTGTTCGTCAAACGAAATGTTAAAGCCTGACGCGGGGAATCTTCCAGATGACTGAGCAGAAACTTCGCGTGCTTTTGCTCTGCACGCATCCGGTTCAATACGGGTCGCCGATGTGGCGCCTTATGGCGCAGGAGCTTCAATGATTCCTGAGCGTCGCTACCGCGTGCTCCTGGTCGCTTCCCACGTGGTTCAATATTCCTCGCCGGTCTATCGCGAGATGGCCAAACATCCCCGGCTGGAGACTCACGTTGCCTATTGCAGCATGCAGGGAGCCGAAAGAGGTGCCGACGCCGATTTTGGCCGCGAAGTGAAGTGGGATGTGCCCTTGCTGGATGGTTATCAGTGGACGGAGGTTCCGAACCGGGCGATACGCCCCGGCTTAGGCCGTTTTTTTGGCCTTGTAAACTTTGGCCTGTGGCGCATGGTGCGCACAGGGAACTACGATGCCGTCGTGCTATATACGGGCTATCGATACGCAAGCTTTTGGATCACCTTGGCGGCGGCAAAACTTAGCCGCACGCCGGTTATTTTCGGCACGGATGCGACGTCTATCCAAACCCGCGGCGGCTCTCGATGGAAACTCTGGTTCAAGCCTTTTGTGCTCTCGCGTGTCTTCCATCTGGCCGACAGTACATTTGGGTGCTCGCTGGCAGGCAAGGAGTTCCTGAAGAGCCTCGGTATGCCGTCTGAGCACATCGGGGTTGTTCCGCTGGTGGCGGATAATGAATGGTGGGCGGCGCGCGCTGCGGAGGTGAATCGAGCAGCCGTTCGCGGGAGCTGGGGAGTACCTGAAGGAGCAAGTGTCGTTCTCTTCTGCGCGAAACTCCAGCCCTGGAAGCGCCCGCATGATTTGTTGCAAGCGTTCGCGCATGCTGACGTGGCGGGTTCGCACCTGGTGTTTGCAGGAGACGGACCGCTGGCACCTGCGCTCGAGAGTCAATCAACGAAACTCGGCGTCCGCGACCGCGTGCACTTCCTTGGTTTTCAAAACCAGACACAGCTCCCGGCAGTCTATCGTTCAGCGGATCTGTTTGTGCTTCCTTCGGAATATGACGCTTGTCCTGTAGTCGTTTGCGAAGCGATGCTGTGTGGCTTACCCATCGTGCTCAGTGATGAAATCCGCGGAAGGCGAGAACAGATTGACGAGGGAGAAACCGGTTACATATTTCGTTGCGGTGATATTGAAGGGTTGGCGGCACTCCTGCGCGGCGCGCTTGCGGACCCGGGGCGCCTTGCGGCCATGGGCGCGGCCGCCCGCCGTAAGATGAATTCCTTTTCTCCTGGGACACACGTGAGAGATTTCGTTCAGCTTCTGGACGTTGCGCTTGCGACGGCCCCTGCCAATGCAATCCTTAGAGAAACGTAGAAGCAGATAGAAGACGGCCCCCAAACACGTCATAATTGGGATCAGCTATGGCTGACTCGGGCGAAAGACTCGCAATCAAGGACAGTATTCCTTCCTTGGGAAGATTTCGTCTTTCTGGAATTCGATCCCAGGCTTTGATTTCCGTTGTTCTCTTCCTGCTGTCGATCCTCGCCGCGTGGCAAGCCGCGCAGTGGATTTCCGCCGGCCAAACCAACATGCTGATCTTCGCGGGCATGGGGTTCGTGCTTTGCGCCATCGCTCTTACCATCCTGAAGAGCTGGCGCAAGGGGTTTTATCTTTTCATTGGCTGGCTGCTGCTTGAAGATCTCGTCCGAAAATATCTCGGCAATAATATGGCGATCTATTTCGCCAAGGACGTTCTCGTCGGCCTCACATATTTATCGCTCTTCGTTGCGATTCGCCGGCGGCGCGCGAAACTTTTCCGGCCTCCGTTTTTGCTCTTCTTTAGCTTGTTCTTCTGGCTTGCCGTCCTCCAGATATTTAATCCCTATTCGCCCAGCGTTCTTTACGGCATCCTCGGAATGAAGCTGCAATTTTACTATGTGCCGCTCATGTTCGTTGGTTACGCCCTCATCCGCGATGATCGCGACTTGTGGCGGTTCTTAATTGTCTTCATGATCCTCGCAGGGGTTGTCTCCGCGCTCGGGATCATTCAAGCAGTTGTGGGGCCAACATTTCTAAACCCCGCAACGCTCGCACCTGAGCTGCGAGATCTCGGCTCACTTGAAAAGGTCACGCCGCTGACAAATCAGATGTTTCTGCTACCTTCATCGGTATTCGTGAGCACTGGGCGATTTGCGTTTTTCCTGGTGCTGGCGACAATCGTTGCCTTGGGGGCGGCCGGCTACTTTATTCTTTCTAATCTGAGGAGGCGCCCGATCGTCCTTGGTGGAATCGCGCTCATCGCGGTTGCGGTTCTTCTAAGCGGTTCTCGCACCGCGTTCATGTACCTGCTTATCAGCACTGCTGCGCTCACCGCTGCATATCTTTGGGGCGCTCCCGTGCGCGTGGGACAGGGCCGCAGGCTAATGAAAGCCATCCGCCGGAGTGCTATGTTCGCGGCCATAGGACTGGCCATTTTTGTCGCGTTTTTCCCGACGCAGGCCGCTTCCCGGCTTGGATTCTATTCCCAGACTCTCATGCCCGACAGTTCGGCCTACCAGCTCAGTGACCGGGCTTGGAGTTATCCGATTTCGAATCTCGTGAGCGTATTTTCAGACCCTCATTGGTTCGTCGGAAACGGCACGGGAACTGCGTCACTCGGCGGACAATATGTGAGCAAGTGGGCGCCGCCCTCGAACATCGGCGTCGAAGAGGGTTATGGTCAGCTGATCTTGGAAATGGGGATCCTGGCGCCGTTCCTATGGATTCTCTGGACGGCGGCGCTTCTGTGGTCTTCTTGGAAAGTACTCCGTGCGCTCAAACACACGCGCCTGTTCCCGGTTGCGATAGCAATTGTCTGGTACGCGTTTATTCTCCTCTATCCGCTCACGTTCCTCGGACTCGATATTTACGAAAATTTCGTCAACAATGCTTTTCTTTGGATTCTAGTAGGCATGTTATTTCGTTTGCCGGACATTCTCGAGGTTCCACCCGCCCCGGAAATTATGGCGGCAGGGACGGTTCGAACGTAAGCCTCGCATGCAAGTCGCGGAAGCACGTAGGTTTAAGCAGACGTCTTTAGAACAGCTATGACCAAGAGACAACCCAGGCTGGCCGTTGTCTCCCCATTCGTTGATAAGCACCACGGCACGGAACGTTATGTCGCGGAATGGCTTTCCCGTCTGACCGATACATTTGAAATTCATTTATATAGCCAGCATGTCGAAGGTATCGACGTTATCCCTATCCATTGGCACAAAATCTCCAAGCTTCCCGGTCCGCATATTCTCAATTATCTCTGGTGGTTCACATGCAACCGACTTCGACGCAGCTGGGATGCCCGCTTTACCGGTTTGCGCTACGACCTCATTTTTTCGCCGGGAATCAATTGTCTCGATGCCGATGTGATTTCCGTTCACATCGTCTTCGCGGAACTGTTGCGCCACAATTCATCGAATCCGGGAACGGGCAAGCCTTCTGGTTTCGCGTCAGCCCAATCGTTGCACCGTCGGTTGTATTACCGGCTCATTGCATTACTCGAGAAACGCATCTACGCAAATCCGGAAACGTCCCTGATTCTCATCACCCCGCGAACGGCCGCATCCTTGCAAGAATTCTACGGCCGCACTGGGCCGTTTCCCGCGGTGTATTTCGGCTTGGACCATGAAGTATTCAATCCCCAGCGCCGCTTGGAGTTGCGTGACTCTGCCCGACAGGAACTCTACCTCGCCCCAGAGCACTTCGCGCTCCTGCTCATTGGCAACGGTTGGCAAAACAAAGGATTGCCTGTTATTTTGGAAGCGATGGGTCGTCTCCGTGAGCTTCCACTCCATCTTCTTGTCGTCGGCAGTGACGATCCATCGCCGTATCAGAGCGCCATCGACAGGAATTCGCTCACTGGCCGTATTCATTTTCTGCCGGTCCGTAACGATGTCGAGTTTTATTACGGCGCTGCGGATATTTACGTTGGCCCATCGAAGGAAGATGTACTTCCGCTGCCGCCCGCCGAAGCAATGGCCTGCGGTGTCCCGGTCATTGTCAGTGCCGCGTGCGGCATTTCAGAGATTATTTCAGATGGGGACAATGGAATTGTCGTTCCGGATCCTTCCGACGCTGTGGCCTTGGCGGCAAAAATCCGGCAGCTCTACGAGAGTGCCACGCTGCGTGCGCGCTTGAGCGAACGGGCGATTTCGACCGTGCAACAATATACTTGGGAGCGCAACGCCCGCGAGTTCGCCGCGCTTTTAATGGACGCTTTAGAAAAGAAGCATTCCGCCCATGCCGCTAGCGCGCGACAGGATCTATGAATGATTGATCAGTCTTTCCGCCGCGCGAACATTCGGACGATCAGCTCTCCATGATCGTGGGCCTCTTTCCCGGACTCGCCAGCGTTGGCGGCATTCAAATGGCTGGCCGCCAAACCGCTGCCGCTCTGTCTTCCATTGCCAACGAATGCGGTTCTCCGTTCGTATTCCTCAGCCTCAACGACGCAAATGGAGAACACGAAGCCGCAGCAGGACAATTGCGCTTTAAGTATCGGGGTTTCGCCCGCAGCAAGTCGCGATTTATTGTCGCTGCGCTTCGTCTAGCCCGCGCTCGCCCAGACGTCATTTTCGCGGCGCATCCCAACCTTGCTCCAATCGCCGCGAGCATGAAACTCCTCGCTCGCCAAGCGCAAGTCATCATTGGCACGCATGGAATCGAGGTGTGGCAGCCGTTGCCTGCGCTTAGACGGAAGGCGCTCCGCCGCGCAGACCTAGTCCTTGCTCCTAGTTCCGACACCGCGCGCAAGCTAACAGAAGTTCAGGGTGTGCGTGCTGAGAATATTCGCCGGCTTCCGTGGCCCATTGATCCTGATTTTCTGAACCTCGCAGATTTACCGGATGGCCTCCCCCGGCCATCACAATTTCCTCAAGGCAGAGTCGTGCTTTCGGTCGGCCGATGGGCAGCGAGCGAACGCTATAAGGGCGCTGATTTGCTGGTTCATGCCGTTTCAGAATTGGCGCGGGAATTCCCCGATTTGCATCTTGTACTCGTAGGCGAGGGTGATGATCTGCCACGATTGAAGAAACTCGCGCTTGCGGCAAATACGCGGGACAATATCCACTTCATTTCAGGCCTTTCCCGCTACGAACTCGCAGCCTGTTACGCTGCTTGTGACATCTTTGCTTTACCCAGCACAGGCGAGGGTTTTGGGCTGGTGTTTCTCGAAGCGATGGCTTTTCAGAAACCCATCATCGGCACGCCTTTCGGCGGAATTCCAGATATCGTCGAAGACGGAATCACGGGAATCTTAGTTGAGCCCGAAAATCCATCTTCGCTTTCCAGCGCCTTGCGCTTTCTCATGTTGAACGATGTTCTGCGTCTTCGAATGGGCCAACAAGGCGCCGAAGTTGTCCGTGCACGCTATGCGTTTGAATATTTTAGGGCCAACTTAGCCCAACTGCTGCGGATAGGCGGTCGAAAATAATATTGGCGCACTAGCGCGATGGCTTTGGGCGAGCGTCGAAAGGGAATTGCAGAGCTTGGCATCCCAGCCGGCCTCTCGGAAAATTGACAGATGCAAATTCTGAAGACCGTGCAGGCCTATTGTCCGTTTCAAGAGAAAGGCGGTCCGGTTGTAAAGGTGCGCGCGATTGCGGGAATTGCGTGTGGTCTTCCGATTGTTGGCCACCGCGCGGAGGAGAAACTGCGTTCCCGATTACCGAGGCCGGTGTTCTCCTGGCTGACTCTCCTGGCTGACCCCGGCGACCTTGTAGGTATTGCGGAAGCGCTTAGACGCGTTCTATGCGACGCCAAATTCCGCGACGAGATGCGCCGGCGTAGTCTGGCGGCTGACCAGAAATATCTTTCGTGGGACGCCATCACAGAACAATTCCTACGCGCGCTGTCTGGCGTATAGAGCTTGCTGCGCAGCATGGCCTTCCAACAGCAGCTGTACTTCCCTCAATATTAGCCGTCGCTTGCCGGATGACATTAAGTGCGGAATCGGCGGCGAACGAGCGGCCCGAGACCAAGCAAGCCCGTACCGAGGAGAAGCAGCGAGGATGGTTCAGGCGTGGCCGACCAAGTGCCGGGCATGCCAGAGTTGAAAGCGAAGGGGCTGCTAAACGATCCCTGCGTTGAGCCGTCCAACCCTGCTGTCGCAAACGGCGAGCCAAATTGCGTATCGATATTGATTGTGCTTGCGCCGCATACTCCGCAAGCCCCAGCGAACCAAGACGTGATCTGTCCGGAGCTACCGGTCGTCAGGAAGATATTGATGCCGCCGGTGCTATAGGTTACGTTTCCGTCTGAAAAGAAAAAGCTTGTCAGCGTGTCCGTGGCCGTGGCTGTGCCCAGTCCGCCGAATCCAAATGCATAGGACGAGCTCGCCGCTAGAGGATTGGCAAACGTCAAGACCACCGTGATCTGATTGGATGTGGTATATCCCCCTCCGACCGTGGTGTATGGATTACCCGTGTAGTTATAAACGGCGTTAGCTTTGGCAAGAGGTGCAACTAAGATGAGAGCAGCGGCCAATCCCAGAGCTTGAAATACAGAACTAATCGAGCGCACAATTCACCCCCAGAGCCTCTTAATATTACATTCTCAAAAGGTCTCGTGCAATTACTGCTGCAAGCGAGATGCCAAAGTGAGGCAGATCGGGATATTAACAAAAGACTACCGTTACTGAGTTCAGATACCCTGTCTGGCCCAACTATGCAATTATTTTGTAATACCATGCAAGAAGTTGCGCATGGCCGACTTTTGTCGACCTTTATTGACGAGTTGGCGGTGCACTGCGTCAGACTTTGAACATGTTAGCGGCCGCGGTTAATGAAAGACTGATCTTCATTTGATCTTTGCAAATTCATGCGCTTCGCAGGTTCCTGGATCCGTCCAATGTCAGGCATGAAGTAGCGTCTCGACGGGCGCGATGCG
>Ga0307373_10010477_pt1 | contig 13619 bp, 10 predicted proteins | sample OX2MG_FD_202534 | JGI IMG/M metagenome (GOLD analysis project Ga0307373, IMG submission 202534) | Soil microbial communities from Risofladan, Vaasa, Finland - OX-2 | ecosystem: Environmental > Terrestrial > Soil > Coastal area > Acid sulfate soil | place: Finland: Risofladan, Vaasa | collected... | reverse complement strand
CGCCTCGCCCGAGCGTCGGCGCGAGATGCTCCACAACCAGGCGCTCCGCGACAAGTTCATGCGGGGCCACGCCGCCACCATCGCCGCCGAGGTCGAGGAGATGGTCGCCGCCTGGGACGACGAGGGGAAGATCGACCTCCTCGACTGGTTCGCCGAGCTGACCATCTACACGTCGTCGGCCTGCCTCATCGGCCCCCGGTTCCGCCGTGAGCTCGACCAGCGGTTCGGCCGGCTGTACCACGACCTCGAGAAGGGCACCGACGCCATCGCCTACGTCGACCCGTACGCCGACATCGAGAGCTTCCACAAGCGCGACGCCGCCCGGCTGGGCCTCGTCGAGCTGGTCCAGGGGATCATGGACCGCCGGGCCGTCGAGCCGGCACCGGCCGACGAGGACGACCGGGACCTGCTCGACGTCCTCATGTCGATCAAGAACCCGGACGGCTCCGACCGGTTCGTGGCCGACGAGGTGACGGGCATGTTCATCTCGATGATGTTCGCCGGGCACCACACCACCTCGGGCACCGCTGCCTGGACCCTCATCGAGCTGCTGCGCAACGACGGGGAGATGGCAGTCGTCGACGACGAGCTGGCCGATCTGTACGCGGGCGGCGCCGAGGTCAGCTACCAGGCGCTCCGCGAGATGCCGCACCTCGAGTCCGCCATCAAGGAGGCGCTCCGGCTGCATCCGCCGCTCATCCTGCTCCTGCGCGTGGCCAAGGAGGACCTCGAGTGCGAGGGCTTCGCCATCCGTGCCGGGCAGATGGTCGGGGCCAGCCCGTCCGTGTCCAACCGGATCCCCGAGGACTTCCCGGAGCCCGAGGCCTTCCGGCCGGCCCGGTACCTCGAACCCCGCGAGGAGGACCGGCTCAACCCGTGGACGTGGATCCCCTTCGGGGCCGGCCGTCACCGTTGCGTGGGCCAGGCCTTCGCCATGATGCAGCTGAAGGCGATCTTCAGTGTGCTGCTGCTCGACTGGGAGTTCGAACTGGCCCAGCCGCCCGAGACCTACCGCAACGACCACTCGAAGATGGTCGTCCAGCTCCAGCAGCCCTGCGTGGTGCGCTACCGGCGGCGGACCGTCGCCCGCAGCGGCGGATCGGGTGCCGGCGACGGCGCGGCGGGCTGATGCGGGTCGTGGTCGACGCCGACCTGTGTCAGGGCCACGGCGTGTGCGAGTCCGAGGCCCCCGACGTGTTCGCCGTCGGGCGCGACCACCTGGTCGAGGTGCTCGACCCGTCCCCGCCGGACGGCCTCCGCGGCGCCGTGGAGGCCGCCGTCCGCTTCTGCCCCACCCACGCCCTCTCGATCGTGGACGACTGAGCGTCCTGCCCGACCCCAGCCGAACCACCCGAACCACCCGACCCGAACCGAACCACCCGAACCACCGACAAGGAGTTGCCCCGTGCCGTCGTACCCCCGCAGTGAGCTCGAAGAGACGATGCAGCGCTGGCTGGACCTCAACAGGAGGTGCGAGGAGGAGCTGAACTGGCTGCCACTCGCAGACATGTTCACGGAGGACGCCACCTACGGGTGGAACGTCGGACCGAACGACGAGTTCATGGCCGTAGGCCGCGACCAGATCCGCGAGTACGCCGTCGGCCTCGAGATGGAGGGCCTCGGCGGGTGGACCTACCCCTACATGCGGATCCTCATCGACGAGGTCCAGGGGGAGATCCTCGGGCTGTGGAAGCAGGTCGCCGACGCCACGCGACCCGACGGCAGCCACTACGAGATCGCCGGCCTGGGGGGCAGCTGGTTCCGCTACGGCGGGAACCACCAGTGGAGCTGGCAGCGCGACTTCTTCGACGTGGGCAATGCGACGGCCACCTACATCGAGATGATCCAGGACGACGCGCTCAGTCCCGGCATGACGGCCCGCATCGAGAAGATGTCGTCCGGTCGCCAGCCCGGCCACTACCCGGTCGGCAAGGCACCGGTCGGACTGTGGGACGGCGTCGAGCCCACCGTCCTCGGGGGGAACTGACCCGTCGGAGGTGGACCGCCGGACCGGGGAGGCACGACCGGGCCGGGGCCGGTACCGTCCTGCGGTGACCTCTGTTCCCCTCGACCGGCCGGTCCGGGCCGCGTTCGTCGGCCTCGGCCGCATCTACGACCTCAACGTCCTGGCCTACCGGGACAACCCCGATGTCGAGGTCGTGGCCCTGGTCGACCCCAGCGAGGAGCGCCGCAGCCAGCGCGGTGCGGACTGGCCGGAGGCGGCGGTCTTCTCCTCGGTGGACGAGCTGGCCGCCAGCGGACTCGACGTGGACGCCGTGGAGGCGCTCCTGCCCATCCCCCTGCACTGCGACGAGGTGGTCGCCATGCTCGGCCACGGCTGGCACGTCAACGTGCAGAAGCCGATCGGCAACGACCTGGCCGAGGCCGCGCGCATGGCGGAGGCCGCCGCCGCGTCGGGACGCATCCTGCGGGTCATGGAGAACTACCTCTTCTACGAACCGCTGCAGCGGCTGAAGGAGGTGGTCGACTCCGGCGAGATCGGAGAGGTCGGGGGCTATCACCTGAAGATGGTGGCGAGCGGGCTCGGTGGATGGGACGTGCCCGGCGACACCTACCGTTGGCAGTTCGAGCAGGCCGGACGCGGCCGGGGCACGCTCCTGTTCGACGACGGCTGGCACAAGCTGTCGACGGCGCTGTGGCTCTTCGGTCCCGTCCGCGAGGTGCGGGCCTGGGTGGGCTCCACCGAGGTCGTCCCCGGGATCGCCGTGGACGCGCCCACCACGGTGATGTGGGAGCACACCAGCGGGGTACGCGGCATCTGGGACATCACCCTCGCCGTCGACCTCTACCTGCGCTCGGACTACTACACCAATGACGAGCGGTGGGAGGTCACCGGACGGCGCGGCTTCGCCCGGGTCAACCGGTGCACGGCACGGGGGATCCAGCAACCGAGCCTGGAGGTCTACCGCGACGGCGAGCTGCGCGCCCACCACGCCCTCGACGACGACTGGGCCAGCAGCTTCCGGGCCTCGGGTCATCACTGGCTGCGGTGGCTCCGGACCGGCGACGGACCGCTGCTGTGGGGCGCGGACGAGGCCACCGAGGTGCTGCGGATGGCGCTCGCCGCCTATGCGAGCAGTTCGGCGGGCGGCATCGGGGTCGACCCGGCGGGCCTCGGGGCGGGCACGGCCCCGCCCGCCGCCGGGTCGCCGGCGACCGCTGCCACCGGCGCGGGGCGGGACGGGGCATGACCGGGGGTCCGTTCGCCGCAGCCACCGCGGTCACCCCGGCGGGCCCGTCCGCGTGGCAGGGGGAGATCCGACCCGGGTGGGACATCGGGGGCAACGCCAACGGCGGCTACCTGCTCGCCATCGGCGCCCGGGCGTTGCTCGCCGCCACCGGCCGAACGGACCCGGTCACCGTCACCGCCCACTACCTGGCCCCCGGGCGGCCCGGCCCGGTGTCCGTGGAGACCCGCGTCCTGAAGGAAGGCCACCGGTTCACCGACGCGTTCGCCCTGCTCGCGGCCGGGGGCCGACCCCTGCTGTCCGTCCTGGGTACGTTCGGCGACCTGGACGGGGAGTCGGTCGACCTGCTGGTGGACGGCGCGCCTCCCGAGCTCCCGCCGCCCGACCGGTGCGTGTTCATCGAGGCGACCGAGACGTTCCCCCCTCCCTTCATGGCCAACGTCGAGCTCTACCTCCATCCCGACGACGCCGGCTTCGCCACCGGGCAGCGGAGCGGCGTCCCGCGGGTGCACGGATGGTTCCGGCTGCCGGACGGCGAGGCGGTCGACACCGTGGCGCTGCTCTGCGCGCTGGACGCCTTCCCGCCGACCATCTTCAACGCCGACCTCCCGGTGGCCTGGACGCCGACCGTCGAACTCACGGCGCACGTCCGGGACCGCCCGGCCCCGGGATGGCTCCGTTGCCGGTTCACGACCCGGTTCGTCACCGCCGGGTTCCTGGAGGAGGACGGCGAGATCTGGGACGAGCGGGGTCGCCTGATCGCCCAGTCGCGCCAGCTCGCCCTGGTGCCGCGCGGCTGAGCCGGACCCGCCCCGGGCGACGGTCGGCCGCCGCACCGCCCCGACGGGACCCGGGCACCGGCGGCCCCGGGCCGGTCCCCGGTCGTGGCCGGCACGGACCGGCGCGCGTAGGTTGTCCGGCATGGCGGACCGCCTCGCAGCCCCGGTCGAGGACCTGGAACGGGTGAGCGAGGCGGAGTCGCGCCTGTTCGCGTCCGTCCGGGCCCTGGACGACGCCGCCATGCGATCGCCCTCCCTCCTGCCCGGCTGGACCATCGGCCACCTGCTGACCCACCTGGCCCGCAACGCCGACAGCCACGTACGGCGCGCGGTGGCCGCCGTCGAGGGGCTGGTCGTCGACCAGTACCCGGGCGGTCTGGCAGGACGCGCCGCCGAGATCGAGGCCGGTGCCGACAGACGGGCCGCCTCCGTCCTCGAGGACCTGGCCATGTCGTCGGCGCGGATGCTCGGGGCGTGGGCCGCCGCTCCGGACCGGGCCTGGACCGGCATCTCCCGCGACGCCAACGGGCGGGAGCGACCGCTCGCCGAACTGCCGGGCCGGCGCTGGCTCGAAGTAGAGGTCCACCTCGTCGACCTCGGCACCGGACCGACGCGCCGCGACTGGTCCGACGCCTTCGTCGCCGCCCACCTCCCCCAGATGCGTGCCGGGACGGCCGTACGGATGCCCGGGGGCGGCACGCCCCCGCCGGAGGGTGCGCTCGACCCCCGCGACGAGCTGGCCTGGCTCTACGGGCGGCTCGCCCGACCCGAACTGCCCGTCCTCGGCCCCTGGGCGTGACGCACCCCGACCGCCGGGCCGCCCGGCCCCGACGACGCCGGGCGCGGGGAGTGCCCCGGTGACCATCGCCGAGATCCTCGGGCTGCTCATCGGGATCGTCGTGATCGCGACGGTCGCCGACCGCCTGCGGATCGCCTACCCGATCCTGCTGGTCATCGCCGGACTGGTAGTGGCCATCCTGCCCTTCGCCCACCGGGTCCAGCTCGAACCCGACCTCGTCCTGCTGGTGTTCCTACCGCCCCTGATCTACGACGCGTCCCTCGACACCTCGGCTCGCGAGCTGCGCACCCACTGGCGGCCGATCCTCCTGCTGGCCGTCGGCCTCGTGCTCGCCACCATGACGCTGGTGGCCGTCGTCTTCCACCTGCTGGTCCCCCAGTCGGGCTGGGGCGAGGCCTTCGCCCTCGGGGCGATCGTGTCGCCGCCCGACTCGGTGGCCGCCACCCAGATCGCCGGCAAGCTCGGACTCCCCCGCCGGCTGGTCACCATCCTCGGCGGCGAAGGGCTCATGAACGACGCCACCGCACTGACCGCCTACCAGCTTGCCGTGGCATCGCTGGCGACCACCTTGACCGTGGCCGACGTGGCGGCCCGGTTCCTCTTCGCCGTGGCGGCCGGCGTCGGCATCGGCCTTGCCATCGGGTGGGCCGGCACGCGGCTGCTGCGGGTCACCGAGACGCCGGTCATCGAGAACACGATGCTCCTCATCCTGCCCTTCGCCGCCTACCTCCCGGCCGACAAGGTGGGTGCCTCGGGCGTGCTGGCCGTGGTCGGGTGCGGCCTGTACTTCGGCCGGTACGGCTCCCGGTCCCTGACCGCCGGGGCCCGGCTGCAGCAACGCGAGATCTGGGAGCTCATCGTCTTCCTGCTGACCGGACTCTCCTTCCTGCTGGTCGGCCTCGAGCTCCGCCCCGTCCTCGAGGCACTGACCGCACGGTCGTCGGAGTCCCTCGTCGTCGAGTCCCTGTCCGTGGTGGGTGCGGTCGTGGTGCTCCGCCTGGCGTGGATGTTCGGGGTCCGGCTCCTCCCCGGCGGCAGGCACCTGCTGAGCACCGGCCAACGGACGCCGTCGACCTGGCGGGAGACGACCGTGGTCGGGTGGGCCGGGATGCGGGGTGCCATCAGCCTCGCCGCCGCCCTCGCACTTCCGGCGAACTTCGCCGAACGGGACCTGGTCCTCTTCCTCACGTTCGCCGTCATCGTCGCCACCCTGGTCGGCCAGGGCCTCACCCTGCCGCCGCTGATCCGGAGGCTCGGCCTGGTCAGCCAGGGCGAGCAGGACCTGGTGCTTGCGGCCGAGGCGCGACGGCGGCTGATCGTCCTGGCCCTGACCCGGATGGACGCCCTGGCCGCCGACAGCGGGACGCCCGACGACGTCACGGAGCGGCTGCGGACCGGGTACGAGGCACTGCTCGACCACGTCGACCGGCGCCTCGACACCCTCGGCGACCACGGGGACGACGGGGGTGCCGGCGCCCCGCGGCCCGACGGCGGCACCGGTGAGGTCACCCGTCCCACGCTCGACGCCGAGGTGGTGCTGCGCCGGAAGGTGATCGCCGTCGAGCGGGACGAACTCGACCGGCTCGTCGCCCGGCGCAAGGTCAGCCGCCACGTGGCCGACGAGGTGCGCACGGCGCTCGACGTGGACGAGACGACGATGCGCCCCTGACCCATCGGTCCGGCGTCCCGGGGGCGGGGCGCGCCGATCGGCGCTTCGGGGGCGGGACGCGCCGATGGGCGCCTCGGGAGAGGCGCCCATCGGTTTACGGTTGCTGCGTTGGACACCGGGAGCCCCGTGAGGCGCCGGATGGGACCACGGTCCGGCTAGGTCGCCCGGTGGGTGTCTGGCTGGGATTCGCCAGGTGGTACAGCGAGCCGCCTCAGCGGCCAGCCACCTCCAGGGTCCCGAAACGTTGATCGCTCAGTTGGACCACCTCCTCTCTCTGGTCCGCTCATCGTACCAACGGCGCGTGCGGAATCGGGTCATCCGGGACAGGTGGGAACCCCGTGGATCCCGGAGGTCACGCCTTCCGTCGCCGGCGCGCTCCCGCGCCCCGACACCTGTCGACCGACCCGAAGTGGACACCTGTCCAGCAATGCGTCTGGACACGTGTCCAGGTCGGCCCTACCATGGCGGCGTGATGATCGAACGAGCACTGTCGTGACGTCGGGTCCGGGCCTGGACCGCCTGAGCCGCGAGCAGCTGGCGCGCCTCGTCCCCGAGTACCTGCTGGCCGGCCACCTCATCGATCGGGCCGGCATGCCCCATCTGATCGGGGCATTCGGCCGCGACGGCATGCGCGACATCGCCATCGAGGAGTGGATGGGGGCCAGCCCCGTCTACACGCGGCGGGTGCAGCAGGCTCTCGGGTTCGAGGGTGACTCGGTCGAGACGATCTTCAAGGGGATGCAGATCGACGTGGGTGCACCGCCCCAGTTCATGGACTTCCGCTTCGTGGTCCACGACCACGACCACGGCGAGTTCTGGCTGGACCACTGCGGGGCGCTGATGGACGTCGAGCCGATGGGCCCCGACTACGTCAAGGCGATGTGCCACGACATCGAGGACCCGACCTTCGACGCCACCGCCACCGCGTCCAATCCCCGAGCCCAGGTCCGACCGGTCCACCGGCCACCCCGGGTGCCGTCCGATCGCTCGCCGCACTGCGCCTGGACGGTCACCATCGCCGACGACCACCCGGCCGTGCCGGTGCCCGAGGAGACGAAGGCGATGGCCGTGACCCGGGCCGCGACCCTCGAGCTGGCCCCCATCGACCCGGACGACCCGGGCCGGCACGACTACGCCGGTCCGCTCCTCGCCGACCTCGACTTCGCCGACTGGTCGGCCTCCGCGCTGCGGCGCATCACCGACGAGGTCTGCCTGCAGGGCCACCTGCTGGCCCTGTCGTTCCGTGCAGCCGTCGCCGCCCGGACCGCGCTCCCCGAGGACGCCGTCGACTTCGGCCGGCACCAGTTCACGGGCGTGGCCGGCGTGGCCGCCGAGCGGTTCCGGGACGCCCTCGGCCTTGCACCGACGTTGGAGGGTGCGGCCACCCTGCTTGGCCTGCATCCCGGGCTGCTCCCCTACGGGTACGTGCGGTGCGACGTCGATCTCGGTGACCGGCTGACGGTCCGCATCGGCCGGGACACCGGCGCCATGGCCGACGGGGCGTGGCCCTCCATGCTCGACGCCGACCACCTCGGACCGCTGGACGCCATCGTGCGCGTGCTCGACGACCGCTTCCGCTGCCAACCGGTGGAGGACGACGACGCCGGCCTGGTCGTGGAGGTGGTCCGCGGCGCCGAACCGGTGCCCGAGTCGGACGACGTGCTCCTGACCAGGTTCAGCACCGGAGCGGCATTCGCGTTCGAGGACCGGGGCACGCCCGTCGAGCTGCGGCCCGGCCGCCCGTAGCCCGCCGGGCCGTTCGTGCCGGGACTCAGGCGGACTTGGCGATGAAGCCGCCGTCGCACCGGTAGCCGAACGTGGGCCCCGTGACCGGCGGATCGTCCGAGCGCACGAATTGGCCGTTGACCACCTTGGCGATGAGGTAGCAGGTCGCCTGCTTGCGTTCCGCGGGATTCGTGGGAGCGAGCAGGTGCGAGGCGTCGAAGGACGTGATCTTGCGGAGCTGCTGCTGCACGGACCCCTGGGTGGGATTCTTCCCGGCCGCCTGGAGCGCCTGGACGAACAGCTGCGTGTTGGCCCAGCCGGCGAGCGTGTAGTAGTCGGCCTTGAAGCCCGGCGACGCCTTCTGCACCCACTTCAGGAACGTACCGACGGCCGGGATCTGCGATGCGTCCTCCCCCAGGAAGAGCGCGTTCGGCATCTCCATGTTGCTGCCGTTGACGGCTGCAGGACCGCCCGCAGCCGACACGAGCGCCTCGCTGTAGGAAGCGGTCCCGATCACGAGGACGGGATGGAAGTCCTGCTGGTTCAGCGCCTGCAGCAGCCCGCCCGCATAGTTTTCGGGGAGCTGGTCGATGTAGACCAGCTGGACGCCGTCCTTGCGCATGTCGACCACGTTCTGAGTGAAGTCCGTCTGGGTGATCGGGACCTCGGAGTAGTAGGCGAGGTGGTACCCGGCCTGCTTCAGGACCGGCTTCTCGAGGTTCCAGCTGGCGAGCGCCGACGGGAACGCCGACGAGAGGACCGCGGTGTGCAGCGCCTGCGTCGGGTACTTCTTCTTGAAGTACTGGAGCGGTCCGGTCGGCCAGCCCAGTCCGGTCGGGTTGGCGCTGAACGTGTTCGGCAACATGATCAGTGCGGGGTCGAGTGTCGTCGACACGTCCGGCACCTGGGGGTTCTGCGCGAGCACCGTCTCGCCGAAGCTGTCCTCGAGCGAGAAGCTCCCGACCAGGGCGAAATCGTTGTCCACCGCGACCTGGGTCTGCTGCTTGTTCTGGGCTCCCGTGAACTGGTCGTCCAGCGAGTCCACGACCAGCTTGCGTCCGTTCACCCCACCCGTCGAATTCACATAGTCCGCGTAGGCCTGTGTGCCCACCAGCGACCCGGTGAACAGGCCGGCCGTCTCGGTGGAGACGTTCCCGATCTTCACCGTCGAGGACGTGAGTCCGGTCGTGCTGGTGAAGGCCGACGCCGGTATCGGCGCACGGGACGAGCTGCCGGACGACGAGGACGACGCAGCCGTGGTGGCGGTGCTCGAACTGCTCGTCGAGGAGCAGGCGGTCAGCGTGCCGCCCCCGATGGCGAGCACCGCCAGCGCCAGTGCACCCCGGCGACGGATGCCACTCCGGGCCCGGCGCTGCTCCGTACGATCGATCCCCATCTGTCTTCCCCCTGATCCGCACTGCTCGTCGTGACCCTGCCGGCCCGGGACCACCCCGTGCCCTCGCCAGCTCCCCCGAGCAGCGTCCCCCGGTGCGCCGTAGACCGGCGCCACCGAGACACTACGACACCGGTGCGCCGGGTGCCGGACCCCGCCGGATGGCCGGCCGTCAGGGCCGCAGCAACACCTTGACGCACGCGGCGCTGCGCTCGGCCACGGCGGCGTACGCCGCGACGGCATCGGCGAGGGCGAATTCGTGGGTGAAGATCCCGTCGGTCCGGAGACGTCCGTGCTGCACCAGCGGGACGAGCTCCTTCCACGTCCGGTGCACCGGTGCGGTGGTCAAGCGGAACGTGATGCTGCGGAACAGTGCCGCGAGCGCGGGCAGCGGGTAGGGCTGGAGGTCGTGGACCCCGAGGACCGATACCGTGCCCCCGGCCCGCACGCAGGACAGCGCGTCGTCCAGTGTGGCGTCGTGGGCCACCGCATCGATGACCGCGTCGGCCCCCCGGCCACCGGTCGCCTCGAGTACGGCCTCGACGGTCGGGCCGTCCACCGGCTCGGCCCCCGAGTCGGCGGCACGCTCCCGCCGTCCGGCCACGGGGTCGACGGCCAGGACCCGCGCTGCGCCCAGGACCAGGGCGGAGCGCACGGCGCAGAGCCCGACCGCACCGAGGCCCAGCACCACGACCGTGCCCCCCGGCGGGATGTCGGCCCGCTGCGCACCGGCCCAACCGGTCGCGAGGTTGTCGGTCAGCAGCAGGGCGGCCTCGTCGTCCATGCCGTCGGGGATCCGCATCAGCTGGAAGTCGGCGGCCGGAACGGCGACCGCCGTGGCCTGACCGCCGGGGAGCATGCCCGAGCCGAAGACCTTGGGCCCCTCGACGCACAGGACCGGGTCGCCGGTGGCGCAGCCGTCGCACACCCCGCAACCGGCCACGGATGCCGTCAGCACCCGGTCCCCCACCTGGAACCGCCGGACGTCGGGTCCGACTTCGAGCACGGTGCCGAGGAATTCGTGACCCACCGGGATCCCCGTGCCGAGGTCGATGTCCCCATCGTAGAAGTGCATGTCGGAGCCGCAGATGGCGGTGGCGTCCACCGAGACGACGGCGCCGCCCGCCCCGGGCACGGTCGGCTCGGGCGCCTCGGCCACCCGGACGCTCCCCGGTCCTTCGATCATCACGTGCAGCACGGTCCCCCCGGTCGGGTCGTCGGCGGACCCGGGTCGCCGGGTCGGGTCGTTGAGTACTGTGGCACACCGATCCGACCCGGTGGCGTGGAGCAGCACCGGCCCCGGGTCACCAGGAACCCCGCGAAAGGTCCGGACATGCGCAACCCCCACGCCGGTGAGCCGTTCGACACGCCGGACGAGGAGATCGCCCAGGCGCTCCTCGACGTGAGCATCCCCACACTGCTGCTCTCCCTCGTGCACATGTCCGGCGATCCGGGGATCATCCGGGGCCGGCTCCGGCCCGCCGGGCTGTTCCTCAACGAGGTCCAGGGCTACATGACCGACGAGGACAGGGCCGAAGCCCGTGCGCTGGCCCTCGAGGTGATCCGGGACTACCGCGACCGGGGGTGCCCCGAGCCGGAACCGATCTCGGCCGACCTGCTGCACGAGATGATGACGTGGCTGGTGTGCGAGGAGGTGCCCGAGGAGTACGTGCCGCTCCTGATGGAGGAGATGGAGCTCGACGGGCGCGACGCCCGCCGGGTCGAGCCGGTGGGCGACCCCGATGCCCGCGCCGCGTTCCCGGTCGTCGTCATCGGGTGCGGCCAGTCCGGACTGCTGGCCGGGATCCGCCTGCAGGAGGCCGGCATCCCCTTCACCATCGTCGAGAAGAACGCCGGCGTGGGCGGGACGTGGTGGGAGAACTCCTACCCCGGGGCCCGGGTCGACGTCGGCAACCACTTCTACTGCTACAGCTTCGAGCCGAGCGACCACTGGACCGAGTACTTCGCCCGGCAGCCCGAGCTCCAGCGCTACTTCGAGTCGGTCATGGACAAGCACGGGATCGGCGCCCACGTCCGTTGGGAGACGGAGGTGCTCGGGGCGACCTGGGACGACGGGTCGGCCACGTGGTCGGTGCGCACGCGTGCGGCCGACGGGTCCGAGGAGGTGCTGACGGCCCGGGCGGTGATCTCCGCCGTCGGCCAGCTCAACCGACCGAACGTGCCCGCCATCGACGGGGCCGACACCTTTGCCGGTCCGGCGTTCCACTCCGCACGGTGGGACCACGACGTCGACCTGACGGGCAGGCGGGTGGCCATGATCGGGGCCGGGGCCAGCGGGTTCCAGATCGCCCCGACCATCGCTCCGACGGTCGGACACCTCACCGTGTTCCAGCGGACGGCCCAGTGGATGTTCCCGAACCCGAACTACCACGCCGCCGTGGGGCCCGGCGTGCGGTGGGCGCTGCGCCACCTCCCCTTCTACGGGCGGTGGTACCGGTTCCTGATCTTCTGGCCCGGGTGTGACAAGGGGCTCGAGGCCGCCCGCGTCGATCCCGACTACCCCGACCAGCAGCGGGCCGTCAGCGAGACGAACGAGTTCACCCGGCAGATGTTCACGGACTGGATCGTCGGCCAGGTCGGCGACGACCCCGAACTCGTCGCCAAGGTGGTTCCCGACTACCCGGCCACCGGCAAGCGGACCCTCCAGGACAACGGTGCGTGGCTGGGCGCGCTCACCCGCGACAACGTCGACCTGGTCCGTACCGCCATCGACCACGTCGAGCCCGACGCCGTGGTGACCGTCGACGGCGTGCGCCATCCGGCCGACGTACTCGTCTACGCCACCGGATTCCAGGCCACGCGGGTGCTGGCCCCGATGACGATCGTCGGGCGGGACGGGGTGGACCTCCGCGAGATGTGGGGCGAGCGGCCCGCCGCCTACCTCGGGATCACCGTGCCCGGATTCCCCAACTTCTTCTGCATGTACGGGCCGGGCACCAACCTGGCCCACGGCGGCAGCCTGATCTTCCACTCCGAGTGCCAGATGCGCTACATCGCCCAGTGCCTCGACACCCTGATCGCCGGCGGCCACCGCACGATGGAGCCGCGCCGTGAGCGCTACGACGACTGGCACGAGCGGTCCCAGCGCGAGATGCAGGGTCTGGTGTGGTCGCAACCGTCGATCGAGCACTCGTTCTTCAAGAACTCGGCCGGGGAGATCCACGTCCTGAGCCCGTGGCGGATCGTCGACTACTGGGCGTGGACACGGACGCCCGACCCGGACGACTTCGTCCTGGGGTAGCGGGACGCCGTGCGGGGCCGATGGTCGACCCGGCGCCCGTCCCCGGTCGCCAGACCTAGGGTCGTGGCGATGACGGAGCCCGACGCCAGCCTCCCCCACCCCCTGGCCGACCTCGGTTTCGACGGCGGGCGCGTCGCCGAGGCGGTGGCCGCCGGCACGGACCCCGGGACGGCCGCACGCGTCGTCCGCATGGACCGGGGCTGGGCGACGCTGCAGGACCGGGACGGCACCCGCCGGGTCCGGCTCCACGACTGCCCGCCGATCGTGGTCGGCGACTGGCTGGTCCGCGGCGCCGACGGGACGCTGCTCCGGCTCGACCGACGCAGCCTGCTGGTCCGCCGATCCGTGTCCGGTCGCGACGAGGCGCAGGAGATGGCGGCCAACGTCGACATCGTGTTGGTCACCTGGGCCCTCGACACCCGGGTGGGCAACGCCCGCCTGCGGGACATGCTCGTCCTGGCCCGGGAGTCCGGCGCCGTACCGGTCCTGGTGCTGGCCAAGGTGGACACCTCGACGTCGGCCGAGGGGCTCCTGGCCGAGCTCGACGGCGTCCTCGACGGGATCGAGGTGGTGACGACCAGCGCCGTGACCGGCGAGGGCATCGACCGGCTCCGCGAACTCGCCTCGGGCGCCACCATCGTCCTGCTCGGCTCGTCGGGTGCCGGCAAGTCCACGCTGACAAACGAACTGCTGGGCGTGGAGTCCCGCGAGACGGCCGACGTGGGTCGGAGCGGCGAAGGGCGCCACACGACCACCAACCGGGAACTCCTGCCGCTCCCCGGC
>Ga0307373_10010476_pt1 | contig 13620 bp, 10 predicted proteins | sample OX2MG_FD_202534 | JGI IMG/M metagenome (GOLD analysis project Ga0307373, IMG submission 202534) | Soil microbial communities from Risofladan, Vaasa, Finland - OX-2 | ecosystem: Environmental > Terrestrial > Soil > Coastal area > Acid sulfate soil | place: Finland: Risofladan, Vaasa | collected... | reverse complement strand
TTCCGGATCAATGCAGTACGGAAGGCCCGTAATAATAAATATATATTGCTCAATGCCCCCAATGATAAGTTAAAGCAGATCATCGGCCTGCTCCCGGGTATGAAGAGCCCCACCGTACTTCCCCTGGCTGAGGAAGGCTGGAGTTCCGTGCATTCGGTGGTCAATGAAGATGATTTCTGGGAAATCATCGAGAATCTTAAAGCCAACGGAGCCCAGGGAATCCTGGTCGTTCCGATTGAAAAAATGATCCTATAAATACAAGGCAATGATGGAGGTGATCAGGCATCCGGAAAGGGCTACATGGGCAGGTATATTGGAACGGCCCCGGCTTGACCACACCCATCTGGAACGGCAGGTCGCGGAAATTCTGGCCGATATCCGGCTAAACGGAGATTCCGCTGTCCGGAAATACACCCAGGAATTTGACGGGGTGTCCCTGGATGCATTTACAGTGCCTCAGCAGGAGATCTCCGGGGCTGAACTTTTGATTCCCAATGACCTTAAATCCGCGATCCAGCAGGCAGCTGCTAATATTGAAGCATTTCATTCCCTCCAGGTGGAAGGAATCCGGATCCTGGAGACCATGCCTGGCGTGACCTGCTGGAGAAGGAGTACCGCCATCGATAAAGTGGGGTTATACATTCCGGGAGGTTCCGCTCCCTTGTTTTCCACCTTGCTCATGCTGGGCATTCCCGCCAGGCTGGCCGGCTGCCGGGAGGTCGTTCTGTGCACTCCCCCCGGGCCGGGAGGGAAGGTGCCCCCGGCCATACTTTATACGGCAGGCCTGGTGGGTATATTCAGGATTTTCTGTATTGGCGGAGCCCAGGCTATCGGGGCAATGGCTTTCGGGACCCAGACCGTCCCGGCGGTGTATAAAATCTTCGGTCCCGGCAACCAATATGTCCATTGTGCCAAGCGGTTGGTCAATATATCGGGAGTGGGCATTGATATTCCGGCAGGGCCCACGGAACTGGCTATTCTCGCAGATGATTCGGCCATTGCCGCCTTTATAGCCGCTGACCTGCTTTCCCAGGCAGAGCATGGGCCGGACAGCCAGGTCATGCTCCTGACCTGCCATGAACCCCTGGTGCAGCAGGTCCTGAAGGAATTGGCAGATCAGCTGAAAGATCTCCCCCGCGGTGAAATTGCCCGCAAAGCCCTGGAAAATAGCCGGGTCATCCTGCTGGAAAACATGGATGAGGCGATTGACCTGGTGAACGAATATGCTCCGGAGCACCTGATCATCAGCTGTCGGGAAGAGGAAAAGCTCGCCGGGCGGATCGTCAATGCAGGTTCCATTTTCCTGGGTAATTATGCGCCGGAGAGTGTGGGTGATTATGCCTCCGGCACCAATCATACCCTTCCGACGGGGGGATTTGCGCGGTTATACAGTGGGGTATCCGTGGACAGCTTCGTTAAAAAGATCACCATCCAGAAACTGACCTGGGAAGGCTTGGCAAAGATCGGTCCCATAGTGGAAACCATGGCTGCTGCCGAGGGGTTGGAAGGGCACCGAAGATCGGTTAGCCTTCGCCTGAATTACATGGATATACCGGATAAAGTCAATCCCGTGTAGACGGATTACTACAATTATATGTTTGAACTGAGCCGGATAATAAGGGAAAATATTAAGAAGTTGGTGCCCTATTCCTCTGCCCGGGATGATTTCAGCGGGAAAGCCGCCGTATTTCTGGATGCTAATGAAAATAGCTTTGGCTCCCCCCTGCCAGTACCGTATAACCGGTACCCGGATCCGCATCAATCAGTACTGAAGCAAAAAATCTCGGACATTAAGGGAGTACCCGCCGAGCGGATTTTCCTGGGTAATGGCAGTGATGAATGTATTGATCTGGTGATCCGGGCCTTTGGTGAACCGGCGCAGGATAATATGCTCATCTGCCCACCCACCTATGGCATGTACGAGGTCTGTGCCCATATCAACAATGTGGAAGTGAGAAAGGTGCCGATGACTCCCCGGTTTCAGCTTGATCTGGAAGGGATTGAACGGGCCCTGGACAGCCATACCAAATTGATCTTTCTCTGTTCTCCGAATAACCCTACCGGAAATGCACTCCGGAGGGAAGATATCGAAGTCATCCTGAACAATTTTTCGGGGCTGGTGGTCATCGATGAGGCCTATATTAATTTTTCCAGGTACCGGTCTTTTACCCTGGAACTGGATGAGTATCCCAACCTGGTGGTATTGCAGACCCTATCCAAGGCCTGGGGCCTGGCTGCCCTGCGTATCGGGATGGCATTTTCCAGTGTGGAGCTGACGGAGGTGCTCAGCCGGATCAAGCCGCCTTATAATATCGGACAGGCTTCCCAGGACCTGGCTTTACAGGCCCTGGAAAACAGGGAGCAGGTGAATGGCTGGATAAAACAGATTGTCAGCGGTCGGGAACAATTGGCACAGGGGTTGGGCGGGATACCCGGAATCCTGGAAGTATATCCCAGCGAGGCAAACTTCCTGCTGGTCAAAACGATTGATCCGGTAGGGATCTATAAATACCTGGTGAGCCAGGGCATGATCATCCGGGACAGATCCCGGGTGGAATTATGTGCAGGCTGCCTCCGCATTACGGTTGGCACACCGGCAGAAAATGAGGGGCTTATCCGGGAACTTAAACTTTATTCCCATGAAAAAAGTACTGTTCATTGACCGGGATGGCACCCTGATCAGGGAACCTCCCGACCACCAGGTGGATAGCCTGGAAAAACTGGAATTTTATCCGGGGGTATTTCAATATCTGTCCCGGATTTCGGCTGAACTGGACTATGAGCTGGTCCTGGTAAGCAACCAGGATGGAATGGGCACTCCAGCATTTCCTAAGGATAAGTTCCTTCAGGTCCATGAATTTTTCCTCCGTTCACTGCGCAATGAAGGCATCGTCTTTGATGCGGAGTTCATTGACACGAGTTTTTCCCATGCTCCCTCCCCAAACCGTAAACCAGGCACCGGAGCCCTGTTAGCCTATAAAACACCGGATTATGACCTTAAAAACTCCCTGGTCATCGGGGACCGGATTACAGATGTGTTATTGGCCAGGAATCTGGGCACAAGGGCCATCTGGTTGAATGATGGCAGCGGCCTGGGTAGCCAGGAATTTCCGGTTACCCGGGAGGAACTGAAGGAAGTGATTGTCCTGGAAACTACAGAATGGAAAAAAATATATGAATGGCTGAAACTGGGTTCCCGGGAAGCGGAACACCGGAGAAAAACCAACGAAACGGACATTTTAGTCAGGGTCTGTCTGGAGGGAAAAGGTCATTCGGACATAGCCACCGGTCTGGGATTTTTTGATCATATGCTGCAGCAGGTAGCCCGCCATGGCAACCTGGATTTGGATATCAAGGTCAATGGAGACCTGCATGTGGATGAACATCATACCATTGAAGACACGGGGATAACCCTTGGGGAAGCCATCTCCCTTGCCTTGGGGGATAAACGGGGAATAGGCCGCTTTGGGTTCTGTCTGCCGATGGATGATTGCCTGGCCCAGGTCGCTTTAGATTTTGGGGGAAGGAGCTGGCTGGTCTGGGATACCCGGTTTCAGCGGGAACGGATCGGCGAAATGCCTACTGAAATGTTTTTTCATTTTTTCAAGTCTTTTGCCGACGGAGCTAAATGTAACCTGAATATCCGGGCTGAAGGGGAAAATGAACATCATAAGATTGAGGCCATATTCAAGGCATTTGCCCGGGCCCTTAAAATGGCGGTTAGCAGGGATGTGGACCACTTCGAACTACCGAGCACCAAAGGGGTACTGTGAAAGACAGCAGCACACCCAAGGGCTATTTCTGCCTGGTTAATATTTTTCCTGGGCAGGGCAGCATTTTCTCATTTTCCGGGTTGGTCTTTTAGTCTATGCAGCATGGGGGATCAGAAATCCCTGTAGACCAGATTAACCCAGGGAACAACTTCCAGACCATGGCTTCGGTGCTGTTCCTGCCCGCCTCCGTATATCAGGTATCCTTTGCTTTCCCCGCTTAAGGAGTTCCAGTAGATTAAATTTTTAAAAAACTCCTCATTAATGGTTTTGCCTGACTTGATTTCCATGGGGGTTAATTGTCCTGCCTGGTCAATGATCAAATCAACTTCATGGCCAGTTTTATCCCTCCAGTAATATAGGTTGACGGGTACACCTGCGTTGATCCTTTTTTTTACCAGTTCCGTAACGATCAACGTCTCAAAAAGACTTCCCCGTATGGGATGATTTTCTAATTGTGCTTCAGCCCTTATCCCTAAAAGAGAACAAATCAGTCCAGTATCATAAAAATATACTTTGGGCCTTTTGATGATCGTTTTATTGAAATTCCTGTAGTGCGGCCTCAACAGGTAAATGATATAACTGCCATCAAGCACGCTGACCCAGGATTGAATGGTTTTGGTATCCATTCCTGTTTCGACTGCCAGCGAGGACAGGTTAAGCTCCTGTCCGGTTCTCGCGGCCAGTAGCCCCATGAATCGCTCAAATACGACCAGATCCGTAATATTCCTGATTTGTCTGACATCTCTCTCCACATAAGTGCGGATATAGTTGGGGAACCAATCCTGCGGAGCCGGATAAAGGTCAAATAGGGGGGGGTAAAGACCGGTCAGCAATATGTTGTTCAGGCCTGGAAGATTAAGTCTGTCCGGATATATTTCCTCCAGGCTGAATGGCAGCAGGTTCATCAGGGCTATTCTACCGGCAAGCGTCTGTACTATGTTTTGCTGTAAAAGAAAGTTATTGGATCCCGTCAGGATGAATTTTCCGGGATTGGGGGAATCATCCAGTATTTCCTGCAAATAAGAAAATAGCTCCGGCGCTCTTTGCACTTCATCCAGGATCGCCCCGTCCGGATATTTATCCAGCAAGCCCCTGGGATCTTCCAGGGCAAACCTCCTGGTTTCGGGATTTTCCAAAGAAACATAGGGTTTATCAGGGAAAAGTGATTTGACAAGGGTGGTTTTTCCGGATTGATGGGGTCCAGTTACCGCTACAGATTTAAAAGTATGGGCTAACTGCAAGAGCTTGGTACTTGCTTTCCGGTCAATCATCAGGTCAAAAATAATCCCTTATTGGATAAATTAGGAATTCAATTCCTAATTTATCCAATTAATTTATAAATTAATGATAATCAATAATTTAAATTAACAGTATGATATTTAATCGACAGCTTGAAAGAAAAATCCATAGGCATCCTTCAATTTTTCCAGCACATTGAATACGATGGGACAAATGCCATAGCTGGTGATGATTGCCTGTAAATGGAGCTGGGTATCTTTTTTTTGTAAATGGGGATAAGAGCGGCAATCTTCCGGGCGTCCTTCATAGACCGAGCATTCGTTCCCTTTCAGGAAACTGCAGGGTATATGGCTGAAGATGTATTCGCCCATCTGACTTTTTTCAAGATATTTTTTAGTGAACTTTTCCTTTGGGGTATGCAGGTGTTGGGAAAGCCGGGAGACATCTTCCCTGTCCAGGGAAACCATAAAGGCACGACAGCAATTGCCACAGGTTGTGCAGTCAATTTTTCCGGAAACTTCCCGGTTCAGGGCATGTATGCGATCATCAAGTAGGCTGCTGTCCACTTCCTTCAGGAAGGCCCTGAATTGCGTATTTTCTTCCTGCCGGTCCAAGGCAACGGTGGCAATTTTCTCCAGATCAAGTTCAATTTCCATGAGATGATGATAATAATGGTATTTCAGGTAAAATTATGGATATATCAGGGATTAGCTTTTCTATAAATTACGTATATCCGGAACTGACCTCCGATTTAGACAGATATTAACCTCATGCTGGGTTAAACTATTATGACCCTCAATGCCAACAGATGAAAAAGATTACCAATTGGATTTCCGGATCGAATCGGATAACTTCTCGGAATAAGTCAACTTTTATGTTTTTTGATATTGATTGCCATTTGCTTAATATACAAACCCCATTTATGATTGATTTTCTGCCTGTTGACCTGAATATGTCATTTTGCATGTTCCATTGACCACAATTTATTCCTACTCCCCAGGTTAACTATTCACCATCCAACCTGTTTGGCTGTCCAGATTTTAACAATATCCTAGTAAATCAAAGATTAAACTTTTGATTAGCTAGGATAATAGATGTACTTTTGGAGGGTATGATTCCACGTTTTTTACAGCAGTCAGTGGAGAAAGCGCTTCGGAGATCTCCTTCAATCGCCATTTTGGGACCAAGACAGGTGGGTAAGACAACCCTTGCGAAAACTATTGGAAAAAACCAACCGGACTGTCGCTATTTGGATTTGGAAAATCCGCGGGACAGGTTAAAGCTGTATGATGGCTTTAGTTATCTCAGTTCGCTCCAAAAAGCCTGTGTCATTGTTGATGAGGTACAGCTTATCCCTGAACTTTTTTCCATATTGCGTCCCATAATTGATGCAAACAGCACTCCTGGCCGTTTTATTTTGCTTGGTTCAGCCTCCCCATCGCTGGTAAAAGGTATTTCTGAATCCCTTGCCGGACGTATTGCTTATATGGAATTGACTGTAATTGGCCTCACAGAATTACCTGCCGACCAGGGCTACAAAAAACATTGGTTCAGGGGTGGTTTCCCGAATGCATTATTAGCCAGGAATGAAGAAGAATGCAAAGAATGGCTGAATGATTTCATCCGGAGTTATATCGAAAGGGATCTTGGTCATTTGTTTGGCGTGGATCTTTCGCCGGTAATTCTGCGCAACTTCTGGACCATGCTGGCACATTCCAATGGAAATATCTGGAATGCAGAAGTGTTTGCCCGCTCTCTGGGAGTTAGCGCGCCAACCGTGTTGAGATATTTAAGTTTTCTGGAAGGAGGATATTTAATAAGGCGACTACCCCCATGGTTTGTGAACTCAAAAAAGCGATTGGTGAAATCTCCTAAAATATATATCCGTGATTCCGGAATAAACCATCGGTTGCTGCAAATACCCGACTATGATTCGTTGCTGGGACATCCAGGGGTAGGTGGATCCTGGGAGGGCTATGTCATAGAGCAGATCTATCAGCGAAAATCAACTGATATTGAACTATACTTTTATCGCACCCAAGCTGGCGCAGAATGCGACCTAGTGTTGGTAAAAGGCATCACTCCAATCGCGTGTATTGAAATCAAGCTGAACAACTCACCTGCTGTCTCAAAGGGATTTATCAGTAGCATGGAGGATCTGCAACCAAGGTATAAATATATCATTACCCCTGAAAGCGATTCTTTTACCACTCAGCACGACATAAGGATTACTAACCTTTACCATTTTATTACAGACTTCATGGAAGATATTAAATAACGGGCTTTCAGGAAACGAACAAAAAATATCTTTTAGGGTATCCCTCCGGCCAAGTCCCTGTTATCCACCGCCCTGTTTGAACAGGTAAATCTTTAAAATTCCAGGGATTATATTTTCAGGGAGAGGGGTCATCAGACTTCAACTTCAGCTGACAGCTCTGGGGTAAGAGCTCCTCTATCAATTTGACGGGATTGTTACATTGTATAGTTGGCACATTTCAGTTTATATATTGGTTCAGTTGAGATTCATGGGTTAAAGCTATAACGACATCATGCCCTAAAACAAGGTGCACTTGACCGGACGGATACTGCCTTTTAACAAAATAAATTATCGGTAATCAAAAGACCATTATACACATACTGGTTGAAGCCAAAACCCTTATTTATCAGCACCTGCTGTTTCCTGGTCGGATAAATCCTGTATTTGAAGGTTTTAAGCATTGAAAAACTACTGAGTTTGTCCCATTAAGGTTACATTAAATTATTGCTAAATGGAAATCGACCTGGCTTCGAACCATTGGAACCTCGTTTTGTTGACATAAGTTTGCCCTTGAAAGCCGTCCAAATGCGAATACTACCCTGCCTGCTCCTGATTGCTGCCACCCAGGGCCCGGGAAATCAAGTCACCGCCCAGCAATCTTTCACCGGGGAACAAAAAATACTTAACCACAGACGCATCATGCTGCCGGACGGATGGTCCCTTTCACCTGCAGGTTTCACCATTCCCCTTAAAGAGGATCTGCCCCTGAACATGGCAGTATCGCCCGGAGGAAAATATCTGGCTGTGACCAACAACGGAGATGGCAATCAATCCATTACTTTGATCGATCCTAACCAGCGGCGGGTTCTGGATGACAAAATAATCGGCAAAGCATGGTTTGGTCTTAAATTCAGCAGAAACGGCAAGTCCCTCTATGTCTCCGGAGGCAATGACAATATCATTATCCACTACCGGATAATACATGACAGGCTGGTAAACACAGATACCATCAAGCTGGGTAATCCTTGGCCGGTGAAGATCAGCCCGGCCGGGCTTGATCTGGATGAGCAAAGGCATCGTCTATATGTGGTCACCCGGGAAAACCGGTCCTTGTATATTGTCGATCTGAGGACACGGAAAGTAATTCACCGGGTTCTGCTCGGAAATGAAGCATACACCTGTGTATTGTCTCCTGATAAAAAATGGCTGTATATTTCCCTGTGGGGCGGAGCCAAAGTAGCTGTTTACGATGTGTCATCAGGCGTTATAAAAGCTGAGATCCCCGTGGGCAGCCATCCCAATGACCTTGCCCTTTCGGATAATGGCAGATTCCTTTTTGTGGCCAATGCCAATGATAATTCAGTATCTGTAATAAGGACCACAGACAACCGGGTAATAGAAACCCTTATTGCTACCCTATATCCGCACTCCCCTCCCGGATCCACTACGAACAGCCTGGCTCTTTCTCCGGACCAGAAGACCTTATATGTTGCCAATGCAGACAATAATTGTCTGGCAGTATTTGATGTTTCCCATCCGGGCAACAGCCATTCCAGGGGATTCATCCCTGTGGGTTGGTACCCTACCTGTGTCAGGGTCTCTGGCAACCATATATACGCAGCCAATGGCAGGGGCATGACCTCGATGGCCAATCCAGGGGGACCGGATCCCCTGACTCCCGGACATCCAGCAATTGGCGGGAAAAATATAGCCGTTCAGTATATCGGAAGCCTGTTCAAGGGAACGATCTCCGTGGTAGCAGTACCGGATGGCCCTTCACTTCAGGCATTTACTGAAGCTGTTTTCCGCAATACCCCATATTCTCCCGGGAAAGAAGCATTAGCTCCAGGGCTGCAAGGCAATCCCATACCCCGGCAGGTTGGTGCTTTTTCTCCCATTAAGCATGTATTTTACATCATCCGGGAAAACCGGACCTACGATCAGGTTTTCGGAGATATTAAGGAAGGGAACGGGGACTCCAGCCTCTGCCTGTTCGGTGAAAAAGTGACCCCCAATGCACATGGCATTGTCCGGGATTTTGTACTGTTAGACAACTTCTATGTGGATGCAACGGTAAGTGCAGACGGCCACAACTGGTCAATGGGCGCCTATGCTACTGATTATGTCAACAAAGTCTGGCCTACCCAATACAGCGGCCGGGGAGGAATTTATGATTTCGAGGGGATCAGGAAACTAGCCCGTCCGGATGGCGGCTATATCTGGGCTCATTGCCAGAAAGCCGGGATCTCGTTCCGGGATTACGGAGAATTCTTTCAAAAAGGCTATATGGGGAAATTAGCCCTTAGGGGTCATTACTGCACTACATATCCTGGCTGGGATCTCAGCATTCAGGATGTCTACCGAGAAAAGATATGGCAACACGATTTCGATTCCCTGGTCAGCATACATGCCGTTCCGGTACTTAATACCATCTATCTTCCGCAGGACCATACCAGCGGACTTGAGCGAGGAGCCTATACCCCCATTGCCCATGTGGCTGACAATGACCTGGCCCTGGGCAGGCTGGTGGATCATATTTCCCATAGCCCGGTGTGGACAAGCTCGGTTATTTTCGTTCTTGAAGACGATGCCCAGGATGGTCCTGATCATGTAGATGCCCACCGTTCACCTGCCCTGATCATCAGTCCCTTTGTAAAAAGGCATTACGTCGACCATACCATGTATTCCACCACAGGTTTACTGAGAACCATTGAGCTCATCATCGGCATGAAACCGATGAGCCAGTATGATGCCGCTGCCACTCCGATGTACCGAAGTTTCACTGGAACTCCGGACCTGACCCCATTCAATTCATTGCCGGCAAAGGTAGATATCAATAACAGGAACCCGGGAATCAATCTTGGTGCAACTGAATCTGCAGGTCTGGACCTGAGCCGGGCCGATGCAGTTCCAGATGCTGAAATGAATGCCATGATCTGGGAATCAGTTAAAGGACCGTATATTCCAATGCCGCCACCCCATAGAAGTGCTTTTGTTCAGGTAACCGGACAATAATATTGAAAACCCCATGTTAGGCTAGGCCCGGGATCTTTCTGTTGAAGGAGGGCTTATGGACTATCCCCAGCAAGGGATCAATATGACAAATCCTAATCGACCGGTCATTTCAAAACAAGGACATTTCCCAAGAAGCACTCGCTTATAAACCTGGATTTGAATTAATTCTAATTGGCAGTATTGAGTGAGTTACAATTAATATGATCTTTGAGGATATTGTCTTAGGTATTGCTTAGTAGCAATAGTAAATATTCAAACTGAGACAATACCGAAATTTGTGTTTTTCCCCTGATTTTAAATTTTTTTGGATAAATGCCATTTGTTTTACAATTTTGTCCTTACAAATGAAACATTTTTGCATATTCAGGTTTTGGTGGTGGCATGGGATCAGTAACTGATCACCGTGTTGCAGTGCCGTAGTCTGTTATGCCCAGGATAAATGCAGAAGGCCCGCTGAACACAGCGGGCCTTCTGCATTAAGGGCCTTAATTGCTGACCAGATCCGGGTAGACCGGAGATAAGGGGAAAAATTATGAAAAAGATCACCATTGACACCAGGACAAAGAAAATGCTGGCTGATATATATACCCCGGTGGGCATTTATCTGCGGATCCGGGATCGTTATCCGGGATCCGTGCTGCTGGAAAGTACCGATTACCACAGCAGGGAACGGAGTTATTCCTATATCTGCATCAATCCCCTGGCAGGCATCGAGATCTCAGACCCAGGACAGTTTGAATTCAAGCTCCCCGGGGAAAGCCGGGTAGAAAAAAGGCCAGTGACTTCAGCCCTTGAAGTAGTGGGATACCTCAATGAATTCATGGACCGTTTTGAAATCACTTCAACTTCCGCATTACCATTTGCCGAAGGATTATATGGATACACCAGTTTTGATGCCGTGCAGTTCTTTGACACGATAACGCTCAGGGAAAGGGGATCAGCCCCGGTCATTCCCCTGATGCGGTACCGCCTGTATCAGTATGTGATCGCCATCCATCATTTCAAGGATGAATTGTATCTCTCCGAGAATGTGATTCCCGGGATTTCAGGAGATGCAGGGGCAGTGGAGACGTTGATCCGGAGAACAGACTGCCCGGGTTTCCCTTTTAGCCTGAAAGGCACCGAGCGTGGTAATATGGAAGACCAGGAATATATGCAACTGGTGGAAAAAGGCAGGCAGCATTGTCTGCGGGGAGATGTTTTCCAGATTGTCCTGAGCAGGAGCTATTCCCGGCCATTTACCGGGGATGAGTTCAATGTTTACCGGGCCCTCAGATCCGTTAATCCATCCCCATACCTGTTTTATTTTGATTATGGGGATTACCGGCTCATGGGATCCTCCCCGGAGTCTCACCTGCTGATCAATAAAGGCAAAGCCACGATCCATCCGATAGCGGGGACCTTCACCAGGACCGGGGACGATGACCAGGACAGGGTACTGGCCGAACAGCTGATCCGGGATCCCAAGGAAAATGCGGAACATGTCATGCTGGTGGACCTGGCCCGCAATGACCTGAGCCGGCATGCCTCCGGAGTCCAGGTGGACCATTTCAAGGAAGTGCAGTTTTACAGCCATGTCATTCACCTGGTGAGCGAAGTCACGGGTAAAATAAATCCCGGGAGCACCCCTTTCACGATCCTGGCGGATACTTTTCCAGCCGGCACCCTGAGTGGTGCCCCTAAATACCGGGCCATCCAACTGATAGATCAGCTGGAACCCACTTCCCGTGGCTTTTATGGAGGATGCATTGGATTTATCGGGTTCAATGGGGATTTCGTCCATGCGATCATGATCCGGTCCCTGCTCAGCCGGATGAATACCCTGTATTATCAGGCAGGGGCTGGCATCGTGGCCCGCTCCGTACCGGCTACTGAACTCCAGGAAGTGAACAACAAGCTCAATGCCCTCAAAAAAGCCATGGAAATGGCGCAAAATGGATGAATATGCATATCCTGGTTTTTGATAATTACGATTCTTTCACCTATAACCTGGTCCACCTGGTGGAGAAGATCATCCATGGCAGGGTGACCGTTTGCCGCAATGATGAGATCCCACTGGAAAAGGTAAAGGAATATGATAAGATCATCCTATCTCCCGGGCCGGGCATACCTTCGGAGGCGGGATTGTTATTGCCCCTGATCCAAACTTATGCCGCTTCCAAATCCATCCTGGGCGTCTGCCTCGGTGAGCAAGCCATCGGAGAAGCTTTTGGGGCTACCCTGACCAACCTGACCGAGCCCTTCCATGGGGTAGCCACTCCGATCAGGATCACCTGCCCTTCTGCATCCATTTTCCGGGGCCTGCCCGAAGAGTTTGAGGCAGGGAGGTACCATTCCTGGGTAGTGGATGTAAGGGATTTCCCGGCTGAACTGGAGATCACCGCCCTGGACCCGGAGGGATATATCATGGGCCTGCAGCACCGCCGCTATGAGGTATGCGGAGTACAGTTTCATCCGGAAAGCGTGCTGACCCCTTCAGGGGAACAAATACTCCGCAACTGGTTGGGAAGCTAGTCCAATCAAACTTCAACCGGGGTGATTTCCGGGAAAAAGCATGTCATGAAAAAGATCCTGCAATACTTGTTTGAACATCAGACCCTAAGCCGGGACACTGCCAGGGAAATTCTCGTTAATATATCCAAGGGGGTCTATAATGAGAGCGAGCTGGCGGCATTCATGACCGTATTTCTGATGCGAAGCATCACCGTCGATGAACTATCGGGTTTCCGGGAAGCCCTGCTGGAGCTATGTGTCCGGGTGGACCTGGATGGTACGCCGGTCCTGGATATCGTAGGTACGGGTGGGGACGGGAAGAACACGTTCAATATTTCCACCCTGGCTTGTTTCATCGCAGCCGGCGCCGGTGTGCCGGTGGCCAAGCATGGAAATTATGGGGTAACTTCCGTGAGCGGGGCCTCCAATGTAATGGAAGCCTTTGGATACCGGTTTAAACAGGACAGTGGGCAACTGAGGAAGGAGCTCGAAAGCACGGGAATCTGTTTTTTGCATGCTCCCTTGTTCCATCCTGCCCTGAAAAATGTGGCTCCCATCCGCAGGCAGCTGGGAATCCGCACTTTTTTCAATTTACTGGGACCCCTGGTGAATCCGGCCTTCCCTGTATTTCAATTCATCGGAGTATACAGCCTGGAGCTGGCGCGGGTATATCACTATATTTATCAGCAGACCGACCGGAAGTATGTGATCCTCCATAGCCTGGACGGCTATGACGAAATATCCCTGACAGGGGACGCCCGGGTGATCACCAATCTGGGAGAACGCAACTGCACTCCGGAGGAGTTGGGCAAACGCAGTGTCCACCCGGAAGATATATACGGT
>Ga0307373_10010473_pt1 | contig 13621 bp, 10 predicted proteins | sample OX2MG_FD_202534 | JGI IMG/M metagenome (GOLD analysis project Ga0307373, IMG submission 202534) | Soil microbial communities from Risofladan, Vaasa, Finland - OX-2 | ecosystem: Environmental > Terrestrial > Soil > Coastal area > Acid sulfate soil | place: Finland: Risofladan, Vaasa | collected... | reverse complement strand
TATTTTGATTATTTATATTTATTTGATTCAATTTAGAAGAAGGGCGGGCTCGTAGTCCAGTGGTAAGACGTCACCCTCACACGGTAAAGATAGGAGTTCGATTCTCCTCGAGCCCATATTACTCAGAGGACTACTTCTCCACACCCTTATTTATATATCTTTCCTTGCATAAAATAAATGTGGAAGCTAAGGACAAACTAAAGAGGCTCGACAGGGATGTAGCCGCGCTCCTTGAAAAGATAAAGAACCGGAAAATGCCAAAGGAAAACTGGCGCGCGATCAATTCCTGGGTGGATTTCCTAAGAGCAAACGGCTCCCACCAGAAAACCATAGTGAAAAACCTATACTGCTTCATTTGCTTCCTTGACACCTTCCCTCCGAAAATTTCGCTTTCAAAGGCTACAAAGGAGGAGATAGGATCGGCAATGGCAAAGATAGAGAACTCAGACTATGCCTCCACCACCAAGCGCAACATCAAGGTGATCGTGAAGTCCTTCTACAAGCATTATCTTGGCGACGACCTGTACTACCCAAAGCAGATCGCCTGGGTCAAATCCTCGAACAACAGGAACAAGAAGATGCTGCCCGAGGACATCCTCAGCGAGGAAGAGATACTCAAGATGATAGGGTCAGCATCGAACATCAGGGACAAGGCGATAATAGCGCTGCTCTATGATTCCGGGATAAGGGTCGGAGAGCTGCTCAGCCTGAGAAAAAAGGACGTGGACATGGACAGCGAGCCTGCGCACGTCATTGTTGACGGCAAGACAGGGATGAGAAAGATACCGATATGGTTCAGCGTCCCATATCTTACCAATTATCTTGAACTCGTAAAGGAAAAGAAGCAGGACAGCTACCTCTGGACAGGTGTAGGCACATGGAGCGCCTCCATTACACAGGTAGACGGTTCGGCGATTAGGAAGGTACTAAGGCTAGCAGCCGCAAAAGCGGGCATCGAGAAGCGGATATATCCTCACCTCTTCAGGCACAGCAGGGCCACCTACTATGCGAACAAGCTCACGGAACAGCAGCTAAAAGCGTTCTTCGGATGGACTGGGGATAGCAGGATGGTGAGCACTTATGTCCACATGAGCGGAAGGGACATAGACGATGCGGTCATGCAGGCGTATGGCAAGAAGGCAAAGGAGACGACTGCACCTAAGCTGACCGAAAAGGTATGCCCTAGGTGTAGATACCCGAACGGTATAGACTTCCTGCATTGCAGAAGGTGTGGAGCACCCCTAAATGAAAGCCAGGCCATGAAAGGGGAGGTCACGACAAAGACGCTGAATGAGGCCCTTCTTGAACACGCAACGGATCCTGGGTTTGTGGAAAGTCTGATAGACTATATCGCCAAGCAGGAGAAGAATAGGAAAAAGAGATAATTAGTGATTTGCATGGACACAACATATCGTAGGACCCTTCTGGCAATAAGCAGCGTTAGCCTGCTTGGCAGCTGCGAGACCAGATTCATGGAGGCAATGGTTGGCAAGCAGAAGGTCACCAAGCAGATGGTAGTGGGCAAGGTAATGCATGAAAAGCTGGCCGCGCCGCTTCCAAAGATAACAATTGAGGAAGTTATAGAGAAGATAAGGTCCGGAGGCAAGGGAGGAGTCAGGGAACTGCCGGTGACGGACAAGATAAACAGGCTGATTGGCAGGATTGATCAACTGGAATTACTGGGTAAGAACACAAAGGGTGTCAATAATGCAATCATAATTGATGACAAATACCCTAAGATGAAATACAAGGGCATGCCGCTTTACTACAAGCTGCAGCTCTCCGCCTATGCGGTGGCGGTAAAGAACTCCGAGGTGTTTGGCGGCATATGCGACATAGTGGGCTTAAGGCTTATCTCAAGGGAAACAGGAACGCATGCGATAACAGGCACTTTTGACGTGCAGGGGGAGGAACTAGAGCAGTGCAAGTCGAATGTCGAACAGGCGGCGAAAGAGGCATGGGAGCTCTACGATCACAAGCGGGAACCAGAGCACAGGAGGTTTGACGTTGGAAGAGGAGAGTGGGTAGGATGCTATTGCGGTTTAGGGAAGATTGGGTCGAATTGAAGACTCCCGATGCATTAGTTGGGTTATAGGTAACTAATATTTTCTAGACTTTTTTATGCAATTTTTATCGACTTTTATAGGATAAGAGGAAAAACCAGACTTTTTGTAATTCAATAGAGTTTTATTAGTTAAATGTAATTTATGTAACATGGGAGCGGTGGGTAATAAAGTATATTTTGCACCAAACGTTACGTTTGCTAACTTTATCGCCACAAATAATCCGTACAAAATAATAGATTTCTATAATGATAGACTCATCGGTTACTACTTTGATGCTGCAGAGTTTTTGATAACAAATCATAAAAAGGAGGACGCATTCGCTGCAGGGCTGATTTGTTTTGCCGCCATAGATGCAATAGCGAGTATAACTATCGGAGGTCGTTCAGGGCACCGGTTCAAAAAATGGCTAAATGACAATATTGATGAATTTAGTATATTAGGCGTTATGCTTATAGACCGTGTTTATAGAGAATTCAGATGTGGTTTAGTACATGAAGCTAAGATTCATAATGCTGGCCAGTTTACCTACAATGATATTAACCGAATAGTTAACGTCAAAGGAGAAGGAATAATAGTGATAAATCCGGAAAAATTACTTGGCGCTATTAGAAAAGTATTCTCCACCATTATACGTGATACTAAAACGGATATCAATGTGGCGAAGAACTTCAGTAAAAAAGTTAAAAAGAGGTTTAGATCCGATTTTAAAGTCGTCAAAGAGATGTTATGCGAAAATTGTGAGGGGATAGGTGAGGACCCTAATACTGATGAAGTTTGTAAATATTGTGACGGATCAGGGTATGATGAGGAGAAGTTATATGCTAATGAGATAGAAAACGCTGAAGATGCTGCTTACTTTTCTAATGTATCTGGTTAAATGATTGAAATAACAAAAGTATGGATATTGTCCCAATTAAAAGAACGACTTCCTATCAATAACTATTTTTCTGGGAATGTCTTACTTGAGAGGCTCAAAATTCCAAATAATAATCAAAACAGTGATTGGGAATATTTTTATCGACAACTTTATTATTGCATAAAGGAGGGACTTATTGTATTTGTTAATGATTGGAATAATAAGAACATGGAAGAATTCGAAAAGAGCGGAAACTTTGCAAGTATGTATGTAAATTTACTCAGTGGCGCACCTATTAGGATAACTGCTAAAGGCGAACAATGGTTAAGAGACATGACTGTAGAGGGTCATGTGTCTAAAATGGATTCTGAGATCAAAGACATAAATGACATGAATAAAGTGAGCCTTAAAACTCAGAGTAAAACAGATTATAGGAATCTGATGATTGCCATTTTAGCTTTAATAATTGCAGCTATGGGTGTATATTTCGCATATCTCACTTACCTAAAACATTAGAGCCCCCCCACTGCCTATGAATGGTATGAAGAAAAACAAGATATCACTTACCTCACAAAAGGCTTTAAGTATTAACCTTGTAATTCGTTTATGGTATCATATTCAAAAGAGACGTCTGTTTTTTCTTCTGGCCTGGTTATGAGTCTAAAGAATAACTTATCTAAGATAAATGCATTTTCATATGTTGTTTTAAATAGTGATGAATTCTTAGAGGGATTAAAAAATATTAGTAAAAAGGCGGAACAAAGAGCAATTGATTTTAATGTTAATCATAGACAAGTTACAGAAAATGAAATTTATAGTTTATATAAATTTAACTTATCAAAGAAGTCTGCTATTACAGGTAAAATAATAGAGGGCGAATTTTTATTATTGTACAATAAAAAATTGAAATCTGTAGTGGTAATGACTGAAAACAGTAAAAAATATTTGAAAGAAGTTATCAGCAAATTTAATTATTTGATGTTTTATCCACATTTAAGTAAAATTACATTAACTTCATCAAATTTATACGAAATATTATCTGACACTGAAAAGGTTTTAGGTAAAAAAATATACTCAAATAGATCAAGCGGTAAAAGACTCTTTGGAGAAGAAGAAACAATACTTAAATTTGAAAAAGGTAACTTGTATCCTTTTAAAAAAGTATTTGATTTATCATTAAAAGATAATGTATGGGTTCATTGGATATCACTAATTTCTATTGACAAAGATAATGTATTCCGTGGAGATATATCACGTGATGGAAGTGTTAGTTTATACGCATATGATAGTTCTATTTTAAATACGATCTTCGATAATATAGTTAAAATTGGATTGCAGAAAAAGAATATGTTTACAGGGAAGGAGATGACTCCTGAAACAGGTCCCAAACCATTTTTATTACAATATAAAGAGAAAGTGTTTAGTGATGTTAAGAACGTGATACAGCTAAGAGATTCATTATTAAATATAAAAGATTTTAGTTTTTCAGTTATTCATGGTGGAAATCCACATCTCTATATGTATTTAAAAGATACAAAAACGGATTCGTCTTATTCACTTAAAACTTTGGGTGAGGATAAAATATTAATAACACCCCAATATACTTCTAGTAGTGTCTCTCTAAATAAGCTGATAGATTACCTTGTAGATAATTTTTCTGAATACGGTGAAATAAAAGAGGTAGTGTAATGAAAAATGAGAGATTGAATGAACTTTTTGATGTTAAAAAGACAGAATTAGATAGATATTACCAAATTAAGTTATTGAACTTGGGACTTAAATTTTACTTTGATGAAAAGAAGGATTTAAACTGTAAATTTGTAGGTTCTGAGATAAATCTAAAACGAGAAGGTAGAACTGCAAATGAAGGGGATATCCTTACACCAGATATAATATTACAAACTAGAGAGAAAAATCCTATAGGTTTTGCAATAGAACTAAAATCTTCCTTGTCAAATACTGAAAGCACAAAAGAAGAGCTATTGAAAATGCAAAGGTATAATGATAATTTAATTGGATGGGCAACAGAAAATCAGAAAGTTAGAGAACATAAAATAGTTTTTGGGCCAAGATTTGAAGATAGTGGTAAAGTAAAAGAGGCATTTAAACAGCTTACTGAAAATAAGAAAATTAAACTGGTTAAACAATTTTTAATATGGGATTGGGCGCTAACTCAAAGTTTAAAATTTCAGAAAAAAGAAACTATTATATTGATGCAAACTTCTGGTGAACTGTTAGAAAATGATTTAAAAAAATTAAATGCCAGATTAAAGGAAGGTATAGAGATAGATACAACCGATGTAAGAATAAGTACCTCACTAGAATCGACCAAATTTACTAGAAAAAGACCACCAGTTGAATATACAATGCTCGAACTATGGGAAAATATTTTATCACGGTTTTGTAATTATAATAACAACTATACAACCACAGTTGATAAAGTGACTGATTTTTTAAATTCGTTTGAATCTGCATTAATGACTAACACTGATGGTAATAAGTTTAAAATAAGAAAAGAATGGATAGAGGAGGCTTTTGATAAATTAGTAGAGATAGAACTTGCAGAAAGGAAGGAACATGACCTATATTATTTTAAATTTGATAAATATAACATTAGAAATACAGTAGATTATATCTGTAGAGCTACAGCTAAAGCAGATATTAAAAAATATAGGGCCAAAAACCAAAAGAAATTGAAATAAAATAATTTTTGAGCAAGCGGAGTGCGATTTTGTGAGAATTGCCTATGGCCAATAAAAATCCATCTTAGCTGTATATTTATTACTTTCAATACCATGGATAAGGGAATCACATGACTACGGATCGTACATTTATAACAAATGAAGAGGATAGAAAACTTATTGATAGGTTTCAGGTTCTAATCAAAAACACTAAATTTTTCGACTGCCTAGTAGGCTATTTCTATACCAGTGGATTTTATGCCCTTTACCCGTCTTTGGAGCCTACAGGAAAAATTCGGATATTAATTGGTATAAAAACAGATTTAGAGGCATACAAACTTATAGAACAGGCTAAAGGATACCAGCAAATATTAACTGATAGGGAGAAAAAAGAGATTTCTGCGAAGCAAGTGGAAGAAGATATGGAACATTCTCCGGACACGCTGGAGGTTGAACTTGGGGCAAAGAAATTTATCGAATGGATAGGTTCCGGAAAACTAGAGATAAAGGCTTATCCGAGCCACAATATTCATGCCAAACTTTACATAATGACCTTCCAAGAAGGTGGAGCGGATGATGGAAGAGTAATAACCGGGTCAAGCAACTTTACTAGGGCAGGCTTATCGGATAATTTAGAATTTAATGTTGAGCTAAAAAACAGCTCTGATTACAGATTTGCCCTAGATAAATTCAATGAGCTATGGAAAGATGGAGTTAGTGTATCTGCAAAATACGTTGAAACATTAAAAACAAGAACATGGTTGAATGAGGATATCACCCCATACGAATTATATCTAAAGTTCTTATATGAATATTTTAAAGACCAAATAAATCTAGACAAACAAGAATTATCAAATCAGATGAAGCCATCGGGTTTTAAGGAATTAGAATACCAAAAAGATGCTGTTAGAGATGCAAAAGCAAAGTTGGCAGCATATGGAGGCGTGTTCATTTCAGATGTAGTTGGACTTGGAAAAACTTACATAACTGCAATGTTAATAAACGAACTTGATGGAGATACTTTAGTCATAGCTCCACCTACCTTATTGGACGAGAATAATCCTGGATCGTGGAAAAATATATTTTATGGGTTTGGGGTTAGGAGGTATAAGTGTAAATCCATAGGTAACCTAGATGAAATAATAAATGAAGGTACAGACAATTACACAAATATAGTAATAGATGAATCGCATCGCTTCAGAAATGAAGCTACACAGATGTATTCTAAGCTGCTTCAGATATGCAAGGGAAAAAGAATCATACTGGTCTCGGCGACCCCACTTAACAATTCGCCTAGAGACATATTAGCCCAGATAAAATTATTCCAGGACGTACGCAAATCCACATTGCCAAGCCCCAAAGTGAAGGATCTTGAAACATATTTTAACAGGTTACAAAATAAGTTAAAGGATTTAGACCGCGAGGACGACAAAGATAACTATCTTCGGATAGTAAAGGAAAATTCCGATGAAATAAGGAAAAATGTGTTGAAGTATTTAATGGTTAGGAGAACCAGAAGTAATATAGAAAAATATTACGAAAAAGACCTAAAAAGGCAAAAGTTGAAATTCCCCGAAGTTAATGAGCCAGAACCAGTAATCTACACATTTGATAAGCATCTGGATCAGATATTCAATAAAACACTTGAACTCATAGTAAAAGATTTTACATATTCAAGATACACTCCATTGCTTTATCTCAAAAAGGGCATAGAGCAACCTACAGAGATTTCCCAAAAGAACATGCGCAAATTCATGAAAGTTCTATTGCTTAAAAGGCTCGAAAGTAGTTTTTATGCGTTTAAGCAGACAATACAGAGATTTATTTTTTCTTATAAGCGGTTTGCTGAAGAGTATGCGAAGGGTAACGTTTATGTTAGCAAGAAGTACGCCTCCAAGATATTTGAATTGATAGATGAAGGGGATCTTGAAGCTGTGGACCAAATATTAAGTGAGGGGAAAGCCGAAGATTACAAGGCAACCGATTTTGAACCCGACTTTAAGAATGATCTTGCAAAAGATGCACGTATACTTGATGAGGTATGGGAGCTATGGAGGGACATAAAAGATGACCCCAAACTGGATAAATTTGTTAATATATTATCTAAGGATAAGATACTCAAAGAAAGTAAATTAATAGTCTTCACCGAATCAAAAGAAACCTTAGAATATCTAGAAAGAGAGCTAAAAAGCAGGTTAAAAAGCAGGGTTTTAGCCTTTTCAAGTGGTTCGCATGAAGAAATCCGAGAAAAGGTAATAGCAAATTTTGATGCTAATGCCAGAAATAAGCAAGATGACTACCAGATTCTTATTTCAACAGACATACTCTCCGAAGGAGTAAACCTTCATCGTTCTAATGTAGTGATAAACTATGATATCCCATGGAATCCCATAAGAATGATGCAACGTGTAGGAAGGATAAACAGAGTAGATACTAAATTTGATGTAATTTATACTTACAATTTCTTTCCTGCTGGCCCAATAGATGAAAATATAAAACTTAAAGCTGCTGCCCAAGTCAAAATCGAAGCTTTTATAGAAATGTTAGGAAATGATGCCAGGCTTTTGACAGACGAAGAGATTAAATCTCATGATTTGTTTGATAGGCTGAATTCAAAGAGAACCATAATTGGAGAGGATGAAGAAGATTATGAACTAAAATATCTTATGACTCTGAGAAAGGTAAGAGACGAGGACAAGGAGCTGTTTAATAAAATAATAAATCTTCCCAAGAAGGCCAGAAGCGGAAAAAGATGGCAACAGGAAAACAATTCGCTTATAACCTTTTTCAGAAAAGGAAAATTACAGAAGACCTTTATTGCACATGGAAAAATCATGGAGGAAGTGGATTTTGCAGCTGCTGTCAAAATTATTGAATCCAGGAAAGAAGAAAAAAGAGAAAGCCTAAGAGAAGATTTTTATCCACTCCTAGATTTAAACACGCAAGAGTTCAATAAACTATTTGAACAGGAAAATGAACCGTTAGCGATTCCAGGTGGAAGAAGTGGGGAAGGAGAGTTACTAAGACGTCTAAGTGCGATAAAGCATTCTGAAGGTCTTAGTGAGAATGACCAGGATTACATAAGTAAGGTAAATCAGGCAATAAGAGATGGTGGAATTGATAAGGGCACAATCAAGCGCGTGAATAAAAGCATTGGAAAAGAAACAAGTGTTGCTGTTATATTATCCAAAATCAGGGAGGGGATACCCCAAGAATTTTTGAAAGAACGCTTTATTTCAAGTTCGGCTAACATTTCAGGTCCAAAAGAGGTAATACTTTCAGAGTATCTTGTGGGTAGTTGAGTGGTTAATTGGAAGTAGACAGAGCACGAAAATTGGTTGACGACACATTCCATAATGATTTTGACAGAGATAGATTTGTAAAATTCGTAAGGGAATTACTCAGCGATTTTAGATTAGATATAAAACAACAAATAGCATGGAAAGAATTCGAAGATTATATTGATTCTTATGAGACTTTAGGTACATATACAGATTCAAATAATAATATTATAGGAGTAGTTGCAGTTAAGCTAAAACGTGATACTAGCAGAGATAGAGCTAGAACAATGCAAAGAAACTTTATCGCCAAATATCTAGAGACTGGACGTGATGCTGCTTTAGTAGCATTTTATGGAGACGATCCCACAGACTGGAGGTTTTCTTTTGTAAAACAGGAGTATAGATTAGAAAAATCAGAAGATAAAATTAAAACCAAAAAAGAACTTACACCGGTTAAAAGATATTCGTTTTTAGTAGGTAAAAATGAATCAAATCACACTTGCCAAAGACAATTTTTTGATATATTAAAAAACAATGAAAAAGGTATTCTCCTAGAGCAATTAGAAAAAACATTTAGTATAGATAAAGTTACAAAAGAATTCTTCCAGGAATATAAAGAAAGGTATGTTGAATTAGAAGAGTCTATCAATAAAATACTCAATAATGATAAAAAGATAATGAAGGAGTTTAGTGAGAAAGGGATAGATACTGTTGATTTTTCAAAAAAGCTTCTTGGTCAGATAGTATTTTTATATTTTCTTCAGAAAAAAGGTTGGCTCGGTGTGAGAAAAAATGTCAAAACTGGGGAATTTTACAAATGGGGGACGGGATCAAAGACTTTTATGAGAGAACTTTTTGATGAAAAAATAGTGCCATACAAAAATTTCTTTAATGATGTTTTAGAACCGCTCTTCTACGGAGCATTAGCTACACAAAGAGATAATGATTATTATAGTAGATTTGATTGCAAGATTCCATTCTTAGATGGAGGATTGTTTGAACCTATTGGGGGTTACAATTGGACTTATGCAATGGTGCCATTAAACAATAGCATATTTCAGAGAATATTGGATACTTTCGATAGATTTAATTTTACCGTTAAAGAAGATGAACCACTGGAAAAAGAAGTGGCAGTAGATCCAGAGATGCTTGGTAAGGTATTTGAAAATATGCTTGAAATAAAAGATAGAAAGTCAAAAGGTACGTACTATACACCAAGAGAAATTGTACATTATATGTGTCAACAAAGCATCATTAATTATTTAGAAGCTAATTGTCAAATATCGCGGGAAGAAATTGAAGCGTTTATTAACACAGATAACTCTGATGATGTCCCTAAAATAATAAAAGACAATTATATCGATATAGATCAATTACTTGAAGAAGTGAAAGTTATCGATCCAGCTGTTGGCTCGGGGGCCTTTTTAGTAGGGATTATGGCGGAAATAGTAAAAGCAAGAAACCTATTGACAACGTTCTTTGATAAAGATACTCAGGAAGAGCGAACTAACTATTTTTTGAAACGTAAGACAATAGAAAATTGTCTCTACGGGGTGGATATAGATTCATCGGCAATAGAAATTGCAAAATTGAGATTTTGGTTATCTTTGGTTGTAGATGAAGCTGATCTTAATAATGTTAAGCCGCTACCGAATCTTGATCATAAGTTAATGGTGGGGAATAGCCTGATAGAAGAATTTAATGGGATTAGACTATTTGATGATAAATTACTCGGAACGAATTTGCTAGATAAAAATCAAAGGACAAATGAACTATTGAAACAAATTTATGAACTTAAAGTTGAAAAAGGGAAAATTGCTGCGGGAAAAATAAAGGGGGAGATTATAGAAATAGACAGGCAGATTTCAAATCTTAAAAGAAAAATTGAGAGTCTTAAAAATAGTAATTTGGCTAGAACTCAATATAGATTTGATAAGAATGCATCCATAAGGGAATCTCAAAAAAGGTTAATAGAATTGAGAGGATTACAAAAACATTTCTTTAATTCAGAAAATAAAAAAGATAAAACCAAATACAAACTACAGATAGACAAAATAGAATGGGAATTTATTGAGGAAACTCTAAAAGAAAAGGGAAATGAAGCAGCAATTAAAGAATTAGAGCAATTTAGAAAGGGAAAATCTAAACCATTCTTTTTATGGAAATTATATTTCTTTGAGGTTTTTCAGCGTGAGAATTCTGGATTTGATATTGTTATCGCCAATCCACCATACGTTAGAGTTGATGATATAAATGTAGGAGAAAGAACCCTATATAAAAATAACTATAAAAGTGCGCAAGGTAAATATGATTTATATTATCTTTTTTTTGAAACTGCAATTAGACTTTCCTCATTAAACGGAAATCTTGTATTTATAACACCTAATAAATTTTGTGCAGCGGATTCCGCATATAATTTGAGAGAATTAATTCTTGATAAGAACCATATGATTGAAATTGTAAGTACTTCTAAATTGAACGTATTTGAATCTGCATCAAACTACCCAGTTATATCGCTCATAAAAAGAGGGAAAATAATAAATTCCTTAAGTTTTAAGGAGGCAACGGAATTGAATCTGGTAAAAGGCTTGCAGAATTCAAAGAATATTTACACTTTATCTGTAGAGAAGCTCAAAAATATCCCAGACTATGTCATACCAATTAATACAACTCAGAAGAAAGTAGATTTTGTTATAAAACTATATCGAACTAGAGGCAGATTATCTGATTTGGTGTCGGTTAGTGAGGGGTTAAGGATACCTTCGAAATATGAACAAAAAGATGTAGGTTTACCAATTGTAAAACAATATCAGTTTTCGAAATATTCTGATATACAAATGGGGGATTATATAAAGAAAAATGATTTTGAAAAAATATGTCCTGTTAAAACTGATAGATTTAATAAAATTATGCAGGATAAAATTTTGATAGCAGAAGATGCACGTTTTATATCTGCAACTTTAGATTTCAATAAAATGATACCACAAGGAGGAATTTACTTTGCCATATCGAATTGTAAATTGGATGTTAAATTCTTATTAGGGATAATTAATTCTCGTTTGTTATCGGCTTTATATGAGATACTTTATGCAGGAATGCATATGGGTGGAGGCTATTTAAGGTATAGGTCTAAATTTTTAGAAAAACTTCCATCCCCATATTTAATATTAAATCTAAATAAAAAACAACAAGCACCCATATCACTTTGTGTTAGTCAAATATTATCTGTTACAAAAGATAAAGATTATCTAGAAAACTTTGAAAAACAGACCAAAATAAAAATGCTGGAAAAGGAGATAAATAAATTAGTTTATGAATTAAATGGGTTAAGTCACGATGAAATTGAATTGGTTGAGGGGTTTTATGATAAAAATGAAAAAGACATTTAAAATCTTTTCCGTATCTGTAATTCAAAATGTAATTTTATTACCTGCCTAACCACTTTTCAATTGCCTCCTTCTTCGGCATGTTGTCGCTGTTGACAATCTTTCTTATCAGGAACGATGTCTCACCATCTATTGCTGGTGATATTATCAGCATCTCCCTCATGTATAGATACCTCAGCTTCACCTTCTCATAGAATCTATTTAACGCTTCCTTGCCCGCCTTCTTTGCAATCAGGTCCTTGAGTTCCGCGGTTAGTTGATCCACGATTTCGGTTTTGGCGCGTATCGTCCTCTCTTCTAGGCCATAGAATGCAACCTCCTTGTATCCCGAGACCTCAAAGGGGTCCTTGGCAATCCTCTCTTCTACGGATCTTGCCCTTCTCTTCCATTCTGTCGTGAACTCGTCTTTCAGGTAATATGCGTCTCCGGCCCTGCCGTCCTTGGTCTTCTGGGTTTCCAGCAGGTTCTTGTAGGAATCCTGCATGTCGGTGAGCATGGACCTTAGCGTTATGTTGCTTATCAGAACGTTTACCTTCCTCGCGTCAGGATTTAGGTGTTTGAAAAGTTTTGTCAGCAGTACCTCCTTTTGCCTTAGATCGAGGTTAAGATATGGGATGAGATAATCGGAGAGCAATTCGTGCTCCGACTCCACCTTCTCCATATCGACCTTCCTGGCGCCTCTTGCGCTGTCTAGGAGATTGATGAAATAGCTGGCGCCGTTTAGCAACTCTATTGCGTATGCGATGTTGCGGAACACCCTTTCCTTGTACGCATCGCGTATTCGCTCTATCACAAGCGCGCTTTCCGAGTTGGCAAGCGTACCAATTACGACCGTTTCGCGATCATTCAGCATTCTTAAAAGTTTCTCCGGCGCCTTTTTCATCAAATCGACGGCATCCAGCCCGTTCGGTGTCTCTTTTGCCCCCATGGTAATACACACATATTGGGAGGCAAAGGTATTTAAAATATGATAATCTGGGCTAATCTATAGCATAATATACGAATTAGTGGGCAAGCTATAAATAATAGAATTATCATAGATTATCATACATTACAGCAGTTGGGTGTTGTCATGGCAAAGATCAAACGAAAAAGCAGAAGGGGAAAAAGCGGCAAAAGGGTGATCACGGTTTATCTGGACGAGGAGCTTGCAATCTGGCTTGAGGGCAAGGCGCTCGAAGGCTACAAGAAGGCCTCGTTCATCAGGGGGATCCTTGAGAGGGAAAAAGAGCTCTCCGAGGATGCAATCGAGTCTTTTGAGGAGAGCAAAAGGGCGCAGGAGCAGATGGGGAACGATGATGCGGACGCGAGCCTCTTTGGTGATGAGGATGAATAAGGAGCAGATTGAGCG
>Ga0307373_10010469_pt1 | contig 13625 bp, 9 predicted proteins | sample OX2MG_FD_202534 | JGI IMG/M metagenome (GOLD analysis project Ga0307373, IMG submission 202534) | Soil microbial communities from Risofladan, Vaasa, Finland - OX-2 | ecosystem: Environmental > Terrestrial > Soil > Coastal area > Acid sulfate soil | place: Finland: Risofladan, Vaasa | collected... | reverse complement strand
GCGTGCGGTCCGACTCGGACATGTTCACCCTCGGCTACTCGTTCGAGCCGTGGGTCGAGGCCGAAGCGATCGCCGACGGCCCGTCGATCCTCTCCTACATCCGGGCCACGGCCCACGCGCACGGCGTGGAGGGCAAGATCGCCTACCGGCGCCGCGCCGTTGCGGCGTCGTGGTCCACCCCGGACGCCCGGTGGACGGTCGAGGTCGAGCACACCGACACCGGTGCGCGCGAGCAGGTCACGTGCGGGTTCCTGTGGGCCAACACCGGCTACTACCGCTACGACGAGGGCTACCGGCCCCACTGGGACGGCGAGGAGCGGTTCGGCGGGACGATCGTCCACCCCCAGCACTGGCCCGAGGACCTCGACTGGACCGGCCGGCGGGTGGTGGTGATCGGCAGCGGGGCGACCGCGGTGACCCTGGTGCCCGCGCTCGCCCGGCAGGCCGCCCATGTCGTGATGCTCCAGCGCTCCCCCACCTACGTCGTGTCCCGTCCGGGCACCGACCGGGTCGCCGACCTGCTGCGACGGCACCTGCCGGGCAAGACCGCCCACGGGATCATCCGCTGGAAGAACGTGCTCCTGACCCACCTCAGCTTCCAGCTGAGCCGGCGGAACCCCGAGTTCGTGAAGCAGGGGATCCGCAAGGGCGTCGTCCGTGCCCTGCCCGAGGGTTACGACGTCGACACCCACTTCCGGCCCCGGTACAACCCGTGGGAGCAACGGCTGTGCCTGGTTCCCGACGGCGACCTGTTCGAGGCGATCACCGCCGGGCGCGCGGAGGTGGTCACCGACACGATCGAGTGCTTCACCGAGACGGGGATCCGGCTGACGTCGGGCGTCGAACTGGCCGCCGACCTCGTCGTGACCGCCACCGGGCTCAACCTCCAGTTCCTGGGCGGTGTCGCGCTCGACGTAGACGGGGAACCCGTCACGCCGGGGGAGACCGTCGTCTACAAGGGGATGATGCTGTGCGGTGTCCCCAACCTGGCCGAGACGTTCGGCTACACCAACGCCTCGTGGACGCTGAAGGCCGACCTGACCGCCGAGTACGTCTGCCGGCTCCTGGCCACGATGGAGGCGTGCGGGATGCGCCAGTGCACGCCGTCGGCCCCGGATCCCACGCTGGCGACCGAACCGTTCATCGATTTCTCCTCCGGGTACGTGACCCGGGCCGTCGACGAGCTCCCGAGGCAGGGGGCCACCGCCCCGTGGCGGCTCCACCAGAACTACCTGCGCGACACCTGGCTGCTGCGCCACGGTCCGGTGGTGGACGGGATGGTCCTGTCCAACCCGGTGGCTTCGACGCCGACCCCGACGAGCTGGCCGCCCGGGTCGCCGGGGCGCTCGGCCCTCGGGTCCGATGTCGGCGCTCGGGCCTGACGCCGGCGCTCAGGCCTGCCGCGCCGGACCCAGGTACTGGCCGACGGCCCGGGTCAGGCCCTGCGCGATGACCTGCTGGGCGGCGGGGCTCGCCGCCAGGGTGCCCTCGAAGGGGTCAGTCACGAAGAGTGGCTCGATGAGCGCGCCGGGCATCCTGCTCGGCGTGGCGAAGTACCCCGGATCGGCGGGCCCGAGGAGGAGGACGTGCCCGTACGTCGCCGCCTTCGCCGCGATCGTGCTGTCCGACGTGGTGGGGACCAGCGAGCCCTCCACCGAGTCGGGCTGCACGCCGCCGTCGGGGATCGCCCATCCGCGGGCGTCCATGGCGGACAGCACGTCGTGCTGCAGCAGGGTGGCGAGCCGTCGGTCCGATGCGCTGAACGGCCGGGCCGTGTCGTAGGTGGTGACGCAGCCGGCGTCCTGCGGGCTGGCGCCGCTGTCGAAGTAGATGCCGACCAGCACCGCCGCGCCCGCCAGGTTGGCGCACACGTCACGGGCGGCCACGTCGTCGTGCGCGCCCTGGAGGCTGAGCACGCCGCCCGAGAGCTCGCGCGGGGTCAGGCGGACGACGTTCGAATCGGTCGTGCGCGACACCACGACCCGGTACCCACGGGCCCGGAGCAGCGCCGCCGTGTCGAGCTCGACCGGCAAGGTCACCGTTCCCTCGTCGACGGTCGCTCCCGACGATGTCGTGCCGACGGCGCCCGGGTCGAGTCCGCCGTGTCCGGCGTCAAGGAACACGGTCGTGTGCCGGTCCCCCGCGGTCGGCGGGTACGCGACGCAGGCGCCCGGCGAGAACGCCGCCGGGTCGAGGGGGACGCCGCCGGCCGCAGCGTGCGGACGGGGGACGACGACCCAGACGGCCGCGGCCGCCGCGGCCAGGACGAGGACGGCCAGCACCCGCCCCCGGCGCCGCACGGACCGGGTCCGGGCCACGACGGACGCCTGCGTGCTCGGGCGTCGGGACGTGGCCATGGTCCGACCATTGAACCAGCCGCCGCACCCCTGCCGGTGTCGGCCCCGGACCCCGTGCCGACACGCCCGCCGGACGATCCCCCGATCTCAGTCGGCAGGCAGGGGTGCCCCCGGAAGTCCGGCCACCACGCCGTCGGGCAGCGGAGGCGCCCCCTCCATCACCTGTCCCGTGAACCGGGCGACGTGGTCGTAGATGCCGTGGCTCGCCTCCGCCCACGGCATGAGGATCGGGAAGACGTGGAACATGCCGGGAACCTCGTGGGCGTGGGTGTCCACCCCGGCCTTCTCCAGGCGCTCGACGAACCGTCGGATCGGGTCGCGGAACATCTCGTCGCCGCCCCAGGAGACGGTGGTGGGCGGGAACCCGTCGAGGTCGGCGTCGACGGCGGACACGTAGCCGCTCGACGCGTCGAATCCGTGGAGGTAGGAGGCCGTCGGGATGTTCCACGGGAGGATGTCGGACTCGGCGTTGTCGGTCACCGACGGCTCGTCCAGGCGCAGGTCCACCTCGGGCGAGAACAGGATCATCCCGGCCGGCGGCAACAGATGGGCGTCCTCGGGTGCCGCCAGCACCAGCGACGTGGCCAGGCCACCACCGCCCGAGTCACCGGCCACGAAGAGCCGCTCGGGCGGGACCCCCGCAGCGACCACGGCCGCCAGCACGTGGGCCGCGTCGACCAGGCCGGCCGGGAAGGGGAACTCCGGCGCCAGCCGGTAGTCGGCCACGAAGACGGCGCACCGGGTGCGGACGCAGATGCGCGAGGTGAAGAAGGCGTACATGGTGGGTGAGGTGCCGATGTACCCGCCTCCGTGCAGATAGAGGACCACGCCCTCGGGCTCGACGGCACGGGGCACGTAGAGGATGCCGGGGACGCCGCCGATTTCGGTGACGGTATGGTCCACGTCGCGGGCGCGGACCACCGGCGCCATGACGACCTTGCACAGGTCGTCGAGCAGCTGCTCGATGGAGCGGAACTCGGCGATCGGCAGCGACGAGCAGTAGCCCATGAAGGAGCGCAGCACCTCCCGGGTGACCCCGGCCCCGACGTTCGCCAGGAGTCCCGAACTGCCACGGAGCGGGCGTCGGAACGGGAGGCGTGCCAGGGCCGCCACCATCTGCTGGGCCAGCAGCACCGTGTCGATCGCCACCACCGGCCCGGGGGCGGTTCGGACCTCCGGCCGGTCGGCCATCACCATCGGACTGCTCCCTCGTCGCGTCGTCGAGGGCCAGGCTACCCGCCGCACGTCCCCGGCCCGGGTGTCCTGTCCCCGGCCCGGCCTCCTCGCCGTCAGACCAGGGAGGCGATCGCCGCGTTGAAGGCGGGTGACGGACGCATCACGGCCGATGCCAGGGTGGCGTCCGGCAGGTAGTAGCCGCCGATGTCGGCCGGCGACCCCTGGACGGCCAGCAGCTCGTCGACGATGACCCCCTCCCTGTCGGTGAGCAGTTCGGCGAGGCCGGTGAATGCCTCGGCCATCGCCGCGTCGTCGGTCTGCCCGGCGAGTTCCCGTGCCCAGTACAGGGCCAGGTAGAAGTGGCTTCCCCGGTTGTCGATGCCGCCGAGCGAGCGGCTCGGCGAGCGGTTCTCGTCCAACAGGCGCCCGGTCGCCCGGTCGAGGGTGTCGGCCAGGACCTGTGCCCGGGTGTTGCCCGTGCGCTGGGCCAGGTGCTCGAAACTGACGGCCAGGGCCAGGAACTCGCCCAGGCTGTCCCAGCGCAGGTAGTTCTCGGCCAGGAGCTGCTGGACGTGCTTGGGCGCCGAGCCGCCGGCACCCGTCTCGAACAGGCCGCCGCCGTTGATGAGGGGGACGACCGACAGCATCTTGGCGCTCGTCCCGAGTTCGAGGATGGGAAACAGGTCGGTCAGGTAGTCGCGCAGCACGTTGCCGGTCACCGAGATGGTGTTCTCCCCCCGCCGGATCCGCTCGAGCGAGAGCGCGGTGGCCGCTTCGGGGGCCAGGATCTCGATCCGCAGTCCCTCGGTGTCGTGGTCCGCCAGGTAGGTCCGGACCTTGGCGATGAGGTTGGCGTCGTGCGCACGGCCCTCGTCGAGCCAGAACACCGCCGGATCACCGGTGGCGCGCGCCCGGGTCACGGCCAGCTTGACCCAGTCGCGGATGGGCACGTCCTTGGCCTGGCACATGCGGAACACGTCGCCGGCGGCGACGGGCACGTCGAACACCACCCGGCCGGCGTCGTCGGTGACCCGCACCGTTCCATCGGTCGGGATCTCGAAGGTCTTGTCGTGGCTGCCGTACTCCTCGGCCGCCTGGGCCATCAGGCCGACGTTGGGCACGCTCCCCATGGTCGCCGGGTCGAAGGCGCCGTGGGCCCGGCAGTCGTCGATGACCACCTGGTACACGCCCGCGTAGCTGCTGTCGGGGATGACGGCGAGGGTGTCGGCCTCGCTGCCGTCGGGGCCCCACATGTGGCCCGAGTTGCGGATCATGGCCGGCATGGAGGCGTCGACGATGACGTCGCTCGGCACGTGCAGGTTGGTGATGCCCCGGTCGGAGTCGACCATGGCCAGGTCCGGCCCGGCGGCCAGCTCGGCCTCGAACGAGGCCCGGATGGCGTCGCCCTCGGGCAGCCCGGCGAGCCCGTCGAGGATCGCGCCCCACCCGTCGTTGGGGCTGAGGCCGGCGGCGGCCAGCACCTCGCCGTAGGTGGCGAACGTCGACGGGAAGAAGGCGCGGACGACATGGCCGAAGATGATCGGGTCGGAGATCTTCATCATCGTGGCCTTGAGGTGGACCGAGAACAGCACGCCCTCGGCGGCGGCCCGGGCGATCTGGCGGTCGAGGAAGGCGCGCAGCTCGGCCACCCGTAGGACGGCGGCGTCGACGACCTCCCCGGCCAGCACGGCCACCGGGGCCCGCAGTGCCGTCGTGGTGCCGTCGGCGGCGACCAGCTCCACGCGCAGCGACCCGTCCGACCCGACCACCGCGGACTGCTCGGTCGAGCGGAAGTCACCGCCCTCCATGTGGGCCACGTTGGTCCGCGAGGCCGGCGACCAGGCACCCATGCGGTGCGGATGGGACCGCGCGTAGTTCTTGACCGAGGCCGGCGCACGACGGTCCGAGTTCCCCTGGCGCAGCACCGGGTTGACCGCGCTGCCCAGGACCGTGCGGTAGCGGGCGAGGACGGCGGTGTCCTCGTCGGAGGTCGGGTCCTCGGGGTAGTCGGGCACGGCGTAGCCTTTGGCCTGCAGCTCGGCGATGGCCGCCTTCAGCTGCGGCACCGACGCCGACACGTTCGGGAGCTTGATGATGTTGGCCCCGGGGGTGAGCACGGCGCGGCCGAGCTCGGCCAGGTCGTCGGCGATCCGCTGCTCCCCGGTGAGGTGGTCCGGGAAGGTGGCGAGGATGCGCCCGGCGAGCGAGATGTCCCGGGTCACCACCTCGACGCCGGCCCGGGTGGCGAAGGCCTGCACCACCGGGAGGAGGGAGTGCGTCGCCAGGGCGGGCGCCTCGTCCGTGTGCGTGTAGATGATGGTCGATTCGGTCACGCGTGCTCCGTCGTCGGTCCTCGGGTGGTCGACCAACGATAGACGGACTGCCGGGTGGGTCCCGGAGGCCGCGACACGCCGTCGACGGGCGCCGTCCGGCACGCTGCTCGCACCCCACCGGGTTCACGACGGGGAGTCCGGCGCCACCCCTCCCCCTGCCGGCGTCCAGAAGCGCTCCCAAGTCGCCCACGCCGCCGGCAGCGTGCCGGTGCCGTCGTGGTGCCGGGGCCACTCCGCCGGAGGGAGTCCCAGCGGGTTCACGCCCACCTCGGCGCCGTAGAAGAGGCGGTGGACCCTGCGCACGAAGTACCAGGACCCCTCCACCCGGCGGTACTCGTCGTCGTAGACGATGGCCTGGTGGATCCAGCGCCCGCCGTCCTGGATCTCGCCCTTGCAGTAGACGATGCCCGTGGCACGGTCGGCGTCGACCAGGTCGATGACGTGCGTCCCCACGTTGAGCACCGAGATCCCGATCGCCCGCAACGACGCGTCGAACGAGTCGCGGAGCGCTTCGCGCCCGGTAGCCCCGGCGCCCACGCGCACGTCGGCCACGAAGAGCGCCACCAGGGTGTCGAGGTCCCGCGCGTCCACCGCCACCGCATACCGGGCGGCCAGCTGGCGGATCGCCTCGTACGCTTCGAGGCGCCCGAGCACAGCGGACGTGGTGTCGTCGGTCACGACGACGCCCCCTCGTCGGTCCGGGGGGCCGCCGGCCGGACGACCCCGTCGGCCGTCCACCGGGCGATGGTGGCGGCGTCCGCGCCGAGCAGTCCGGCGAGCACCTCGCCCGTGTGCTCGCCGAGGAGCGGCACGTCGCGGTCCGGCCCCTCCTGCATCTTCGAGAGCTTGATCGGATTGCCCCCGACCAGCACCGGCGGACCGGCGCCGTCGGTCCGGGGAAGCTCCACCACCATGTGGCGCTGCACGACGTGCGGATCGGCGGCCACCGCCTCGGGCCGGGTGCACGGAGCGGCGGCGATGCCGCCCTCGGCGAGCCGGCGGGCCGCCTCGGCCATCGTCAGCCCGGACGCCCACGCCTGCAGTGCCGGTCGGATCACGTCCTCGAAGTGGCCGCTCCAACCGGCGCGGTCGGACAGCCGGGGGTCGGTGAGCCACTCGTCGTGGCCGACGATGCGGGCGAAGCGCTCGAACTGGTGGTCCCGACCGACCTGGAGGATGAACCAGCCATCCGCACACCGGCACGAGGAGAGGATGATCGGCATCCGCATCGGCTCGTCGGGCGGCCGGCCGAACCCGAGCGACGCGAAGTTGTAGGACACGTCGCACAGGGCCACCATGGCGTCCAGCATCGAGACGTCGACGAGCTGGCCGGCACCGGTGGCGTCCCGCTGGCGGAGCGCGGCCAGCACGCCGATCACGGCGAACAGGCCGGTGCCCGAGTCACCGAGCCCGCCCGTGGGACTGAGGACGGGTGGCTGGTGGGGCACGCGCGAGTACTCGTAGATCCCGGACATGGCCTCGGCCACCGACGCGTACGCCGGCCAGCCCGCATAGGGGGACGCGTCGTCGGCGCCGAACCCGGAGATGGACAGGTAGACCAGCGCCGGGTGGTCGGCCCCGAGCGAGGCGTGGTCGAGGCCCAGCCGCCGTGCCCGGCCCGGGCCGAGGTTCTCGGCCACGACGTCGACGTGACCGACCAGGTCGAGGACGATCCGGCGGCCGGACTCGGACTGCAGGTCGACCGCCACGCTCCGCTTGTTGAGGTTGTTGCGGAGGAAGGTCGCCCCGACGATCTCCCCGTTCTCCCGGGTAACGGTGGGCGAGGACTGACGACCGGCGTCGCCGCGCCCGGCCTGTTCCACCTTGATCACGTCCGCGCCGAGCCGGGCCATCAGCTGGGTCGCGTACGGCAGTGCCTGCATCTGCTCGAGGCTCAGGATGCGGACGCCGTCGAGCGGACGGCCGAACGGCGCGGCCCCGTCGTTGGCCGACTCACCCAGCCGCACGGCGCCCACTCGCGTCGAGGTCGCGGTCGAGGTCGAGGTCGAGCATCCGGATGGCGTTGCCCCGGACGATCTTGTAGGCCTCCTCGTCGGTCAGCCCCGCCATCATCTCCTCGGCCACCCGGAGGGTGTCGGGCCACGTCGAGTCCGTGTGGGGGTAGTCGGTCTCGAAGGTGATGTTGTCCACACCGACGCGGTCGAGCGACTCCAGTCCGTGCCGGTCCCGGAAGAAGCAGCCGAAGACCTGGCGGTAGTAGTACATCGACGGCGGCTCGAGGATGGTGTCGCGCACCCCGCCCCACGCACGGTGCTCGCGCCACACGTCGTCCGCCCGCTCGAGGATGTACGGGAGCCAGCCGATCTGGCCCTCCGAGTAGACGAGCCGGAGATCGGGGAAGCGGACCAGCACGCCCGAGAACAGGAAGTCGGCCAGTGAGGCCATGGCGTTGCCGAACGAGAGCGTGGCGGCCACGGCGACCGGCGCGTCCGCCGAGGTGGCCGGCATCTTCGAGGACGAGCCGATGTGCATGCACACCACGGTGCCGGTGTCCGCGCACGCGTCGAAGAACGGGTCCCAGTGCCCCGAGTGGATGCTCGGCAACCCGAGGTGGGGCGGGATCTCGCTGAAGGCGACGGCCCGGACGCCCCGGGCGGCATTGCGTCGCACCTCGGTGGCGGCCAGGTCGGCGTCCCACAGCGGGATCAGGCAGAGGGGGACGAGCCGACCGCTCGACCCACCGCACCACTCCTCCACCATCCAGTCGTTGTAGGCCCGGACGCAGGCGAGTCCGAGCGCGCGGTCGCTGGTGGCCTCGTGGAAGGTCTGGCCGCAGAAGCGGGGGAAGGTGGGGAAGCACAGCGAGGCCTCGACATGGTTGACGTCCATGTCCTGGAGCCGGGCCCCGGGTTCGTAGCAGCCGGGACGCATCTCGTCGTAGGTGATGGGACTCATCGTCATGTCGTCCCGGTCGAACCCGACGGCGGCCACGTGGCGCTTGTGGACGTAGACGAGGTCCTCGAAGAACCAGCAGTCGGCCTGCGGACCGTCGTCGTCCCACGTGACGTCGTAGTTGCCGCCCCCGGTGTGGCGCATGGGCCCGATCCCCCGCCGCTCGACGCGGGGTGCCCGATCGGCGAACTCGGCGGGCAGCCACCTCGTCCAGACGTGGGAGGGTTCGACCACGTGGTCGTCGACGCTGATGATCCGGGGGATGACGGGCACGGCGCACTCCTGTCTGACGACGCGTCGGATCCTAACCCCGGGGCCCGGGACCGGAGGCCCCGTCCGGAGGCCGTCCGCGGTCCTCCGGCTGGGATACCGGAGGGGCCTCAGAAGAAGAACCCCCGGATCAGGTTCACCAGTGCCACGCCGACCGTCAGGATCAGGACCACACCCCCTGCCCCGATGCCGAGACCGATCCCGAGCGCGACCACGTCCTCCATGATGATGGCGAGGGCGACGAAGACGGCCCCCAGGGCGGGCAGGGTGTCGAGCCCCGAGAACGGCGGGGCGAGGGCGGCGGAGGCGGCCAGTCCGATGAAGACCAGCCCGAGGATCCGCAGGAACCACCGCCGGTCGAAGAGCGACGCGGCGCGGGGCCTCGAGAACCGCTCGAGCCACCGGATCCGGCGCATCATGAACGGGATGGCCTTGCCCGTCGTCGCGGGCCCGAGCTCACGGTCGCGCCATCGGGCGGGCAGCCAGATGGACCGAGCGCCGAGGACGAGCTCGGCGGACAGGAGGATGGTGATCAGCTCGAAGACATGGGTGATGCCCCCGGTCGGCAGGGGCAAGGCGGGCACGAACATGAGGAAGAGGATGGTGACGGCGAAGCTCTTCTCGGCGAAGACCGTCCCGAGGTCACCGACGGTCTTCGGGCTGTCCGACGCCAGCCACGCCTCCAATTGGTCGCTGAACGGTTCGTCGGTCACCCGGCGCTCCACCCTCCCCACGGACCGGCGACGTCGCCAGCGGTCGAGGTGGTCGCCACGTACTCGAGCGCGGCCATGCGGGTCCCCTTCGGATAGCCGGAGGTCACACTCTACCGAGCGGGCCCGGGTCCACCCCAGATGGTGGCGGCCCGGGATGGACCGTGCACGCCGATCCCCTCGCTGCCGAGCTGCCGTCGCCCGCCCCGACGGGTCCTTGGACTCTGTCCGGTGACGCAGCGTGCCGATTCAATGGCGGTGGGGCCGAACGCCCGATTCGGCCGATCGGATACGGAGGCAGACCTGATGGGCGGACCATGCTCGGGATAGTCGACGTCGGCACCCAGTCGGTCCACGCCTACGAGCGCGACGCTCCACCCGGGACGATCGACGCGCTACTCGCGCTGGCCGAGCCGTTGCGGGGCCTGCGGGTCCTCCACCTCAACGCCACGCCGTACGGCGGCGGCGTCGCCGAGATCCTCCGCTCCGAGATCCCCCTCCTGCGCGACCTCGGACTGGACGCCGACTGGAGCATCATCAGTGGTGACCGCGAATTCTTCACCGTGACCAAGGCCATCCACAACGGGCTGCAGGGGGCCGAGCGGCCGCTGGATGCCGGCGAGCGTGCCGAGTACCTCGCGCACACGGCAGCGAACGCCGAGCAGCTCGGTGACGGCTACGACGTGATCGTCGTGCACGATCCCCAACCGCTCGCCATCCCCGCGACGCGCGGGCGCGGACGAGCGAAGTGGGTGTGGCGTTGCCACATCGACACGTCCGCACCGAACCCGGACACCTGGGCGTTCCTGCGCCCCTTCCTCACCGCCTACGACAGCGCGGTGTTCACCATGGGCTGCTTCGTCCCGCCCGACTTCCCCCTCGCCCGGGTTGCCATCGTCCCGCCGGCCATCGACCCGCAGAGCCCGAAGAACCTCGACCTGCCGGCCCCCCTGGCGACGAGGGTCCTCGAGTGGATCGGGGTGGAGGTGGACCGGCCCCTCGTCGTCCAGATCTCGCGCTTCGATCCGTGGAAGGACCCGCTGGGCGTCATCGACGCATACCGGCTCGTCAAGGAGGACGTCCCCGACGTCCAGCTCGTCCTGGCCGCGTCGATGGCCCTCGACGATCCCGACGGCTGGGACATCTACCGGTCGATCCAGGAGGTCGCACGGGACGACCCGGGCATCCACCTGTTCACCAATCTGACCGGTGTCGGCAACATCGAGGTCAACGCGCTGCAGCGCTGCGCCGACGTCGTCGTCCAGAAGTCCGTCCGCGAGGGCTTCGGCCTGGTCGTGTCCGAAGCGCTATGGAAGGGCACACCGGTCGTCGCCGGTCGTGCGGGTGGCATCCCGCTCCAGCTCCGTGACGGTGCCGGCGGGTACCTCGTCGGGAGCACGGAGGAGTGCGCCTCGCGCATCGGCGAGCTGCTCGGCGACGCGGAGCTCCGTCGTTCGCTCGGCGAGTCGGGCCGCGAGGTGGTGCGCTCGCGCTTCCTCCTCACCCGGCTCGTCGCCGACGAGCTGCGCCTCTACGCATCACTGGTGGGAAGGGACGCCGGCACAGGGCCGTCCGGGAGTTCGGGGCTCGGCGACGAACCTCGGGATCCGGTGTGCGGGATGCGCCTCGACCCTCCGGGAACGGTCGTCACGGAGCTGCGCGACGGAGGCGAGCACCCGTTCTGCTCCCAGACGTGCGCCGAGGAGTACCGCCGCGCTCCGGGTACCTTTGCCCGGCCGAGCCGCTGACAGGGTCCGGTCCACGGGTCCGGGCACGGGTGGGCCCCGCACGCCGAGGTGGTCCGGAACCATCCCGGACACCCGGGTCGCGGTGCTCCCGCCGGTCGCTGCGTCGCCGACGCTCGAGAGTCGGCCGGTGCCGCGTTGATTTCTGCACCAGGAGTGGTAGGTGTAGAGGAGACGGACGCGGGAGGAGGTACGTGCCCCCACGCAGGCGCCGAGACCGAGCCGACCAGGACATGAGCGCAAGGGCACTGAGCGCCATGGCCGATGCCTCGCGCCGTGCCCGCGACGGGGATGGGGGCGTTCAGGAGCCCTCGACCGCTGCGCGGCGCCCGCACCCCGATCGCCCGGCGACCGAGGGGGGGGATCCCAGATCCCATGTGACGACGTCGCCCGATCCCATTCCGGTCACCCCGCCCGCAGCCGCGCCGCAAGTCGGGGTGCCGCCGACACCACCACCTCCGTCCCCACCGACCGCGCCGTCCGCGCTGTCCGCGCCGCTGCCCCCGTCACCCTCCTCGCCGTCCCTGGAGACCGCGCCGCTGCCCCCGTCACCCTCCTCGCCACCATCACCCTCCTCGCTGCCGGGCGTCCCGGTACTGGTCTTCGATGCGCTGGGCGATGAGCCGGTCGATGCCGGCCCTCGGCTCCTTCCCGTGGAACCGCCCCGTCACGATTCCCGGACCGCTCGTGCGACAGCCGCGTCGCCGGCCGGCAGGCAACGGCATGCGGCGCAGCAGGGCCCCGACACCGAACGGGCGCTCCGGCGAGCCGTGGCCGTCGTGTCGGCCGCCCTGGTGATGGTCGTGGCCGCTCTCGTGGGATCGGAGCTGGCCGGTGGCCCACCCCCGGCTGCACCGCTTGCCCACCGGTCGTCCGTCCAGGCCCCGCAGCCCTCCTCCTCCGTGCCGGTCGCCTCCACCACCACCACTCCCACCACGACCGCTGCAGCCGCGACGGTCGCGGCGCCGCCTCCCACGAGCGGGACGACCACCACTGTCCCGTCGCCGGCCCCGACGCCGACGCCAGGGGGGCCGCCGGTCCTGGCGAGTCTGCAGCCGTCGTCCGGGACTGCAGGCCAGTCCGTGCTGGTGAGCGGCTCGGGCTTCCTCAGCCCCTCCGGTCACATCGGCGCCACCGTGGGCGGCCGGACGGCCTCCGTGAGCTGTCCCGACCAGACGACCTGCACGGTGACGATCCCGCCCCAGACCGCGACGGCGCTTACGGCCCCCGTGGTGATCGTCACCGACGGTGGCTCCTCGAATCCACTCACCTTCACGCTGAGTTGAGCGGTACTACGAACCGTGCGCCCCCGGTGGAGTCCGGGCACTGCATCGACGGCTTCGGGTGGTCCGACACCGACGGCTCCACCGGTCGCGCCTGCGCTACTCACCGGGTCCCTGCCCGACTCCGTCATCACCGCCCGTCGAGCGACAACCGCCGCGCGACGGGGGCATCGCCTCGGGGTCCCAGGCGTCTGGAACCGGTCGGCACCCCTACCCTTCGCACTCCGGCCGGTCGCGGCCCACCCCTCGCGCTTCGTTCGCCGGGGCCTCGGGTCCTGCCTCGTCGCGTCCTGGCCGGGGTATCTGATGTCCTCGGACACCGGGGGCGGGCGCTTCTTCGCACCCCCGGGGCCGGGCGCCTCCGCCCGGGCGGGAAGGACGCGGACCTGGCCCTGGACCGCAGAAATCCCGGCCTCGCGGCCCTAGGGACAGGTTGACCGGGACTTCCGTAACTGCATCGGCGTCACTTCCGTGAACGCCTGGTGGTGGCGGGGGCAGGATTTGAACCTGCGACCTTCGGGTTATGAGCCCTAGACGGGCTGTTCGGACCCTCCAACTGGCTCCCATCCCGTCCGCCATAATTGGCATCTGACCTGGTTTTTTATCCACTCCACGGTTCCGGAGCAGGGAAGGGGCATCTGACATTCGCCGAGCAGTTTTTGGGATTTTTTTGGGATGAGGACACAGTCCTGGACTCCCTCCCAGAAATTTGCCGAGCGGGGCGGAAAGTACCTATCTCAGCTCCCTCTGAGCGTGGTGCGGCTCCACGTGTGACCGTACGCCACCCCATCCGGTGATGCTCCGACCTCAAGACGTGCTCAGGCACGATGTGCCTTCG
>Ga0307373_10010468_pt1 | contig 13627 bp, 11 predicted proteins | sample OX2MG_FD_202534 | JGI IMG/M metagenome (GOLD analysis project Ga0307373, IMG submission 202534) | Soil microbial communities from Risofladan, Vaasa, Finland - OX-2 | ecosystem: Environmental > Terrestrial > Soil > Coastal area > Acid sulfate soil | place: Finland: Risofladan, Vaasa | collected... | reverse complement strand
TAATGCGTGGGTCGGGAGTTCGACTCTCTCCGCCGGCACCAAGTAAGATCAATGAGTTACGAATACGCGACTCATCTCGTTTGACTTCAATACCACAGTTTGCCATAGATACGCCATAGTTAGCTTCCGGCATGTGCTTCATGCCGCCAGAAATATAAACCCAAGCAGCTTAGGTTATATGCTATTATGGCAACCGTTCTCAGGATATCTCGGCTCCGTGTGGTGATCTACCCGAATGACCATCGCCCTGCCCATGTCCATGTGATCGGCAGCGATCATGAAGCGGTGTTCAATTTGTTCTGTCCGAATGGACCTCCTGAGCTGCGTGAGAACTACGGATTTTCACAGAGGGAAATTGGGATGATTGTTGGAGAGCTAGCTGCCAATTTGGTGGCTCTCTGCGAGAACTGGAGAAGCATACATGGCCATTACGAATGAAGATTTTGCAGCGGCAAACCGCCGCGCTTCAGACAAAAAAGCTGCTTTCCCGGCCGCTGTCTCAGTGCACTATGATCGGCGCATAGCCCGGGTGGTCATCTCGCTGGCGTCTGGCTTGGAATTGGCGTTCTCTCCAAAGCAGGCGCAGGGGTTGGAGCATGCAAATCCTGCCGATCTCTCACAGGCAGAGATCACGCCCTCGGGCTTGGGTATCCACTTTCCAAGTCTGGATGCCGACCTGTACATTCCCTCGCTACTTGATGGGTTCCTGGGATCGAAGCGCTGGGTAGCGTCGGAAACCGGGAAAATCGGAGGTAAGGCAACCACGGCGGCAAAAGCTGTCGCAGCTCGCCAGAACGGAAAACTAGGCGGCCGACCCAAAAAGCCTGAAAAGCTCATCTCCGCCTAGAAGAGCAACTGAGAATGGCCGCCATCCGTAAACGCATCGGACCTCGAGGCAAACCCGTGTGGCAGGCGCAGATTATCCGCCTGGGGTTCAAGCCCCAGTACCACACTTTTGACACCAAGGGTGAAGCGGAAGCGTGGGCACGTCGGACCGAGTCCGAGATGGATACCGGGATTTGGCATGATCGCTCGGAAGGCGACCGCACCTCTCTGGCTGCTGCGTTGCAACGCTACGGCCAGGAAGTCACCCCACGGAAAGCGCCCGCTACCGCACAACGCGAATTACTCAAGATCGAGCGTATGCGGCACTGTTCACTTGCGGATATAGCCCTGTCACGCCTTACAGGCAGGGATGTGGCTGATTACATACGCGAACGGGAAGGGCAGAAGGTCAAATCCGCGACTGTGCTGAGCGAGCTAGCTACCATCAGCCACCTATTTACCATAGCGCGCTCCGCCTGGGGCATGCCCTACCTAGTTAATCCAGTACCGCTTGCCAAGGCAGCCAAACCCAAGATACCTCGTGGGCGGGAGCGTCGTTTAGTAGGTGATGAAGAAGAGCAGCTCTTGGCTGCTGCATCGCCAGAATTCGGTGCTGTAATCCGTTTTGTCCTCGCCACTGCTATGCGCCGCGGCGAAATCGCGGAGATGCGGTGGGAGCATGTAGATCTGAAGCGCCGCGCAATTTTGCTGCCAAAAACGAAAAATGAGGATGCCCGCACCGTACCACTGTCTCCAGTTGCCCTGGAGATATTGAAGGCACTCCCTCGGCGGATTGATGGTTCAGTCTTTGGTATGACCTCGAATGCTATCAGTATGGCTTGGAAGCGAGCTGTGAAGAAAGCCGGCATCAAGGGGATGACGTTCCATGATCTCCGCCATGAGGCCATTTCTCGGCTGTTCGAAGATACCGACTTGGACATGATGGAGATTCGCGCCATCAGTGGGCACAGAACGCTTCAGATGCTTGCCCGTTATACTCACCTGCGGACACACCATTTGGCCGACAGGTTGGCAGGAATGGGAAGAACACGGGAGTAAGATATTGCACAATAATGATAAGACTTGATTTGAAATTGAAAACCCGAGCAATCAGAAGCAGGCTATTTGGTCGTTGTAATAATTCGAACCACCTCGGCGAGTTGTTATATTTCAATGGCGTACAATGTTATTTTATAAGCGCTGGAAGGTTACCTACTTTCTTAGCGGTTACCGTTAATCGGTATGCATTGTGATCAATCTTGAATGCACATAATATTTACACAGACACTATTCAAGCTATGACCTGAGTAATAGAAGCCAGGTAACTAACAGTTGCCATCATTAAGGAATTTTAGTGTCACGACTAACCGATTTGCTTGCTCAGGCTAAAGCTAAAGACCTTCAATTAGGAGCGGACCTGGATAGAGAATTCAGGGTGCTATCCTCGCGCCTGCCTTTTGGCCTGAACTTCGAGCGCCATCGACCGGAGGCAGTAGAATTACCGCAGCGCCCCATTCGTAAAGGGGACAAAGTACGCGTGCTTCCAGAGCGTGGTACAACCAAGAAGGGTGACCAGCGACTATGGCAGGTAAAGAAAATCAACAAAAATGGCAATCACAAGATTGCCGACCTCGAGCTGCTGGGGGCTGAAGAGAAGCAACCCCAAGCTGCAGCGCTAGATGATCTGGTGGTGGTGGCCGAGTTTCGCGATATCGTTTATCCGGGCCTAGTTAGCACAGGCAAAGTGCAGCGTGGCGGAGACAAACCGTTCCACACGGTCATTAATGGTGAGAATTACCATGTTCTGAAAGCTTTGACATACACGCATCGGGGCAAGGTGGATGCCGTCTACATCGATCCTCCATATAACTCCGGCGCGAAGGACTGGAAATACAACAACGATTACGTTGAAGGAGACGATCTTTATCGGCACAGCAAATGGCTGGCGATGATGGAGCGTCGCTTGTTGATTGCAAAAGAGCTGTTGAACCCCACCGATTCAGTGCTGATCGTTACTATTGACGAAAAGGAGTATCTGCGCTTGGGCATGTTACTAGAACAGGTGTTTCCCGAAGGCCATATTCAGATGGTTAGCACAGTAATCAAACCAGAAGGGACTAATCGAGCTGGTGAATTTTCTCGCACTAATGAATACATTTATTTCGTTATGTTTGGCACGTCCCACGTGATTCCAACATCGGACGATATGTCAGGTCGTGAAAAAAATGCTGGTGTCAAAAATATTGAATGGCGGAACTTAAGGAGGCGAGAAAATACAAGTGTACGAACTGCTCGGCCCAACCAGTTCTTTGCAGTTTTTGTTGATCCCAAGAAACAAGCAATTCACAGCATTGGTGAGGCTCTTACTCCTGACATTGATAGGAAAACAGTACCCGTCCCAAACGGCTGTTACGCATGCTTTCCACTCAAGCCAGATGGGACAGAAATGCTTTGGGGACTTACGCCGGTCGCACTCCGCAATTTATTGAAGCAAGGATTTGCGCGTGTTGCCAACGCAAATTCTGGTCCCGACAAGGCTGTCATCCAATACTTAGCAAGTGGAACAGTAAAAGCAATTCTGTCAGGCGATGTACAGATCACAGGTCGTGATACTCAAGGTGCGATACAAGGTGCTTTCGATGAAGTGTCTATCATGCCAAAGACAACGTGGAACAAAGATTCTCATAATGCCCAAACTTCTGGGACGTTGATGCTGACATCTTTAATTCCTGGTAGAAAGTTCCCCTTTCCAAAATCACTTTATGCGGTTGAGGATTCATTATGGTTCTTTCTGAACTACAAGAATGAATCTGTTGTGCTTGACTTCTTCTCTGGTTCTGGTACTACAGCTCATGCTGTAATGCGCCTAAATCGCCGAGATGGTGGTCGCCGTCAGTGTATTTCAGTCACAAATAACGAAGTCGCCGCAACCGAGCAAGAGATCTTGCGCAAAAATGGTCTGCGTCCCGGTGATACTGAATGGGAGAAATGGGGCATTTGCGATTACATCACTAAGCCACGTGTGGCTGCTGGCATTACGGGCAAGATTCCTAATGGACAACCCATCAAGGATGATTACAAGTTCATGGACGAATTTCCGATGGCAGAAGGCTTGGAGGAAAACGCCGAATTCTTCACCTTGACTTACGAAACACCAGTTTCCATTGATCACAACCGAGCATTTGCTCGTATTGCACCGCTGCTGTGGCTGCGCGCAGGCAGTCGAGGGAAATGTATTGACAAACTACCAAAAGCCGGTTGGGAAGTGGTGGATAGCTATGGTTTGCTCGTGGATTTAGATACCGCTACGCCTTTTTTCAGGGCAATCAACAAGTCTAAAGAGTTGAGAGTAGCATTTATCGTTACCGACGATGATCGCCGCTTTCAAGCCATAGTACGTCGCCTACCTGACGGAATTGAACCAGTACGCCTCTATGAGTCTTACTTAACCAATTTCAGTTTTTCTAATGGGGATTGAAGGATGAAGTTCACACTGAAGGACTACCAAGTAGATGCCGTACGCGATGCTTTATCAAACCTAAAGAAAGCCCGCGAAGATTGGCATGGCGGCGACTACAAGAGCGCGTTTTCTCTAACTGCCGTGACTGGCGCAGGAAAGACCGTAATGGCCGCCGCTGCTTTCGAAGCGCTTTTCCATGGCGATGACGAATACGACTTCGATGCTGACACCGGCGCAGTTGTGATTTGGTTCAGTGACGATCCGGCATTGAACGAGCAAACCCGTTTTCGCCTGATGGAAGCTTCTGACCGGATCCGCCACACGGATATGGTTGTAGTGGAAAACACCTTTAACCGAGCCAAGTTCGAAGCAGGAAAAATCTATTTTCTCAACACGCAAAAACTTGGCAAGAACAGCCTACTGGTGCGTGGCTTTGAGGGTGAGGGTGACGGCGGGGGCCTGTTCCCAGAAACCCGCCCCGATCTACGTTCGCATACAATCTGGGACACGATTCGCAACACTGTTGAAGATCCAGATTTGACCCTGTATCTGGTGCTGGATGAGGCGCATCGCGGTATGGGTGATCCCAGTAAAGCAGCGGAGACAGCCAAGAGCACGATTGTCCAGCGGCTTATCAATGGCTTCAGCGGCGTACCGGGTGTCCCGGCGGTGTGGGGTATTTCCGCCACGGTGGAGCGATTCAAGAGGGCAATGGAAGGTGCGAATAAGCGTATCGTTTTGCCGGATGTAGTGGTGGATTCGGCTAAGGTGCAGGAGTCGGGCCTCATCAAGGACACCATCATTCTTGACATACCAAATGAAGTCGGTGATTTCGATACAGTGCTAGTTCGCCGTGCCACCGATAAGCTGAAAGCATCAACCGATGCCTGGGCCGAGTACGCTAAAGAACAGGATGAGGCGGATGCCGTCAGACCGCTGATGGTGCTGCAGGTGCCCAATACGCCAGATCCGAACGACATTGGCCGCGCTCTGGACACGATATTTCAGGAATGGCCGGAATTGCCGAGTAGCAGTGTGGTGCATGTACTTGGTGAACATACTACCCAGCAGTTTGGCAATCGTAACGTGCCTTATATCTCGCCAGAACTGGTTCAGGATGCAACTTGGGTACGCGTGCTGATCGCGAAAGATGCTATTAGTACAGGTTGGGATTGCCCGCGTGCCGAAGTGATGGTGTCTTTCAGAACAGCAGTCGATCGTACCCACATCACCCAGTTGTTGGGTCGCATGGTGCGCTCACCTCTGGCTCGCCGCATCCCTGGCAATGACCGTCTCAACTCAGTGGACTGCCTGTTGCCAAAGTTTAATGCCAAAACTGTGATTGAAGTTGCAGATGCCTTGATGAAGGGCGATGACAACCTGTCGCCACCCAGTGGTCGTGTGCTTATAAACCCGGTAGAGATGAACCCCAATCCCGCAGCCTCGCAGGCAGTATGGGATAGATTTGAATCGCTGCCATCGCAGAGCCGCCCACAACGCGGGGCCAAGCCTGCAAAGCGATTAACAGCCCTCGCGCATGAATTGGCCGCGGATGGTATCTTGCCAAACGCTGGTAAGTTAGCCCACGCCGAGATGCATAAAGTGTTGGATGAGGCACTGAAGAATTATAAATCGCAAATTGTATCTAAATGCAAAGCTGTGATGACGGTTGAGGGGAAAACGGTAGTGGCGGACATGAAGGGTAATTCTAGGAGCTTCAATGATTTTGTGGAAGATGCCGACACAGCGGTAATTGATGATGCTTACCGGCGTGCTGCGCGAATTTTCAGTCCAGACATTTCCCGTACCTACGTCGATGCCCTCGCATATGGAGCCGCAAACCCTGAGAATGGGGATGTGTTTGAGGAAGCACTTGTCGATGCTCGGGTTTCCGTTGCTGCACTCGGATTAGTAACGGATGTTCAGCCATACTTTGATGCTGAAGCAGACAAATTGGCCAAGGTATGGATCAAGAAATATGGCGCTGCCATCAAGAGATTATCACACGATCGGCAAGAATCTTATCGGCAGATACGGGAAATGAGCACTGAACCGCAAGATATAGAATTGGTGAAGCCTGAAGCCAGATTCGAACCGACAATGGCACGCGAGAACGATATTGAAACTGTGCTTCCGACTTATTTGAGTCATCTACTTTGCGATACGCTTGGAAAATACCCAGCAGAACTGAATACTTGGGAAGTGAAAGTCGTTGAATCTGAAATGAAGAGAGAAGGCTTCAGCTTCTGGTATCGTAACCCACAACAACCTGGGCAATCATCGCTGGGAATTGCTTACCTCTCTGGAGAGCAATACAGTATTGTTCGGCCAGACTTCATCTTCTTCGCTAAGCAAGCAGATGGAATGGTAGTGGCTGACATCGTTGACCCGCACAGCCTACATTTGGCCGATGCACTACCTAAGCTGCAAGGGCTCACCTTATATGCTGAAACTCACGCCAATGCTTACCGCCGAATCGAATCCGTTGCAGAGGCAATGGGAAAGCTACGCGTGCTTGATTTGACTAAAAAGGATGTGCGTAATGGCGTTGTGGCTGCTAAAGATGCGGTGAGTCTCTTTACTGGGACGTTGGCGAGGGACTACAGTTGAGAAACTCGGGTCAGATAGCCCGCGACGAAAGTCTCTCGGCATCCGACAAACTCCCACCTCCTGATTTCATCGCATAAGATATTGTGGCCGCTTTGGAAAGGGCTCTGGGGCATTTCAGCGAAATTATTGGCGACTTATCTGTCACGAACGCAGAGACAAAAATAAGATAACGCTTCGGCGTGTGTAAAATCGCAGAGTCGAGAGCTCATAGGAGTCCACGTTCCGCGAAGCTTACGGCCTCGGCACCACCGATCACAAAGTGGTCGAGTACACGGATTTCCACGAGGGCCAATGCGTCCTTGAGGCGCTGTGTAAGCCGACGGTCCGCATCGGAGGGCTCTGCAATTCCACTTGGATGATTGTGCGCGAAAATTATAGCGGCGGCATTGTGTTGCAGTGCCTGTTTCACAACTTCGCGGGGGTGAACCGAAGCCCCGTCGATTGTACCGCGGAACAGTTCTTCGAAGTCAATGACGCGGTGACGATTGTCCAAGTATAGTGCGCAAAAGACTTCGTGTGGCCTGTCTGAAAGCCGCGTGATCAACCAGCGGCGGGTTGCAGCCGGGTCAGTCAGTGGATCATTGCGGTTGACCCGCTCGCGCAGGATGGATTCCGCAAGCGTGATGATTTCCTCCGCCCGGGCCGGGCGGTTCAATATGTAATTGCCTTTGGCATCCCGGATGAAAATTTCGGTGGGGTTCGATTTAAATTTCATGTGACGGCCTCCGTACAAGTGAATGACGGGGCCAAAAGAGCCGGGGACCGGACAGTGACATAGGCCGCGTAGCGCCGTAGGCTTGGCCTTGACACGATGAGGATGGGATTCGGCTAGGAACCGTGGCTATTCATTCACACAGGAGGCCGGAATGATAAAAACCACCAAAATGGGATGGGGTGCTGATTATTGAAAGTGAGAGATAACGGAGTAGGGCTAGAACTAGATCGTGTCGTTCAAATGATTATGTGCAGTCTTTAAGTGGTCAGCGTTTATGAAACAACAGTAACAAACCATAAATAGCACCCAGAGCTAGGATATGGGCGGTTTAGATTCTGAATTAGTCGTCAGTAAATAGTGTATAAAAATTATCATCCTTATCCCTTTGTTTCTCTTCCTCCACTTCTCGTTTGTTATCCTCATCCTGGCAATCCCTGTCCGAACCTTTCTGGCGTTCTAGTTCGTATTCATCGTCACCTAGTAAATCTAATAAGTTCATGGTTGTGACTCCTGTTAGTTATTTCTCGTAAACTCAATGATGGGTTCCTGTACGTGTGCTTCACGTACCTTACAGCGCGGCTTCTCATACTCCCGTTCTTCAGCTAGCTGGTAATCTAGCGATACATCTTTCTGGCGTGCTTTCGACCAGGCTGGCGCGAGTTCCTGCAAAGTGTACTTGTCAGCGTGAATATGCGTCTCCTCCTTGGCGCGCGATGCGGCAACATAGGACCACTCGCGCGATGACATTCCGTTCTCGCTGGCAAATATATGACAGCGGTCAACCGTCGAGCCTTGGGCTTTGTGGCACGTCACCACATAGCCTAAATCGAGATGATCGTATGTCTGTGTGCTCACCTGACGCTCACCGCCCCGGTCCAGTTCCGCCTTGAAGTGCACCACGCTATCGCGTTGTTCAATAGACATCAGGGTGGCTAGGTCGCCGTTTTTCACGTCCAGATTCTTGTTGTTGCGGGTAAACAGCACTCGGTCGCCGACGGCGAATTCGCGTTCACCGTTTGCCGTTGAAACAGTGACATCCGCACCCGTAACCAAGTTCTTTTCTTTGGCCGCCTCACGGGCGAATTCGTTTATATCACGCACATCTGCACGTGTGCCAGCGAGTCCAAGGGAGCGTTTGCCTGCGGCCAAGTCTTCGGCTACAGCCTTACCGGTTTGCGCTTTGGCTTCGCGCGCCGTTTCGGATTCGTGAACACGTCCACGCTGGCTCAGGTTTTGTAGGGCTTTCTCGGCGCGACCGTCTCGTAAATCGCGCACCGCCTGGCGATCCTGCAGGTCATGTTGCCTGCGGATATCTGTGAGATTCGCGCTGCCAACCCGCTCAGAGATTGCGCGGAACGCGGCACCCGCGTCGATGGCTTGCAATTGTCGCGTATCGCCGATTAGAACCACTTTCGCGCCTACCTGCACGGCATGCTCAATGAGCGCCGCCGTCTGCCGCGATCCAATCATGCCCGCCTCGTCGATGACCACAATGTCCTTAGAAGTGAGTTTGTCGGCCGGCTCATGCTTCTGGCCTCGCTCGTCTTGGTAGCCCAGGGTGTCCATTTCAAACCGGCGGATTGTTGTGCTCTGGATACCCGAACTCAGCTGTAATCCCTGGGCAGCCTTGCCGCTGAGAGAGGCACCGCGCACACGGTAACCTTCGGTCTCCCAAGCATCTTTCGCGACAGACAGCATGAAGCTTTTTCCCGTGCCAGCGTCGCCTTGGACCACCGATAGATCATTGCTTTTCGTGATGTGTGTAACGGCAGCTTTTTGTTCATCGCTGAGTGCAAGTCTTGCATCCATCGCCTTCGCGATTACCTCCGGTGAGACATTATGGGTAAATGTCATGGACATACGCTCTGCGCGGTCAACCATCAAAACTTCCAAAGTCTGCATTTCCTTTGTGGTGAAACGTGTTTCCCCGCGAGGGCCTTGCAGGACCACGGTCTCGGAATCCACCTTCACCTCCGACACGGATTTTTCTATACCGGCGATGCTGCTAAATACTTGGTGATCCTGGCCGATATATGAATAGAGTTGCGCTTCACTAAGGGTCGAATGTTTCTGGGTCATCTCGTTTTGTAGAGCCTTAATATCCAGGGGAACAATCTCGTGTTGGGGCTGGTTCAAACACTGCTCAGGTTTCCATTTGGGCGCAATTCCTTTTGCGGTCGCCTGCCAGGTCTTGATGAGTGTTTCACGATCCATTTCTTGTTTTACTTTTCGAGTGGACAGGGTGGCGATCTCGCTAGCTTTCGCACCTCGCGAGCCAAGTCTTTTCAGCTCTGTTTCAATCTGCCGCCGACGCTTACTGAACCCATCACATAATTCCTGTGGAACCCCAGTGACTTTGAAGGAGCTACCATCCCGTTCCACTGTATACCCAAGTTTCTGCAGTTGTGTCACAAGCTCCGCTCGATAGGCAGCACCGCCGGCAAGTTTCCACTCGTAAAAGTACTTTGATTCGATGCCACCAATAGTCCCATCCAAGCGTCTGGCAACATTGAAAACCATCGCGTGGCTGTGCAGGTGCGGGTCGGTCTCGCGACTAGTTCCATGCCGGTAAACGGCGGCTACTAAGCCGACCTTTTCATGGGTTTGACCCCCATGGCCGCGGCGGCCATAGCCTGCGTGGTACTCCATGAACTTGAGGCTGCGTGCCACGGCATTGTCGTGGGCGGCTTCGATTGTTCCGCGGGTCTCAGCATCAGCAGTAGCCCACAAAACCGATACAGATTTTGGACTCGACCAGGTTAAGTCCCATCCTGCTCTGTGGTCAATTCCCGCGCCCTGGCACTCACCCAGCGGCGTCCGGCCGAAGGCCAGTTCCTCGAAACTTTCGCGATCAACTGGTCCTACCAATCCGAGGATCAGCGCACCGGTTCCCTGGAAGTATCCCTGGCCACCGCCTGAGTAGTAATCCTCGATCTCTTTGCCGGATTCGTCTGATTCAAGATGTTGGTAATACTTTGCAGCCTGGGCGGCGTTACCCCGCATGCTAATGCTAAGCATGGATCACTTTTTTCTTTGATTTCTTTTTGTTTTGTAGCGCTTAGACCTAGCAATCTCCTGCATGAGGCTCAGGACGCCGTTGCGTAGTGCGTCAAGTCGGTTACCGTAATGTACGGACATTTTGTCCAACCGCTTTTCATGTTCACGCACGTACCCGTGTAGAATATTTATTTCTACTCGAGCCTTTTCTAACATTTCATTCATTGCTATTTGACGCTTATTCATAGATCACCTTATCGAGTTATGGTTAACTAATGGCTACTTCTCCGTGCCACGGATGTGGTCAAGAATCTCTGTGAATGGTTTGTTGAGCTGACTCACCAGCTTGTCAATCAGGCTTTTGTTTTCGGTGATAATGTGCATCTCGGCTGCCTCAATTCTTCCGCTAAGTTTCGAAAATTCACCGATGATTCCCATCTTGACTGTACTTGAGATTTTGAGAGAGAGGCCATCCGTGGCCCCCACGGAACGGATAAGATTTCGCAGCCGCTCGGCGTCCGTGGCCCCTGGAAGTTCACGTAGAGCGGAAAGCTCAATATGATCGAGGCGCACTGTGACGTTTTTTGCGTTCACTCATGCGCTCCGTGCCAACCGTACTTATCTTCAGACAGCGGCGCAATTCTTTGGGTGGCGGAATGTGTTTCCACTGTTTGCGCGGTGGCTTTCAGACGTTCGGCCGCCTGACGAAACTCTGTCACCAGAGCCCCGCTACTAAGGCCTCCGACGGAGACCACGGCCAGCAGTCCGCTAGCTTTCACGGCGCGGTTGATTGCATGCCTCGCAGCTTCACGAGCCTCAATGAATTCAGCGGCTTTGACCTCGTTGAGTTCCACTTTCAGAGCCCTGATCTGGGCAGCCAGTTTCTCGCTTTTGTTCATGTTGCACTCCTACATTTATACGGACAAATCAGATTCCAAAACTTCGAGTTGGTGGAATACACAAATCACCAACGCAGACAATGACTTACTTACAACAACCGCCACTAAGTATTTCAAATGGAATACTTACAACCCCGCTCCAAGCAAGGCCTGGACACCCGACGTGAAATATCGGCAGGTGCGTCGGGTGTGGAGCTTCCCGCTGTTTTCTTCTTCAATCATTTTGCCTAGGCATTCCCGTTCATTTTCGCTGGTTCAAATTCAATATTGGCGAGAACATCTAAACACGGACGTATGTAGCAGAGTCAACCACGACAACGCCTACCAATCGTTCAAGAAAGCGAGATAGGGGAGCGGGCCGAAGCACCATTATCTTTTTCCTGTTTTTCATCATCTTTTGAATCAAGGTACTGAACCCGCGCCGTCCTGCCTTCCAACCACCTGGCTGCGGGCAAATCAACGTGCCTAGGGTGGACTTCTTTGAAGTCATGCCTCAGCAGATTGACCCGCTTCACCAATCCGGTTCCAAAATAAATCAGGAGGCCTTGCAAATTGGGAAGATGTTGGATTTGACTCGGCAATACCCTATGCCTCAGTTCCTCATGCTCGCTTTTAGTGTGGCTGCTGTGCTCACCACTGCTGGTGCTCGTGCTCTGCACCTTTTTGTATGCCTTGCCAATCATATCCGCCGCCCAAAGCGCCGATTCCTGATCTGGTAGTCTCAGTATCAAAACAGATGAGCAAAGGCCCAGAATTATTTTGGCGCTGATGTCTCCATATTTTTCTTTGAGCTGGTTCATATTTTGGATACCCAGCACCATGCTCAAGCCGTATTTGCCGCTTTTAGCAAGGGCTGTTTGCAAGTCAGCCACCTGGGCCATTTCCCCGAGTTCATCTGCGATGACCACTATGCGTCGGTCGTGATTCTCGGGGAGGCTCTGGACGCTAGAAACAAAGATGCTGGTCACCATTGAAAGGAAGCCACCCATTGGTTTTGTGTCCTCATCCCGATATGGCACAATTATCCTGAGTGGGCGCCCCGCCCCCATGGCCCGCACAAGCTCCAAAATGTTGACGCCTTTATGCTCGATCTTCCACGTCTCACCATCCTCGGACAACGCGATTTTCTTGAGGCCGGCCGGCGGCGCGAGGCTGTTAAAGATGGCAAAGAAACTGGTAAAGGTTGAATAGATATCGCCCCATGATCGAGCGTCCTTAATGACCGATTCCCACTCGGTTCCTCGTACAAGTTTTTTAAGTAGCTCCTGGTCTTTCATGACCTTGCAAAACTCTCCATTGGTGAGACTGCCGCGTGCCCACAACTCTTCACCGATTGCAACAAACAGCTCACGGCTACGGTCGTTAAAATAAATCTCGCCCTTAGTCGCGCCGCGCGCCACAAGACTATGACCGAGGCGTTGAATTTGGAGCGGGGATGTCAAGTGACCAAAGAATGAAAAGCCCGCGTCGCGACCGTCTAGCGGGCTCAGGATGGTGTCACTGGTCGGGTTGTAAAATTTGCTAGTGAAGTCCCCGCCATTATCTAGAATCAAACCAGGAACCCCTTGCGCGGTCATTGTGCAGAGCATCGATTTAAGCAACGTGCTCTTGCCAGCCCGCGTAGTGCCTGGGATTAGCAGGTGACCGGTCCAGCGTTCCCGGAAATATGGCACCCCGCCGATCATGACCTGCGGCGGGTGAGCTGCGGCAGCTGGATAACGTTTAGCTATCCGTCGGTCTAAAAGTTCTAGCGCCGCGAAGGTGCCGGCGGAGACAAAAAGCATCGCCGGGATTGAGTGCAAAACCACCCAGTCGGCACTAAGCTCAAAGGCGTGTTCGACGGGTGCGGGCTGCTGCAAAATCCAGTGAGTGAGCCAGCCCAATCCGCGCGAGGATTCCCATTTTGCGAAGGGCAAAACGCCACGCGGCGCAAGCCTGGATTTCCAGTATAAAAAGGCTTGCATTTGATCAGGCGTCATGTAATTAAATTTCCACTTGGGGAAAGTTAAATATTCGTAAATGTCTGCGCAGAGGACACAGGCCACGAGTGTCAAGACTTCCAGCCTCAGAAACCGATAGATGATGCCGTGGCCCCTGAGGCTACGAAGGGTGCGATTTTCG
>Ga0307373_10010463_pt1 | contig 13633 bp, 12 predicted proteins | sample OX2MG_FD_202534 | JGI IMG/M metagenome (GOLD analysis project Ga0307373, IMG submission 202534) | Soil microbial communities from Risofladan, Vaasa, Finland - OX-2 | ecosystem: Environmental > Terrestrial > Soil > Coastal area > Acid sulfate soil | place: Finland: Risofladan, Vaasa | collected... | reverse complement strand
CGAGCGCGCTGAGCAGAGCCTGCGCGTAGCGCGTGATCCCGAGGTAGTACATCGGGATCTCGCGCTTCTCGACGAGGGCGCCGGTGCGCCAGCCGCGGCCGTCGATCACCTGTTCGTTCGCGAGCACCGTTTGATCGACGGGATCCCAGTTCACGACCCCGGTCTTGCGGTAGGCAATCCCCTTGTCGAGCATGCGCAGGAACAACCACTGGTTCCAGCGGTAGTACTCCGGGCGGCAGGTCGCGATCTCGCGGCGCCAATCGACCGCGAGCCCGAGCGATTTGAGCTGCGTGCGCATGGTCGCGATGTTGTCGTAGGTCCACTTCGCGGGCGGCACGCCGTTGGCGATCGCCGCATTCTCCGCCGGCAGTCCGAAGGCGTCCCAACCCATCGGCTGCAGGACGTTCTTGCCGTGCATGCGCATGAAGCGTGCGAGCACGTCGCCGATCGTGTAATTGCGCACGTGACCCATGTGGCAGCGGCCGCTCGGATAGGGAAACATCGACAGGCAGTAGTACTTGTCCCGGGCCGGATCCTCGGCGACGACGAAGCAGCGCCGATCGGTCCAGTAGCGCTGCGCTTCGGCCTCGATCGCGGCCGGATCGTATCGTTCTTGCATGATGGGTCGGCAGAATACCCGAGATGGCGCCGGGCCGCGATGCGCGCCCGCGCCTCAGATCCGGGGTTCCTCGCCCTCCGGCGCTGTGTGCTCGGTGGGCGTCGTGACACGCAACAGATCGATCCTGCGGCGGTCGGCGCGCACGACCCGGAATTCCAGTCCGCCCACCTGAATCGTCTCGCCCCGGCGGGGCAGGCGGCCGAATTCCTGCATCAGCAGTCCGCTGATCGTGTCGAAATCCACATCGGGGAAATGCGTGCCGAAGTAATGGTTGAAAACCCCGATGGGCGTCAACGCCCGTACCGAGAACTCGCGCGGTCCTTCCTTGCGGATCGTCAGATCGTCCTCGACGTCGTGCTCATCGTCGATCTCCCCGACGATCTGCTCGATCACGTCCTCGATCGTCACCAGGCCGCAGACACCGCCGTATTCGTCGACGACGATCGCGATGTGATTGTGGCTGCGGCGAAATTCCTTCAGCAGCACGTTCAAGCGCTTGCTCTGCGGCACGAACACCGCCGGCCGCATGTATTCGCGTATCGCGAACGCCTCGGCGTCGGCGATCTGCAATCGCAGCAGATCCTTCGCGAGCAGGATGCCGACGATCTGGTCGCGGTCATCGCCGATCACCGGAAAGCGCGAGTGGCCCGAATCGACCACGTGCGCGACGATCCGCTGCGGCGACTCGTGGTGCTCGACGAACACCATCTGCGAACGCGGCACCATGATGTCCCTGACCTGCATGTCGGCGACCGACAGGACGCCTTCGAGCATCGTCAGGGCATCGGCGTCGAACAGCTCGCGCGCGCTTGCCTCGCGCAATCCGTCGATCAACGCGGCGAGATCGCGCGGCTCCCCGGCCATTGACTTGGTGATTCGTTTCAGCCAGCGGCCGGTACCGCCTTGTGATAGCTCGGACATCGGCTCCTAGGATACGCGATCACGCGTAGGGGTTCGAAAATCCAAGCCGATCAAGGATTTGAACCTCTTTGGCGATCATCACGCGGGCCTGCGCGTCGCGTTCATGATCGAAGCCGCGCAGGTGCAGGACGCCGTGCACGACCATGTGCGCCCAGTGCGCCGCCACCGGCATGCCGGCCGTGCGCGCCTCGCGCGCGACCACGGGCGCGCAAATAACCAGCTCTCCGAGGTGGATCCGGCCGTCCGCAGTGAGCCCGGGCCCGGCGAACGACAGCACGTTGGTCGGCGTGGCCTTGTGCCGAAAGCGCTCGTTCAGCCGGCGGCTGCGGGCCGTGCCCACGACTCGCACCTCGAGGGTCGCCGGCGCGGCCGGCGTGGCGGCGGCCGCCGTCGCCCAACGCCGCAAATCCGCCGGCCTGGGAACCCAGGGCCTGCGCGCCGCGTAGCTCACCTCGACGCTGAGCCGCGGCTCAAGGTTGCGCGGGCGTGCGTTGCGCCGCGCTCGCCTCATAGGCCTCCACGATGCGTTGAACCAGCGGATGACGCACCACGTCGCGGGAACTGAACATCGTGAAGGCGATGCCGCCCACGCCGCGCAGGATGTCGATCACGGTGCGCAATCCCGATTGTTTCGCGCTCGGCAAATCCGTCTGCGTGATGTCGCCCGTCACGACCGCCTTCGACCCGAAGCCGATGCGCGTCAAGAACATCTTCATCTGTTCGCTCGTCGTGTTCTGCGCTTCGTCGAGAATCACGAAGGAATCGTTGAGCGATCGGCCGCGCATGAAGGCGAGCGGCGCGACCTCGATCACGTTGCGTTCGATCAGCTTCGCGACGCGCTCGAAGCCCAGCATCTCGTACAAGGCGTCGTACATCGGCCGCAGGTATGGATCGACCTTCTGGGTCAGATCGCCGGGCAGGAACCCGAGCCTTTCCCCGGCCTCGACCGCCGGGCGCACCAGGATGATGCGACGCACCTTCTCCTCTTGCAGCGCCTCGACCGCGCAGGCGACCGCGAGATAGGTCTTGCCGGTCCCGGCCGGACCGATACCGAAGGTCAGGTCGTGCGTGCGCACGTTGCTCAGATATTCGAGCTGATGGCGCCCGCGCGCGCGCACCATGCCGCGGGCGGTGCGAACCTTGAGTTCCTCGGGCGCCTGCGGCTGCTCGGCGCGCATGGCGCCCGGCTCCATGGCGAGTTCCTGCAAGGCCATGTGCACGCGCTCGGGATCGATCGGCTCGCGCGTTGCACGGTCGTACAGATCGCGCAGCACCGCTTCGGCCCGCGCGGCGCCGGCCTCGCCGCCGACGATCTGGAATCGATTGCCGCGTCGGCGTATCTCGACGCCCAGGCGTTGCTCGATCGCCCGCAAATGCGCATCCAGCGGGCCGCAAAGCTCGACGAGACGGACATTGTCCGCCGGCTCGACGATGAGGTCGCGCGGCGCCGGGGCGGAACTCACGGCGAGAGGCCGTCGAGCAGCCGGCCGCGCAGGGAATTCGGCATCGCTTCGGTGATCACGACATCGACCAGGCGGCCGATGAGGCCCGCGCCGATGGACACCGGCGGGTCAAAATTCACCCAGCGGTTGTTGTCGGTCCGGCCGGCGAGTTGCCGCGGATCGCGCTTCGAGGGCCGTTCGACGAGGACCCGCTGGCGGCTGCCCACCATGCGCTGCGAAATCGACCGCGCCTGGGAATTCAGCCGCTGTTGCAGCGCAAGCAAGCGCTGTTGCTTGACCTGCTGGGGCACTTCGTCGGCGAGCGCCGCGGCCGGCGTTCCCGGCCGGCGGCTGTAGAGGAAGCTGAAGGACTGGTCGAATCCGCACTCCTGCACCAGGTGCATCGTCGCCGCGAAATCCGCAGCCGTTTCACCGGGAAAACCCACGATGAGGTCGGTCGAGAGGCAGATGTCCGGCCGGATCGACCGGAGCTTGCGCAATTTTTGCTTGTACTGCAGCACGGTGTGGCCGCGCTTCATTGCCGCGAGAATTCTGTCCGAGCCGCTCTGCACGGGCAGGTGCAGGAAATTGCCGAGCTTCGGCACGTTCGCGTATGCCTCGATCAGGCTGTCGTCGAAGTGGAGCGGATGCGAGGTCGTGAAGCGGATGCGCTCGATCGGGTCGATCGCCGCGACATGATGAATCAGCGTCGCGAGATCCGCGACCGTCCCGTCGCTCATCGGCCCCGCGTAGGCATTGACGTTCTGACCGAGCAAGGTGACCTCGCGCACGCCCTGGTCAGCGAGCCCGCAGATCTCCGCGATCACCTGCTCGAAGCGCCGGCTCACCTCCTCGCCGCGGGTATAGGGCACGACGCAGAAGCTGCAATACTTGCTGCATCCTTCCATGATCGACACGAAAGCGGTCGCGCCTTCGGCACGCGCCGGCGGCAGCCGGTCGAATTTCTCGATCTCCGGAAAGCTGACGTCGATTTGCGGGCGGCCGGTGCGCTTCAGCCCGCGGATCATTTCCGGCAGGCGGTGCAGGGTCTGCGGGCCGAACACGAGGTCGACGAACGGCGCCCGCCGGGTGATCCCCGCTCCCTCCTGGCTTGCCACGCAGCCGCCGACGCCGATGACGAGCTGCGGCCGCCGCTGTTTCAGCAGCCGCCACTCGCCGAGCAACGAGAACACTTTCTCCTGCGCCTTCTCGCGCACCGAGCAGGTATTGACCAGCAGCACGTCGGCCGCCGCCGGATCCTCGGTGATCGTCATGCCGTCGGCGGTGCGCAGCACGTCCCGCATTTTGTCGGAGTCGTACTCGTTCATCTGGCAGCCGAAGGTCTTTATGTATAAAAGTCCAGGCATGGGCTCACGTCGAAAAGGCCGATAAGATACTCGCAACCATGGCAATTCGCGATGTTCTGAAGATGGGTGACCCGCGCCTGCTCGCGCTCGCCGAGCCGGTTGCCTCTGTTGGCACGGCGCAACTCGACGAGCTGGTCCGCGACCTGTGGGACACGCTGCGCCACCTCGACGGCGCCGGCCTCGCCGCACCGCAAATCGGTGTCGGTTTACGGGTCGTGATCTTCGAGGTCGACCACAACCCGCGCTATCCCGACGCCGAAGCAGTACCCCGCACGGTCCTCATCAACCCCATTCTGACCCCGATCGGCGCCGACCGGGAGGATGGCTGGGAGGGTTGCCTGTCCGTGCCGGGCATGCGCGGATTGGTGCCCCGTTACCGCACGCTGCGCTATACCGGCATCGACGCGGCAGGTGGGCCGATCGACCGCACGGTGAGCGGCTTCCACGCCCGCGTCGTACAGCACGAGGTCGACCACCTCGATGGCATCCTCTACCCTCAGCGGATTCACGACCTGCGCAAATTCGGCTTCACCGAGGCGCTGTTTCCCGGCGAGGATCTCGCCCGCGACTGAGCGCGATCGGCGGGAACGGCGGGAACGGCGGCCGCTAGAACGGTATATCGTCGTCGAAGTCCTCTTTGCCGCCGGCCGGGGCCGGCGCCGTGGATTGGTCGAATTCGTCGCGCGGGGGCGCCGAACCGCCCGACCGTTCGCCGGCGCCGCCAGCACCGCCGGCGCCGCCGCGGCTGCCGAGCATCTGCATGTTGTCGGCGATGATCTCAGTCGTATAGCGATCGTTGCCCTGCTTGTCCTGCCACTTACGCGTGCGTATTCGCCCCTCGACGAACACCTGCGACCCCTTGCGCAGATACTCGGCGGCGATTTCGCCGAGCCGCCCGAAAAAGGCCACGTGGTGCCACTCGGTGCGCTCTTGCTGCGCCCCGGATGCCTTGTCCTTCCATGATTCGCTGGTGGCAATCCGCACGTTGGTCACCGTCATCCCGCTCGGCATCGACCGAGTCTCGGGATCCGCGCCCAGATTGCCGACCAAAATGACCTTGTTGACTCCGCGCGCCATGGCAGGCTCCAGTGATATGACGTGTGCTCGGGATTGTACACGCCCGGCGCCCGGGCGCGGTATGCTATGCGGTCCCATGCAAAACATCCGCATCCGGGGCGCCCGGACCCACAACCTCAAGAACATCGATCTCGACCTGCCGCGCGACCGGTTGATCGTCCTGACCGGCTTGTCGGGTTCTGGCAAGTCCTCGCTGGCGTTCGACACCATCTACGCGGAGGGCCAGCGCCGCTACGTCGAGTCACTGTCGACCTACGCCCGACAGTTCCTCTCGATGATGGAGAAACCCGACGTCGACGCGATCGACGGCCTGTCCCCCGCGATCTCGATCGAGCAGAAGTCGAACTCGCACAACCCGCGCTCGACCGTCGGCACCGTGACCGAGATCTACGACTACATGCGCCTGCTGTTCGCGCGCGCCGGCACGCCGCGCTGCCCCGATCACGCGATCGATCTTCAGGCCCAGACGGTGAGTCAGATGGTCGATGCGGTGCTGGCGCATCCGGAAGGAACCTCGATGATCCTGCTCGCGCCGGCGATCGCGTCGCGCAAGGGCGAGCGTGCCGGGCTCATCGGGGAGCTGCGCGCAGCGGGATTCCTGCGTGCGCGAATCGACGGGGCGATCGTCGAGCTCGACCAGTCGCCGCGACTGGACGTGCGGCGCAAGCACACCGTCGAAGCGATCGTCGACCGCTTCAAGGTCCGCCCCGACCTCGCGCAGCGTCTCGCCGAATCGTTCGAGACCGCGCTGCGGATCGGCCAGGGGGTTGCCAGAGTGGCTTTCGCCGGCGAACCGGCGCGTCCGGAGATCGTATTCTCCGACAAGTTCGCCTGCCCGCTGTGCGACTACTCACTGATCGAACTCGAACCGCGCCTGTTCTCATTCAACAGCCCCGTCGGCGCCTGCCCGACCTGCGATGGACTCGGCACGCAGGATTTCTTCGATCCGGCCAAGATCGTCGTGAATCCGCACCTTTCGCTCGCCGGCGGGGCGGTGCGGGGCTGGGACCGGCGCAACGCCTACTACTTCCAGCTGATCCAGTCCCTCGCACGGCACGCGATGTTCGACATCGAGGCGCCGTTCGAGACCTTGACCGATTCGGTCCGCAAGCTCGTGCTGTTCGGCAGCGGCGATGAGGAATTCGAGTTCAAGTACCTGGACGGCAAGGGCGGCACGGTCAAGCGCCGCCACGCGTTCGAGGGCATCGTCCACAACCTCGAGCGCCGTCACGAGGAGAGCGAGTCCGTCGCCGTGCGCGAGGAACTGGCGAAATACCGCTCGACGCGCGCCTGCCCCGATTGCGGCGGCGCGCGCCTGAATCGGGCGGCGCGCAGCGTGCACCTCGCCGGCCACAACGCGCCACAGATAGCCGCAATGTCGGTCGACGGCGCGCGCCGGTTCTTCAGCGGCCTGCAACTCGCCGGCTGGCGCGGCGAGATCGCGGTCAAGATCGTCAAAGAGATCGGCAATCGCCTGGGTTTTCTCGCGAACGTCGGCCTCGGCTACCTGACGCTCGATCGCGGCGCGGACTCGCTTTCCGGCGGCGAGGCACAGAGAATCCGCCTCGCAAGCCAGATCGGTTCGGGACTCGTCGGCGTGATGTACATCCTCGATGAGCCGTCGATCGGCCTGCACCAGCGCGACAATCAGCGGCTGCTCGACACGCTGATCGACCTGCGGGATCTCGGCAACACGGTCATCGTCGTGGAACACGACGAAGACGCGATCCGCCAGGCCGATCACGTCGTCGACCTCGGGCCGGGCGCCGGTGTTCACGGCGGACGCATCGTCGCCCAGGGCAGCGCGGATGAAGTGGCCGCGAACCCGGAATCGATCACCGGCCGCTATCTGAGCGGTGCGTTGCGCATCGAGATCCCGTCCAGCCGGCGCGCGCCGGATCCGGGTTACGTCCTGCGCGTCGTCGGTGCCAGCGCGAACAACCTGCGCAACGTATCCGCGGAATTCCCGCTGGGCCTCTTTACCTGTGTGACCGGTGTTTCGGGCTCCGGCAAATCCACGCTGATCAACGACACCCTGTTTCGGGCGGCGGCCACCCAATTGAACCGGGCGGCGGCGGGCAGCGCGCATTTCGACCGAATCGAGGGGCTCGAGCACATCGACCGGATGATCGAGATCGACCAGAGTCCGATCGGGCGGACGCCGCGGTCGAATCCGGCGACCTACACGGGCTTGTTCGCGCCGATTCGGGAGATTTTCGCCAGCCTGCCCGAGGCGAGGTCGCGGGGCTACGAATCGGGCCGGTTCAGTTTCAATGTCAAGGGCGGTCGCTGCGAGGCGTGCCAGGGCGACGGTGTGATCAGGGTCGAAATGCACTTCCTGGCCGACGTGTACGTCGCCTGCGACGTATGCCGCGGCAAGCGCTACAACCGCGAGACGCTCGAGATACGCTTCAAGGGCAGGAACATCCAGGAAGTCCTCGACATGACGATCGAGGAGGCATTGCCGTTCTTCGCCGCGGTTCCGGCGGTGCATGCCAAGCTGCAGACCATGCTCGACGTCGGCCTGTCCTACGTGCGCCTCGGGCAGAGCGCGACCACGCTCTCCGGCGGCGAGGCACAGCGCGTCAAGCTCGCGCGCGAACTGTCCAAGCGCGCCACCGGCCGCACTCTGTACATCCTGGATGAACCGACGACGGGGCTGCACTTTGCCGATATCGCGCTGTTGCTCGCCGTGCTGCGCCGGCTGCGCGACGAGGGCAACACCGTGATCGTCATAGAACACAATCTGGACGTGATCAAGACCGCGGACTGGATCGTCGATCTCGGACCCGAAGGTGGCGACGGCGGTGGCCGCATCGTCGCGACCGGCACGCCGGAACAGGTCGCCGCGAATCCATCGTCGATCACGGGCCGGTACCTGCGCCCGGTGCTCGCCGGCAGGCGCCCGTCCGGCGCCGCGAGCGCTGCCGACGCGCGGCGCAAACTCGCCTGAGCGGCGCGGCGAATTGCCAACGCCGCAGCGTGGCCGGAGAATGCGCCGGCGGACGACGGAGCGACCAACTTGCTGCAGACACTCGTGTATGCCGACCACCCCTCCCCGAAGATCGCACTTGCGGCTCGAGCGCGCGAGGCCGTGCCCGGCGCATGAGGCGGGCGGCATTTTCCGCGCTCGCCTCGGCGGCGCTGCCGATCTTGACGCGTCTTGCGCCCGAAACGGCGCACACGCTCGGGCTCGCGGGCCTCGAATGCCTGCGCGGGCTCTGGCCGCGACGCGAAGTGCCGTTGCGGATTGCCGTGCGCTGCGCGGGCATCGATTTTTCCCACCCCTTGGGCCTCGCGGCGGGCTTCGACAAGAATGCCGACCACCTGGATGCACTCGGCGCCCTCGGCTTCAGTCACATCGAGATCGGCACCGTGACGCCGCGACCGCAGCCGGGCAACGCGCGTCCACGGATGTTCCGCGTGCGCGAGTCGCAGGCGCTGGTAAACCGCATGGGGTTCAACAACAAGGGAGCCGAGCACGTCGCCGCGAGGCTCGCGCGGCGCGCCTATCGGGGGGTGGTCGGCGTCAGCATCGGCAAGAACTTCGACACCCCGATCGAGCGGGCCGCAGAGGACTACCTACAGGTCTTTCGCCGGCTGCACCAGTTTGCCGATTACGTCGCCGTCAACCTCTCCTCGCCGAATACCGCGCGTCTTCGTGAACTGCAGTCGGGCGAGGCGCTCGAGCGAGTCGTCGCCCCGCTCGTGGAGGCGCGCGACGCTGCCGCGCGGAGCCAGGGCAGGCACGTGCCGATCTTCGTCAAGATCGCGCCGGACCTGGACGCCGGGCAGCTCGACAACCTGGCCGCACAGCTTCGCACCCTGTCGGTCGACGGCGTGATCGCGACGAACACGTCGAATCGCCTCGAGCGCTTCGCCTCGGCGCTACCGCCGGGAATCACCGGCGGCCTGAGCGGCAGGCCGGTGCACGAACTGTCGCTCGCGGTGATCCGCCGGCTGCGCGCGCGGCTGCCCGCGGAATTTCCGATCATCGGGGTCGGCGGCATCGGCGATGCCGCCACCGCGCTCGCGACGCTCACCGCCGGAGCGAATCTGATCCAGGTCTATACGGGCTTCGCCTACCGCGCAGCTGCCCTGATCGACGAGATCCTCGACGCGATCGAGCTCGCCCACGCCGCGCCGTAAACCCCGTCTCGTCGGGCGCCGGCCCGCCCTGGGCGCTCCACACGGTCATTTCGGCGGACGATGCCGCCGCAGATGCTATTGTAATGCTCCGGCAGGCTTGCTCACCCACGAGGGCTCGAAGTGACCAGACGAACCAAGAGCGCGGCCCGACGCGGCGTCAGCCGCACCGCCGCGGAGGCGGCGGTGCGCACCTTGCTGCGATGGGCCGGGGAAGACCCGGCCCGCGAAGGGCTGCGCGACACGCCGAAGCGGGTCGTAAACGCCTACCGCGACTGGTTCTCCGGCTACTCGGTCGACCCGGGCGGATACCTGCGCCGCACCTTCGAGGAGGTCGAAGGCTATGACGAGATGGTCGTGCTGCGCGACATCGCCTTCGAGTCCTTTTGCGAGCACCACATGGCGCCGATCATCGGCTGCGCGCACATCGGCTATCTGCCGACCGAGCGGGTGGTCGGCATCAGCAAGCTCGCGCGCCTCGTCGACGGCTTTTCCCGCAGATTTCAGGTCCAGGAAAAGCTCACCGCGCAGATCGCGACCTGCATCAACGACGTTCTCGAGCCCCGCGGCGTCGGCGTGGTGATCGATGCGGTCCATCAATGCATGACGACGCGTGGCGTACACAAGCGCGGCGTGTCGATGGTGACCAGCAGCATGCTCGGCAGTTTTCGCAAGGACGCGAGCACGCGCGCCGAATTCCTCCGCTTCATCGACATCGAGCGCAAAGGCGCGCTGTAGCCGTTCAGGTCCGCCTGCGCTCGGGCGCCGACCCGCCGGCGGGGATCAGTTCCACCGAGAAGCTGTAGCTGTGACGCTCGCCCGGCGCCAGCGCGCCGACGCCGATCACCTGGCGCGCGATTTTCTCCCCGACCTGGTTCGCAATGGAGACGACGACGCAGTACTCGCAACTCTCGCCCGCCTTGTCGTGGGCAATCGTGCCCTCGATGCGCATCGCCTTGCGCCCGACCGCGCGTTGCTCGGCGCCGCCCGCATTGAACCGCAAGTGGTGCCGACAGGCCGGGCAGATGCTCGCGCTCGCGAGCACGGTCGCCTTGCAGTGGGGACAGATTCGCGTGGCACCGATCGATCCCTGTCGGGCGACGCTCATCGCTAGTTGCCGTCACCCTTGCGGCCGAACTCGAGTTTCACCGGCTTCTCCTCCTCCCACCCGAACTCGACGTGACCGCGCATCCGCGAACCGGCGGCGACGGTGATCGATCCGGCCTTCACATCGCCGACGATGACCCCCCCCTCGAGCACATCAACCCGTTTCGCCGATTCGATGTTGCCCTGCAACTCGCCGCCGACGACCACGATTGCGGCGAGCACCTGGCCGGTCAACTGCGCCCCGGACTCGATGTTGAAATTGCCGTCGATCCGCACATCGCCCTTGAAGCGGCCGGCGATGCGCACGTTGCCCGCCCCCTCGATCTTGCCTTCGATCGCCAGATTGGCGGCGATCACCGATTCGCCGCCTTCGGTTCGCTCCCGCGGTTTGCGCGCCGGGATCGCGGCTCCCGGTTCCGCATGCGGCCGTTCTGCCGCAGTCGCGGGCAGGGCTGCGGGCCCGCCGGGACTGCCGGGACTGCCCGGGTTGCCGGGTATCGTTGTCTCTTTCCAAAGCGCCATGATCGTGGTCTCCCCCAGTGTGAGTGGACGGGCCTCGCCCGAGTCGAACTCGCAGGTTACCCCGCGTCGGCGTGCCATCCCACTGTCTTTTATTGGAGACGGTCCGGCCGGCGGCGCCCCGGGTACCAGTTCCACCGGCCGGCGATGCTCATGAAGGCCGGCACGACGAAGCCGCGAATCACGGTCGCATCGACGAGTACGGCGACGCACAAACCGACGCCGATCATCTTCAGGGCCGGCAGGGCAGCGCCGGCGAACGCGCCGAACACGACCGCCATGATCAGGCCCGCCCCGGTAATGACCGGAGCGACCGCCGCCAGTCCGTCGATGGTCGCCCGGTCGTTGTGGCCGTGCGCCAGGTATTCGCGCTGGATGCGGAACAGCAGAAACAGTTCGTAGTCCATCGACAGGCCGAAACTCAGGCAAAAGATCATCAGCGGCACTTCGAGCGCGATCGAGCCGAACGGGTGCTCGAGGCCGACCAGCCAGCCGCACCAGCCGAACTGGAAAACCGCGACGACCGCGCCATAGCCGGCGCCGATCGCCAAAAGGTTGGCGACGACCGCCTTGATCGGCAGCAGATAGGAACGGAACGCCGCGAACAACAGCGCCAGGGTCGCCGCGATCACGAAGCCGAAGACCTTGGGAAAGCTGCGCCACATGTAATCGCTGAAATCGTTGTAATACACCGGAGTACCGCCGATCGTCACGCTGAACGGACCGTCGGGTTCGACGCGGCCCAGGTCGCGCGCGAGCGATTCGGCGCCGTTCAGGGAGAGGTTCGCCACCGGCGACAGATCGAACAGCCCGGAACGGCCGTCACGGCTGAGGTACAGGGCGCGGGCCGCGGGGTTCGCGACCGAGAGCGGCGAGGCGATCGAGGCTACCCGCCGATCGCTCGCGAGCCGTGCGGTATAGGCCGCCAGGGGCCGCCGATGGGCCGCAGCGAGCAAGGGCGAACCATCGGTCGTGTGCACGAGGATGCGCAGATCGAGTGCCGAATCGTCGCGGCGGATGCCGGCGAGCATTTCCATGCCCACCCGGGATTCCATGCCCTTGGGCAGGAACCACGGCTCGTTGGAGAAGCCGCTGTGCGCGCCGACGATGGGAAGCGCGAGCAGCAGGACGAACGAACTGGATGCGGTGAGGCTGATCACCGGTCTGCGCACGGTCCAAGCGGCAAGGCGCCGCCAGAATGTCGCCCGCTCGGCGCGCTGAAACCCGCGGAAGCCGACCGGCCATCGCTCCACGCGCCGGCCAAGCAAGGCGAGACAGGCCGGCAGCAAGGTCAAGGCGGCGAGCACCGCGGTGAGCACGACCAAAGCGCCGCCGATGCCGACACTGCGGGTTTCGAGAATCGGGCTGAACAGCAATCCGAGCAGGCCGATCGCCACCGTGCATCCGGACCAGCAGATCGTCATTCCAGCCTCGGCGACCGTCGCGGCGACCGCGGTGGCGACATCCGCAATCGCGAGCCGCTCGCGGAAGTCCTTGACCATCAGCAGCGAATAATCGATACCGACCGCGAGACCGACCATCGTCACGACGTTGCCGAGCAGATTCGACACCGGCATCAGCCGGGCCAGCATGACCGCCGCGCCGAGCGCGACCATCGTCGTCGCAAGGCCCATCATGAAGGGCAGCGCCGCGGCGACCACCGTGCCGAATGCGAGCAGCAAAATCGCCAGCGTCAGCGGCAGCGCGCGCTTCTCCGCGTGATCGCCGCCTTCGGCGCCGCTCACGTTGATGTCGTATTCGACGGCCGGCCCCCCCGTGACGGCAAGCCGCGAACCGCCGTCCAGCGTTCGCAACTGCGCGCGCAACGGCTCGAGTGCGGCCCGCACGTGCTTGACCGCGCGATGCTGGGCCGCCTCGTCGCGAGAGCGCAGCCCGACCAGCAGCATGGTCAGGTGCCCGTCCGGCGAGCGCAACGATGGGTCGCTCGTGCCGGCGTAGGCGGCGACCCGGCGCACATCGGGCAGCCGGCGCAGCACCCCGGCGGCCCGCAAGTCCCAGGCGGCGAATGGCGCCTGCTCGATCGTGTCGCGCGGGCTGGACGCCACGACGATCAAGGGATCGAGAAAGGGGTTGCGAAAATCGGTGTGCAGCGCGTCATCGACCCGCTGCGAGGCGCTGCCCGCAAGGCCCCCCGCGCCGCCGATCGCGACATGCGGAAATACGCTCGCGCCCCACGCCCCGAAGCCGATGGCGATCGCCCAGATGGACACGACCAGGCGCGAGTGTCGCGCGATATGGCGGCCCAACGCTTGGAATGAAGAATTCATCTGCAGGATCGCACCCGGGGGGTTGCAGGGCGATGCGCCCTAGAACGGATAGTTGATCCCGGTGAACACGGCCGCGCCCTCGCTGCCGTAACCGACGTCGACGTAACCGACCACGAACGGCGGTGCGAGACCGCGGAACCCGAGACC
>Ga0307373_10010462_pt1 | contig 13633 bp, 11 predicted proteins | sample OX2MG_FD_202534 | JGI IMG/M metagenome (GOLD analysis project Ga0307373, IMG submission 202534) | Soil microbial communities from Risofladan, Vaasa, Finland - OX-2 | ecosystem: Environmental > Terrestrial > Soil > Coastal area > Acid sulfate soil | place: Finland: Risofladan, Vaasa | collected... | reverse complement strand
TGTTCGCCGCCGAGCTCGAGATCGACGTCTGGGAGGCCATCGATGCCGCGTCCACCAAACCGTTCGGCTACCTCCGGTTCACACCTGGGCCCGGAGTGGGTGGCCACTGCCTACCCATCGATCCGAGCTATCTCTCGTGGAAGGTGCGCCGCACCCTCGGAGTGCCGTTCCGGTTCGTCGAGCTGGCCAACGACGTCAACGAGCACATGCCCGACTACGTGGTCCGCAGATTGCTCCTGGCCTTCAATGGCATGGGCCGCACCGTCCAGGGCTCGCGGATCCTCATCCTCGGCCTGGCCTACAAGCGCAACACCGGGGACGCCCGCGAATCGCCCGGATCGGTCATCGCCGAAGCGCTGACGGCCCTCGGGGCCACCGTGCGGGTGGTCGACCCCCACCTGGCCCTGGAGTCGGTGCCGTACCCGTTGGTGGAACTGACGGCCGGTGAGGTCGCCGAGGCCGACGGGGTGCTGATCGTGACCGACCATGACGCGTTCGACTACCAGCTGGTCCAGCGCCACGCCTCCTACGTGCTGGACACCCGCAACCGGCTGGACGGGCCGACGGTCGACCGGCTGTAGCCCGATCAGACCATCGAAACGGAGACCGGTGTCGGAGACTGCGAGCAGTGCATGAAGGTGGTCGTCACCGGAGGCGCGGGGTTCATCGGAGCCAACCTCTGCCGGGCACTGGCGGATCGACCCGAGGTGGACGAGGTGGTGGTCATCGACGACCTGTCCACCGGGTCTCGATCCAATCTGGCCGGCTTGGACGTCGCCCTGGTCGAAGGGTCGATTCTCGACGCCGACCTCCTCGACAAGGTGGTGGGGGACACAGATGCCGTGGTCCACTTGGCCGCCCGACCGTCGGTACCCCGCTCGTTGGCCGACCCCATGGCCAGCCATCTCACCAACGCCACCGGCACCATGGAGGTACTCGAGGCGGCCCGCCGGGGTGGGAGCCCCCATGTCGTGGTGGCGTCTTCCTCCTCGGTCTACGGCGACAACCCGGTGCTGCCCAAGCGGGAGGACCTCGCCGCCATGCCGGTGAGCCCGTACGCCGCGGGGAAGTTGGCTGCCGAGGCCGCCGCCTTGGCCTACGGCCGGTCATTCGACCTCCCCGTCCTGGCCTTCCGGTTCTTCAATGTCTTCGGCCCCCTACAGACGGCCGATCACGCCTACGCCGCCGTGGTGCCCACGTTCGTGACTGCGGCGTTGCGGCATGAACCACTGCCGGTGCACGGTGACGGGCTCCAGACCCGTGACTTCACCTACGTCGGGAGCGTCACAGCCGTATTGACCGATGCCGTCGTCCGGCGGGTCACCCACGCCGGGCCGGTCAACCTGGCCTTCGGGACGAGGATCTCCCTCCTCGGGTTGATCGAACAACTCGAGACGGTGCTGGACCGACCCGTCACCCGGAGGCACACCGATCCGCGGGCGGGCGATGTGCGCGACTCCCAGGCCGACCAGACCCGACTCCGCCAGCTCTTTCCCGAAGTCGAGCCCGTCGGGCTCCAACCGGGCCTCGAGGCCACCGTCGCCTGGCTGTCGGGGGATCACTGACCGGCGAGGTGGCTCCGTCGGAGTCGGAGTCGGCCGGCGGCGAGACGACCGACCCCTACCGGCGGGAGTTGGTCGTCGGTGCCATCGTGGTCGGCTGGTCAGTGCTGACCGCCCTGATGATGGCGGCCTTCCCCGGTCCCACGTCGCTGGACCGTTGGGGCTTCGCAGCCGTGGCCCGATCTGCCCGTTCGACCACCCTGATCCACATCACCGAACTCGGAAAGCCGGCGGTACTCATTGTCGGCGCACTGCTCGCCGCCCTGGTGGCGGTCGGCCGGGACCGGCCACGGGCGCTGTCATGCGTGACGGGCCCGCTGGTGACCGTCCTGTTGGTCGAGTACGTCTTCAAGCCACTGGTGGGGCGGCACTTCGAAGGCGTGCTCAGCTATCCCTCGGGCAGCGTGGCCGATATCGCCGCCTTGGCTACCGTGTGGACCCTCGCTGTGCCCCGCCGGGTGCGGCCGGTAGTAGGGGCGATCGGGGCCCTGGCGATCCTGTCCATGACGGTGGCCGTCATCGGACTGCGCTGGCACTACCCCACCGACGCGGTCGGAGGTGCCGTGTTGGGCGTCGGAACAGTGCTTCTGGTCGATGGCATCCTCCATCACCCCCGAATCAGCCGCCAGCGATGGGCCCACACCGGACCGCTGCGGCGCCCCCACGCCTCTGAGTCAGGGCCGGCGTGAGCGGCGGCGATAGGTCTACCTGCTCCCTCCTCAACGTTGATGAGGTGACCCTTGCCGAATGTGGCTGAACAGGTAGAATAGAGCGGAACGGGGGCATCACCGCTGGATTTGGGGCCGAGGGCCGCACGGACGAGTGCGCGTGGTGCAGGGGGAACATGTCGATCGACATCAGGGGCACCAGCGGAAGTCACGAAGCCTTGGCGACGCGGGCCGTCCGCACCGTGGCCAGAGTCGATCTGCGGCCAGCTGTGGTCGGTGATGGGCGTTGCAAGCCGCGACAGACGGACACCAACCACTACTTCAGTTCGGCACTTCTCACCATCGAGCAGACGGTGAGACCGGATGACCGGGTGTGTCCATTTGGAGTGGCACATATCGCGGTGGTCTTCGGCCCTGATGCGGACGCAGTGCATCCCAAGGTGCTCGGCGAGCGGCTGGCCCGGGCGGTCGGGCAGGGCCTGCTGGCCAGCTCGTCGAACGAGGGCAACGATCCGCCCAGCAGCGGCCGAGCACCGAACGTGTCGCCCACCACCAGGGGAGCAGCTCCTTCCACCACGGTCGTGACCGTCGATCGTCTCATCGGGATCGGCGAGGCCGGGGGGTGGTCCGAGACCCAGAGCTCCGATTCGCAGGCCTGGACGCATCGATCCATCGGGCCGCCGACCACCGCTCCGGTCCTCAGCCACCGGACCATCGTCCGCTATTCGACGGCTTGTCTGGCCGGCTACGGAACTCGCCACGACGACCGCCTGCCCAGCTCGAATCCGGATGGATCGTTGGGTACCGTGTTGGTCGTCGATCCCGATCCGAGGGCGGGCGGCACGCCCGGACTGGCCGCTCAGGCCAGCTGTGCTCTGGCTGGTCGCCTCGGCTTCAAAGCCGGCGTCGTGGCGTTGTGCACAGGCGACCAGCTCATCGCCGACATCGACGGCGCCTCCCTCGATCTGGTCCTTTTGGTCGTCGGCGCCGAGCCCGCCGGCGGGCCCTCCTCGTGGTCGTCGAGCACCTGGTGCCTTCCGGCCCAACTCACCGAGCAGTATCACTCGATCGGTATCAGCGTGCTCGCGGTCAGCTCCGGTGCCACCGCTGGCGCTCTGGTGGGCTCGATCCAGCAGGGTGCCTCGGTGCTGTTCGATCTCAACGCACTGTCCGCTGAGTTGCTGGCCTTCAGTCGATCCGATCCGTCGGCCCTCCGGTGCACGGCGGAGAAGCAAGGCTTCATGCTCTCATCACCCCTGCGGGCGTTGTTGAGCCTGACCTCGAGCGAGCGACGGGTCCTCTACTATCTGACGACGGGCATGGCCGCGCAGGACATCGCCGACGACCTGGTCGTGTCGCTGACCACGGTCCGATCCCACATCCGGTCGATTCTTCGCAAACTCGACGTTCGCTCCCAGTTAGCCGCTGTCGCCCTGGCCAATAGCTGCGGCGCGTTCTTCGAGACCAGTCACGCGTCGTGATGTCCGCCTGACGTCGAATACAGCGCCTCAGCCGGATGTGCGCTGGCTCCCCTGTCGCCACCGTCTGAACAATCTCCGAATTTCGACCTTACGACGACCGGCGAACCTCCACACCGCTCGAAAGACCCGAGCCACTACTGGCTCGGGCTGGACAACGAGATCCTCCGCACCCGCGCCGCGGATCTCCTCCGCCATGCGAAGGTAGACATGACGGCGATAGTGCCTGATGTCCGACATGACATCGTCTTCGGTCAGCACAAATGTCCGAAGATCGCAGATGGACACATTGGGCAGGCCGGCTACCACTTCGTCGAGCACCGCATTCATCCTGCGGTGGTGGAGATAACGGTCCGGCTCCTTCAGGCTCTCCAGTGGGACCTCGGCACCGTTCAGCAGTATCAGTCGGGCGGCGCTCGGTATCGCATTGGCCAGCCAGCGGATGTTCTCCCTGAATCGAGCTTCGGAGATGCCGCCAAGGAACTCGAATTCGTGTGCGAACCACTCGAAGAAGGACCGGTCCATGCCTTCCCGTGCGAACCGCTTCTCCAACGAGGGCCAGGTTGCGGGATCGGTGACGTCCACCACGAACTGGTGCCACGGCACGAGGAGGCCCGTGCCTCGGTGACGATAGAGCCCCTGCGTATAGTCGGTCAGCGTGCTGTACACGAGCACGTCATAGGCGGGATCGACCACGACTGGTGACGCGAACACCGCCTGATCGAGAAACGGGATCCGGTCGACGAGACGGGACTCCTCGCCGGTGATGCCCTCGGCCGACTGACGAAGGGTCTCGGTGTGTCCGACGAAGATGAAAGCGCCCGTGGCGCCCGTGTGGGAGAACTCGGTGGCGATATCGCCACCGAGGAACTGCTCGGTGGCGGTCAGATCGCATCCTCCAACCATGAGGACGCGATTCGGCTGGGTGAACCCGACCGATCGGTCGGGAGCGCTCACCGGTGGGCGGACATCGTCGGAAATGAACTCCTCGTTGGCCAGGGTGATCCAGTCGCTCGGCCCGTCCAATGAGGACGCCACGTCTCCTACGACCTCGATCGTTGGGCGACCCAGGTAGTCGAACACCCACTGCTCGACACCCATGTGCAGCACTCGGCAGGAGAACAGAAAATCGGTGAGCCCATTGCTCTTCCGCGACTTCGAGTAGAAACCACAGATCCCGTAGTCCCCGTACCGGTCTCGGACCCGTATGTAACCCGTTGCGTAGTCGGTGTCGTTCAGCATCGACGAGAACTCGTCCCAATCCGGCCTGCGCTTGGTGAAATTGAGCTGATTGGTACGATTCACCAACTCGAACAAGCGTTGCTCCTCCCCGCAGGTGTCGGTGAAGACACCGATCCGAATGTCACACGATCGGAGGAACCCGTCGTTCGACCCGGTCGATGCCTCGCGGTCGATCAGCTTGTCCTCGAGCGTCCGGTACTGGCTGAGCCGCGACAACGCATGGTCGTCCTTGCCGGCAGACTCGGGAAGTTCGAGAAGGTGGTCGAGGATGTCGGGAGCAGCGGTTCGTATCCCGGGCACGGCATGGCGAACTTCCTCGCGGTTGAGCGCCAGGTCGTCGACGAAGAGCACATCAGGCGGACGGAGCTGGGCATCCTCGATGATGCGCGCCACACGGCTTCCCTTCGGCGTCCAGTCGATGCGAGCGAATACGAACTCGCTCCAGATTCCGGCCTCCTCCAGCTGGGAGCGAGCGATCTCTTCGTCGTTCTTCGAGCAGATCGAATTGACGATCCCTCGGCGGTTGAGGGCCCGAACCAGATCCGTCCGTTCCTGCGGAAGGAAGATGGGGCCTTCACTGAGGGTCCCCTCCCACAAGGTCTCGTCCAGGTCCCAGATGACCATCTTCAGCGGCGACGCCGGAAGTAAATCCGTGGTCTCCTCTGGAACCACGTCCTCGGGCCTTCCATCGATCACCATCGTTGACCGATCGGACTGGTGACGATCCCAAGACCGCGGTGGAGCCACTCGATGCGGCCGCGGTCGGCACGAGCAGGAGTGGATGGTCGGTACGTCATCACGCCTCGAATTGTAGGGACAATCCAGCCTACTGAAGATGGCGAGGCCAAGGCCTCAGCACGTGGGTGGCCCGGCCCTTCGCGGCGTGTCGGAACCATGGCGACAGGTGCCACAGCCTCGGGTTGGGCAGCAATCAACGCTACAGTGAGGAACGTGCAAGGAGGGGTCGAATCGGTTGGTACCGACGCATCCTCGCCAACGAGCAACAGTGCGACGGGCCGGGCCCGGCGACGATTCCGACACGCCGCAGGCTCCCTTCGCAGCGATTGGGAGATGTGGACCGACCCGGCGTATCGGCGCCTGGCTCGGACCTTCGAGTTGCCGGATGGCAGTAGGCGGGTCTACTGCCATCATGTGCGGAAGACCGCCGGCACCAGCTTGTTCCTCAGCTTTCTGGCACTGGGCGGCGAGGACCCGTGGGACGTCTGGAGACGGATCGCCCAGGCTCGTCTGCAGCGAACGACGAGCGGGTCGTACAGTTTCGCATCCAACGATCGAAAGGTACTGGCTGAAGGGGCGTACTTCTTCGGGCGGTCTCACCGACCATGCGCCGAGCAGTCACTCCCACCCAACACGCACACCGTGACCATCCTGCGGGACCCGATCACGCGCGTCTGTTCCTACTTCGACTACCTGGTGGCCGGCGACGCGCCGGATACCCCGGGCCAGGTGGCGGATCGTGAGCGTCACCTAGCCCACGCGGGCTTCGATTCCTTTCTGGATCGTGTGCCGACCCATGGTCTGCTCACGCAACTGGCCATGTTTTCCGACCGGTTGGATGTGTCCGAAGCGGCGGATCGCATCGGACACTGCTCCAGCGTGTTCTTCACTGAGGACTTCGCCGATGGGCTGGCCGGGTTGGGACAACGACTCGACCTGCCCCTCCGGGTCCAGCGGGCAAGAGTCACCCCCGGCCGCTCGTCGCTGACCGGCGAACAGAAGGAACGGCTGCGAACACGGCTGGAGCCTGAGTACGAGTTGCTTCGGCTCCTCGACGAGGGCGGCATCGCTCGAATCGACGGCACCACTTCCCCTTGACCGACCACCGAGCCCACCCCTCGGTCAACATGACCGCTGCCACACCAGCGCCTTGAGCAACGCGCCCCACTCATAGGTGACGTCGTAGGGAAGATGGTTGCGCGGGTCCGCGACCGGAGCCATCACCAGTTGCACCGAGGTGCACCGTTTGAAGAGCATCCGTGCCCGAGTCGTCTGCGTGCGTTCAGAGACGACGATGATGCGATGCCAGTGCCTCTGCGCGGCCAACATCGCCACGTACTCCGCCTCACCTCTGGTATCGAGTGGATCGGCTCGGAAACACATGATCGTCACACCAACGACCCGACGGGGACAGGGAACCGGTTTCTTGCCACCGAGCGAGATCACCGCGATCGGCGCATCGCCGGACCGGGCCAGCTCGATGGCATATTTGGCTCGCATCTGACCGGGGTCGCCTCCCAGGCCAACCACGGCATCGGCCTTGGTCGGTAGATCGCTGGGAGGCCAGAGGAAGAGTCGGGGCGTCAGCACCACGACGGCGACAATGAGCACGGGGACTCCCACCACGAGGATCACGCGCACCAGCCGTCGGAAGAGTGAGGGCGACCGGCGCATGTGCAGAATCTACCGGTCCCATTGGTGCACGAGGCCTCCACGCTGGCGTTGACGGCAACGTTGGTATCCTCGGGGGGAGGACCACCAATGAACAGAAGCCGCAGACTCGTCGTCAGCCTTGCCCTCAACGCGGGGTTGGTGGTCGTCCAGATCGTGTTCGGGGTGATGGCCCACTCGACGGGTCTGCTCGCCGATGCCGGTCACAATCTCTCCGATGTCGGTGCACTGCTCCTCTCGCTGGTGGCGGTGAGGCTGGCCCTACGACCGCCGAGCGCCAGACGGTCGTTCGGGAACCACCGGGCGACGATACTTGCTGCGCTCGCCAACGCCGCGCTCATTGCCGTGGTCACCGCCCTCATCGTGGTCGACAGTGTGCATCGTCTCGGACACCCGGAAGCGGTTCGCGCCGTCATCGTCATCGTCGTGGCTTCCCTCGGTCTGATCGTCAACGGGATCGCCGCACTCGTTCTGCGCGACGGCACCCACGACCTGAACATGCGCTCGGTCTTCCTGCACATGGCGGGAGACGCCCTGGCTTCGTTGGCCGTGGTCGCAGCGGGGGTGATCCTGTTGGTTGCCCCCTCAGCGACGTGGCTCGACCCGGTGTCGGCCCTCGTCGTGGCGGCCATCATCTTGTATCAGGCCGCCCGAGTACTCCGGACCAGCATCGCGGTCCTCCTCGAGTCCACCCCGCCGGACGTAGACCTAGGCCGGCTGACCGCCACCATGGCTGGTGTGCCTGGGGTCACGGAAGTGCACGACCTCCACGTGTGGAGTCTCTCGAGTGAGATGCGGGTGCTGTCGGCGCACATGGTCCTCACCGGCCACCCCACCCTCGAAGAGGCCCAGTCGGTCGGGGAACAGGTCAAGGCCGCCATCGCGGGTCCGTTCTCCATCTCGCACAGCACCATCGAACTCGAATGCGAACGGTGCAACGATGAGGACGATCCGTGTGCCATGGAAGCTGTGACTGTCACCACGAGGGCCCGCTCACAATGAGCTGGAGCCCGGCGGTCATGGCCACGGTCATCATCGACCAGCTCACATCGACCCCCTTCCGCTTGCCTCGTGTCAGGGGAAGAAGACCCGGAGCTGCCAGGAACCTTTGAGCCGACCGAGGCGGACGCCGATGCCACGGGCCCACTCGAACCGTCGTGTGGGCTGGAAGGTCATTGGCGCGAAGAGCACCAGCCAGGCCCACCCCCTGAGCGCGCCTGGAAGGTCGCGCCGGAGGCCGTTGGCCCGGTAGCGCTGGTACAGGATAGGGCCGGTCTGGCCGTAGCCGTAGGACTGGCGGAAGACTCCCCGAAAGGTGGGCCGCGCACGCTTGGCCACCATGGCATCGGGCATGTCGGCGAAGCGGAACCCCCGGAGCTGCAGTCGCCAACACAGGTCGGTGTCGTCGCCGAGGGGAACCAACTCCTCGTCGAAACCCTCGACCTCGATGAAGGCGGCCCGGCGGACGGCAAGATTGGCCCCGAGACCGGAAGGCAGGAAGCCCAGAGGTCGGATGCCGGTCCACAGCTGCTGCGGCGGGCGGAAGTCGTCGTTCAGGCTCCAGAGGTCGAACCGGCCGGCGGCCAGGTCGGCCTGCTGCAGGGCCTGCACGCAGGCGTCGACCCAACCGGCTTGGACGACGTCGTCGGCGTCGCAGAAGGCCAGGTACTCGCCGGTGGTCGCCACTGCCCCGGCGTTGCGGGCCGCCGCGGGCCCGGCGACCTTCGAGGCGTCTACGGCGTGGAAGTTCTCGTGGGCAAGGCTCCACTCCTGGGCTACCTGGAAGCTGCCGTCGGTGGAGCCGTTGTCGGCGACGACCACCTCCCACGGCTCGTTCGGGCGCTGGGCCGTCAAAGCCTGGAGCTGCTCGATGAGGTACTGGCCGCCGTTGAGGACCGGAACGACGATAGTGATCACCGGAGACGTGCCAGACCGTTCTGGCCTAGCGGCTGGGCCGCTCCGCTATGTGGCGTTCCGTGTAGGCCGGTGCTGTTCGGTCCGCTCGTCTGTCGCGTGGCCAACAGTGCGCTCCCCCGAACGGCCTCCAGATGCTTCTCAGTGCATCGAGATGGTAGCTCCGCATTCGGTAACAGCGCCACCGACGCCAGAGCGTTGTTGCAAGCGTTCGCTCGGTGTTGTCTGGATGCCGAGCCGCACGAACATCGTGCCGCTCCTCCAAATGGCCGCGTCGTAGCCGTACCGGCCCGAGGCATTCGGGCGGGCGGCACGCTGCCGCAGCGTGCATTCGTTCGGTTCGAAACTGAACACAAACCCACGATGGGGATGCGCCCGGACGCGACGCAGCCCCGAGTAACCGAACGACCGAAGCCGCCCGAGCTCCTCGGGGCCACGCACTCGGTGGACCCGGCCTCACCGGCGCCGAGCCGTGTCGGACGACCCTGCACCAGGCACCGGACTGCAATGCTCCGAAGAACTTCGCAGCCCGTCCCCGGACCACCTTTTCGGTCGCCTACTGCCCCACCGGTCCCTGCGATTCGATCTTCGATATGGAGTCTTGCGACCCCTTCTCCGATCTCCTCCGGTCCCCGGCGGCGCTTCGGCTTCCCGAACAATTGACACTGTGATGGGCAGCCGTTCGAGGGTCAAGAGGCCGGCGCGAAATCCCTACCTTTTCCGCTGGATTTCTGGTGCTGTCCCCAGGTTTCCGAGAGATGTCCACCGTTCATCCCCAAGCATCCGAGCGGAGGGTCAACCCCGAAGGCGTCTCAGCTCGGCCTTCACGGCCTCACCGTCGGCTTGGCCCTGAGCAGTTCGCATCACCTGGCCGGTGAGGAATCCTTCCTTCTTCTTCTGGACCTTGTCGTCGCCGGCCCGGTACTGGTTCCAATCGTCCGGATGCGCCGCGATCACCTCAGCCACCATCGCCGCCAGCGAGTCCTCGGACATGGCCTCGAATCCCTTGGCTGCGGCGATGACGGCCGGATCCCCACCCCCCGTGGTCAACAGCTCCCCGAGCACCGCCTTGGCCTGTGTGGCGGTCAGCGTCCCGGCGGACTCCATGGTCAGCAGCGCCACATACGAATCGACGTCCAGCCGGCGGGCCGCATCGACGTCGGTGGCGGCCTCGTTGGCCGTCCGGGCCAGGGCCAACCTCGATCCGACCCCGGCCGCAACTGCCGCGGTGACCAGGCTGTCGAGGCCCAGGTCCACCACCGTGGCCACCTGGTCGATCTGAGCGTCCGAGGCTCCCCCGAGGTCGTCGAACAGGGCCACGAGCCTGGCCCGTCGCTCCGCGGGCAACGGGCCCATGGTGTCGGCCACGGCCCGGATCCACTCGGCGTCGGGGACCAGAGGCACCAGATCGGGCTCGAGGAAGTATCGGTAGTCGTAGGCGTCCTCTTTCGACCGCAGCGTCACGGTGCACCCGCGGTCCTCGTCCCAGTGCCGGGTCTGTTGCGTAACGCGCTCACCGGCCTCGAGGAGGGTGATCTGACGATCGGCCTCGTAGTCGATGGCCCGTCCCAACGAGCGCACCGAGTTGAGATTCTTGATCTCGCAGCGGGTGCCGAACGGGTCGTCCGCCGAGTGCCGGACCGAGACGTTTGCATCGACCCGCATCGACCCTTCCTCCATCTTGCCGTCGGACGCGCCCGAGGCGATCAGCACGGCACGCAGTTCGGTGGCATAGGAGCGGGCCTGGGCCGACGAGCGCATGTCCGGAGCGCTGACGATCTCCACCAAGGGAACACCGGACCGGTTGTAGTCGACCAGTGAGTAGTCCGCCCCGTGGATCCGACCGGAGGAGCCCGAGTGGGACGTCTTGCCGGTGTCCTCTTCCATATGGGCCCGTTCGATCCCCACCCGCGAACCATCGGGAAGGTCGAGGTGGCCGTTGACATTGATCGGCTCGTCGTACTGGCTGATCTGATAGTCCTTGGCCTGGTCGGGATAGAAGTAGTTCTTGCGGTGGAAGGTGGAGGGCCTGATCTCGCAGCTGAGCGCGGTCCCGATGGCCATGGCCAGCTCCACTGCCTTCTGGTTGATCACCGGAAGCGATCCGGGCAGACCCAGACAGACGGGGCAGACGTTGGTGTTGGGCTCTTCCCCGAACATGTTCGGACACCCACAGAACAGCTTGGTGGCCGTCTTGAGCTCGCAGTGCACTTCGAGCCCGATGACCATCACCCAGCCCGGCTTCACGAGCGACCGGCCAACACCGGAGGCGCCAAGTCAGGCGCTGCCGCCTCGACCACCGCGGCCACCTTCAAGATGGTGCCCTCGGACAGGGCGGGCCCGAGCACCTGTATCCCGATCGGTAGGCCGTCGTCCCCCGTTCCGAACGGCACGCTGATGGCGGGATGGCCGGCCAGGTTGGTCGGGATGGTGCAGACGTCCGACAGGTACATCGTGAGTGGGTCGCCGGTCTTCGCCCCGAGGGGGAAGGCCGTGGTCGGTGCGGTGGGGCCGAGCAGGACGTCGCAACGCTGGTACGCAACGGCGAACCCCTCGATGATCTTCGTCCGGACCCGGAGGGCCTGGTTGTAGTACGCGTCCATGTAGCCGGCGGAGAGCACATAGGTCCCGAGCATGATCCGTCGCTTGACCTCGGCTCCGAACCCCTGCGACCGGGTCGCAGTGTTCATCGCCGCGGTGTCCTCGGCATCCACCCGCAGCCCGTAGCGGACACCGTCGTACCGGGCCAGATTGGAGGAGGCCTCCCCAGGGGCGATCAGGTAGTACGCCGAGAGCCCGTAGGCCACCTCGGGGACCGAGATCTCCTCCACCCGGGCGCCGGCGTTGGCACAGGCATCGGCCGCCTGTCGGGTGCGGGCCACCACGTCGGGGTCGGCCCCGACGAGGAACTCGGTCAGCACGCCGACGGTCAGGCCGGCCACCCCGTCGTCGAGGACCGAGAGCACCCGAGGCGTTGGGCGGTTGAGCGAGGTCGAGTCGGCCGGGTCATGACCGCCGATCACATCGAACAGGAGCGCCGCGTCGCCCACGGTGGCAGCGAAGGGCCCGATCTGGTCCAGCGAGCTGGCGAACGCCACCAGGCCGAACCTCGACACGGTGCCGTAGGTGGGCTTCATCCCCACCACCCCGCACAGCGCCGCCGGTTGCCGAATCGATCCACCGGTGTCCGAACCCAGCGCCAGTGGGGCGAAACCGGCCGCTACCGCCGCGGCCGAGCCGCCCGACGACCCACCGGGGACCCGACTGGTGTCGTGCGGATTGCGGGTGGGCCCGAATGCCGAGGTCTCGGTCGATGATCCCATGGCGAATTCGTCCATGTTGGTCTTGCCCACCATCACCGCGCCGGCGTTCCGAAGCCTGGTCACCACAGTGGCGTCGTAGGGAGGACTCCACCCCTCGAGTATGCGGGAGGAGCAGGTGGTGGGCACGCCGCGCGTGCACAGGTTGTCCTTGAGAGCCACCGGGACTCCGGCCAGCAGGCCCGGATCGTCACCGGCCGCCACGGTGCGGTCCACCGCGCTCGCCTGGGCACGGGCCTCGTCGGCGGTCACGAGGTTGAAGGCATGGACCTCACCGTCGCCGGCCTCGATGGCCGACAGGTGCTCCTCGAGCACCTCTAACGCCGATCGCGCCCCCGATCGGACGGCGTTGGCCAGTGCAGTCGAAGGGCGCGGCGCGGTCACGGCGCTTCCCCGAGGATGCTCGGGACCCTGAAGCGGTGGTCCTCCACAGCTGGGGCCTGCGCCAACACCTCATCCCGGTCGAGACAGGGTGTGATCTCGTCGGGTCGCAACACGTTGGTCACCGCCATGGCATGGGCGGTGGGCTTCACCCCGGCCAGGTCCAATGACGCCACATCGGCCGCGTGGTCGAGTACCTGGGCCAGCTGGCCGGTGAACAGGTCCAACTCCTCGTCGGTGAGTTCGAGGCGGGCCAGATCGGCGACGTGGGCAACGTCGTCACGGGTGAGACGCTGGGGCTCGGTCATCGGCACGACCTGGTCATCGGTGTGATCCAGTCATCGACGGGCCGGCACGCCCGGTCCATCCAGGACCTCGAGGGCGAACTCGGTCGTCCTCTTCTCGATCAGCGGTGCGTCCCAGTCGAGGGTGGCGACATGGAAACTGCGTTCCAGATGGATCCGTTCCAGGGTTCCGCTCACCGAGCGCTCGAGGACGTCTCCGGACTCGACGGGCACCACGTGGTCCTGACGGCTGGAGAACAGCAAGGTCGGACATTGGACCTCGGCCAGGTGGGAGGCGACATCGTCTGCGCCGTCGAACAGTGAGAGGAGGGGTGCCAGTGGCGTGCCGGCGTAGGCCGATTCGACGATCCCGTC
>Ga0307373_10010461_pt1 | contig 13635 bp, 14 predicted proteins | sample OX2MG_FD_202534 | JGI IMG/M metagenome (GOLD analysis project Ga0307373, IMG submission 202534) | Soil microbial communities from Risofladan, Vaasa, Finland - OX-2 | ecosystem: Environmental > Terrestrial > Soil > Coastal area > Acid sulfate soil | place: Finland: Risofladan, Vaasa | collected... | reverse complement strand
GTCATCGCTTGTCGAGCGAGGCCAGGTACTCGACGGCGAGGCCGGGGATGTCGATGCCCGTGGCTGGGACGCTGTTCTTGAACTCCGTCGTGTTGTTGACCTCGTGGCATACGAGCCCTTCCTTCGACTCCATAAGGTCGACGCCCACGAAGCGGCCCTCCACCGCCTTCGCGGCCTTCACCGAGATGTCGTCTATCTCCTTAGTGATCTTGCAGGGCTCGGCCTTGCCTCCCCTCGCGGTGTTGGTGCGCCAGTCCCCCACGGACGTGCGGTAGATCCCGGCGACGGTCCTGTCATCGATGACGAACGTCCTGATGTCGCGCGGCGGTCGCTTGACGTACTCTTGGAGGTAGTAGACCTGGTAGCTGGGGTGCATGTACTCCCTGTCCTCGATGATGGCCCTCGCGAAGTCCTCGTCCTTGAGCAGGGCTGCGAGCCGGCCCCAGCTTCCCACGGCGGGCTTCAGCACGGCCGGGTAGCCGAGCTCTCCGAGAGCGCGCAACGCCCCCTCCTCGGTGAAGGCTACGTGCGTGTCCGGCGTCTGGATGCCCGCTTTCTTCAGGGCGAGGGTGCAGAGGAGCTTGTCGCTCGAGTTCCACGCGGTGCGAAGGGAGTTCACGACCGTGTGCCCGGCAGCCTCGAGCGCCGCGGTGGAGTAGAGGTTCCTGTAATGGCTGACGCACCTCTGGAGGACTATCTTCTCGGCGACCTTCGGGTTTGGGCCGGCCCCCGTAAGGCTGATCTCCATCTCCTTGAGATCGACCATAGCCACCTTCACGCCCCTCTTCTCGGCGGCTTGCGCGATGGCCTTCTCTTCCCACCTGATTACGTCGTATAGCAGAGCGAACGAGGCCGTGGCCCTATTCGCCCCAGTCCTCTTGCTCTTTCTCCGCGGGTTTTAGCGTTATGAGCCCGGAGGCCTCGTCCTTCTTGACCTCGTAGGAGGCGCCGCAGTCCTTGCAGCTCACGATCTCGCCCAGGATGGCGTCATTGGGAATCGTCAGCGGAGCGTCGCATTCCTCGCAGTTCGTCAGTGGCTCACCCTCGATTCCTTTGACCGGTCGATGACCGATAATATTTAACGATTGTTTGAGGTGCAGGTGTGTTGAATAACTATGAGTTTGCTCACCAATGTGGTAAATCAGCCCAAGAAGAGCGGCCAGAATTGAGATTGCTGAGTTAAACGACTAACGGAGATCGTGCGGCCTTGACGGTGGAGTGCGAGTTATTCAACACACCTTTGAGGTGCAGGTTGATTTATTATTGGCCAGCAGGCACGATTCGGCACGCGCCAGCGCCACTTGGAGATATCTTCCGACTTCCGAAGAAAATCCTTCCTGTTGTATCCAAGTAGGCCCTTCGCTGCAGGTTTGTCAAGCCCAAAATCAGTACGTCGACCGCGGTGCCCGGCGGAGTGAAATCCTTCACGTCAGGCTTTCTCGCCTACGAGAACAAGTTCTCATACACATTCACGGTGCCGGGCACGTACCATTACTACTGCACGATACACCCGTTCATGACGGGGACGTCACCGTGACGCCTTGGGCGTGAGTGCCAGAATGCCGAGTGTACCGCAGGCGAAGAGTTTAGGAGCGATGAGTTCGGTTTTTGTACTTCTCAGTCCCATACCCGTTGTGACGCAATAGGCATGTTCGTCGGGCATTTCGCGATAGCATTCCTCCTTGGCTACCTCTTCCCCGGAGTTCCGCTCTGGGCAGCGTTGGTCGGCGTGTCCTTCCCTGACCTACTGTGGGCCGTCTTTGTGCCCCTGGGATTGGAAGACTTGGAGGTCGACCCCAACAACCCACTGCAGAGCTCGCTACGATTCACCAAGCTACCATACTCCCATTCGCTCGTGATCACGAACGTCATGTCGTTCGCGGTGGGCGGTGCGATTGCGGTCGCCCTCGGAAATCCCGTAGTGGCGCTGGTCTTCGTCCTCGCTTCTGCCTCCCACTGGGCTTTAGACCTCGTGGTCCACATCAAGGACATTCCGATTCTCGGGTTCGACGGAGACCGGAAGCTCGGACTCGGGCTTTGGAGGTGGGGAAAGGTCGCATTCTTCGTCGAGCTGCTGTTCTACGTCGCCTTCGCCGTCGCTTTCCTTTCGGGGGCCGCGGCGATCTACGCCATCGTCGTGGGTACGGTCTTCCACCTGCTAAACGCCAACACGTTCTTCGGGTTCACAAAGAAGAACACGTTCCGCACGGCGAATCAGTACGCCTTGGCGGTCGGTCTCCTGTTTCCCGCGATGATAGTGATCCTGGGGCTCGTCGCGTAGCGACACTTTGAGATCCAACTGGAAAGCTAAGTAGTTACGGATCAGTTTAGAAATTGCGGGGGCCTCATTGGGATCTCTGGCTCACTCCAATCGATTTCAGTCATACGATTGTCTATCGTAATGTGGGCAATCATAAATGGGTAAGACGCGTCTTACAATCATTACGATTGTTTGAGAGGCGAAATCAGATGAGCGCATTTGTCCGACGGTTGACTCAGATCCTATAGGTCCGAAATTCTTGATGCCTGCTGGCGGAGAAAACCGTCTACGCGATCCATCGCGGCATCGATCTGACTTGCGGGTCCACTGAGAACTTGTCGGCTCCGGGCCGCTATTATGTTCGCATCTTCCCCACCCATCGACTCCAAAGCGTGAGAAAGCGCAATCATCGCTTGCTCGTGCTCCGTCAATGACTCTACTACTTCACCTTGCGCGGTCCCCGTTGGAGGTACCACCAGCGGCCCTGGTGTAGTTGTCCTCATGGAGGACAATATCGAGCTGGCGAAACTTCTTGCCTGTGAGGTTCGTTGCCCCAGCGGGCCCAAGCCCCATTTATCAATAGCATATCTGAGGATACTCGTGTGGTCGAACGTATCCGATAGCACGCCGTTTCCGACCCACGGTGAAACCAGGATCGCAGGGACACGCACGCCAAGCCTGTCGAATGTCCATTGATCTTGATGATGATCAGGAGGAACCGTTGTTGGTGGCGGAACATGATCATAGTAGCCTCCATGCTCATCGAAGAGAACGATGAGCAAGGACGAATTCCAGATATCTGGGTTAGCCCGCAGCGCATTATAGATGTTCGCAACCAAATCCTCACCGTCAAACACATCGTGCGGCGGATGATAGTCGTTCGCTCCAGGAGGTAGGTAGCTCGGTTCGATCCAAACAAATGGAGGAAACTCGGAGGAGTCTCGAAGGTCGGAATAGAATTCAATCATGGGCCTGTGGCGGACGGCGTTCACAGGATCCCATTGATGCACAAGAATCATCGAAACGGCGATATCTCCGAAGTAGACTTTCCAATCAATTGATTTCTCGTTGAGACGGTCGAATACGGTCGGCTGGTCATACCAGTGAAGATTGAGGTCCATGATGCCGCTGGGCATCGTTACTTTGCCAAGAGAAGTACCCGTCATGGCGAAGAGACGATTTGGCCATGTCGGGCCCGGCAGCGAAGAGAACCAGCGGTCGCACACCGTGAAATTCGTGGCAAGCTGATGCAAGATTGGTAGACTGTTCTGAGGAAAGTAATTCATCACTTCCCCAAACTGGGGAGGAGAAATCTGGGGATATGCCTGGGCGTAATTCTTGACGAATCCGTCCATTTGTGGCATCCCGCTTGAATCGATGTTGATTTGAGTCAAAACATCAGTAAGGTCATGTTCGGGGTCTCGCGTTGAAATCCGTGGGGCGTTCGCGGTTTGTGCATAGCTTGTGCCGAGATAATTGTTCGCGTTCGGGGAGTTTGTTTGAACGCCATCTATAGCCTTTGATTGAGTGATCGATCCGAGGATGTGATCGAATGATCGGTTCTCCAGCATCAGAACGATTACGTGTTTGATAGGGTCGTCTGGCATCTAATCCCCGATCATGCTCAGAACTTGGCTATGTAAATCGCTATCCTCAAGAGTTTCAGTGGCCTCAAGGAGTTCTTAGTCTTCTCGTTTTTCTCATTTCTCTCATTTGCGAACCATTTTTGCCTTCGGATTCTATCCGGGACGGGCGTAGTTAGATTGCTATGCACTCGGAGCAATGATCCCTTCTCGAAGGAAAGATCGGAGTAGCTCAGCAATCCCGCTGATGAATACTTCAATGTTGTTTTGGCTCCAAGCGTTGGGAGGCAGGCAGATTTCCGCTGAACTTGAAGAATTTTGAATACCCCAACTTGTATGAATTCTTCGTGCCCTGGCTCCTGATACTGTCCATCCACTTTTTGAGCTCCGGCTCGTTCCAGTCGATTGACTTCATGTGTTCTATTGTCGTCGCATGGACACAATTAAATGGGTCAGGTGCACCCAAAAAAAATTAACGATTGTTTGAGGTGCGGCTCGATTTAGGCGTGGCTTTGGCGTGAATTCCCGTCGAGCAAGCAAGCACATCATTGAAAGCCAGAATCTTATCGGGACCTTCGAGCGCCGGCGCTTCTAGACGTTAGGATGGCGAGCACCGCTAAATCCGAATAGTGGGCGACGGCCGATACCGAAATCGCCAAACCGAAGAAGCGAGTGCCAGCCGAACAGGTTTAACTGACGGCGCGGAATCGGACGGCTAGAAGATGACCAAGGCAACTGTCGTGGATTGGAGAACCCGGCAGAGGTTACGCCAGAAAGGTGCACAGCATTACAGCGAAACCCATCAAGAATGAGACAGAGAACTGGACCCAAGACTACTCGACATACTTCTGGAGTTCCTGCAATCCGTTTGAGGTCAAGTTTGAGGTCGAGAAGACCATAGGTCTGCTCTCGGCGACTGTCACGGCACAGACCCCGCAGCTGACCTACTCAGGTTCTGACGACCCTCCCTATATTGGCCGCAAGGTCCATCTCCGCTTCGAGGCGGCTCTCCCAAACCGGAACTGGTACTCCCTACACGTCACTGCGTGGGTTCCCCGCACTTGGTACACCGAGGCCGAGTTCCGTGGCTACGCAGACAGGTCGTTCGGGTATTGGATTCTCAATCTGCAGACTCCTCCGACCCTAGGTCTCCTGGACTCCGCCTCCAGGGAACTGTACGACCAACGGGTTCGTGAGGCGGTAGACAAGGAGGCGAGACGGGCGAACGAGAAAGAAGACCCGGCGCCTGTCGCAGCTATCAAGCAGGAGATTCTGGCAGCGCTTCGGAACGGGATGTCGTTCCGCACTGCGCACCATGAAGGCGGAACCTCCATCAGTTTCGACGGTAAGACCTTCGTCTGCACGTGATATGGCGAGGTAGAGACCTTCAAGATACTAGGGACTGATGACGAGGCGCTGGACCGCATCGAGCAGCTATACGACTGGGAATCACGCAAGGGCTCGTTCCCTCATCGTCCGCCGGAGTTGGAGGTGTGGGGGTTCATACAGCGGCAGCTGATTTGAAGCACGGGCGGTTCTGGAGGGCTGTCAACGCCGCAAATATAGTGACATCCGCCATCCGCTCCAATAGGCAAAGACAGAACGAAAAACCCGCCATCTGAAATCTTAAGCATGCTGCCGAAAGCGGTCTTCCCCGGGCGCGCGGAGGAGCGCCGCGATCGCGGTGATAATCTCTCGCAGCGTGCCCCCACGACGGGATTTGGTAGGAATTTGGGCATGTTTTGGGTGAAATGATAATATGAAAACATGCTGATTGTGAGCCGATGTCGACAAAGGTTTCTCGAAGAACTGTCATCAAACTCATTGGCGTGGCCGGGGCGGCGCTCGCTGCGGCGCCCCTGATAGGAAAGGTCTCAGCCCTCGCGCAACCGGCTGGACTGCAGAAAACACAAGCTCCAGCCGTCCAGACTCCCTCCCAGCAATCTTATTCCGAACCCTTGGTGCTCGTGGTCAAGGGCGATGAGATTCTCGGCTACAGAGGTCTCACCAAGGTGCCCATGAACGACGCTTCGCTCTCGGGGCTGTTGCACAGCAGATTCTCAAAGGGAGAGAGCAGTTAGATGACCTCGCACAGAGAGGCCCCTTCAATCTCGACTGACCCGGTGGCGGACAACACCGACCTCTACGCGTTCGTGAGCCCCGACGCTCCAGACACTGTTACTATCATCTCCAACTTCGTGCCGCTCCAGGATCCTGCGGGAGGGCCGAACTTCTATTCCTTCGGTGACGACGTTCTGTACGAGATCAAGATCGATAACGATGGGGACGGCGTGCCTGAAATAGTATACGCGTTCAATTTCACGACGACGATTCAGAACCCCGGGACTTTCCTCTACAACACGGGGCCGATATCGTCCCTCACAGATCCAAACTGGAACATCAGGCAATTCTATTCGGTAACCCGCTACTCGAACAGCAAGACATTGGGCCGACACACCACCGTTCTCGGGACCAACTTGCCATGCCCGCCCGTCAACATCGGTCCTAGATCCATCCCGGATTCGCCGGGATATGCAAGTCTGGCCGCCGCTGCCGTGAACAGCCTTGGTCAGGGAACAAAGGTCTTCGCGGGACAGAGAGGCGAGGGGTTCTATGTGGACCTCGGTTCCATCTTCGACCTTGGCACCCTGCGACCGTTCCAAGCCGCCCAGCTGATAACGATCCCTCCCAGCGACAACTATCCCCCTCCTACAGGTCCGAACGGAGGAGTAGACGGGACGAAGGGATTCAACGTGCACTCGATAGCGATCCAGGTGCCCAAGAGGCTGCTCACTAGCAACGGCAGCAGCCCAACTGACCCTATGAGCCCCCAGTCGGTCATAGGGGTCTGGACGTCCGCCAACAGGCGGAGCGTGAAGATTCAGGCCGCCGTCGGACAGAACGGGAGCTTCCAAGCCGGCAACGTGTCAGGCCCGTTCACGCAGGTGTCACGTCTCGGGATGCCGCTGGTCAACGAGGTGGTGATACCTGTCGGCCAGAAGGACATGTGGAACATGTCGAATCCCGCCAACGACTCGCAGTTCCTCTCCAACTACCAGGACCCCATGCTTCAGAACCTGCTCCCGGTCCTCTATCCGGGCGTCTTCCCTGACCTCGCGACGCTCCTCACCGAGCCGCCTTCGGCGAGACCCCGAGCGGACCTCGTCGCTATCCTGCTCACGGGCTTGCCATCGGGTCTCATCCCGGGCTTCCAGAACTACACAGGCCCCCTTCAGGCAGACTACCTGAGGCTCAACATGGCGATCCCCCCGAACCCCGCGACCTCCAATAACAACCCGCCTCCGACTGATCCCAGCAGATTCGGACTACTCGGAGGCGACCTGGCCGGCTTCCCGAACGGGCGCAGGGTCTTCGACAACGTCACGGCGGTGGAGCTTAGAGCGATCGCGGGCGTCACCTACCCGCTCGTAGCCCCCACATTCACGCCGGACGGTGCCGCGGGCCAGCTCACCGACGGGTCCACCAACGACGTGCCCTACCTGAGCACCTTCCCATACCTGGCCTTGCCGCACCAGGGGTTCCTGCACTATCATGACCCCAACAGCCCGAGCGCCTAGATCCGCCGTGCGGGGAGACCCGCCCGCGGGCAGGTCTCTTCCGTCCCTCGAACACCGGCGGGCCTGCCGCTCCTGGGATGCGGTCGGTTGAATGAAGCTCGGGCTCTCGGGCGGGGAGATGCTGAAAGTCTCCCTCCTCTATTCGGCGCTCGCGCTGGTCACGGTGGCTGGTTTCCTCGCCTCGTCCCTGATCGGCAGGTCATACGCCCTCCTGGCGGGCCTCGGCCTAGTGGCCTATGTCTTCGGACTCCGGCACGGCTTGGACGCCGACCACATCGCGGCCATCGACAACACGACGAGAAAACTGATGCGGGACGGCAGACGTACGACCACGGTGGGTTTCTGGTTCTCCCTCGGCCACTCGACCGTGGTCATAGCCCTGATAGTCGCCCTGGTGTATGCGACCCGGGCGGTCATCGGCGCGATCCCCGCGTTGCGGATGATGGGAGGCGTGGCGGGGACCGCGATCTCAGGAATCTTCCTGTTTGCAATGGGGACCATCAACGTCGCGATAGTATGGGAGATCTATCGAATATTTCGCTCCGTCAGGACAGGCGAGCTCGACGAGGCCAAATTCGAGGAAGTGCTCGGCAACCGGGGGTTCATGAACCGGTACTTTGGAGGGATGTTCAAGCTGATCCAGAAGCCTTGGCAGATCTACCCTGTAGGGGTCCTCTTTGGCCTGGGTTTCGACACAGCGAGCGAGGTCGCGCTCATCGCGATAAGCGTCGGCGTTGGCGTGACGTCCGGGGTCCCCATCTGGATGGTTCTGGTCTTGCCTCTGATGTTCACGTGCGGGATGGTTCTCGTTGATACCTCCGATGCCCTGCTGATGACCATGGCGTATTCGTGGGCGTTCCTAAAGCCGATCAGGAAGGTCTACTACAACCTGACGATCACGCTCATCTCAGTCCTGGTGGCGTTTCTGATAGGAGGGGTGGAGCTGTTGCAGGTTCTCTCGAAGGAGCTCAACCTGACGGGCGGGGTCTGGGTCTGGCTGGCGAAGATGGACTTTGAAATGATCGGACTCGGCGTCGTTTGCATATTCCTCGTCAGTTGGATCGCCGCTCTTCTCGTCTACAGGCTCAAGAACTTCGAAGACGCCGCCATCCCGGGACTACGAGCGTCGAACTAGCCCGCGGATACAGGGGCTCTCACTCACTCCCATCTTCAGGGCGGCCGAGCCTCACCTGTTTTGTTTGGCTATGCTTGAGAAGACCTCTGCGGTCATGTAGGCGCCGCTCACAGGCACCGATTGGTCGCACCTGACGGGCTTCGCGTACATGGTTGGGTCTTTGAAGTAGAGCACCCGCAGGATCGACGCGTCGCCTTCGGGCAGCGATGAAACGTAGCCGGCGAACCTATGCCTGTCCATGTAGAGCACCCCTTCGTCGATGGCGAGGACCTTTGAGGCGGGCTCGAAAGTCACGCCCGTGATCAGCGCCTCGCCTTCCAGGCTGTGCGTCTCCGCGGAATCGTAGAAGAAGATTCGGTCGCCCTTGCCCAGGTCTGTGTCATGACCCTCTGCGAGGCTTGCATAGACGCTTCTTCCGTGGAAGATGTCGTGCATCACACCGTCCTCGGATATGGGGACGATGACGCCCAGCACCCCGTTCTTGCCCATGGCCTTCGGCTTACCGCGGGCGATGCTATAACAGCCTTTCCGAAAAAACCTCTCTTCAGCGGATCGTCCGGAGAATTATCGTCGTCTCCGTCTTCAGTACGCCGTCGAGCCTCCTGATCTCCTCGACGGACTTGTTGACCTCCGAGATGCTCGCCCCCCTTATTATGGCCGCGATATCGAAGGAGCCGGTGGTCTCGTAGATCGTCTCCACCCCCTTGACGGACTTGAGCTTCTTGCTCACGTCGGCGGTCGGGGAGGAGGGGCTGACAGAGACGTAGGTGATCGCGCTCGTGGCAGTCTGCGGTTCGTCGACGTCGATCGTGAACCTCTTGATAGTGCCCTCCTTCACCAGGTTCGAGACCCGCCGCCTGACGGCCGCCTCAGATAGGCCCACCTTCGACGCGATGTCGACGAAGGCAGCCCTGGAGTCCTGTCGGAGAACCTGTAGTATGAGCTCGTCGGTCTTATCCAACGCCGCCACCGCCGCCGCTGGCGCGCCGCTTCTCTTCGGCGCTGATGGCGTCCCCGAGTATCTTGACGGACTTTTCGATCTGTCGTTCGCTTATGACCAGAGGCGGGAGCATCCTCACTATGGTGCGACCAGAGTAGGTGAAGATCGCGCCCATCGACATGGCCTCGTTGAGCAGCTCCTGTATGTCGACCCTGAGCTCGAAGGCGAGCATCAGCCCAAGCCCTCTCGCCTCCCTCGTCAGCTGGTGCTCCTTGCCCATCTTCTTCAGCTTGTCCAAGTAGAGCTTCCCCTTCTTCTTGGCTTGCGAAGGAAGGTCGTTGTCCAGGATGTACCTTAACGTCGCCGTTCCTGCGGCGCAAGCAAGGGGGTTGCCGCCGAACGTGCTCGTCGCCTCGCCTTTCTTCAGCGAGCTGAGGATCTCTGCCCTCGTCACTGTGGCCCCTATTGGGACGCCGCCGGCCAACCCCTTCGCCACCGTCATGATGTCGGGGACGACGCCCCAGTTCTCCATGGCCCAGAGCTTCCCCGTCCTTCCCAGCCCGGTCTGTATCTCGTCGGCAATGAGCAGGACGCCTTTCTTGTCGCAGATCTCGCGCACTCCATTGAGGAAGCCATCCGGTGGAAGCACGATGCCCCCCTCGCCTTGGATAGGCTCAACTATGACAGCCCCGATGTCTGCGTCGATCTCCCGTTCGAGGGCGCCCAGGTCGCCGTTCTCGACGTGCTTGACTCCCTGGAGGAGCGGCTCGAAGGCCTCCCGGTATCTCTTGCTCCATGTGGCGGAGAGCGCCCCCGCTGTCTTCCCGTGATAGGCCCCCTTCATGGCGACGAGGCCCTTCTTGCCCGAAACCTTCCTTCCGAGCTTTATCGCCACCTCTACCGCCTCTGCTCCGCTGTTCGAGAGGAAGGCCGCGTCGAGGCCTTTCGGCGAGCAGGAGGTCAGGGTCTCCAGAAACTCCGCCCGGGCGTCGTTGTAGAGGGAGCCGTGGCAGGTGATCAGCTTCTCGGCTTGGCGCGCTATCGCGGCCACGACCTTGTCGTTGGAGTGGCCGACTATTGCGACCCCGTACCCGCCCATGCAGTCCACGTACTCGCGGCCCTTGTCGTCCCAGACCAGCGCCCCCTTGCCCCGGACTATCGCGACCGGGAACTTCTGGTAGGTATGGGGCCCGTGCGCGTCCTCTGTCGCGATGATGTCTAGCTTCTTCTTGGTGACCAATTCTGCCACTACGCCCTCGCCATTACCGTGCAGCCCTTGTGCATTAGGGCGTTCGAGAGAGGCTCTGGTCCGAACCCTGAGGCGATTATCGCCTCGCCGACTCCCGCCTCGACTGCCTCCACGCCCGCGAGTATCTTCTTCTGCATCCCGAACCCCGTCTTGGGAAGGAGCGCGCGCGCCTCTTCCGGGGTCAGCCTCTCGACCACCTTGCCATCCATGAGGAAGCCCTTCACGTCGGTCAAGAAAAGGACGGAGTCCGCATGGACGCCCATCGCGACGAAGGCCGCCGCCCTGTCGGAGTCGACGTTGAGCGGCTCCGCCTCCTCCCCCATGGCGACGGGAGAGATGACGGGGACGACCCCCCGCTCGAGGAGCGCCTCTATGACCGGGCCGCCCGCCGACTGCATCTTCCCGGTGTAGCCGCCCTCGATCGCCACCTTTCGCCCTCGCTCGTCGACTATGAGCAGCTTCTTCTTCCGCGTCGCACGGAGGACGCCGCCGTCGAGGCCTGAGAGCGAGACCGCGGTTATGCCCCCCCTCTCGAGGAGCTCGACGAGCTTCTTCGCGATCAGGCCGCACATCACCATCGTGAAGATCTCGACCGTCGCCCTGTCGGTGTACCTGCTCTTCATCCCGTCGGGAGAGACCACGAAGCGCTGCTCCTTGCCGAGCTTGGTCGCTATCTCGGTCACCACGTCCCCTCCTCCGTGGACGAGGACTACCTGGTTGGTCTGGACTAGCTTCTTCAGGTCGGTCATGAGATCGGGCGGAATCTCTCCCTTGACGATGTCGCCCCCGAGCTTCACCACTGTTCTCATGGCCTACACCGGGTGGAGAGGGGCTGCTGCGATGCCCTGCTTCTCGTCGAGCCCCAGCATGAGGTTCATCACCTGCACCGCGTTGCCCGCCGCCCCCTTGAGCAGGTTGTCGATGGCCCCGATGGCGACTATCCTGTGCCCCCTCTCGTCGATCTCGAACCCGACGTCGCAGAAGTTCGACCCGATGACGACCTTTGGGTCTGGAAGGCGGAAAGGACCCTGCTTGTCCTTGACCATGCGGATGAACGGCTGGCCGTTGTATAGCGAGCGATACATCTTCCAGACGTTGGAGTTCTGGACATCCCCCTCGTAGAAGACGTGGCACGTCGAGAGAATCCCCCGGACCATGTTGATGGCGTGGGCGGACATGGAGACCGTGACCTTCGAGCCCGAGAGCCCGCTCATCACCTGCTCTATCTCCCCACTGTGCCTGTGGCCCACCGGCTTGTACGGCCGGACGACCCCATACCTCTCGGAGAAGTGAGTAGCGAGCGAGGGCTTGCCTCCTGAGCCTGAGGAGGCTATCTTCGCGTCCACGACCACGTGGTCATTGTCTATCTTGACCTCCCTCTGCTTGAAGAGAGGCGCGAGGGCGAGGATCGAGGTTATCGCCATGCAGCCAGGCGAGGAGGCAAGGCTCGCGCCCTTTATTTCGTCCTTGTTCAGCTCGGGGACGGCGTAGACGAACTTCCCGAGCATCTCCGGCGCCGGGTGCTTGAAGCCGTACCAGGTCTCGTAGTCGGCCGAGTTCTTCAGGCGGAAGTCCGCGCTCAGGTCGACCACCTTCACCCCCGTCTTGATGAGCTCGGGTAGGAACTTCATCGACTCCCCGTGCGGGAGCGCGGTGAAGATCAAGTCCGCCCCTCCGGAGACCTTCGAGAGGTCGTTTCCGACGAACTGCATGTCGGTCACTCCCCTCAGGTTGGGGTGCACCCGGAAGAGGTACTCGCCAGCGTATCTCCTAGAGCTCGCGAAGGCGAGGTCCACCTTGCCGTGCCCCAGGAGGAGCCTTAGGAGCTCTCCGCCTGCGTATCCGGAGGCCCCGAGAACGCCGACCCTGACCACTATCTCTTCGCCTCCCGTATGACGTAGTCCACTATCTTCCTGGCGATCCTGTGCTCGGTGGACGCCTGCGCTCCCTTGAACTCGACGGTGTTGTTGACCTCGTGGATGGTGTAACCGTTGTCCTTCGACTCCATGGCGTCGACGCCAAGGATGCCGCCTCCGACGGCCTTCGCGGCCCTCAGCGTGACGTCCTCGATATCCTTGTTGAGCCTGAACCCCGTCGTGGTGCCTCCCCTCGCGACGTTGGTGCGCCAGTCTCCGGCCGGGGCGTTCCTGTAGACCGACGCGATCACCTCGTCACCGGCTACTATCAGCCTGATGTCGCGCGGAGGCCTCTTGACGAACTCCTGGAGGTAATACATGTGCTCGACCGGGCTCTGCATCGACTCCCGGTACTCGACTATGGTCCCCAGGGTCTGCGGCTCCTTCGCGATGTCCACCATCCGCCCCCAGCTCCCCGTGAAGGGCTTCACGACCACAGGGTAGCCCAGCTTCTCAGCCGTCTCGAAGACCGACTCGGAGGAGAGCGCGACGTATGTCTTCGGCGTCGGCACGCCCGCCTTTGCCAAGAGCATTGATGTGACGAGCTTGTTCCCGCAGGCCTCGGAGACCTTCGTGGTGTTGATCACCTGTATCCCGAAGTTCTCAAGGATCCTCGTGAGGAAGGCGGAACGGTAGTAGCTGATGCAGCGCTGGAGCACCACGTCCCCGAAGCCGTCCGTGAGCTTCTTGCCAGTGACGTTGAACGCGAGCTTCCTGACGTCGATCAGCTCCGACTTGCACCCGGCCTTCTCGGCCTCCTTCTTCAGCTCCTTCTCCTCGAGGCGCAGCCTGTCGAAGGTTATGGCGAGCTTCAACGGACTCTATTCGCCCCAGTCTTCCTCGGCGACCTCTGCCGGCTTGAGCTTGACGACGCCCTTGGTAATCGACTCCACCTCGTAGTCGGAGCCGCATTCCTTGCACTTCACTATCTCTCCGACTATGGCGTCGTCTGGGACGTTGATGTCTGCGTCGCA
>Ga0307373_10010458_pt1 | contig 13637 bp, 13 predicted proteins | sample OX2MG_FD_202534 | JGI IMG/M metagenome (GOLD analysis project Ga0307373, IMG submission 202534) | Soil microbial communities from Risofladan, Vaasa, Finland - OX-2 | ecosystem: Environmental > Terrestrial > Soil > Coastal area > Acid sulfate soil | place: Finland: Risofladan, Vaasa | collected... | reverse complement strand
GAAAGAACAAAACTCCATTTTCTTGTTCGAGGATTGATTTTCATCAGAGTGAGTACAAATTTTAAAATTTGGGAACTCGTTTTGGGCACCGTTTTCCAGAAAACGGTGCTTTTTCATTAAATGAAAACATAAAAAGAATCAGCGCTTGTTGCTATAAGAAAGAATGGTGAATTTTGGCTAAATTCAGCAATATTAATGAAGCACAAACGCGTGTTTTTCTTTTTAGGCATGTACCAAACATCAATTTCTTTAGGAATTAGTCGAAGAATTGTATTCTGGCAGCGATTTTTACCCAAATCGCGGAAACCGCTTGTTCGAGAATTCGTTGTACAGCGTTCGCTAACGCACGCCTCGCCCGAACGCTTGAACGAAAATCACTTGAACGATATACCGAAGAATGCGCCGGAACCGGAAATCCCGGATTTTCCGCCGGATCCGCATATCATGGACTATCTACTTCTCGTTTCGAAGTATAAGTGGGTCGTGGTGTCTCTGATTATTCTTTGCGGCGTGCTCGCGTTGGGGCTGACCTATATTGTTCCCTACTCGTTTCAGTCGGACGCCATGCTGCTGCCGCCGGACCGTATTTCTTCGAGTGGCTTGCTTTCCTCTTTGAATGCCGGCGGGGCACTTAAAATATTGAAAGAGGTGGAGAATCCCTCGGTCGATCTGATTCAGAATTTACTGGAATCTTACGCCCTGTCGGACCGGCTCACACGGGATAGCGCCGTTTATCACTTCTTCGCTCATAACAGCGAAACGCGCCAGGAGATGGTCGCACAAGTGCAAGCGTCCCTACTCACGCTTCCCGGCTTCAGCAATGTAAATGTGCGGGGAAGGATCACGACCGGCTGGTTTTCCTCGGCCCGCGAGAAAGAGGAGGCACGGCGGCTTGCTCCGTACCTTGCAAATTTAGCGTGTCGCACGATGGACACGATGATCGGAGAGGTGCTGCGTTCCGACGCGAGGCAAGCCCGGATTTATGCCGACTCGGACTACGTGCGGCGCAATGGGGAACTGGATTCGCTGGATGGGGTGAAAGAGCAATTCGAGGAGCAGAATGGAATCCCTTCGCTCCGACAGCAGACGCTTGCGACGATCGGGCAAGTCAGCCAGCTCGAAGCGGAGGAAGATAAGGCCCAGATCCGCTTAGATGTGCTCGAACGTGATTTTTCTTCGGATAATACGGGCGTCGAAGCGGCGCGGGCGGAATTAGAAGAGGCTCGCGCCGCGCGCAGCCGGTATGAATATAGTTCCCCCATCGGCCCTGGCCTGGATACCCTGCCCATGGTTTCACGCCAATACGCGGAACTGCTACGGAAGCTCGAAGTGCTCGAACCGATCGTGACGTTCCTTCGTGAGGAGCGGGACCAACAGGATATTTTTGCCGAACGGGTGCGCTCGGTCATTACGATTGTCGATACTGCAAAAACGCCCGATGCCCGCTTCAGTCCCAAAAGAGCTCCCATGCTGGCGTTGGGGCTGAGCGGTGGCGGATTTCTTTCGATCCTTTATATCGCGCTCGTAACATTCCTATCAAGCATTCCAATCAGGAAGCATGGTGCCATCCTGCCGCCGGAGGGATATTCACGCACCCCTTGAATATGGAACGAACCTATGGTACTACCCCGCGCGACCGGCTGCTCCTCTCCGTGCGGAATCTCGAGTATTTTTTCGGCTGGCTCCTGCTCTGGCAGGGTTCGATGTTGCCCGGTTCGCCGGTGCAACTGGACACCTGGTTTACGTTTCCAGTGGGAGTGGGAGACGTGGAAGTCGTGTCCGTTCTGTTTTTCGCTATGATTCTCATCGAGCGGACACTAACCCAGGATTACACGCTTCGCCGGTCCTATTTCAATGCCCCGCTTTTGTTCCTCAGCGGTTTATTGTTTCTTTCGTGGTTCCGAGGCTCCGTCATGGATCAACGATTTGCTTTTGTCCTGGAGGTTCATGACCTTCCGGAGTGGCCGATTGCATTTCTTTTGATCAATAATGCCTTCCGGGATACCGAGGAAGGTCCGGTGCTTTTCCTGTTACTCTTTCTTACGATGCTGCCGAAGGGGTTCGAGGCATTATGGATTTTCCGGTATTCGACCCTTCCTCAAAAGAGCTGGGGAGTGGTACAGTCCTGGCGGGATGGGTACCTGCTCGATGTCGCTATTGCTGGCGCTCTTGTGGCTATGCACTATCGAGGTACCAAGTTGAAGCGGCTGAAGTGGTTCCTTTATCTCATGTTTCCCCTTGCGGAGGGGGTGCTCATTCTCGGATTCCGGCGCGCGGCGATTATTTCAAGTATTCTGTCAGCCTTCGCGATGTTGGTCACGTTGCCTCGAGCGATGCGCCGGCGCCAATGGGCGATCATCGGGTCCGTGCTTGGAGGGTTCATTCTCTTTTCCATTCTTACCGATCCCCTGGCGGTCCTGGGGCGGTTTGCCGGGGTGCTTCATCCTGCCGGCGAGGGATCCGCGTACATTCGTCTTATGGAATTGCCAAATGTCCTACAGAATATTTGGCATCATCCCATTCTGGGTGTCCCCTTCGGTATTCCCTGGACAACATACTACCGAATGCCGCTTTCCGCGGATTATACAACGCTTGGCACGCATACTTCGTATCTCTATTGGCCGCTCCGCATGGGAATCTTTGGAGTGATCGCCTTTGCATGGCTCTATGGCTCGATGTGTAAGGCTGCCTTGTTGAATTACCGCTTCCGAAAAACCGAGGAGGATTTCTTTTTCGGCCAGCTTTCCATTCAGATGATGATTGTTTATTTTATCTCTTCTTTTTTCGGACTAATGTATGCTGACAAATTGGTCTATGTGCTTGCGGCCATGATGGTGGCTTTTCAGCATCAATCGAAGCTAATTTTAGGAACGTCCAATCTTCGCGAAGTTTCCTTCTGGCGCTCCATGCGAACGGGCCGTCTTGCTTATCATCTGCCGTTCGCCGAACGGATACGCCGGCTGCGTTCCCAAAGGGCACTGCAAAAGGCCGATCGTCTATATCCGGCGCGGGAACCAGTATTCTTATCACCGCAATGAAAAACAGGTTACATTCGGTCTTCCGCCATTTCCAGCTTCACGGACAACGCTATGTTCGGTGTGCGACCATGGTATTGGCCAGTGTATTCACCTTGATGTTCATAGCGATTGCGGTGTGGCATTTGCAGTATCCCTACGAGATCGAGTGGTATGAAGGGCTGATGATGGACCACATAATGCGTGTTGTCCACGGGCTGCCGATTTATGCGCAGCCCAATATTTATTTTACCGCGACTCTGTACCAGCCGCTCTATTTCTATTTGGTTGCGCCGTTGGTGGCCCTGACGGGTCCGGCATTTCTCGCGGGCCGCATCGTGACGGTAGCCTGCACGCTGCTCACCGCGCTCCTGATTGCCGTGGTAGTCGGGCGACTCACTAAAAGCTCGCGCTTTGCCGTGCTCGCCGCTATCGGACTGTTCTTCGCCACGTATGCGCTCACCGATTACGTGCAAACGTTAGTGCGGACCGATGCCCCGTATGTCTTCCTCCTCCTGCTCGCCGTATTTGTATTATCGCGGAAAACAAACCTTTCGAGCGCGCTTGGCGGCCTCTTGTTGGCAGTGGCGTATTTTACCAAGCAGGAAGCACTTTTTTTCATGCCGCTACCGCTCGTGTGGCTATTCCTGAATGATAAGCGAAAGTTCGGGATCGCTATTGGAGTTCTCGCCGTCGCATTGGCGGGCGGAACTTATTTTTGGCAATCCTCATCCCATGGATGGTACGCGTATTACGTCTATGCTATGCCTGGCGCAAAGAGTAAATATTTCGGGTACTTTCGCGTGCTGGCGGCATTGCCGGCGGAGGTGTTTCGCTATTGGGGGGTTGGCCTGCTGATGATCGGCGGCATGGTGGTGATGGTGCGCGGCAAAAAATTCGAGGTGCGTGGCGAGGAGGGCCTCTGGGCAGCGATGCTGCTCTCGGCAATCGGGCAGTTTTGCTTGCACCGCGGAGACCAAATGGCCGGGAACAATGTGCTGCACCCACTCGCAACCATGATGGCGATTTACATTCCATACGCTGTGTGGCGTGTTCGCGTGGACTCGGCAACGCTGCGGCCGGCCCTGGGTCAGCTCTTCGAGTGGGGATTGCTTCTCCAACTTGCGAGCTTTGTTTATATTCCGACACATCTTCCAATGTTGTTTCCGGGAGCGAAAGAGCGCGCCCGCGCCGACAATTTCATTGCCTATCTTCGGACGATTCCCGGCGACGTGGTCATTCCGGCGCATGGTTTTATCGGAACGCTCGCGGGCAAGCGGACGCACACGCACGTCCAGGTCGAGGACGATGTGCTGGTCATGCACGACTCGGTTTCCGCGGCTTATCAAGCGGCCTGGCAGCAGGCATTTCGGGAGCAGCGGTTTGGCGCCATTATCTGGGATGAAAGTCCAGCGCACCAGCCGGATTCCATTCCCGGATACTCCCTGGTGTATTCACTTCCCGATAGTTTGCGGATTGGCGCTAAGATGGGTGATGTGATCGTTCGTCCCACGTTCCTTTATCTTCCCAAACCACCCTACGTCACGAAAACAGATAAGCGCGAGGACAAAGAGTGTTGCAAGGCTGATCCACACGCCAATCCTAAATGATGTGGGCGCAAAGCGCATCTCCACCGTGTGGGAACCCGGTGGAAGAAGCACGGCCCGCATCGCATAATTGCACCGGAGAACCGGTGTTGGAATGCCATCGACGGTTGCCTTCCAGCCGGGATAGTAAGTGTCGGTAAGTATGAGATATGCGGAATCATGGCTCGATGCGGTGAAAGAAAGTATGTTTTCCCCCGTCTGAGAAAGTATCACTGTGTCGCCCATGGTAGAGAGGGTTGAAAGCGGCCTCGCGCGTGAATCCTTCGTAAAATATGCGATGGGCCACGGGATGGAATCATCCGCCATGTTATGCAATATTTCCGAATCATTGGCGAGTACGGTCGCTGTATGCGCAAGAAAGGCGCGTGGAGACATACGTGTATTGCGATAAATCCAAAGCGGCCCCGCTGTTAGGAGTGGAAGAGAATCAAAGGGCAGCGGCTTCACTCGCGCAAGCGTGCCAATGTTGAATTTTCCGAGAAAATCCGGCGTGACGAGACCCTTCTCGCGCCAATGCATGATTGCCGTATAAATATAGAGGCATCGCGGCATCATACTCACATATCCGGTCGCTTCCGGGATGTCATAGACCACGTTCTCGTTATTCATAAACGCGAATTGCTTACTCGTATCGATCTCGCGGTAAAAATAGGTGCGCGAATGCTTCCCAAGCGTTTGAAGTAAGCGTGTTTCGGGCGTGTTGGGATAAAGCGGATAACGAGAGGTATCGTTGCTTGGGAACCATGTGTAAGCAAAATAGACAAGCTGCACGGCAGTAAGAACCCATATCAGAAGGAGCGTTCCATCTGTTCGAAGCTTTTCGTTCCACCACAGTACGGCAAGCGCCGCGAGCGAAGTGCCAATTCCAATCAATAGCTCAGGTTGTGTCAGCCGCCAATAATCAAGCGCTTCCCGGAACCGCTCCTGGACCCACGCGGCATTGCCTTCCGCGAAGACGGAATGCTGAAGATGTGGCAATAGATGTAGACGTGCAAAATGATCGATTGCAGGAAAATCGTAAATTCGGAAAAGCGAGAATATTCCCAGCGCACACGTGATGCATGCAATACCGAGTGCCGCCCACTTCGTCCATCGTCGCACGCTTGCGGTCCACTCTCTAGTCAATAGAATAGTTTCCAATCCCAATGCCCCCGTAACACAAGCTCCCAAAATAAATACAATTAAAAAGCGATGATATAGAAATCGAAACAGTGGCGTTGCAATGGGCAGCGCCAAACCAGCGATCATCAATACAACGAACGGCCGCACCTCCGGCTTGCGCTTCCAGAGCACGATGCCGGCCCAGACCGCGAGCAGCAGCGGGAGGAACCCAATCGCGCCTTCGAAATCCTGCGCATACACGCCAATCGCCTGATCGAAGGTGACGCCGCGAATCGTTCCGGCAAGCTGGGGAATGAAGAAGGTTAGCGCAAGCCCAATGCTTTCCAGGCGTTGCAGGATCGAATAGGAATTCAGCAGGCTTGTTGAAAAAAATGCACCACCCGCGATTGTTTGTTGAAAGAGTTCGAGCATGGGTAGGAGCATCACGGCGCTTAGTCCGATCGCAAAGCTGAATACGAGTGACATGGGCCTCCAAAGCACTATAAAAGACGGGCGTGGCGCGAGCGTCCAGAGGGTTAGCCAGTAGCATAGGACGAGCAGCCCGAGGAACCCAATCGTCTGCAAATTGCCCGCCAAAAATCCGAGCGCAAGCGCCATGGCCGAAAGCGCGAGATACTTGAATTGCGGCGAGCGCCAATACTTATGTAGAAATAAAAGGACGAACGGCGCAAACGAAAAGGACGCCGGAATAAAATGCGCGAGCAGATGCGTCATGAAAAGCGCGTTCAGCATGTAGGCGGTTGCAAAGATACGCGCGACGCCGGGCCGGACGGCATACTCGCGCAGGAGCGAGTATATCCCCATGCCCGCAACAAGCAGAGGCAGCAGCAGAATGAACGGGAACCCAATTGCGAATGGAAGGAAAAGTACGAAGTTATACGTCCACATTCCTTCGAGGTATTGCGGGTAACCATTCAGAATGTAGGGATTCCAAAAAGCAAAATTTCCATGCTCGTATGCTTCCTTCGTAAAATATTTTAGAGGATAAAATTGCAGTGCGCCATCGGTGATGAGAGAATTATAGGCGTGCTCGGGACCGTAATACTGCGAGAACGGCAGCGTCATCGTGTCGATCATATCTGAAGGTAGGACCGTGCGGCCTTCAAAGAGCATCGGATAGAAGGTGAGGGCAAGCGTCGCGGCAAGAAGCGCGAGGGTTATCGTGTATTCGCGGAGAGTGCGAGACATTGGGACCATTCAGATTCTCTTTCGCCAATATCCTGGCTTGCGCTTATCGTGCGCGACGGCATCGATCTTAATCCTATCCTCCAGGACATGATAGACGAGTGAATAGGGGGACGACCGGAATTCTTTTATTCGAGTAATTCGTCTTCCTTTGCGATAACGGGTGGGATGAATTCTAATTTCGTTTGCTGCCGCTTCAAACTCAGCGATAAATCGTTCCGCAGCCCGAGTGCTTTCGTTGGCGTAAAACTCCACCGATTCTAAGAATTCCGCCTCGGCTTCGGGATGGAGTGTTACCTTCACTTCGAAATTCGAGCGCGAGCTTTTTTAAGGACATCTTCGATATTAACGCCCTCGACCAGGCCTGCATCCCACTCGGCCTGCCGGCGCTCCGCCTCATCGAGCCACGCCGTCGTGATCTCGTCTTCCGGCATGCTTTCATAGATTCGCTCGGCAACCCGCAGCCGGTCCTCCGGAGGAAGTTCCAGCGCTTCTTCGATCACCCGATTGACATCTCGATCCATGATAATTCGAACTTTTGGCGAGAGCTATAAGTGCCCTTAGGGTTGCGAACAAACCAAAGTTTATCTCCTTTGTTTGTTTTTATATGTTTTCGCGATTGCTCATCGGCATTCTGTTAGCCACGGCCTTGAGTGGCTGTGCCTCGATGATTAACCATTACCAGGATCGCGCGGAAGTGTTCGGTCCACGTGGTATAACCGCGACTAATCGGGAGGGTGATACCCTACGGGTTTATCAGGAAGACGATCGGCAATTTGTTTCTCTTCCCACGTTCGATACTTTTATAACGTTCCATAATGGCAAAGCGAGCGAGCGCGTTTTGTTGCAACGTTCGTTTAGTCCATGGACACTCCTCGATATTGAAACTTTGGGAATCGGATTTCCTATTGACGATGCTATCGGTGGATGGCAAAGATATGATGACCTGTATGTTTATCTCGATTCGAGTTCGGGAACCGATACCACGTTGCAAGTGACGAATCCGAATTTTTGGCAATATGAAGCTCGGCCACGACTCCTTATTGCGGGAGCATGGGGTGTCAATAGCCTGAACAGCGAGCCAGCTGGGGATGAATTTTGGGTTCCCCCCTATTATGAGTATGCGATAGGCGTGAGCTATCGCCATCAATGGGAAGCTTTTTATAGGGGTTCCACATCGTTCGATGTGGGCCTTACACCGGCAAGTGCCCTTCAATATAATGGACATGCTTCTATCAGTTCGTTTATCGCCCGAATATATCCCTGGAGTAACTTATTTATTGAAGCTGGCCCTTCCTTTATAAACTTATCTACAGACAGCGCCTATTTTCTTGGAAGTTACAGCGCAAGTTATCCTCCTGCGAGCGCATCGCTTACTGCAATTTCCGCTGGATTAGGATGGTCCGGCGATTTCTCCTATATTGAATGGAATTACGAGTACGGCTTGAAATCCTACTCATTCTTCGAGCAACCGGCGCGGCAGTTCCGAGAATTTGTTGTGACCGTAGGACTGATTTTCAGAATATAATCGAAATCGCTGGAATTATCGACATTTTCCCGAAACTCTTCCCCCAATCATCCGGTTATCAGCCCGCTCGCAAGAAAAAGGGCCGCGAATTTCCGCTTAAATCGGCGATTCATGGCTGTTGCAAGCCGGATCATTGATAAAGCATTCGCCTCTGCACTCAAAGTAGAGCGCTACGAACAAACGTCCGCCATAGGCGGATATGTGTTCCGCAGGCAACAGGACGTGCGCAGCACGTCCCTACGGCTTGCAACTCCGAGCGTTCGGCATGCGAATGATGATTAGGGACATGCTCAGCACGTCCCTACGGATAGCATCAATTATCACAATAAATTTTTTTTAAGAATGCCGGGCTTCGGCTATGGCATTCTTTACCTCGAAAGTTTTTCGACTTAAACCAGACTACACAATGGCAAAAGCAAAATACGACCGTTCTAAACCGCACGTCAACGTAGGCACGATCGGCCACGTCGATCACGGCAAGACCACGCTCACGGCGGCGATCACGATGGCGCTCGCCAAAAAGATGCCGGGCACGCAGGTACGCACTTTCGATTCGATCGATAATGCGCCGGAAGAGCGCGCTCGTGGAATCACAATCGCGACCGCGCACGTCGAGTATGAGACGGCCGCGCGTCACTACGCACACGTTGACTGCCCCGGCCACGCTGATTATGTGAAGAACATGATCACCGGTGCCGCGCAGATGGATGGCGCCATCCTCGTCGTTGCCGCCACCGATGGCCCGATGCCGCAGACCCGTGAGCACATTCTGCTCGCACGTCAGGTCGGTGTGCCGCGTATTGTCGTATTTATGAATAAGGTCGATGCCGCCGACCCGGAGCTTTTGGAACTTGTCGAACTCGAAATCCGCGAGCTTCTTTCGAAGTACGAATTTCCGGGCGACGAAATCCCGATCATTCCGGGTTCCGCGCTCAATGCGCTCAATGCCGGCGCCGATCCGGCCGTCAAGCCGGACGATCCGCGTTTGGATTGCATCTATAAATTGATGGACGCAGTCGATTCTTATATTCCGACTCCCGTTCGCGATATTGATAAGCCGTTCCTCATGTCGATCGAGGACGTATTTTCGATCACGGGCCGTGGCACAGTCGGTACGGGTCGTATCGAACGCGGTAAAGTGCATGTGCAGGACGAAGTCGAGATCATCGGTCTCGGTCAGCACAAGAAATCGGTCGTGACCGGCGTCGAAATGTTCCGCAAGGAAATGGACGAAGGCCAGGCTGGTGACAACGTCGGCATCCTCCTTCGTGGCGTGGAAAAGACGGATTTGGAGCGCGGTCAGGTTATCGCGAAACCGGGTTCGATCACGCCGCACACGAACTTCGACGCGAAAGTCTATGTACTTTCGAAAGAAGAAGGTGGACGGCATACTCCATTCTTCAATGGCTATCGCCCGCAGTTTTACTTCCGCACGACGGACGTAACGGGCGTGGCAACCTTGCCGGAAGGCGTCGAGATGGTGATGCCGGGTGATTCGGTCCAGATGAAGATCGAACTCATTAGCCCGATCGCCATGGAAGAAGGACTCCGCTTCGCTATCCGCGAAGGCGGACGCACGGTCGGAGCAGGAGTGGTCGATAAAATCACGAAGTAATTATAAGAAGCGCGCATCCTCAAACGGTGCGCGCTTCGTTCGTTATAATGCAGAAGATTCGAATCAAACTGAAATCGTACGATCATAACCTGATCGACAAGAGCGCGGAAAAGATCATCCGGACGGTGAAGCCCACGGGCTGCGTCGTTTCCGGGCCGATTCCGCTGCCGACGAAGAAATCCATCTTCACGGTAAACCGCTCTCCGCACGTGGATAAGAAGAGCCGCGAGCAGTTCGAGATCCGCGCGCACAAGCGGCTCATCGACATTTTGAATTCGAACAGCCGAACCGTCGATTCGCTGATGAAGCTCGAATTGCCGGCGGGAGTAGAAGTAGAAATTAAGGTCTAGCGCAATCGGTAGTGCGAAGTACCACTTCGCGCCACACAACCAGAGAAAAATGAGCGCACTATTAGGAAAAAAAGTTGGCATGACCGGCATCTTTGACGCCGAGGGGCAGTACGTGCCCGTTACCGTCATTCAGGCCGGACCCTGCTACGTAACGCAGGTGAAGACGAAGGCGGCGGACGGCTACGATGCCGTGCAGCTTGGCTTCGAGGAAATCGCAGAGCGAAAGCTGACGATGCCGGAGAAAGGCCACTTGGCGAAGAGCGGCGTTTCGGCGAAGCGGTATCTGCATGAGTTTCGGACGTTCGACGAAGCGCAGATGGCAACGCTCACTCCGGGCGCGGCGATCACGGCTTCGGATTTATTTCACGAGGGCGATACCGTCCACGTTTCTTCGACTTCGAAGGGCCGAGGATTCCAGGGTGTCGTGAAGCGTCATCATTTTGGTGGTGTCGGACAGACGACGCACGGTCAATCCGATCGCCAGCGTGCGCCGGGTTCGATCGGCTCGTCGAGCTATCCTTCGCGCGTATTCAAAGGCCAGCGCATGGGCGGCCGCATGGGCGGCACGCGGATCACGACGCGCAACTTGCGAATCGTGAAAGTATTGCCAGAACAAAACCTCGTTTTGGTTAGCGGCTCCTTCGCAGGAGCGAAAAATCAGGTAGTCGAAATTGTGAAAGCGTAGCTATGGAAGTAGAAGTTTTAAGCAAAAGCGGTGTGGGGACCGGGCGAAATATCACCCTTGCAGATGATATTTTCGCGATCGAGCCGCATGAGCACGCGATGTGGCTGATGATCGACGCGCATCTCGCGAACCAGCGGCAGGGCACGCACAGCACGCTGCCGAAAAGCGCGGTTTCCGGCTCGACGAAAAAGATGTTTCGCCAAAAAGGCACGGGCCGCGCGCGTCAGGGTTCGATCAAAAGCGGACTTCATCCGGGCGGAGCAACGATGCACGGTCCGCTGCCGCATAAGTACACGAAGAGCCTTCCGCGCAAAGTGAAGCAACTTGCGCGAAAGAGCGCGCTCTCGGAGAAGGTCGCGAAGAATGCGTTCGTCGTGGTGGAAGATTTTAATTTGGATATGCCGCACACGAAGCAGGTTCAGGAAGTTTTGAACGCACTGAATTTAGGCAAAAAGCAGGCGATCTTGCTTACGGCTGGAGACAACGATACGATCTATCGCAGCGGAAGGAACATTCCGACGCTTACGATTTCGTCGGCGGATAAAGCGTCGATGTACGCGATTTGGAAATCGCGCGCGGTCATTGCTGAAGAGTCGGCCGTCGCGGCGATCGAAAAGAGCTTTGCCGGCGCGGCGCAGGAAAAGCCGGAAGTAGAACACATTTCAATACCGGCATAATAAAAATTAACCCCCTCCTTTTCAAGGAGGGGGCAGGGGGTGGTCTTTCGGGATTTCTAATAAACCACCCCCCGCCCCCCGCCTTGAAAAGGCGGGGGAGAACTCAAAGACCATGGCACGAGAAGTATTAAAACGCCCGCTCCTCACGGAGAAGGCAACGTTGCAGGCCGAGAAGGGGATCTATCACTTCGAGGTCCTGCCGGATACGAATAAGATCGAGATCGCGGACGCAGTGCGCCGGCGCTTTGGCGTGGTGATCAAAAGCGTCCGTGTATCCTGGCAAAAGGAGAAGCACAAAACGCAGTTCACGCGCAAGGGCGCGCGGCATGGCGTGAAGCAGGGCTTCAAGAAGGCGATCGTTCATCTCATGCCCGGCAACACGATCGACGTATTCGCGCCAATGGAAACGAAGGAAAAAGGAGCGCTCTAAATGGCAATTAGAAATTTAAAACCGAGAACGCCAGCGACCCGGTATTACTCGATCTCGACGTTCGACGAGATCACGAAGACCACGCCGGAAAAATCGTTGCTCGAACCGCTCAAGAAATCGGGCGGGCGCGGCAACACGGGCCGCATCACGTCACGCCATCGCGGCGGCGGGCACAAACGGATGTACCGCGTGATCGACTTCAAGCGCGATAAAATCGGCATCGCCGGCAAAATTTCTTCGATCGAATACGATCCGAACCGCAATTGCCGCATCGCGCTCGTGACGTATGCCGATGGAGAGAAGCGTTACATTCTCGCTCCTGGCGACCTTGCGGTCGGCGCGACAATTACTTCGGGCGCGGATTCGGAAATCAACGTTGGCAATACGCTGCCGCTCAAGAATATGCCGCTCGGCACGTTCGTGCATAATGTGGAGCTTGTCGCCGGTCGTGGCGGACAGATCGCGCGCTCGGCAGGCAATGCCTGTCAGGTGATGGCGAAAGAGGGCGAATTCGCAACGCTGAAAATGCCTTCGGGCGAGACGCGCAAAATCCGTCTCGAATGCTTCGCGACCATCGGGCAAGTCGGCAACTCCGATTATTTCAACATTAGCTGGGGCAAAGCAGGGCGTTCGCGCTGGCTCGGCATTCGTCCGCAGACGCGCGGCATGGCGATGAACCCGGTCGATCACCCGATGGGCGGCGGCGAAGGAAAGTCGAAATCGGGCGGCGGACGCCGGCATCCGAAGTCGCCGTGGGGCCAGCTTTCCAAGGGCTTCAAGACACGCAAGCGTAAGAACGCATCGAGTAAGTATATCGTTAAGCGCCGCTCCAAATAAAAAAGTATGTCACGTTCGCTGAAAAAAGGACCGTTTATCGACGAGAAGCTGCTCCAGAAAGTGGAGACGCTAAACTCGTCGCGTCAGAAAAAAGTGATCAAAACGTGGTCGCGCTCCAGCACGATCTCGCCCGATTTTGTCGGGCACACGTTCACGGTCCACAATGGGAATAAATTTATTCCGGTCTATGTAACGGAGAATATGGTGGGTCATAAGCTTGGCGAATTCGCGCCGACGCGCCAATTCCGCGGACACTCCGGAACGAAGACCGAGGCCGCGACGAAAGCGGCGGCAGGGTAGATTAAATCGTGATCCCGCCTAATTAATCGGGAACAGGACTCCAGCCGCAATCCGAACATCGCGGGTCTTGATTGCACCGACGGGGTTCAATGGCCAATACCCGACGTTAAAATAACCCTGGCGTTCTCCATAGTAATCGTCTGAACTTAGAATATCCGAGAGGCCAAAGGCATATTCGCCGTCAATAGAAATTTGCGTACCGCTCGGCAAATTGTACGCGAGTCCGGCACCACCTACGATTGAGAAATCGAACTTATTTAGCACTTCATCGATCTTGAAGGCAATTT
>Ga0307373_10010457_pt1 | contig 13638 bp, 10 predicted proteins | sample OX2MG_FD_202534 | JGI IMG/M metagenome (GOLD analysis project Ga0307373, IMG submission 202534) | Soil microbial communities from Risofladan, Vaasa, Finland - OX-2 | ecosystem: Environmental > Terrestrial > Soil > Coastal area > Acid sulfate soil | place: Finland: Risofladan, Vaasa | collected... | reverse complement strand
CAGAACGTGGGCGTCAATGCCGCAGCATCTTCTTCAAATTCAAAACCTGGCGCGTTGCTCGATGCGCCGCCCAGGTCCTGTTTTGGAGCCCCTGCCGGAGGTGTCACTGGCCGTGCGGGAGGAGACATGGAAGGCGCAACACCACTGGGAGAATTGCCTGGACCAGAAGTTCGTCGAATGCACCAGAAGTCCTCTACCGGCTCGATAAATTGGACTTCAATGTAACCCTTTACATTGTGGAGATTCCTTCCCTGCTCAACGCGGCAAACGACATCTCTGCCTTGCTGGTTCGAAAGGATGACTTTCTGGCCGGGAGGAATCGGATTCGCGATGCGGAGCACCGCCGCATTGTCGAAAACGATGACGGTTTTGCCCTCTTGCCGCGTAGGACCGGAAGTTCCATGCGGATTGCCATCTTCTCCCGGCAAACTTCGGATGCTTACGGGAACTTCCAGGCATGCAGGGCTTGATCGAAGGGATTGTCCCGCCGCAGTTTGGAGGTTCTGCGAAGGCGAGCCAGTATTGGCTTGGCCAGCAATTTCGGAAGAATCTTTGGCCGTCAGCGTCATGGTGTTCCGATCAGCTTCGGTCCCACGCTAGTTCGAATGGGTGCAACATCAGAGTGGAGTTATTTTGAATCGCGGGGCGGACATGGGCCTATAGTACGCGGGTACTACGTTGGAAATTTCGGGCGGGAGAAACGGGATGAATGTGGCTTTTGCTTATTATTCTTTATTTGCTGATCCGCAATGTTTGCTTATCCTCGAACGGAAATATCGCTAAAACTAAGAACGACATGGCCACCCGAGGTAAAGCGTCCAAAGCTCATCTGGGGGCGGAAACGTGAAAACAGCAGCAGCATGTCGAGTTGGCGGCGAATCATGTCATTGTCGGGGCCGGAAAGGATTCGATAATCCACAGCTTCGCCCTGGGCATTGACCGTAGTTTCCACCAGCAGAGCGTGCGGCCCGGAATGGCCCGTTTCCTCCATGCCCGTAATCGGAAACGGCGCCAAAGACAGCAAGCGCGCCGGCTGCAGAAGATTGGTTGGCGCATCATTCGTCACAGCCCGCAGAGGCATGCCGAAGCCGAGCAATTGGCAGACGAGCGCAAATACGATCAAGGCTACAGTGAAGCCTCCAGTTGCGGGAATGGCCAGCGGTTCAAGAATATTCTTTAGAATCAATTCCGCGCGAGTCTGCGCGCGACGCGCATAGTGCAACCAGGGCTGATGCGCAAGACGATGGGAAGCCGATACTCGGATGCGCAGCGCCAGATCGGCAGGGGGTGTGGGGCGTCCCGCCTGGGACATCAGGGACGACAAGGCAAGGTAGGACTGCAACTCATCGCGGCAATTACCGCAGCCCTCCAGGTGATGCCCGATCGTGCCATGCGTTTCAGACCAGGCGCCGGTCGGTAACGCGCCATCCAGATAGCCTGGCAACAATTTTTTTACCTTTTCGCAGTCCACTGGACACCCCCTTCCGCGTCACCCGTCTTGACGGGCTGCGCCCAGCCGATTGTGCCGGACCGGCCAGAATTGCCCTCATCCGCCGCGGAAAACAGCGGCGAATGCAGAACGGTTTGCCTTTGCTGTTGCTGCTGCGCCGGAGCCGGCGTGTGCGCAGATTGGGGATTCCGGAGCAAAGGCTCCAGAATATCGCGCAGCAACCGCCGCCCGCGCAGGATGCGAGACTTCACGGTGCCTACCGACACGCTAAGGACTTCGGCCACTTCTTCGTATGACAACCCATCCAGATCCCTTAAGATGACTGCGCTGCGAAACACTTCCGGAACGCTCCGCAACGCGCTTTGCACCGTCTGCTGCACTTCGTGAGAAGCAGCCTGGTCGAACGGCGTGCTGCTCTCATCCTCGATTTGGACGGTGGCATGGCCCTCTCCCGGTTCCAGGTCAATCGAGTCCTGCTCCCGGTGATGCCGCCACAGCCAGCGCCGGTGATTCAGCGCCTCGCGTATGGCGATGCGGTAGAGCCAGGTCCTCAGCGAACTGCCGCGCCGGAAACCGCGAATACCGCGAAACGCCTTTAGAAAAACGTCCTGCGTAACGTCCGCAGCATCGCAGGATTCCGATACCATTCCGGCAATTAGGCTGTAAACCGGCCCTGAATAATGTGTCACCAGCCAGTCAAATGCCGTGTCAGAGCCACCTTGCAGCTCCGTCACAAGCTCGGCTTCGTCCTGCGACCAGGGAAGGACGTGGGCCAAGTCAGACACGTTTACCGCCTCTCTCGCCCGCATGCGCCAGACGTTTTCGCGTAGAACATACGTCAAACGCCTTGTGCCGTGCGCCGCAGGCTTTAAAGCCGCTCACCGGATTTCCTGACCAGAGACCTGGCCAGCCGCACGCTGCCGGCTGGTGAACGCTTCATTCAGATTAGACACCATAGGGAGGGATTAGTTCCCCTCTATCAACTCATTTTGCCTGTTCGGTACCAGGTTTGCAATGGTACAAGGATCATGGAACCGGGTTGCAAGGAAAGGAGTTAGAGCTTGCAACCAGTTGAAAAATAAGGACCTGCACCAGATTCATTGATTTACCAGATCATAATTTTATAGTGCAGGTGAACTTCGGCCTGCTTTTCACAACCCTATTCACAGAGATTCTGTTCAGCGATAACATGGTGGGCATCGCAATCATTCGAAAATCCGGGGAATAGAGATGGAGCGATCATGGACCGATACCCGATACGGCAAATCGCGCTTATAGGCTTTGGAGAGGTCGGCGGAATTTTCGGCCGCGACTTCGCGGCGGCGGACCTGCAGGTTTCCGCGTTCGATATTCTGCTGAATACGGAACCTTCGCGTTCCGCCATGCTGGAAAAGGCAAATAATCAGAAAGTTCGCACATGCGACAGCCCGGCGGAAGCGGTACGCGGCGCGGACCTGGTGATTTCGGCGGTGACCGCGGCCGCCGCACTGGACGCGGCAAAAAGCGTGCTCCCCTTTCTATCTGCCGGACAGACCTACCTGGACATCAATTCCGTTTCCCCTGATACGAAGCGCAAAATCGCGCAAACCTTCGAAGCTTCTCCCGCGATTTTCGTCGAGGCCGCAGTGATGGCGCCGGTCTCTCCGCAGCGGCTCAAAGTCCCGATGCTGCTGGGCGGAACTGCGGCCGAGGAGGCCGCCCAACGACTGCAAACCATCGGCATGAATGGAAAACCCATCAGCGACCACATCGGCGTGGCCTCGGCGATCAAGATGTGCCGGAGCATCATCATCAAGGGCCTGGAAGCGATCACCGTCGAGTCAATGCTCACGGCGCGACGGTACGGCGCGGAAAAACAGGTTCTCGCCTCGCTGGCCGCCACATATCCGAACATGGGGTGGGACGGCCCGCTGCCCGGCTATCTGATCAGCCGCGTCGCCGAACACGGCAAGCGCCGCGCCGCCGAAATGCGCGAAGCCGCGCAAGCCGTCGCGGACGCGGGCCTGGAACCCCTGACCGCGCTTGCCACGGCCCAGCGCCAGGATTGGCTCGCGCAGAAAATCGCGGAATATGAACTGGATGTCGCGGCAGCCGGCGCGTTTTCGTGGCAACAGCTTGCGGATGCCATCGCGGAAGCTTCGGGCAGCGACGGCGCGAATGTTCGCGGGGCGGGGGAAAAAGCGAATATCGCCGGTCCGGCGAACGCATCCAACGGAAAGTGAGCCGGCCATCGGTCCTGCGCGTCCCGGCCAAACGGATTCGCGGATACCGATCGCCGCTTCGAAGGGATTCTCGTTTCGTGGAATATTCCTTTACCTGCCCCTATTGCGGCGAGGAAATCTCGATGGTTCTGGACCTTTCCGTTCCCGGCCAAACATATGTCGAAGATTGCGAAGTCTGCTGCAATCCCATTGAGATCAGCTACAGCGTTGACGTGGACCAGGGCACGGTTTCCCGTTTCACCGCCAGGGTCCTCGAATAAATCCGCATCCATGCGGAGAACTCGGGAACGCTGCGTCCGAACTTTAACATTTTCCCGGGAGTTGCCCTGCCCGCCCGTCGAAGCGGATTTTCAATGGAAATATCAGGAGAATTTTTTCAGAGACTTGCGAAAGTTGCGGCGTTGCGGATTACTTGGCCGCCCGGAAAATTTGGTGGACGTGACAGGGGTCGAACCTGCGACCTCATCCATGCCATGGATGCGCTCTCCCAACTGAGCTACACGCCCGAAACTTCAGTCTAACACAACATCTCGATTGTACGAATATCGAGCTTCTCTCGAAAGGGATTTACTTTTAAATCCCGCTGTTTCTTCCTGCCTGAAGGACGGAGGAGAGAACGGCAATGCGCGGTTGATTACCTCCCTGTTTCCTTTCCGCCCCTTCTCCTCGCATCCTTCTTGTCTGTTTGCAATACTGCCTCTAGAATGTCTCCCTTATGCCAAAACTCACATTTCTCGGCGCGGCGGGAACGGTTACGGGATCGAAATACCTGGTGGAAGCGGAAGGCAAACGGCTGCTGGTGGATTGCGGGCTGTTCCAGGGATTGAAGAAACTGCGCTTGCGCAATTGGGACACGCTGCCGGAAAAACCGGCTTCGTTCGACTGGTGCGTGCTGACGCACGCCCATCTGGACCATACCGGCTATCTGCCTCGCCTGGTCCGCGACGGCTTTCGCGGCCCGATCTACGCCGACGGCGCAACCATCGAGCTGTGCAATATTCTCCTTCCCGACTCCGCGCATTTGCAGGAAGAAGACGCCGAGCGCGCCGGGCGCCGCGGATACAGCAAGCACCATCCGCCCTTGCCGCTGTATTCGCAGGACGACGTGGCGCCCGTGCTGAAAGCGATGCGTGAAATTCCTCGCTCCGGCCCGTTCACCATTTCTCCGCAATTCACCGTGCGGCCGCACGATGCGGGCCACATTCTCGGCTCCTCCAGCCTGGAGCTGACGATCACGGAAAACGGCAGGAAGACCGTCGTGCTGTTTTCCGGCGACGTGGGCCGCTATGGCCAGCCGATCCTGAAGGATCCGGCGGCGCCGCCGCGCTGCGACGTTCTGCTCTGCGAATCGACCTATGGCGACCGCGAACACCCCTCCGATTCGCCCGAGGATGCGTTGTCCGAAGTCATCAACCGCGTGGCCAAGCGCGGCGGCCAGATCGTGATTCCGGCATTCGCGGTGGGGCGCACGCAGACGATCATGTACATCATCCGCAAACTCGAAGATGCGAACCGCATCCCCCGGCTGCCCGTGTACGTGGACAGTCCCATGGCCATCAGCGTGACCGGCCTGTATATGCGCCACCACGAGGATCACGACCTGACCTACACAGCGGAAGAAAAAGACGGAGACCCGCTGGACGCGCACACCGTGCACTACATGCGCGCCGTCGAGGATTCCAAGAAGATCAATAACGTCAAAACCCCCGCCATCATCATTTCCGCCAGCGGCATGGCCACCGGCGGACGCGTGCTGCATCACATCGCGCGGCTGGCCCCGGATCGCCGGAACGCCATTTTACTGGTTGGATTTCAGGCCCAGGGCACGCGCGGGCGTTCCCTGGAGGAAGGCGCCAAGACATTGCGCATCCACGGCGAGGATGTGCCGGTCGCCGCGGAAGTCATCAACCTGCGGCAATTTTCCGCGCACGCGGGAAAAAGCGAATTGATGCGATGGCTGAGCGGCCTTCCCGAGCCGCCGCGACAGACGTACCTGGTGCATGGCGAGCCAGAGGCTTCCCAAGCCCTCAAGGTCGCGATCGAGCAAGCCTATCGATGGCGCGTCTCGCTGCCCGAATATCTGCAGACGGTCGATCTGAACGCCTGACACGGCCGCACGCCGGCAATTGGCCACGCCTCGAACTGCCAAATTCAGTACACGCCCCGCCCGCGGACGGAATTGACTCCTGCGCCGCGATGCATGTTAGAATCGCCCTAATATTTCCTCGCTCGTCGGAGACGTCATGAATTTTCGCCGCGCACTGTGCTTTCTACTGTTTCTCACCATCGGCGTGCTGCCGTGTTTTTCGCAGATCCGGGGACGCTCGCGAACCAGATTCAGCATTGACGGCTATGTCCGCGACAATAGCGATCTGCATGGTTTGGAAAATATCCGCGTGGATTTGAAACAAGCCAGTGGCATCCCCATCACTACATCCTTCACGCGGGCAAACGGTGAATTCGAGTTTGCCAGCCTTCGCAACGGCGATTACATCATTGAAATCGACGCGGAGGGTTACGAACCGTTCCAGACGACGGTGACGATTCTAAACGCCCCGCGGGAAGGGCTGATCCTTTATTTGGTAAAACCCGGAAATGGTCCGAAAAAGGCCTCCGGCGCGACCATCTCGGCACATCAGCTCAGCGCCCCGCGCAAGGCCCAGGACGCTTTCGGAAAGGGCATGAATCTGCTGTACGCCAAGTCCGATTATCAAGGAGCCATCGAGCAGTTCCAGCGCGCGATCAAGTATTTTCCAACCTATTACGAAGCTTACGCGGCCGAAGCGAGCGCCTACCTGAGTATGGGACAAACCGCGCCCGCCGAAAAGGCGCTCCGGAAATCCGTCGACCTCAGTTCGCAGAAATATCCCGAGGCGCTGCTTATGCTTTCCTCGCTGCTCACCGATGCGAAGCGGTTTCCCGAGGCCCTGCCCTTTGCCAAAAAAGCCATGGAAGACGATCCCACGTCCTGGCGCGGCCCCTTCGAACTCGCACGGGCGCAATTCGGGCTCAACCAGATTGACGATGCCGAAAAAAGCGCGCTGCAGTCTCGAAATTTGGATCCAAAGAAAGCATCCGTCTACCTGATCCTGGCCAACATCGACATTCGCCGGAAGGATAATCCGGCGCTTTTGAAGGATCTCAACTCGTACCTCAACCTAAACCCCACCGGCCCCACCGTCGAGCGGGTTCGAAATCTCCGTGACCGGCTCCTGGCCAGTCAACAGGCCGCAGAACAGAACCGCACGGACGAACAGGCGAATTCCCCTCAGACTTCGGAAGGGGATGCGGCATCTCCCGCGTCCGAAAAGCAACCGCCTCTTCCATCCGAACCGGATTCATCGGAGCCGCCGCCTCCCGCGTCCCCGGCCCCGAGCAATTCGCAGTAAATTCCGGCGTCTCGCGGACCGCAATGCCGTCCGAATTTATTTTTCAATCTGTCGTACCTTCTCAGGACGCCCGTACGTCTACTATCCCAAGACCACTCGGGGGGTAGGGAGCAAACAGTGCCTGCAACGGGCGGTTCGCTTCCTACCCTAATCACTAGAAAATCACAATGCGGGAAAGTTTCGAAGGAAATTCCTTATGTTGCGGCGGTGCCCTGAACTGGCGGCACGCGGGCAGGCATGGCGGGGATTTCCTGCAAATGCAACCCCAGAACGAACATTGGCAAAGGGTCTACGCGTCCCCAGCGATTCAGGTCCCACGCGGCGCGCACAAAATGAACTTCGGGAACCAGGGTCAGCTCCAAAACGGCGCGCGTCTCGCCCCGGTAGAATTGCTGGGGCAATTTCAGGATGGGATGCGCGCCCCAGTTTTCTCCATCAGCGGAACCCCAGATGGAAACGTCAACCGACTCCTGTTCGACATGCTCGCTGATCTGCAGAACGCAATAAAATGTGCGCGTAGGGCTGGTGCGAACATCCACGGCGTCTCCGCGACCGTTCTCCCGAACCAGCGTGGCCGGCGGAATGAGGTCGAATTCCATGGCCATTCGAATTCTCCTGGTCTTTTTCTCCTGGGCTTTCGCGACGGATTCCCGCACCGCGCAGCCGAGCCGCAGCCAGACGAGAGACATTTATCTTAAATTAATTAAATAAATGTAAATGCGCTTTGTCGGTTGCGGCTTCAGCCGCAACATCAGAACCGCAAGAAGAACCGGGCTTTAGCCCCTGAAGTGCGGGGCAAGCACTACCTGGGGCGCAGCTTCGACAGTTTTTCCGCACAGGCGGCCAGCGTCGACTCTTTCTTGCAGAACGTGAAGCGCACCTGACGCGCGCCCATGGCCGGATCGTCATAAAAACTCGATCCCGGCACCACGGCGATTCCAATCTGCTCCACCAGGTATCGCGCGAAGGAAACATCGTCGGGAGCGTCGAAATTCGAAATGTCCGTCATGATGTAGTACGCCCCGGCCGGCTTGTAACATCGGAAACCGGCGCCGGTAAGGATGCCGAGCATGCGGTCGCGCTTGCCCAGATAGGTTTCCGCGAGTTTGGTGTAATAGCTCGCGGGCAATTCCAGGGCGACTGCGCCAGCCTGCTGCAGCGGGGCTGCCGCGCCAACGGTCAGGAAATCGTGCACCTTGCGAATCGGGATGGACGCCGCGGGGGGCGCGATGGCCCAGCCGACGCGCCATCCGGTGACGCTGTAGGTCTTCGACATTCCGTTAATCGTGATGGCGCGGTCGCGCATGCCGTCCAGCGAAGCCATGGAGATGTGCGAGGCGCCGTCATAAATAATGTGTTCGTAAATTTCGTCGGTGACCGCGAAGGCATTCCACCGCACGCAGAGATCGCGGATAAATTCCAGTTCCTGGCGCGAGAAAACCTTTCCGGTGGGATTATTGGGGGTATTGACGATGATGGCCTTGGTCTTGGGCCCGAACGCGCGCGTCAGCTCGTCGCGATCGAAGTTCCAATCCGGCGGCTGCAACTGCACAAAGCGCGGCGTGGCGCCGGAAAGAATCGCGTCGGGTCCGTAATTTTCGTAGTGGGGCTCGAAGATGACGACCTCATCGCCGGGATTGATGATCCCCATCATGGTCGCCATCATGGCTTCGGTCGAACCGCAGGTAACCGTGATTTCGCGCTCGGGATCGACGCGCACGCCCTGCGTACGCTCAAACTTGCGCGCAATGGCATCGCGCAATTCCTTCGCGCCCCAGGTGATGGCGTACTGGTTGATGTCGTCGGCGATGGCTTGGCGGGCCGCTTCCTTGACTTCGGCGGAAGCGGGAAAATCGGGGAATCCCTGCGCCATGTTGACGGCATTGTGCTTCATCGCCAGCCGCGTCATCTCACGAATCACCGATTCGGTGAATCGTTCGGCTTTGGCGGAAAGCATTTGACGCGCGGAGGCCGCGACGCGGCTGGCGCCTGTGGTCAAACCCTCGGACGCGCTCAACGGTTTTCCTCCGCCCTTGCCGGGCGTGTTCCCTCCGCGCTTGCCGGGCGTGCTTCCTCCGCCCAGTGCGCAAGGCGCGCGGACTCAATTCCTGCCGGGCCGTACACCTGCCGGTAAACGTCTGCGTTACGCATCACGATTTGCACGTACTCCCTTGTTTCGGTAAACGGAATCGACTCCACAAATTCCGCTGCTTCCAGGTAATGCTGGCCCGCCGTCCACTGCGCCACGCGATCCTCGCCGGCATTGTACGCGGCAAGGGCCGCTTCGGGCGTCCCGAAAGCCTGGATCAGATTGGCCAGATAGCGCGAACCCAGCCGCAGATTGTAACCCGGATCGGTCAGCCGCGAGCGGGCATATCGCACTTTCATCTGCCGGGCCAGCCGCAGGGCCGTCTTCGGCATCATCTGCATCAATCCCACCGCGCCGGCCCGCGACATGGCGTCGGATTCAAACGCGGATTCCTGGCGAACCAATCCGGCAACGAGCATGGGATCCAGCTGGTTGCGCCGCGCCTCGCCGCGCAAACTGGATTCGTAAGGCAGCGGAAACGCCGCCCGCCACGCGTCGCCCGGAATTTCCGGGATGCGCCGCGCCTCGATCTGCGGGAATACCCGCCGCACATCGACCATGCCCGCCGAATAATGCCCCGCGGAAATGGCGGCCCCGGCCGCATCGATCAACAATTGCGGCGAGTGGGTCGCAGCATACGCGGAGCGATATTCCAGTTCGGCGGAGGAATCGAAGGCGATCTCAGACAGCGCCCGCGCGCGGGCCTGCCGCTCCTCCGACTTCGCGCTGAGCGCATCGTTCAGCCGCGGCAACGGGCGAGCGCTAGGGATCAGCGACAGCCATTCCGGCCGATCCATAGGACGGGAGCCGATTCCCCGCGGCTCCGGCCGCACGCGCTGTGCGGATTTCTCGCCAAAATAAGTGAGCGGAAAACGCCGGGCTGCGGCGAAATAGAAGCTGCGCGCCTGCGCGGGTTTTCCCGAGCGTTCATACGAACGGCCCAGCCAGTACAGAGCGTCCGGAACGTAGCTCGACCGGGGAAACCGCCGAACGTAATTTTCCAGTAGGCCCACCGCTTCCGGTTGCCGGGCCAGATACGCGGTCCACGCCACGCGCCAGGCGGCCGGTTGCGCGTATTTTCCGTCGGGAAAGGCATCGAGCGTGCGACGATAATACTCCGAGGCGTGGGCGCGCTCCAGATTCACCCAATAATAGTTCCCCACGGCGAACAGGGCGTCCTCGGTCCAGGAGCTTTGCGGAAAGCGCATCGCCAACAGGTCGACGTCATTCAGCATTTCCGGTTCCAGCTTCTGCGAGCGGTACACCTGGGAAATCGAATAAAGCCGTTCGGCTTCCAGGTCCGGATCGCGCAGCGAAAGCGCGCTCAGCAGTTCAATGCTGCCGCCCAGCCGGACGCCGCATTGCGCGATGCGCAACTCCGCGCGCTGGTGATCAACGCCGGACAGCTTCGGCAGCAGGCTCGTAAACTCGGTTCGTGCGTCGCGCCAGCGCCTGGCAAGGTATAGGGTCTCCGCGCGGGCGATCTGCGTTTGCATCGGCGTTCCGGGAAACGCCTCGCCGAGCGCGAATTGCAGCGACGGAATTTTCTGCCCCGCGATTTTTGCCTCATCGTTTAACGGGAAACGATAATAGAGATCGAGATAATTCGCCGCTGCGGCAACAGGTTTTTCGCCTTTCGCGGCGGAGATTGCTTCCAGCGCCTGGGCCCGCAGCAGCAGCAGAGCCGGCTTTGCCCTTGTTCCGGGATAAGCGTCCAGCGCCGCCAGCGCATTCTCGTTCTTGCCGATCGCCAGGGCGGTCTGCACCAGTGACGTAACCGCCTGCCCGGTCATCACGCTGTGGGGAAAATCTCGCCGCAAGCTCTGCAACTGCTCCAGGGCCTCTTCTTTTTGTCCCAGGGCAAGGGAAGCTTGCGATTGCCAGTACAGCACATATTCGCGCAGCAGGTGATCGCCAACGGCTTTGCGCAGCCAGGCAAGGGACAAATCCGGTTTGTCGCGCATCAGGTCGTAATGGCCGAGCGCGAGTGCGGCGCGGGCGCCAAGTTCGTTTTTCGCGTTTCGTTTCGCAAACGCGGAAAGCGCGGCATACGCCGCCGCGTTTCCATCGTCATGCAGCGCGCGGGAGAGCCTTTCGAGTCGATCTTCACGCGCGGCCGCAGCTTCGGGATATTTTTTGTGGGGCCGGGCAGTTTTTTTGGACACAGCGGAAGAAGTTCTCCCCGCATGCCTGTTCGCGCGCCGGGAAGCCGTTTTTGCGTATGAGGGGGACGCCGCCGATAGCAGCAGGATTGCAACAGCGAACAAACTCACGACGCTCCGGAAGCGGGAAACCATCCCTGCGGCGGAGTTCGAGCTACCGGCGCAGCACTGGGGACGGATAAGGATATTCGCCGAGCGATTGCGCATCTCCGCTGGCCAATATTTCCACCATCCAGTAGTAAAAGTAATCCACCGGATGGGACTGGATGGACTGGAACCGGCGATCGTATTCTTTGTGGGCCTTCTCAATGTCATCACGCAGTCGATAGCACAAATCCCTGTTCTCGCACCCGAGCCGTACGTCTTCGGGGCGCAGCATCTTGATATCTTGCATCGAAACCTTGGCCACGCGATAGGCGCGCCTGTGCAATTCTTGATCTTCCAGCGGCAGCGCGTCGATACTAAAAGCAGGCTCCGCTACCGGCGGCTCACTCTGCTGCTGCGCTTCGGGCTCCGTGGCCGGTTCAGGCTCTGTGGCCGCCTCGGGCTCCGCCGTCGCTTCGGGCTCCATGACCGGTTCAGACTCCGCCGTCGCCTCGGGCTCCGTGGCCGCTTCAGACTCCGCCGCGGGGGCCTGCACAACTACGGAAACGGGTTCGCTGGCGAATTCCGCCTCCGCGACGGGAGCAACCTCCGGGGCTACGGGTGTCTCCTCGGCAGATGGAATTTCCGAAATCGCGGGCGCTTCCCCTGCCGAAGCAACCTCCACCATTTCCGGCGACTCCTCCGCCGGAACCGGCGCGTTCCGCGGAATCTCCTCGGTTGGATGCGCCGCCTCGGGCTCATGCTGCTCGACAGGCTCCTCAATCTCCTCGATCGGAACATCCGGCGCCACGACAACCAGGGGAGGAACGCGCACCGCTTCCGGTTCCAGGGGTGTGCGCACGGGGGGCTGCAGCGCAGAGGTCACGAAGCGTGAAAGCACTTCGAACGTGGCGGCCAGCGCAGCTGCCGACGTCTGGGCGCGCACCATGGGAGGCAGCGCGTTGCCTGGACGGCTGCTGCCGCACGCCGAATTCAGGTCATTGATCGCCTGATGTAATTCTTCAGCCGTACGCTGGATCTTTTCCAGGTTGTCACGCAGCGTTCGCGATACGGCCTGCTCGATTGCGTTTGGATCTGCCGCCATACCCTGTCGCCTCCGGTGGGTTGGCCCCAAAGGCAATTATCGGAACCTGCAGGAAGCATTGTCAACTCCGCATCGGTTTCGGGTTTCGGCCCGCGCACGAGGGTGAACAGGCGGCTGGGAACCCTGAGTTGCGAGTCGAAAGCCGAGAGAGTTGAATGTCAAATTTGCACACTGCCCTGCCTCAGGTAGTGTTAAAATATGCAACAGGGGGCGACACGGTTTCGACGGAAGCTGTCGCGACTCGAAGGCATGCCGGGCGCCACCTGCCCGCAATCGGGTGGAAAACTAGAACTGCCAACCAACCATTGGCAATGGCTGCCTAGCTTAAACTAGCGTAGCTACGTCTCCCCGGGCTTTGCCTACGGGCCCGGCAAGAGGCGTCACACTGTAGGCTGGCCGTCAAGTCTCGGTCCGCGGCGAGACGGCGAGAACCAATCGGACTAGCTGGCTGCGTTTCTTGCTCATTCTGAGCGTGGCTGGCGAAACAAACGGAATAGAGCTAAGCATGTAGTCTTCGAGCCGTAGCGCTTTTCGGACGGGGGTTCAACTCCCCCCGCCTCCACCATTTTTAACGATTTTGTTTCAGAAGTTGCAGGCGTTAGCAGGGAGGCCAGCCTTTCGCCGTTTTTCCCTTTGACGTGCGCACACGGCTGGATGATACCACTGCAATACATCATCGATGAGAGAACGGATTAGAATTTCCGGGGGCCGACCCTTTCGGCTTTAAAGGGTCGGGCCTGCGGTGCTCTCCTTTCTGCATAGCCCACAAAATCATTTTAGGTCTGGCCCTGGATCAGTTTTTCCCTTTCTACTCGAATTTCAAATACGGATTGATCCGCGGTGACCCTGTCCATTGAGTTGAGCCTGAAAGAAGGAAGAACCAAACCCTCTGCCCCTTCGAAATACCGCGAAGGAACAGCTGCCCGGAAGGTCAAAAATTGACTCTTAAGGTGCGTCACCCGCCCTCTATTCATTCGATGATCAGAACGTCCCCGTCTCGAATGGGTGTATATGGGATGCGATTCTTTTTGTAGTAATCGATTGTTTTCTCGATAGCGGCGGACTCAGGATGGGCGGAATTCCAATGCGGGATGAAGGAATGATCGAGGAATCCGAGGCCATCCCAAATAACGTCTT
>Ga0307373_10010456_pt1 | contig 13638 bp, 10 predicted proteins | sample OX2MG_FD_202534 | JGI IMG/M metagenome (GOLD analysis project Ga0307373, IMG submission 202534) | Soil microbial communities from Risofladan, Vaasa, Finland - OX-2 | ecosystem: Environmental > Terrestrial > Soil > Coastal area > Acid sulfate soil | place: Finland: Risofladan, Vaasa | collected... | reverse complement strand
AGGTCGCCTCGAGCAGGCCGAGCCGGCCCAGGCTCGCCGCCGCCAGCGTGGAGGCATAGCCTTCCGAGCACATCACGATCAGCCGGGCGTCGGGCCGGGCCAGGGCGGGAATCCTGGCCTCGCTGCGCGGGTCGAATCGCCACTCGAGCACGTTGCGGCCGATGATGATCGCGCCAGGTACCTCACCCTCGACGATCCGCGTTTCCAGCGGCCTGATGTCGACGATCACGGCGCCGTCGGTGACCGCGGCCAGGGCGGCTTCGGCCCGGAGCCGGCGCATGCCGCTGCGGGCCTCGGCCAGCAGTTCGTCGATGCTCGGCGCCCCGTCAGGAAGGGCCTCGGAGGTCAGCTCGGCGGCCGACGCCGTCGCTCCGGCCAGCGCGGTCTGGACTCCGCCGCGGCCGCGGGCGCCCTCCGGGCCGTCGATGGCCACGGTCTCCCGCGCGATCAGGCCGAAATCCGACTGGCTGTAGTAGGTCATGGCCATCAGCGGCGGTGAGTAGGCGTGGATGCTCGTTGCCGAGCTGTCGCCGCCGTGGGCCACGTCATGAACGTGCGCGGGACCGAAGGCCACCGCGTCGCCGACCAGCATCCGCCGGTGACCCAGCCCGCGGCCGCTCCCGATCCGATACCGCTCCACCAGGCTGCCCTCGGCGACCGCGAATGAGCCCGACGACCCGCCGTGGTCGTGCCAGTCGGTGTCCTGGCCCCGTTCCCAGGCAAGTAGCCAGACGTCGCAGGCGTTGGACCGGTGCAGCGGCAGGTACCAGCGGACGTCGGCGTCGCGGACGACCAGGTCAGCCCAGAGATCCGGCCGCGACGCGATCGCCAGCGTGATGCCGCGCAGCTGGGTCGGCGAGAGGCGCCCGGTGTCCTGCACCAGGCCCTGGAGCGTGTCGACGATCGCCTGCTGGCGCTCCGGGCTGACACCCCAGCCGGGCTTCAGCCCGGTGCCAGCCTGGTCGCGCCAGTTCGGCCCTGCTCCGTCCGGGGTGTAAGTGGCAACCGACAACGCGACCTCCTGCTTGGAGTGCCATCCTACGCCCGGCAGGCGGTCAGCGCAGTCGGACTTAACCGACTATTCGACTACGACAGGCAATTCGGTCGATCCAGCCGATTCGTACTACAGGACGTCATGACCGGGATGCGGCTCAGCCGGGACCTCGGTCCGCCTGGCCGGGATCGTGCCGAGACGGCCTGCCTGGTAGTCCTCGAATGCCTGCACCAGCTCGGCCCGGGTGTTCATCACGAACGGGCCGTAGGCGGCGACCGGTTCCCTGATCGGCTGGCCGCCGAGGACCAGCAGCTCCATGCTCTCGCTCGGACCGTCGGCCCGCTGGCTAGCGCTGAAGGTGAGCACGTCTCCGGGTCCGAACACGGCCAGCTGCCCGGTGCGCACCGGGCGCTTGGCGACGCCCACGGTGCCCGAGCCCGCCATCACGTAGCCGAGCGCGTTGAAGTCCGCTCGCCACGGCAGCCGCAGCTGCGCGCCAGGCTGCAGCGTCGCGTGCAGCAGGCTGATCGGGGTGTGCGTGACGCCGGGGCCGGCGTGACCGGCGACGTCTCCGGCGATGACCCGGATCAGGGTGCCGCCATCGGGGGAGCTGAGCAGCGCGACCTGACCCGCCCTGATGTCCTGGTAGCGCGGCGCGGTCATCTTCATCGCGCCGGGCAGGTTCACCCAGAGCTGGAATCCGTGGAACAGCCCGCCGCTCACCACCAGTTCCTCGGGTGGCTCCTCGATATGCAGGATGCCACCGCCTGCGGTCATCCACTGGGTGTCCCCGTTGGTGATCAGGCCGCCGCCGCCGTTGGAGTCCTGGTGCCGGAACGTGCCGTCGATGATGTAGGTGACGGTCTCGAAGCCGCGGTGCGGGTGCCAGGACGTGCCCTTCGGCTCGCCCGGCGCATAATCGACCTCGCCCATCTGGTCCATGTGGATGAACGGGTCGAGCGCGCGCAGGTCAACTCCGGCGAACGCACGGCGGACCGGGAAACCCTCGCCCTCGAATGCCGACGGCGCGGTGGTCACCGCGAGGACCGGCCGGTCCTGCGCGACGGCCTGGTCGGGCTCGGCTATCCGCGGCAGAAGCAAGATGTCTTCGACGGTCACAGCTGGCATGATGCGATCCTCCCACCAGGGCGGACCAGCGCCCAGCCCGGGCACCTCCGCCGTCAAGTTCGTGCCCGCGACAACTTTAATTGAACGCGCAACATTCCCCGGGCGGAGAGCGGCGGGACGGAAAGCGCGGGACGGCAGCCGCCCGGCGGCCGGACCTCAGAGCGGGAGGCCGGCCTCCAGGTGGGCCAGCGCGGCATCGATCCGGTCGAGCATGTCCGAGCCCGCCGCTTCCTCCGCCCAGTCGCTCCAGGGCATGGTCGCGGCCATGATGACGCCGACGATGGCTCCGGCGACGTTCCGTACGGCGAAGTCGTTCGGGTCGCGGCCCGACCGCCTCGCCGCGGCCTGCGCGATGACGCCGATCGTGCGGGCGAACTCGTCCATCGCCCTGGCCCTGATCTCGGGGACGGTCAGCGTCAGCTCGGCAGTCTCCCGCAGCCTGGCCAGCTCGTCCTCGCCGAGCGAACTGAACGCCGCCCTGGCCGCGGCGCGGAAGGCGGCGACCGGCGAGAGGTCGGCGGACTGCGCCTCGAACGCGCCCACCGCCAGGACGTCGAATTCGTCCAGGAGCACGACGTCTTCCTTGGTCGGGAAATACCGGAAGAACGTGCTCGGCGAGACGTCGGCCGCCTCGGCAATCTGGTCGACCGTGGTCGCGTCGTAGCCCTGCTCGCGGAAGAGCCGGAGCGCGTGCTCCCTGATGGCAGCGCGCGTCCTGGCCTTCTTCCGCTCCCGCAGCCCTGGCCGCTGCACGGCGGGCGCCTCTTTCATGTGGTCATTCTGCTCTTGTCGGGGGGTGATGTCGCTGGCCCGTCCGCGGCACCGGGCGTGTCGGCGCCCGGAGCATCGACCTCGGGCCGGCCAGGCAGGAACGCGAGCGCCAGCAGCGCCGAAGCGATCGCGATCCCGCTGCACACCCAGAGCATCACGTCCATGCCGTGCACATAGGCATGGCGAACCGTCTCGAGCAGCACACCGGAGCCGCTCGCCCGTGCCGTCGCGATGCCGCCCGCGACACTGCCGCGGATGGCGTTCTCCGCCGCGGCCGGCAGCCCGGTCAGGTGCAGCTGGCTCCGGTACACGGTGGCCAGGACAGTGCCCAGCACGGCCACCCCGATCGTGCCGCCGACCTGGCGCATCGCGGTGATCAGCGCCGAGCCCGATCCGCTCCGGGCCGGTGAGAGAGCACCGAGCGCCGCGTTCAGCGCGGTGGGCATGGCGATGCCCAGGCCGAACCCGGTGATGGCGAACCAGGTCGCGGCGAACCCGGTGCCGCTGCCGACGGTGGTGCCGGTGCCGGCCGCGAGCGCCGCCGCCATGATCGCGAATCCGATCGCGACCAGGATCTTCGGGCTGACCGGAACGTTCGCGGCCGGGCCTGACGCGCTCCGGCCAGCCGTGCGCGGCGTCTGGAGCCGCTGGCCGACGCCGAGGCCGAGCGCGAGCCCGCCGATCATCGGCAGCATCCGCAGGCCCGCGCCGAGCGAGTCGAGGCCGCGCACGTCGAGGAAGTACTGCGGCATCGCGAAGACCAGCCCGAAGAGGGCGAACGACACCAGCGTCGACAGAACGGTGCCCCAGGTGAACCCGGCCGAGCTGAAGAGCCCGAGCTCGACCAGCGGCAGCGCCTCGCCGCGCGACCTGCTGACCATGCGCTCCCAGACGGCGAAAGCGGCGAGCGCGACGACGCCGGCCAGCATGGTGGCGACGGCAGTCGGGTCGGTCCATCCGTTATCGCCAGCCTTGATCAGTCCGTACGTCAGTGCCGTCAGCCCGGCGCTCGACACCACGATGCCGGTCAGGTCGACGCGCCGGCGGCGCTCGCCGCGAGACTCGGGCATCAGGAAGGCCACGGCGACGATGGCGATCACCACGACCGGGAGGTTGATCAGGAAGACCGCTCCCCACCAGAAGTGGTCAAGGAGCCAGCCGCCGAGTATCGGGCCGATCGGGTAGCCGAGGAACGTCGCGCCGCCGACCGCCGCGATGGCCCTCGGCCGCTCGGCCGGCGTGAAGAGGACCGGCAGTATCGCCAGCGACATCGGCAGGATCACGGCGGCGGCGAGCCCGAGCACGGCCCTGGACGCGATCAGTTCGCCCGCGGAGGTCGAGTAGGCGCAGGCGAGCGAGGCGATGCCGAACAGGGCAAGCGCGCCGACGAGCAGCCGCTTCCGGCCGATCCGGTCGCCGAGCAGCCCGGCCGGGAGCAGCGCCGCCGCGAGCACGAGACTGTAAGCGTCAACGAACCACTGCAGGTCCCCGGACGAGGCGTGCAGGTCGGCGGAGACGGTGGGCAGCGCGAGCGTCAGCACGAACAGGTCGAGTGCGACGACAAGGACGCTGAGGGCCAGCGCGCCAAGGGCCCACCACCGGCGCGAGCCCGTCGAGGTCACGGCTGCGGTCATGGCAGTCACCTTCTTGCACTAGTTAGATTCAAAAGCATGTTAGTTGTTTATGACAGTGACTGTCAATTAGTTCGGCAGCTCGGATTGAGGAGTCGCCGGCCGGTGGCGATGCGGCGGCGGACCGCGCTCGCCAGCGGGTAGCGCGAAGGTTCAGCCGCGGACCGCATGGCGTTGACAGGGTGGGGGACACTGGTGTCGTGCGGGATGGGACAGTCGGCACAAGGCGGCGGGCCTATCCCAGGGCCGACCATGGCAGAGCCAGGAGATAGTCATGCCACAGCCAGAGGGCAAGGAACTCGAGCAGGTCCGCGCGCGCAGGGAAGAGCTGCGCGAGAAGTACCTCAGACCGAAGGGGAGCCGTCCGCCGACGACCGTTCAGGGCGTGCACCACCTAGCCCTGATCTGCCGCGACACCGAGGAGACGATCAAGTTCTACCAGGAGTTCCTCGGCTTCCCGCTGGTCGAGCTGGTGGAGAACCGCGACTACAAGGGCTCGAACCACTTCTTCTTCGACATCGGCAACAGCAACCTGCTCGGGTTCTTCGACTTCCCCGGGCACGAGCACCCGGCGTGGATGGAGACCATCGGGGGAGTTCAGCACCTCGCGATCTCGGTCTCGCCCGCCCAGTTCGACGCGGCCAAGAAGAAGCTCGACGAGTCCGGCGTGGACTATCTCGGCCCGGACCGGGGGGTCGAGGAGAGCATGTACTTCCGCGACCCTAACGGTGTCGGGCTGGAGCTGTACCGCGAGGAACTCGGCATCTTCAACGGCGAGCCGCTGCTCGACTAGGTCCTGGCCCGGCTTGCGGGGCTTGCCGGGCCCCGGCGAGGCGGAGCCCGGCTGGCCTAGCGTTGCGCAAAGGCGGCCTGCCTGGTGCACGACGCGGGGCTGGCCTAGCGCAGCTCGCGCCGGATGACCAGGCGCAGCCCGGACCAGATCTCGTCGATCGCGCACACCTTGTTGTCCACCAGGCCGGTCGGCAGCGCGATCTCCCTGATCACGTTGTCGGTCATGTCGGTCGGCACCGTGGAGGCCCGCTTCGGCCACGCGATCCACAGGCCGCAGGCCGGCGCCATCCGAGCGCGAAGCAGGTCAAGCTGGCCTTCCAGCTCGACCCGCCAGGTGACGAAGGCGACGACGACGTCGAACAGGGCCGCGTCGGTCAGGTCGGTGTGGATGACGGCCTTGTCGCCGACCTGGGCAGCGAGCCTGTCGGCAAAGCCATTGGGCGCACCGACGACCACGACCTCGTCGTCCTCGCCGATGCCGAGCTTGCGCGCCAGCGGCGTGCCCGGGTAACCCGCTTGCTCGGCCATCGAGTCGGCATGTCCTTTCCCAGACGCCGGACCGCGCCGGACCGTCAGATTGGCAGCATAACGCCGTTCTCGATCAGGTGATCGCCGCGCGAGCACTCTCACCTCTCGGATGAATGTGCGCATCCATCCTTGAATTCAGTGATGAATGTGACATTCATCCATGCCAGGCGGCAGGCGACGCGATAATAAAACGGATAAGTAGGGATGAAGCTCCCAGCAGGTGCTGCCCGCCGGGCGGAGGCTAGCGCCGGGCCCGCACGCAGCGGGTTAGTCGAAGTGGAAGCCGCCTGGGCGCTCGTTCCGGTCGGCGATCAGGCCAGCGAGGGTGGCGATCGCGATCTCCGGCGGGGTCTTCGAGCCGATGTTCAGGCCGATCGGCCGCTGCACCCTGGCGACCTCATCGGGCTGAACGCCGAGCATGGCCAGCGCCTGCAGGTGCGGCGGCTCGGCCCGGGGACTGCCCATGATCCCGACCCAGCGCGCGGGAGTGGCGAGCGCGTCCCGCAGCATGATGCCGAGTTCCTCCCGGTGGTGGTCGGTCACGACCACATCGGCTCCGGCATCGGGCACCGAGCCGATGTCGGGCCGCACGTCGAACCCGGCCGCGCCCGCCTCCTTGGCCAGCTCGGAGTCGGGCTCGACGAGCACCGGCTGGTAACCGGCGTCGGCGGCATAACGCAGCAGGTACCGCGCGACCGGCGTCGCGAAGACGGCAACCAGCATCCGGCCGTCCGTGGCCGCGGGCACGGTGCCGTGCGCTACCTCGCAGGCCGCGTCGTGCACGTGATCGTGCCCGTGGTGCTCGTGGTGCTCGTGGTGCTCCTGCTCATGCTGGTGCCCGTGATCATGTTCGCTGGTCATAGCACCGAGCTTGCCATGCGCTAGCCGCCCGCGCCATGCGAGGTTCGGTCAGCTGTCCAGCAGCTCGCTGACCGCTTCGCGGAGCGGATCCATCCGGGCCCGCGCGGCCCTGCGGGCCTCGGTCAGCCGGCCAGCGATCACCGGCTCGACGACCTCGAGATAGGCCTTGATCTTCGGCTCCGTGCCGCTTGGCCTGATCACCACTCTCGCGCCGCGCAGCTTGTACCTGAGCACGTCGGCGGACGGCAGCTGGTCGGTGCCGCCGGTCAGGTCCGAGGCGGCGGTGAGGGGCTGGCCGGCGAGCTCGTCCGGCGCGGCGATCCGCAGCCGGGACATGACCTGCACCGGCTCCTGGGTCGGAACCGTGATCTGGTCGGTCAGGTGCACCCCGTGGGCGATCTCCAGCGCGTCGTAGGCCTCGAGCAGCGAGTCACCGCCTGATCTCGCCTTCGCGGCCAGCGCGAGCACGGCGAGTGCCGCACCGATCCCGTCCTTATCCCGGACGGTCGTGCCGACTGTGTATCCCAGGGCCTCTTCATAGCCATAGATGAAACGGACCCCGGGGCGTAGATCTCCTGCCCTGGCGATCCACTTGAATCCCGTCAGTGTCTCGGCGCACTTGGCGCCGGCCGCCGAGGCGATGCTGGCCAGCATGGTGGCCGACACGATCGTGGTGGCGACCAGCGGGGGGCCGGCGACGGAGGGGTCCGCGGCGGCGGCGTCCCTGCCCAGCAGGTACGCGCCGAGCAGCGCGCCCACCTGGTCGCCGGTCAGCGTCCGCCAGCCGCCTGCTGCCTGGTCGTCGGGGACGGCCACGGCCAGCCGGTCGCCGTCCGGATCGTTGGCGATCACCAGTTCCGCCCCGGACCGCCTGGCCTGGGCCAGGGCGAGGTCGAGGGCGCCGGGTTCCTCGGGATTGGGGAAGGCCACGGTGCGGAAGTCCGGGTCGGGCTCGAACTGGGTCTCGACGATGTCGGGCGCCGGGAAGCCGGCCTGCTCGAACGCGCGCAGCGCCAGGTCGCCTGCGACGCCGTGCAGCGGGGTATAGGTGAACCTCAGCCAGGCCGACCCCTTCGGCGCGCGCGACGTCGCGCAGATCGCGTCCAGGTAGGCGGCCGCGACCTCGTCGCCGTGCTTGACGATCAGCGGGTCGTCGAGCGGGGCGACAGGCACCTGCGAGAGCGGGCCGAGCGCCCTGGACGCCGCCTCGATCTCCAGGTCGGCCGGCGGCACGATCTGGGCGCCGTCGCCGAGGTAGAGCTTGTAGCCGTTGTCCGCGGGCGGATTGTGGCTGGCCGTGATCATGATGCCGGCCGCGGCGGCCAGATGCCGGACGGCGAACGCGAGCAGCGGCGTCGGCTGGCGCGGCGGCAGCAGATGAACGGCGATGCCCGCTCCTGCCAGCACCCGGGCCGCTTCCTGCGCGAACTCCTCGGACCTGTGCCTGGCGTCGCAGCCGATCACGACGCCGGTCTCGGCGGCAGCCGGGTCGATGTAGAGCAGCCAGCCGGCCAGGGCGGCCGTGGTGCCGCGCACCACGGCGCGGTTCATCCGGTTCGGGCCCGCGGCGACGGCGCCGCGCAGGCCGGCGGTGCCGAATTCAAGCCGCCCGGAGAACCGGTCGTCAAGCTCGGCCGCCGCTCGCTCCGCTTCGTCGGAGTCGGGCCCGGTGGCGGACCGGAGCAGGGCGGACAGTTCGGCGCGGTCGCGTTCGTCGGGGTCGTCGGCGAGCCAGGCCAGAACCTCGCGGCGCAGGTCGTCACTGATCACGCCGGACCGCCTGAGTGATCGGGACCGCAGCCAGGATCGGCGTCGGCGTCAGCCGCGACTCCTGGCAGGATCCGGGCGAGCAGGGCACCGACCTGGGCGGCGGACTCCCGGCCCGCGGCGATCACCTCCGCGTGGTTGAGCCCGGATGCCGACAGCCCGGCCGCCGGATTGGTGATCAGCGAGATCCCGAGCACCTCGGCGCCGAGGTGCCTGGCCGCGATGGCCTCGAGCGCGGTGGACATGCCGACCATGTCGGCGCCCGCGCCGCGGAGCATCCTGATCTCGGCCGGAGTCTCGTAGTGCGGCCCGTGCAGGGCCGCGTAGACGCCCTCGGCCAGCCCGGGCTCGGCCCGCCTGGCCAGTGCCCGCAGCCGCGGCGAGTACAGAGTCGTCAGGTCGACGAACCGGGAGGCATAGCCGGCCGGCGGCTCTGGCCCGGTCAGCGGTGACCGCCCGGTCAGGTTCAGGTGATCGCTCAGCAGCACCGGCTGGCCGACCCGGTAGCCCTCGTTGATGCCGCCCGAGGCGTTGGTCAGCACGATCACCCGGCAGCCTGCCGCGACGGCCGTCCTGACCCCGTGCACGACGGCGTCCACCGGATGGCCCTCGTACAGATGCGTGCGGCCCAGATAGACGAGGACCCGCAGCGGGCCGAGCAGCGCCGACCTGGCGACCGGCATGTGGCCAGCGACGGCTGGCTGCGCGAAGCCGCCGAGTTCGGCCAGCGGGAACTCCGCGGCCGGAGCGCCGAGCGCGTCGGCGGCGGGCAGCCAGCCAGAGCCGAGCACGACCGCGACATCATGGGCGGGCTGGCCGGAAACCAGGGCCAGCTTCGCGGCGCTGGCCTGCGCGGCGGCGTAAGCGTCGTCAGTCACGTGTCACCACCGCAGCAGCGTAACGACAGGTGATGGCGATCATGCCTTCACGTAGGGTTTTCCGTCGGCGGCCGGGGCTCGCACCTTTCCGACCAGGCCAGCGACGGCGACGATCGTCGCCACGTACGGCGTCATCAAGAGGAAGTAGGACGGTATCGGGATGTTCAGCGTGGAGAGCACCAGGGCCAGCGTGGTAGCGAATCCGAACAGCAGCGCAGCCGCGACCGAGCCGAGCGGCGTCCAACGTCCGAAGATCATGGCAGCCAGAGCGATGAAGCCCAAGCCCGAGCTGATGTCCTTGTTGAAGAAGCCAACCGAGCCGATGGTGAGGAACGCACCGCCGATACCGGCCACCATGCCGCCGAGCACGACATTCCGGTAGCGGACCCACAGCACCCGGATGCCCACCGTGTCAGCGGCGGTCGGGTGCTCGCCCACGGCTCTGACCCGCAGGCCCCAGCGGGTGCGGAACAGCCCGACCTGGATCAAGATGATCAGCGCGTAGGCAATGTAGAGGAAGATCGTCGAGTCGAAGAAGATCGGCCCGATGATCGGGATGTCACCGAGCAGCGGGATCTTGACCGCGTTGAAGGTGTTACCCGTATTCAGGTTGGGATTGGGTACCATCAGCCGGTCGTACAGGAATCCGGTGAGCCCGAGTGCCAGCACGTTCAGGACCACGCCCAGGATGATCTGATCCACCAGGAACGTGATCGCGAAGACCGCGAGAAGCAGGCCGAGCAGGCCGCCTGCCAGCGAGCCTGAGATCAGGCCGAGCGTAAGCGAGCCGACAGCGCTCGCGATCGCAGCGCCCGCGAACGCGCCGACCAGCAGCTGCCCCTCGATTGCGATGTTGATCACCCCCGACCGCTCGCACATGCAGCCGGCCAGGGCTCCGAAGACAAGCGGCAGGGACGCCGCGAAGGTCTGCTGAAACAGGCTGATCAGGTTGACCGACGTGGCGTTGCCTGCGTCGGCCCAGCACAGCAAGGCGATCAGGAAGCACACCAGAGCGCCCGCGATGCTGAACCGCCTGGCCAGGCGTGCAGGTTCGGTCACGGTCCGCCAGATGCCGATCGCGATCGAGATCGCGCCGACGATGTAGCAGACCAGGGCGGCTGGCGCGTGAATGCTCGGCACCTGCATCCCGGCGCCGGAGATCGACAGGTCGAAGGTCGCGTGACCGGAGTGCGCGAAGAACCCGAACAAGACGATGTCGATCGCACCGAGGAAGATGAAGGCCGCCGGGGCGAGGTATCGGCGGCTCACCGTCGTTGGCAGCCGCAGGCTGGCTGTCAAGGTCGTCACCCGTTCCACCCCTTCGCCACCGCCTCCATGCCGGTATCCCTGGCTGCGCGCAGCCGGAAGATGGCCCTGATCAGCGGCGGAGCCGCGACGAACAGCACGATCAGGCCCTGGATGACCTCGACGATGTCGACGGGAACCTGCGGATTCGTCGCCGCCTGCATGACGGTGCCGCCGGCCTGAAGAGCACCGAAGAGCAGGCCAGCCAGGATCACGCCGAGCGGCCTGGCCCGGCCGAGCAGCGCGACCGTGATGCCGTCGAACCCGTAGGTGCCGTATGTGTTGGTCGTCAGCGGCGGCGGGGGCGCGCCACCCTGGATGACCGTGGCCGCCGCCAGGCCGGCCAGTCCGCCCGCGATCAGCATGACGAGTGACCAGTTGCGCTCGACGCTCATCCCGGCGCTGCGTGCCGCCCGCGGATTCGCGCCGACGGTGCGGAACTGGAAGCCGATGGTGCTGCGAGATAGCAGCCACCAGACCAACCCGCCGGCGGCGAGCGCGACCAGGAATCCGACGTTCGCCTGCGGCGGCGGGCCCCCTACATGCGGGAACGCGGCGTTGGCGTCGATGCCAGGGGCGACCTGGTTGGACTGGTGGGGCTGCTGGATCAAATTGGGGCTCGACAGCAGGTAGTTGAGCAGGTTGTACATCACGTAGTTGAGCATGATCGTCAGGATGACCTCATGCGCTCCGGTACGTGCCTTCAGTTCGCCGACGATCCAGCCGATCACGGCTCCGCCGATGAACGCGCCGACCACGCATACCAGGATGTGGATCCCGGCCGGGAGATGAACGGCGAAGCCGAGCCAGGCGGCCACGATCGCGCCGCCGACGAACTGGCCGGCGGCACCGATGTTGAACAAGCCAGCGCGGAAGGCGATCGCCACGGACAGGCCGGTCAGGATCAGTGGTGTCGCCTCGAACGCCGTCAGTGACAGCGGGTAGAAGATGGCCGCAATCGAGCCGCCGTGGAAGGCCGCGGATATGGTGGCCGGGCTGAAGATCGAGCCCTCGAACAGCGCGGAGTACGCAGTCGCGACCGACGTCCAGGTCATGGACAGCGCCGTGCCCGGGGCGGCGAAGAAAGAGCCCCAGGCGTGCAGGACGCTGGGATCGCTGAACACGATCAGCAGGGCGCTGATCACCAGCGCCAGGAAGATGGCCAGGATCGTGATCACGGCGGGGCTGCCCTCCGTGATGGCCTGGATGATGGCCGCGCCGGTCAGCCGGCCGCGGCTGGCGCCATGGCCGGCTGGCGCGGAGTCGTCCGGAGCGGGGGCCGGCTCAGGGGCGGCCGGTAGCAACTCATCGGTCACGGCTGCTCAGGCTCCTCGGGGTCGCTAGCCTGCACGGCTTGCTCCGGCTCGATTTGCTCATGGCCGGCTTGCCCGGGTCCGGCTTGCCCGGGTCCGGCCGGCTTCAGCCCTGCCGCGCCGCCCGCCATCATCAGGCCGAGCTCCGTCTCTGGTGTGTCGGGCGGGCAGAACCCGACGATCTGGCCCTCGTACATGACCGCGATCCGGTCGGAGAGTGCGTAGATCTCGTCGAGCTCAGAGGAGACGATCACGACCGCCACGCCGCTGTCGCGCGCTGCGACGATCTGCTTATGCACGAACTCGATCGAGCCCACATCCAGGCCCCGGGTCGGCTGGCTGGCCAGCAGTACCTTGCTTTCCCGGCTCATCTCCCTGGCGACGATCACTTTCTGCTGGTTGCCGCCGGACAGCGTGCCCGCGTGAGTAAGCACCGAGGTCGTCCGGACGTCATAGTCGGCGACGCGACGCTCGGCGGACGTGCGGATCGCGGTCAGGTCCATGGCGATGCGGGAGGCGTACGGCGGCCGGTCGAAGACATCAAGGATCAGGTTCTCGGCCACGGAGAAATCGCCGACGAGGCCGTCTTCCTGCCGATCCTCGGGAATGTAGCCGATGCCGGCCCGCAGCCGATCCCTGGTGGACTTGTGGCTCATGTCCGTCCCGTCGAGCCACAGCGAGCCGGTCGACGGTCGCAGTCCGATCAGCGCCTCGCAGAGCTCGGTCTGGCCGTTGCCCTGGACGCCGGCGATGCCGAGGATTTCACCGCCCCGCACCTCGAACGCGACGTCCTGCACGGCCGTCCCGCCGTGCTCGCCTGGAACGGTGAGATCCCGGACATCGAGCCTGACCTCGGCGGGCCGCGCCTCGTCCTTGCTCACCCGCAGCTGGACCGACCGGCCGACCATCAGTGCCGCCAGCTCGGAGTCGCTCGTGGTCGGCGGGCGCTCGCCCACTACCTTGCCGCGCCGGATGATGGTGATGTTGTCGGCGATCGCCTGGACTTCCTTGAGCTTGTGCGAGATGAAGATGATGGACTGGCCGCCCTCACGCAGCTCCCGCATGATCCGGAACAGGTCCTCGGTCTCATTCGGGGTCAGCACCGCGGTCGGCTCGTCGAGAACGAGAACGCTGGCGTTGCGCAGCAGGACCTTGATGATCTCGACTCGCTGCTGGACGCCGACCGGCAGATCCTCGACGTAGGCGTCCGGATTGACCTTGAGGCCGTAGCGCTCTGATAGTTCGAGCACGTCACGGCGGGCCCGCCGCCGGTCGAGCAGGCCGAAGGTCGGAATGCTCAGCGCCGGGACGGACAACGGGCCCAGGTGCAGCGCGGGGGTTCGCACCTGCCGCAGCCGCTCCGTACCCAGCATGACATTCTCGGCGACGGTGAAGACGGGGACGAGCATGAAGTGCTGGTGCACCATGCCGACTCCGGCACTGATCGCGTTTTTGGGAGAATGGATCCGCACCGGCCGGTCGTCGACGAGGATCTCGCCCTCATCGGGCTGGACTAGCCCGTACAGCACGTTCATCAGGGTGGTCTTGCCGGCGCCGTTCTCGCCGAGCAGCGCCCTGATCTCGCCGGGGTGCACGACAAGGTCGATGTGGTCGTTGGCCACGAGCCCGCCGAAGCGCTTGGTGATGCCCCGAAGCTCCAGCTTCATCCG
>Ga0307373_10010452_pt1 | contig 13641 bp, 12 predicted proteins | sample OX2MG_FD_202534 | JGI IMG/M metagenome (GOLD analysis project Ga0307373, IMG submission 202534) | Soil microbial communities from Risofladan, Vaasa, Finland - OX-2 | ecosystem: Environmental > Terrestrial > Soil > Coastal area > Acid sulfate soil | place: Finland: Risofladan, Vaasa | collected... | reverse complement strand
ATCAACAATATTGGGTCGCGCGGCGGAAGGGTGACGCTCATGCGACCCATCGAGGAGCTAGTCGCGGAACTCGGGCTCGACGACGGCCTCTCTACGCACTACGGGAGGTACAAGGCCAAGGTCTCCCTACGCGCGCTGCGAGGCCGCCCTCCCAGAGGCAAGCTGATCCTGGTCACTGGCATGACCCCGACCCCGCACGGCGAGGGAAAGACGGTCGTCTCGATCGGCCTCGCGATGGGGCTCAGCAAGCTCGGGAGACTCGCGGTCGCGTGCATCAGGCAACCCTCCCTCGGGCCGGTCTTCGGGATCAAGGGAGGCGGTGCAGGCGGGGGGAAATCGACGCTCGAGCCGATGCGGGACGTGAACATGCGGCTCACGGGCGACATCGACGCGATCACCTCCGCGCACAACCTCCTGGCAGCGACGATAGACAACCACATCTTCCACGGGAACTCCCTCGGGATCGACCCGGAGGCGATCCTGTGGCCCAGGACCCTCGACGTGGAGGACAGGGCCCTCCGCGAGGTGAGGGTCGCCATGGGGGAGAGGAACGGGACCCCTCACGAAGACAAGTTCATCATCACGGCCGCTTCCGAAGTGATGGCCATCCTCTGCCTGAGCAGGGACTACGCCGACCTGAAGTCTCGCCTCGGTAGGATGGTCGTGGCCTACACCAGGGACGGGCGACCGGTCACGGCGGCGGAGATGAAGGTCGTTGGGGCGCTGGGCGCGCTGCTGAAGGAGGCCCTCGAGCCCAACCTCGTCCAGACCTGCGAGGGCACCCCGGCGCTGGTGCACGGCGGGCCTTTCGGGAACATCGCGCACGGGACCTGCAGCATCATCTCGATCATCCTCGCGCTGCAGTCTTCAGACTATGCGGTTGTCGAGGCCGGGTTCGGGAGCGACCTAGGGGCCGAGAAGTTCGTCGACATAGTGACGCGTGTCGCGGGGGTCGGTGTAGACGCGGCCGTCATCGTCGCCACCTTGAGGGCGCTGAGGCACCATGGGAGGGGCGGGGAGTGCTCGGCGGCGACCCCGGACGGCCCGGACCCTGAGGCAGTCAGGGCGGGGCTGGTTAACCTCGCGAAGCACATCGAGAACGTCCGCACCCTCGGACTCCGCCCCGTGGTGGCGCTGAACCTCTTCGAGGGTGACGGGGATGAGGAGGTGGCGGCGGTCTCGGGCTTCTGCGCGAACGAGGGCGTCCCCTTCTCCACGACCTCCGCGTACGCCGAGGGAGGAGAAGGCTCCAGGAGGCTCGCCCAGATTGTGGTTGAGGAGTCGGGCCACGGCGGCGCCTGCGTTCCGGTCTACGAGCCCGACGACCCGGTCCGCGAGAAGGTGAGCAAGGTCGTTGACAGGATGTACGGAGGGTCGGGCGTCTCCTATACCGCGGCCGCGGAGGCGGAGCTGGACAAGATAACGAGGCTCGGGTACGGGAGGCTCCCCGTCTGCATAGCCAAGACGGCAAACTCCCTCTCCGACGACGCGAGGGTGGTGGGGAGGCCGCGTGGCTTCGTGGCGGCTGTGCACGACGTCGAGTTGGCGGCGGGGGCAGGATACGTGATAGTCGAGATGGGGGAGATATCGAGGATGCCGGGGCTCCCCTCGTCCCCGGGCGCCGAGAGGATCTCGCTGAGCGACGACGGAGTCGTCTCGGGCGTGGTCTAGGGCGCTGATGGCGCCCTCTAGATGGTGATCCCGAACACGGCGCGGATGACGCTGCCGAAGACGTACAGCGCGAAAGTCGCGCCGAGCATCACGCCTGCGAGCTCCGCGAACTCCCTGACGAAGCGGCTCCCCACGATGATCGAGTTGTACCAGGTCACGAAAGCGATGATGCCGAGACCGACGACCACCGAGGACGTGATCGCGACCAGCATCGTCTTGGTCAGGAAATAGGGGAGCGCCAAAAAGACCGCGGCGACGAAGTAGGAGCCTCCCGTGTATCCCGCCGCGAGCCCGGGCGACCCCTCGAACCCCTGCTTTGCCTGCGCGAACGCGGCGGAGGCCATGGCCAACGAGGCCGCAGCTCCGGCGACGATTCCCGCCAAACCAGTCAACTCTGTGGAGTTGTAGATCCCGAGGGAGCCCGCGTGGATCCCGGCGATCTCGACGAGCGCGTCGGCGAGTCCGAGCACGATGAACGAGATGTACTTGACGTAGCTGCCCGCCACCACCTCAGCGAAGGCCGTCTCGTGCCCCTTCTCGTCCTCTATCATCGACTGGAAGGCGGCCTGGTCTTCTGCCGGGACCGAGGGCTTCAGCGCCTCGTATTTCGCGGCGGTGGACTTCTCCCTGCGCTCTAGGAACTTGATCGCGAATGAGGCGCCGAAGAGCTGGCGGAGGAAAAGCACCAGGAATACCGTCGCCCTCTTCGGGCCCAGCTCCCCCGTGCCGGGCGGGCAGTATCTCTTCCAGAGCTCGTAGTGCTTGTACTCCATCGCGCTCAGCTTCTCGAACATCTCCCTGTTGGACTGGGCCTTCTCCGAGGTGGCGAGGCGCTTGTAGGTCGTGTGGTCGGTCATCTCGTCCTTCGCCTCTTCCACGGCCGTCGCTGAGAGCTCTTGACTGGACAAGCCCTTCTACCGGCGGCGTTGCCCCTTAAAACCTTGGCAGGCCTTTCCCAAGAATGGTGGACGCTGCCGAGCGCCTCGGACCAGTTCCGCTAGCAGGTCACATCGAGAGTCTGAGCTTCCCGGACTTCCACGGCTTGATCACCAAGTCCCACCTGGAGATGAGGGACTCCCTGTCCGAGAGGACGAAGACGTCGGGGGCCGCTCCCAGCATCCTACCGACGGCTTCGACGGTGGCGTCAGGCGAGACGAGGCGTGCGAACGAGGAATCGATGTCCGAGAGCCTTAGGTTGGTCAACGAGCCGGGGGTGTCCCTTGCGACCTTCAGGCCATCGGGGGAGAAGAGGAACGCCAGGATGTTCCTGTCGGAGACGAACTCGCCGGCCTTTTCGCGGAGGAAGAGCCTGCGGATCCTCTTCTCGCACATCAGGTTCATCGCCTCCATCAGCGGCATGTCCGAGTCCACGATGACTGCCTTCGACGCTACCTCGCTTACGCCAAGTTCGCACCTCAGCTTCCGATCATGGTAGAGCGCGACTACCTCGTTTAGCGTGATCAGCGCTGGCGGAGAAGGGGGGCGTCCACCTTCGCGTCGCCGAAGCCCGTCAGCACGAAGACCCGTAAGAGCTCGTCGAGGCTGTCGTCGTAGCCGAGCGCGCCTATCCAGATGCTCGTGGTGGTGCATGACCTCCACAGGACCTTGTAGTATTCGCTGGGCTTGGTCTGAGTCAAGAGACGGATGACGGGCTGGCTACCAATCGCCTGGAAGAGCGCTATCCCCTCCTTCTCGTGCACCTGCGGCGCGCCGACTTCCACGATGGGGAGCATTGGAGCATCGTAGACGCTGAGGATGGAGGCCGCGACGATGACCGGGACGTCTGGCGTGGTTATGGGCCTGGACATCTTGAAGAGGTCGGGAAAGAGCCTCGAAAGGGAAACTCCCAGAAGGGGCTCGTCAAGAGTCGAAATCTCTACCCAGCAGTTAGCGAATCCCGGCTTCGGTGATTTAACGCTTGTGAAATCGGAGTTCTGTAGAGCGAAAACCTGTGAAATCGGCAGTTTTCATGCCGGGCGTAGGCTGCGACCCGGGCAGGCGAACCTAGTCTACTTTTTCAAGGTGGACTTGCCCGTCTTGAGGTAGGCGTCGTCGCCCGAGAGCCAGTCCTCGCGGAGAGGACTGAAGCTGTCGATGTCGTCGGTGTCCTCGAGCGCGACCGCCGAATGGACGACGTTGGGCGGGATTATGAGAACTTCGCCCGCTCCGACGGTGATGTCCCTGCCGCCGATGGTGAACTTGATCGACCCGCTCATTACCATGGTGATCTGCTCGCTCACGTGCTTGTGAGGAGGGACGACGGCCCCCTTCGCGAGCCAGAGACGGCCGACCATCTCGTTTAGGCCGACCGCGAGCTTCCTCGTGATCTTGTCGTTGAGCTTCTCCTCCTTGACCTCAGACCACCTCAGGAGTTGTGGTTTCTTTGCGGCTTTCTTCCAGCTAGCGAGCTTGTCTTTAGCCAATCCTGTGATTCCCCTCTCACGGCCTCACCCGGGCGTGATTTTAACGTATGACGGCGCGAGATTCGGTCGGCCCGGAAAGGGGTCGACTCAGGGATGGATCTCGTTGCCCGTCGTCCCGTCGAGCCAGACCACCCTCTTCCTCCGCTTCATTATCAGCTCGACGCGGTAGAGGGGATAGTAGAACCTCCTGAAGCTCTGGACGTCCGAGTAAGAGATGAGCCCCTTGATGACCTCGCGGATCCGGTCCTCGTCAAGCTCGTATTCCTCCACCTTCGCCCTGGAGTCGTCGACGGGCTCCAATGGCCGCTCTGACTCGTGCCACGGGAATTCTGGGAAGCTGAAGATGCGGCGGAAGACCTTGGTCTTTCCTACCTGGAAGGACCGTATCAGCCTCTTCTCCTCGAGCAGCCGTATCGGCTTCCTGAGCATCTCCTTGGACACCCCGACCTTGTTGGCGATCTCTAGGATGCTCATGTCCTTTTCCGGTTTGGCCGTCCGCAAGACCTCTATCTCTTGGGTGTTCAGCCCCATCAGCCGCTCGAGCCCCTCGTACATCGTCGGGGTCTCTCGCAGCTCGACGGACTTTCCGGTCTGCCCCTCGAGGATGAGGTACCTCATCTCGATCCTCTTCTTGATTACGCCGGCCTTTACTGCGACCCCTACCTCGACGAAGGGGCGGAGGACGAGTTGGGCGTTGGCGACGACCTCCTCCTTTCCGAAGAAGATGAAGCTCTTGTCGCGCTTGACGATCGTGGGGACGTCCTCCGCTGCGAATGTGGGGTTGATGCCCACCAGCCGCTCGGTCGACGCCTTTCCGGGCTTCACGCTCCGGCTGAGCGCCTGGGTGAGCGCGGGGCTGAAGGGCTTCACGACGCGCGTCCCGAGCTTCGGGGTGTTCCCGCCGTAGCGCGTGTCCTTCTTCCTTATGGCGACCAATCGGGGAGTCGCGGATAGGCCGCCCATGGCAAAGAACCTTCCGGGCTCCAACGTCGTGAGGTGCTTCGGAAGGTCGTGCCCAGAGAAGAACTGGGCCACGGCCTGCAGGTCGTTCTTGATAACCAGCTTCCCGATGAGCTGGTTGCCGCACTGGCTCAGGATGTTCTTGTCCACGAGCGAGGGCCTCTGGGTGCAGACCATCAGCCCGATGCCGCGCTTCCTTCCCCTCCTCGCTATCTCGCCGAAGATGGGGACCCTTTCGCCGTTCTGGGGGATGAACCTGTCCGCCTCCTCGACGACGACCAGGTAGGGAGTCCTTCGCCTCTCGACCTCCTCGTATATCTTCGAAAGCAGCTCGCCGACCTTCTCCTTCGGCGCCTCCGTCTCGGAGACGTCCAGGATCAGGGGAGCGATGTCCGGGGCCTGGCTCGCGAGCTGCCCCAGGTCGGTCGAGGACCACTGGAGGTCGCACGCGGCGTCGTCCCCCACCAGGACGACCTCGTACTTCTCCTTCAGGCCCGAGTGCTCGCCCTCGGTGTCTACGATCGCGAAGGGCACCTGGCTCTTGCAGAGCTCCTCGCAGATGACGCCCACAGCGTAACTCTTCCCGCTTCCGCTCGCCCCGATGACGCACGTCCTTCCCGTCGCTACGACGTTGGCGTCGACCTCGAACGGCGCCCCACCATGAGCCCCCAAGTAGAGGACCGGCTCGTGAGCGTCCGCGCCCTTCGGACCATGCGCTTCCATCGGCCTCCCGAATGATAACTTGAGTGATTTAATGGTTCACCGACGCCCTAGACCCGGGCGTCGGAAGGCGGCGGCGCCCCTGACGTCGTCCGGCGCTCGCTTTGGTCCTGAGTCTCCCGCGACTTGTTTATCTTCTCCCGCCGGCGGCTGCAGACTGAGGCTAGGCTTTGGCTCAGGACCCTGACATCGACGACTCCACCGAACCAGCCGAGCTTGAGGTGGTCGCGCCGCCGGCGAAGGTGGCCGAGAAGGGGAGGGAGCCTGACCTCCCGATATTCTCGATCCTCGACAAGATTGACTTCTCCGACCACTTCGTCATCATCGGCGACGTCGGGACAGGGAAGAGCACCGTGACGCCCATCCACGAGTTCGAGCTCAGCGGGAGGACCAGGCAGATAATCATCCGCGAGCCCTCGAGGGCGTCTTGCAGCGCGCTGTTCTACTCGCTCGAGGCGCTCCACCCGGAGGTGAAGCACGAGCTGGCGGTCATCACCAAGGACACCAAGATCAACGTGGGCGGCAGGATCAAGATAGTCACGGATGGCGTCCTTCTCAGGATGCTCGCGGAGAACTCGATCCTCGGCTCCTCGATCTACTTCGACGAGAGCCACCAGATGTCCTCCCAGCTCGAGCTCTGCCTCTCGCTCGCCAAGAAGGAGGAGGCCAACGCAGGGAACCTCTTCCGCGTGATGAGCGCGACGATAGACCCACACGAGTTCCTCTCGTTCCTGGGTATCTCGAAGCTCTACTCGCTGAGCGGCCGCAGGTACACTGTCGCGACTGAGGTGGAGTTGGCGAGGGACGTCGACGACATGTTCAAGAAGCTCTCCATGTATCTCTACACGCAGCCCCACGACGAGTCTTGGCTGGTCTTCCTCCCGACGAGGCGCCTGGTCGAGAAGTACGCCTCAAGCTACGGAGGCGTCTACATCCACGGGGGCCTCGAAGGCTCGGAGATCAACAAGATCCAGGCGAGGGCCGAGATCGACAAGAACCTGAGGATATTCGCCACCAACGTCATCGCCTCCTCCGTCAACATATACGTCGACAACGTGCTGATATTCAACGAGGTAATCGACGGGAAGGAGAAGGAAGGCCAGAAGACCCTCCACTACAAGAAGATAGACAACAACTCGCTGCTCCAGATGATCGGGAGGATCGGCCGCTTCAAGCCCGGACGGGCGGTCGTCATCTCCGACACGCCCATCCCGAAGAAGATCACCCCGATACCGGTGCGCAAGGCGCTGGAGACGGAGACCCCCTTCGACCTGGTCCTCCTCATGTCGAAGTACGGTCTCAAGCTCTCCGACCTCGAGTTCATGTCGAAGGTGAACCACCGCGAGGTGGCCTTCGCAGAGGACTGGCTCATCCAGATCGGGGCGATCGAGCGTCATTCGCACGAGATCACCCAGAAAGGAGTCCTGATGAGCGAGATACCCTATGACCCAGACTTTGCGCACATGATCTCCGCCGCTTTAATCTCGGGCGACTACGACATGGCGAGGTTTCTGCTTGCCAGCGGGGCCTTCGGGGATTCGCTCAACCACGCCTGGAAGACCGACATGGAGGGGATCGCCCGCCAGCTGCTGTACGGGCTCGACAAGTCTAGCGAGCTCAACATCAAGGCGCTCCTTCTCAAGCGGTATTCGGAGGACAAGGAAGGGACGTTCGTCTCGAGGCTGATCGGGCACGGCATCTATCTCGGGTTCGTGGAGGAGGCGTGGAAGAACTACAACGCCGCCAGAGAGGCCCTTAACGACCTGCTCGTCTCCTCGGGGAAGGAGCCCATACCTGTGGAGGTTGTGGCGAACCCCGATGTCTTCAAGCTCAGGCCTTACCTCGAGGACTGCCTATCCTTCGAAAGGTTCGAGGAGCACGAGAAGAAGGAGCACAACCTGCACGACATGGTGATCGAAGGCCATTTCTTCGCGAGGACGCTGACGATCAACTACAGGCGGATACTCTTTGACATCGTGGCGATGAATTCGCCCCGAAAGCACCACAATCGCCACAGGCGGTGACCATCGCTAGCTCCCTCCGGTTTGGAGGGTCGAGCCGGCTAGGATGGATAGATGCGGTCGCAGGGAATTGAACCCTGGCCTCTGGTCCCGTTGTCGGGATTACCAGCTTGGCAAGCTTGCACGCCTTCTTGAGGCTTGGTGTCCTACCAGGCTAGACGACGACCGCGCAGTTCCCGTCGAGAAATTGACCGGATAAAAGCTTACATTTTTCCCAGTAAAGTTGGTGCTTATAACAGCCCGCCACATTTGTAATTGTGCTTGTAAGGAAGTCAGTGCGACAGCGATACGAGCCTCCCGGCAAAGTTGCTGCAGTGATGGAGATCTTCAGGAAGATGACTAACGAATGCATCAGGATTGGACTTGAATGGCAACGCAAGACGGGGCATACGCCGTCGATGAAGAGGCTCTGCGCGTTATCCTACCATTTCGTCAAACGATTCGGCGGCTATTCCCAGTATCGCCTGAACGCTATCTCCATGGCTGCCGGAATCCTCTACGCGAGAGCCAAGTCTGTGACTAGGGGCTTTCCTGAAAACTCACCTTATCTTTCCAAATCAGTTTTGGTCTCTTGCTATGGCTTCAAGATCGAAGGCAAGTGTCTTGAGATTCATCTAGATTCGAGCAGGTTCGTAAGCATACAGCTCAATGACCATACACTTCTCGCTCTCTCTGAGCCCACATCTACGGTGCGCTCCTTTACCTTAACCACCAAATCTCTTTCTCTGTGCATCGCTAGAGATGTGAAGAAAGCGGAGTCGAAAGACCTGAAGGGTGTAATCGGTATAGATAGGAACCTGACTAATCTCGCCGTGGGAAACTGGGATGAGGTCACGCTTTACGACGTGAACAAAGTAGTGGAAGTCGGGAGAATCACTAGAGATATCATGAAGTCATTCAAACGCAACGACGTTCGCATTCGAAAACGCCTGTTCTCGAAATATGGCAGGAGAAAGCGTGAGAGAATCGAGCGGATTCTGCATATGGTCACGAAGGAAATAGTAGAAAGGGCGAAACTCAGGAATCAAGCAATAGTTTTCGAGGATATTCGCGGAATTCGAACGCTCTATCGAAAGGGAAACGGCCAGAGTCGGAGCTACAGATACAAGATGAATTCTTGGCCATTTCATGAGGTCAAGAGGCAAGTCGAGTATAAAGCGGCCTGGGAAGGAATTCCAGTGGTTACGCTTACCAGAAGCGAGACGAAAGGAACGACGGTAGACTGTCCACGATGCGGGAAGCGATCCCAAGTGCCAGTCCGAAGCGATGGAAAGCATCATCGGCAGTTGTGGTGCGAAGGCTGTAGGAGGTGGATGGACAGAGATATTGCGGCTGTCTTGAACATCTCTCGCAGGGGGTGGTTGAGGTTCGACCATTCATCAACGGAAGGCGAGGCAGGTGAAGCTGTGAAGAGGGATGCGGAGCATGAAGGGAAGCCGTTAATCCTCAGAGTCGATGCCTCGAAGTTGCGTCGTCAAGCGGTGGCGCAATAGAACCAAAGGGTGACGACGGCACCCTATGCGACCTTTGTGCCTGGCGGCATCTCCTTGTCGGGCCGAAGGAGGGACAGGTCGTTTTCAGTGAACGATGAGAGCATCATGCACTCCGACATCACCCCGGCTATGGGCTTCGGCTCAAGGTTGAGGACGGCGACCACCTGCTTGCCGACGAGCTGCTCCTTCGTGTAGTATGCCTTGATCCCGCCTGCGCACTGCCTTACGCCGAGCGCTCCGAAGTCGATGGTGAACTTGTAGAGGGGCTTCCTCGCGGCGGGGATGTCGTCGACCGTGAGGATCTTCCCGACCCTGAAGTCCAGCTGGGCGAATGCCTGAAAGGGAATCTTAGGGGAAACGGGAGCTTCCGGGGGTGCTGACACGGGGCGGCGTTCGCCGCTCCCCAAAATAAGCCTTGGCTAAGGGAGAAGCTTCGCCCTGCTGATGAGCCGGCTGGAAGACAGATACATTACCAACGCAAGGATCGCGATCCCCCCCGCGAGCAGCAGGTCGATTGCAATGGCAAGCGAAGGCGCGACCAGAGGGACGATGTAAGCGGGCATGACCATGAATATCCCGACCGCCATCCCGAGGGGCTGGTTCGCGCCGACCCGCTGTTTCTGGAGCGAGCTGAAGGACATCATCAACAGCGTGCCAAACGACACCACCGGGAGGGCCAACGCCACGACGAGCACGGATGCCTGCAAGAGCAACAGTCCCTTCGTCCCCTCGACGAGTCCGGCGACGATGTTGATCACCACCTCCAGGCCTACGACTCCTGATGCTAGAATCAGGGCCGCCTTGAGGTACTGCCTGTAGATGTCTCCTTGATTCATCCCGAGCGACAGGAAGTATTCGAGGACCCCGTTGTTCTTGTCGTAGACGTATAGGAGGAGGACGGGCGTGGTGAAGGTTATCGCGGCGAAGACCTGAAGCGCGACCGAGACCAGCGGGAGAGAGGTCGCGAGGTCCAAGGACCCCGTACTCGTGGCGTTGGCGGGTACCCCGGTCTTAGAGACGGAGCCGACCAAGCCGGAGGCGCCCGAGATGAGGACGCTCAGAACTGCGAGGAATATCCCGACCGCGAGGAACGTCTTGCTTAGGGACATGCTCCTCCTGGCGAAGATGACGCCCTGGCCGCCGCTCAATTCTTGTCCCCGCCCCCCTGCCCTGAGTTAGCGGCAGGGTTCTGACCGTGGTTTGCTTCGAAGAGGTCTTGAAGCGGGTTGTCAAGCTGCCGCATCTCTGTGACGAGCACCCCGTTTTCCACCAGCTTCTTGAGGGCCAGACCCGCCTCTTCCGGCGTGGCTACGCTGAGGACATAGTAGCCGCCCTCTCCAAGCTTGGCATCGATCATCTTGGAGATGTCAGTCGTCGTCTTTATCCCGACGCGGTAATCCTTCGACCTTATGTTAGAAATCGGGCCGAAGTAGCCTATCGCCCCGTCTCGCACCAGAATCAGGTTCGTCCCGACGTCCTTGGCTTCGTAGAGGTTGTGCGAGGAATAGAGGACTATCCTGTCCTTCGACAGTCGGAGGAGAATGTCCCTTATCTCTTTGGAGACCCCGGGGTCGAGGTTCGACGTGGGCTCGTCGAGCAGGTATAGGTCCCTCTCCCTAAGGAAGACCTTCGCGATGGAGACCCTCTTCTTCTGTCCTTGAGACAGGTCGGAGACCTTCTTGTGCTGCAGCTCCTCGAGGTTCAAGAGGGAGATGACGTCGTCCGCCTTGCCTCCCTCGATTCTCGCGTAGAAATCAAGGGCGCCCCGCACCGTCATCTCTTCGGGTATGGCGTTGTAATGTGAGAGGTAGTTTATCCTCTTCCTCGCCTCCTTGGAGTGAGTCAGGTTCTCGCCGTCGAAGAGAACCTCTCCGGAATAGGGCTCGAGTATCCCAGCTATCGTCCTGAACAGAGTGGTCTTCCCTGCGCCGTTCGGCCCCAGCACGACGTAGATCGCGGACTCTTGCGCCTTGAACGAGATGCCGTGGAGGACCTGCGGTCCCCCGTACCCAGAGTTTACGCTGACGAGTTCTAGAGTGTGCAAATGTGCTTGTTATTCCCAAGCGATTGATTCAGGGGTCGCGCCGGTGCACCGCCGCCGGACTAACCCTTAAAGAGTGTCCGAGGGCATCGGGCGAGACAGCGGTCGGTTACTGGCTTGCCTAGTCAATTGGATGCGGGAGACGACGCGCCGAATCAGGTGAACGTAGTGATAGAGATCCCCAGAGGGAGCGACGTCAAATACGAGATAGACGAGAAGACGGGTTTCGTCTTCGTCGACCGGTTCCTCTACACGTCGACGCACTACCCCTTCAACTACGGGTTCATCCCGCAGACCAAGGGAGAGGACGGCGACCCCCTCGACGCGCTCGTGATAACGGAAGAGCCGGTCTACCCGATGTCGGTCATCCGCTCCAGGCCGATAGGGGTGTTGCTCATGGAGGACGAGAAGGGGCCGGACGCGAAGCTCGTCGCGGTCCCGACCCGGCACATCGACCCGGTCTACTCCGACGTCGAGACGATAATGCAGATCCCCGAGTTCACGCGCAAGCAGATAGAGCACTTCTTCAGCCACTACAAGGAGTCCGAGCCGGACAAGTTCGTGAGGATAGGCAGGTGGGAGGACGCGAAGTTCGCGAAGGCGCTGATCAAGGCGGCCTTGCGACGGCCCAAGGGGAGCCAGGTGAAGGGGCGCTAGGGAGCCCTATTCCTCGCTGGTCTTGGACTATTTTTAAGCCGGCTGAATTAGGCGTCGCTAGCGGGCCGGTCGTCTAGTCTGGTAGGTGCATATCTACATGGCGCGTCTGTCCTTCTACGAGTCCACCAAGAAAAGCTAGGCTTCGACGAAGGAAAACCGGAACTTATGGCGGCATCACGAGTCATGATGACGATTCAACTCCTGTGGAACTGATTCATGTCCTCAATGTGATTTTCCCAGGCACCGGGCCGGGAGGATACTTTGGAGGAGGGAGCCAAGTTCTCGCTCTGGATGATGAGGCTAGGGGCAATCTAATGATTCGCAAGATTGCACGCACTCTGGTTAGGGCTTGGATGGAAGAGGAACTTGGCCGATTATTTGGACTCAATCGGCAGAACCTGAGGTCTTCATTGCAGATCGAAACGAAACCCGATCGTCCATTTCCAAACGCATCTTTGAAATGGAACAAAGCAACTCGAGGAACTACTGACAGGCTAAGGATTGAAAATGCCACAATCAGATACCTGGAAGAACGTTTTCAGAGGTGGGGAAACAATCGTAGCCCGAATAACAACTATGTGGCAGGATCCACTTCGGCGCGAGCGTTCGAGGCGCCGAACAAAACAGTCTACTTCGACCACCTGGCCGAGACTGGGGGAGCACCAGTCGCTCACGAGGCCTTTACGGGAAAGACTCCCGGCGCTGGCGACATAGAATCATGGATATTTCTGGCGAATGAAGGCGTGGTTAAGCCAGGCATGATAATCAACTTTCAGAACGAAGTAGGTCAGTCAATAAGCGAGAGAAACACGGGGGAACTGGTCGAAGCAGGCTATCAGATTTCGGTCGTGCCTTACGATTGGTGGTCGCAATATCTATTTTGATAGAATTCTCCCAGCGACTGAATTATCTCAGACAACTCTTTTATTCCATACTTCACGAGCGGCGTGATAGTGGGCCGGTCGTCTAGTTTGGTAGGATAGAGACGATTTATTTCGTCGTCCAGTCCCTTGGCAAACCAAGAATCCAGATTGGGACAGGTCGGGGGTCCGAGTCCCCCCCGGTCCATTTTTACCTTAATTTGAGCTATTCAAGCCCAGATAAGCTGAATTCGAACTTATTTGGCAATTCGCCTTCAGTTGGCAGGTCCGAGTCTCACGGGGCCCGCCACTCTTTTCGTCCGCCCGTATCCGGTGAAATCCGTCGTCGTATAAAATTGGACATGCAATGAAGCAGAACGGCTCCTGCCGCATGATAACATCTTCAATGGGTGCGTCTCATCTGTCGAAGAGCCGTCGCGCGCGGCGGAGAGTTGGTTCAGGTAATCGGCATGATATGCCCGAACCAGTTATCTTGCTCTGGTCATGCCGTGAGCGAGGGCATTCTTCACCGCAGCTCCAATCCCAGCTGGTCCTCCGGCGCCGGCTGATCCACTTGCCCCATAGGACGAAAGGTGCCGGGTCAGGATTTCATACGCATGGGTCCATGAAGGCACATGGGACAGAGCGATTTTCAGTCCAGGTGGTAAAGCTGCATGCACCATACCGGTCGCGGCCGAGGCATCGCCCGTCGCCACCGCCGTTGCTCCCACCGCTGAGAGCCCGCCCATTGCTGCCAATATTGCTAGTGATACCATTTCTATCGACCTACCCTCG